>Ga0137302_10060_pt1 | contig 103551 bp, 119 predicted proteins | sample Ramsor2O_GlcNAcB_FD_97184 | JGI IMG/M metagenome (GOLD analysis project Ga0137302, IMG submission 97184) | Mouse cecal microbial communities from Vienna, Austria - N-Acetylglucosamine amended with D2O_GlcNAcB | ecosystem: Host-associated > Mammals > Digestive system > Large intestine > Cecum... | reverse complement strand
TGTACTTGGTCTTGACAACATGAAGGAAATGCTCGCAAGGCTTGATAATCCCCAGGATGAATTAAAGTTTATCCATATTTCAGGAACCAATGGCAAGGGCAGCGTACTGGCATATCTGTCAACTGTCCTAAAGGAAGCCGGCTACCGGGTAGGACGTTATATTTCACCCACCCTGTTCCGGTACCGTGAAAGAATCCAGGTAAATGAGGTTTTTATTGAGAAGGATTCTCTGGCGGCACATGTGGCAGAAATAAAAGCAGTGGCAGATGCCATGGAAGAGGAAGGGCTTCCCCATCCTACTTCATTTGAGATTGAAACGGCGTTGTCCTTTTTATATTTCAAAGAAAAAAAATGTGATATTGTTGTTTTGGAAACAGGGCTTGGAGGATTGGACGACGCAACCAATGTGATCACAACCACGGTTATGGAGGTCATTGCATCGATTAGTATGGATCATATGGGGATACTTGGCGAAACCATTGCGGAAATTGCAGCTAAGAAAGCCGGTATTATAAAGCCGGATACCCTGGTAGTCACGATGCAGCAGAAGAAAGAGGCCATGCAGGTAGTACTAGATACTGCAAAGGAGAAAAACTGTCAAGTGATGATTGCGTCTCCCAAAAATGCAAAAGATATTCATTACGGGTATGAGGAACAATCTTTTACCTACGGAGGATATGACAATTTGAAGATCTCCCTGGCAGGTAGTTATCAGGTTGCCAATGCAGTGCTGGCAGTAGAAGCGGTAAATGGACTAATACGGCTGGGATACCGGATTACCCAGGAAGTTCTGCGCAGTGCATTTGCCCATACAAGATGGCCGGGGCGCTTTACCTTGATTCGCAGGGAGCCGGTATTCATCATTGACGGAGCACATAACCGGGACGCGGCACAGGTATTAAAAGAATCTATAGAACTGTACTTTCCGGATAAAAAAATATATTATATAATGGGTGTTTTTAAAGATAAAGAATACAGAGAAATATTAAAAACCACCGCTCCATATGCGGAAGCAATTATTACAATCGAAACTCCACATAACGACAGGGCACTGCCGGCACAGGAACTGGCAGCAGTGGCATCAGAGTACCATAAGCATGTAGAAGCAGCGGACAGTATGAAAGATGCACTTAAGAAGAGCCTGTCAATGGCGGGAAAAGACGATGTGATCATTGCCTTTGGTTCCCTTTCTTTTTTAGGAGAGATTACCAGAGATATGGGAGAAAGTGAGGATTTACGATAATGATAGATCAGGATAAAATCAAAGAAGGCGTCAGACTTATTTTAGAAGGAATCGGCGAGGACATCACAAGAGAAGGACTGATAGAGACGCCGGACCGTATTGCAAGAATGTATACGGAGATTGTAGGCGGAATGGAAGAGGATGCGGCGGAGCATCTTGGCAAACGCTTTCATGTGAAAAATAACGAAATGGTACTGGAAAAAGACATTACATTTTACTCTACCTGTGAACATCATATGCTTCCGTTCTTTGGAAAAGCACATATTGCATATGTGCCAAATGGTTCTGTGGTAGGACTCAGTAAAATTGCAAGAACGGTAGAAGTATTCGCAAAGCGCCTGCAGCTGCAGGAACAGCTGACTGCTCAGATCGCAGATGCATTTATGGATAACCTGGATCCCCAGGGAGTTATGGTAATGGTGGAAGCTGAGCATATGTGCATGACTATGCGGGGAATTAAAAAGCCGGGTTCCAAAACCGTAACGGTGGTTACCAGAGGTGTTTTTCAGGATAACGAAAAACTTCAGAATACGTTTTATCAGATGTTGAGGTAGGCAAAATAGATGGATCGGGTAAATGAGATTTTAGTAAACCGGACCTACCGGGATTGTCTGGGAAAAATTCGTGTATGTGAAGCGGACCGGATCTTCTGCAAGCATGATATGGCACATTTTATGGATGTGGCAAGACTTGCGTATATCCTAAATCTAAGAGAAGGACTGAATATCAAAGAGGAGCGGATCTATGCGGCCGCTCTTTTACACGATATAGGGAGACACGAGCAGTATATGGACGGTACGCCTCATCAGGAGGCAAGTGCCAGGATTGCCCCCGGGATTTTAAAGGAGTGCGGTTTTACAGAGGCTGAGAGCATGGAGATTATAAATGCAATTGCCCAGCATAGAAACAGCGGGATTAAAAATGAAAAGAGTCTCGCAGGCATTATCTACCGGGCAGATAAGATGTCCAGAAGCTGCTACGGATGCCAGGCTGAAAAACAGTGCAGCTGGAGTGCTGAAAAGAAAAATTTAAAAATAGAATTATAAATATTGCAGAACAGAATATAAAGGTGGTTAGAGACGGGATGAGAATAGGCAATCGGGATTTTGATGTAGATAAACATACTTATATTATGGGCATATTAAATGTTACGCCGGATTCCTTTTCCGATGGCGGAAAATGGAATGATGAGGATGCTGCACTAAAGCATGCTGAGGAAATGATTGAGGAAGGTGCCGATATCATCGATATCGGAGGAGAATCCACCAGACCGGGGTATACCCTGCTGTCTGATGAAGAAGAAATTGCACGTGTGGTTCCGGTAATTCAGGCTGTGAAAAGCCGTTTTGATGTTCCGGTATCCATCGATACTTATAAAAGCCATGTAGCCAGAGCGGCACTGGAAGCAGGAGCAGATCTGGTAAATGATATCTGGGGCCTGAAGTATGATCAGGAACTGGCTGGGGTCATCGCTGAATATCAGGTGCCCTGCTGTCTGATGCATAACCGCAGGGAAGCAGACTATCAGGATTTTATGAAGGATATGCTGCAGGATCTGAGAGAAACGATCTCCATAGCAAAAAAGGCTGGTATTCCAGACCAGAATATAATTTTAGATCCCGGCGTGGGATTTGGTAAGACGTATGAAAATAATCTGGAAGCGATCAACAGGCTGGAGTATATGCATGAACTGGGCTATCCGATCCTTCTTGGAACTTCCAGAAAATCAGTGATTGGACTGACCCTGGATCTCCCTGCATCTGAGAGATTGGAGGGAACCCTCGCCACAACCGTAATAGGTGTCATGAAAAAAGCTGCATTTGTAAGAGTACATGATATCCGGGCAAATGCGAGAATTATCAAGATGACTGAGGCAATTACCGGGCGTGCCGGAAGCGGGAGGAATACATGGACAAAATAAAAATCAAAGACCTGGAAATATACTGCCACCACGGTGTCTTTCCGGAAGAAAATACACTGGGGCAGAAGTTTGTTGTTTCGGCAACCCTGTATACGGATACCAGAGAAGCGGGAATGAATGATGACTTAACCAAATCCATCCATTATGGAGATGTGAGCCATTTTATTACGGAGTTTATGCAGAACCATACTTTTAAGCTTATTGAAACGGTTGCAGAAAAACTGGCGATGGAATTGTTGATCGAGGTAGCCAATTTAAAAAAGGTGAAGCTGGAGGTTAAGAAGCCCTGGGCACCGGTTGGACTTCCCTTGGATACCGTAGCGGTGGAAATAAAGAGAGGGTGGCATACGGCTTATATTGCCATTGGATCCAATATGGGGGACAAGAGTTCCTATCTGCAGGGAGCCGTAAAATCCCTGGATGAACTCTACGGCTGCCAGGTAGAAAAAGTATCGGAACTGATTACCACAGCGCCTTATGGCGGGGTAGAACAGGATGAATTTTTAAACGGAGCACTGAAGCTCAAAACTCTTTTTACACCGCAGGAATTGCTGGAAAAGCTCCATGAAATAGAATTGGAAGCCGGCAGGGAGCGGGTAATCCGCTGGGGTCCCAGAACCCTGGATCTGGATATTCTGCTGTATGATGACATCATTTTGGATACGGAAGATCTGCACATTCCACATATTGAAATGCATTTAAGAGACTTTGTATTGGAGCCGATGGTTCAGATTGCGCCATATAAGAGACACCCGCTGCTAAAGAAAACAATGGAACAGTTAAAGGGAGAATTAAATGACTGATTTAACAGAATTAAGAGATGAGATTGACCGTATTGACAAGGAAATGGTTGCATTGTTTGAAAAAAGAATGAGTGTCAGCAGCCAGGTTGCGGAATACAAGATTGATACCGGTAAGAAAGTATTTGATAAAGCAAGAGAAGCATCCAAAATAGAAGCAGTTACCCAAATGACCCACAATGACTTTAATAAACATGGCGTGGAAGAGTTATTCCAGCAGATCATGGCTATGAGCCGGAAATTGCAATATCAGCTTCTGGCACAAAAAGGTGCAGTGGGAAGACTGCCGTTTATCGAAGTGGAAGAGATCCAAAAAGAGAATATAAGGGTGGTATTCCAGGGAGTGGAAGGGGCATACAGCCATGCCGCCATGAAGGAGTATTTTGGAGACAAGGTAAATGCTTTTCATGTGGAAACCTGGAAAGATGCCATGGAAGCAATTGCAGAAGGCTCTGCAGATTATGCGGTTCTTCCAATCGAAAATTCTACAGCCGGAATCGTAAATGATATGTATGACCTGCTGGTAGATTTTGAAAATTATATTGTGGCTGAGCAGGTGATCCGCTGTGAACATAAGCTGCTCACGGTTCCGGGTACAAAGCTGGAAGAAGTAAAAACCGTCTATTCCCATCCCCAGGGGCTGATGCAGTGCAAGCAGTTCTTAGACCAGCACAGAGGTTGGAAACAAGTTCCGCTTGACAATACGGCAGTAGCGGCTAAGAAGGTTTCGGATGACCGGGATAAAACTCAGGCAGCCATAGCCAGTGCCTTTGCCGGTGAATTTTTTGAACTGCAGGATATGGGCGTTCAGGTATGCTACAACGAAGTCAATTCCACCAGATTTATTATTGCCACCAACCAGAGGATCTTCCGAAAGGATGCGGATAAAGTCAGCATTTGTTTCGAAGTGCCTCATAAGAGCGGTTCCCTGTATAACATGCTTTCTCATTTTATTTACAATAATCTGAATATGAGCAAAATAGAATCCAGGCCCATACCGGGCAAAAACTGGGAGTACCGGTTCTTTATTGATTTTGAGGGGAATTTAAGTGACAGTGCAGTAAAAAATGCACTTCGGGGTATTCGTGAAGAAGCAATCAATATGAAGATATTAGGAAATTATTAGAGTTAAAGGAATTTCAATCATGCGCTGGGGCGTGCAGATGACGGGAATGACTTTTCAAACACGCTCTAAAGAAAGGCAAGGCAGTTAAAATGGCAGGAGTAAATGAATTAATTGTATACAGAAACTTTGAGCAGGGACAGGTACTGGAGGATATGACCTGGATTATGGAGCATTTTAATAATGAATATTATAATGCGGAGGATATCCGGGCGTTATTTTATGACTGCATACACGGTTTGGTAGAACTGGCGGGCAGCTATGGGTTTTCAAAAAATCTCTGGCATAATTACCTCACCTTTCTGCTGGTAAATAATGAAAATACCTTTAGCACAGCCTGTGAGATTGTAGGACCCGTGGATGGCAGTATCAATGCCTTAGTGCGTCATGATTTTGAAATCATTAAGGAGCTGTTTGATTATGATTTTGGTCCGGTGGAAAAATATCTACAGGTGAACTGCTTTGGTTTTATTAGTAATTACCAGAATATTAATGAAAACAGCAAAATGTTCAATAAAAGAATTCGGGACCGCATCTGCGATCTGAGCGTAAAGCTTGGAAATGCCAGAAGCATTGATGAATTCATGGAGGATATGACTACCTTTTACAAAGACTTCGGCGTAGGTAAGCTTGGTCTTCATAAAGCGTTCCGCGTGGCACATGAAGAAGATGGGGTACATATTGTGCCCATTACCAATATTGCCCATGTACATCTGGACGATCTGGTAGGATATGAAATTGCAAAAAAGAAACTTATAGATAATACGGAGGCGTTTGTCCAGGGCAGAAAAGCAAACAACTGCCTGCTGTTCGGAGATGCCGGCACCGGAAAATCTTCCAGTATCAAAGGCATATTAAATCAGTACTATGATCAGGGGCTGCGCATTATTGAAATATATAAACATCAGTTTCAGGATTTAAATGAAGTCATTGCCCAGATCAAGAATCGAAATTATAAGTTCATCATATATATGGATGATTTATCTTTTGAAGAGTTTGAGATTGAGTATAAATATCTGAAGGCTGTAATCGAGGGAGGTCTTGAGAAAAAGCCGGATAACATACTGATCTATGCCACCTCAAACCGCAGGCATCTGGTACGTGAACAATTCAGTGATAAAGAGGGCCGCAGAGATGACCTTCATTCATCCGATACGGTACAGGAGAAGCTGTCTCTGGTATACCGGTTCGGCGTTAAGATTTTCTTCTGTGCTCCGGACAAAAAAGAATTCCAGAAGATTGTCCGGACACTGGCAGAGCGATATCATATAAATATGAAAGAGGAAGATCTGCTGCTGGAAGCAAATAAATGGGAACTGCAGCATGGCGGTCTGTCAGGACGTACAGCACAGCAGTTTATCGATTATTTATTAGGTCAGATACAGGATTAAACACAAACTATATGGGGGTGATATCGTGACTATGGCAACTTATGCTGCAATTGATGTGGGATCTTATGAAATAGAAATGAAGATTTTCGAACTTTCATCCAGGCGGGGAATGCGTGAAATCGACTGCATCCGCCACCGGATGGAATTGGGGAAGGATGCTTACCGCACAGGGAAGATCAGTGTGGAACTGGTGGAAGAACTCTGCAGTGTACTGCAGGATTTCCTACTGATCATGAAAAGCTACCGTGTAGACGCTTTTCGTGCCTGTGCCACCAGTGCAGTCCGGGAAACCAAGAATAAGTTAATTATGCTGGATTATATCGAAAAACGCACCGGCATTAAAATTGAAGTCCTGGGAAATTCAGAGGAACGATTTCTGGATTACAAATCGATTGCATCCAGAGAAGCGGAATTTGCAAATATTATTCAAAAAGGAACTGCCATTCTGGATGTGGGAGGCGGCAGTATGCAGATTTCCCTGTTTGATAAAGACAGCCTGGTAACCACACAGAACATCCGCCTTGGCAATATGCGTATCCGGGAACGTCTGTCCGATATGGAAAATCAAACGCCTCATATGGAAGTTCTCATCGAAGAACTGATTAACAATGAGGTACTGGGTTTTAAGAAGTTATATTTGAAGGAAAGAGAGATCCAGAATGTAATTCTCATTGGGGACTATATTTTGGATCTTACCAAAAAATCCTTTTTGACAAAAGAAGAATTTTTGACTCTTTATGATACCGTGATCTGTAAATCACCGGAGGATATAGCAGAGACATATGAGATTCCCTATGAAAGTGCATCTCTGATTATTCCATCGGTCATCATCTATAAGCGCCTGTTAGAAGAAATGGAAGCAGAGGCCATCTGGGTGCCCGGCGTTTCCCTGTGTGACGGCATGGCATATGAATTTGCACAGAAGAATAAAATAATCAAATCACTTCATAATTTTGACAATGATATTATTGCCGCTGCCAGAAATATCTCCAAACGGTACCAATCCAACAAAGGACACATTAAAGCCCTGGAAGATCTTGCAATACCCATTTTTGATAAATTGAAAAAAGTCCATGGTATGAATGCCAGGGACCGGCTGCTCCTTCGGATCGCGGTGATACTTCATGGTTGCGGAAAGTACATCAGCCTCTCAAACGTTGCGGAATGTTCTTACAGTATCATTATGGCAACAGAGATTATCGGCCTCTCTCATGTAGAACGGGAAATCATCGCAAATGTGGTAAAATATAATACCATGGATTTCTCTTATTACGATGTGACAGAAGGACGGATAACGGAGATCAGCAAAGATGAATACTTAAGGATTGCCAAGTTAACCGCTATTCTCCGTGTAGCGAATGCTCTTGACCGCAGCCACAAACAGAAGTTCCGGGATGTCAGGCTGGCGTTTCGGGAAAATGAATTATTGATTATCGCAGAAACCCAGGAAGATATCACATTGGAAAAGGGACTGTTTCAGGAAAAAGCTGATTTTTTCCAGGAAGTATTCAGCGTGCGGCCAGTGATTAAACAGAAAAAATTAATGTAACAGGGGGGAGACAGATGGAACAAATCGATTATACAAAACCTGAATTTTATACCAACCGGGAATCCAGCTGGGTAGGATTTAATGACAGAGTCCTGAGCGAAGCCAGGGATAAATCCCTTCCGTTATTCGAACGGTTGAAATTCTTAAGTATTACAGCATCCAACCTGGATGAATTTTTTATGATCCGTGTGGCATCTTTAAAAGACATGGTGCATGCCGGTTATACGAAAAAAGATATCGCAGGCTTAACGGCCACCGAACAGATCGACATGATTTTAGACGAAGTGCATGAGTTGGTAAACTTACAGTACTCCACCTATAACCGTTCTCTTTTGCCGGCTTTAAAGCAGCAGGGACTGGAAGTAGTAGTATGCCATGAGGATTTAAGCAAAGAACAGGGTGCATTTGTTGATCAGTATTTTGAAGAAAATGTCTATCCGGTACTGACTCCAATGGCTATGGATTCTTCCAGGCCATTTCCTTTGATCCGTAATAAATCTTTGAATATCGGGGCATTGATTTCAAAAAAGGGAGAGACGGAGTTTGCTACGGTTCAGGTTCCTTCCGTACTGCCCAGGATCATCCGCCTGCCGGAGGGGAAAAAGGGAGAAAAAAGGGTAATCCTTCTGGAAGAAGTCATTGAGCGTAATATCCAGAAGCTGTTCTTAAATTATAACGTAATCTGTGCCCATCCCTACAGAATCATGCGAAATGCAGACTTAACCATTGATGAAGATGAGGCTGCAGACCTCTTAAAAGAAATACAGCGCCAGCTGAAAAAGCGCCAATGGGGTGAGGTCATCCGCCTGGAAATCGAAGATAAGATGGATAAACATCTCCTGAAGGTGTTAAAGAAAGAATTTGGCATTAAAGAAGAAGAGATCTTTACCATCAATGGTCCCCTGGATCTGACTTTCCTGATGAAAATGTACGGACTGGACGGATTCGACCATTTGAAATATGAATCCTATCATCCCCAGCCTGTTCCCGATATGATGGGTGACGAGGATATCTTTACCCAGATCCGCAGTGGAGATATTCTGCTCCATCATCCATTTATGACTTTTAATCCGGTAGTAGACTTTGTGAAGCAGGCGGCAAAAGATCCTGATGTTCTGGCTATTAAGCAAACACTATATAGGGTCAGCGGAAATTCACCGATTATCGCTGCGCTCGCACAGGCTGCTGAAAACGGCAAACAGGTATCGGTTCTGGTAGAATTAAAAGCCCGTTTTGATGAAGAAAATAATATTGTATGGGCGAAAATGCTGGAGAAAGCCGGGTGCCATGTAATCTATGGACTGGTGGGATTAAAGACTCACAGCAAGATTACTCTGGTGGTCCGCAGAGAAGAAGACGGAATCCGCCGTTATGTCCATCTGGGAACCGGGAATTACAATGATGCTACGGCAAAGTTATATACTGACTGCGGACTTTTGACCTGTTCAGAACCCATCGGGGAAGATGCTACGGCTGTATTCAATATGCTTTCCGGTTATTCTGAGCCAAAGAGCTGGAATAAGCTGGCAGTGGCGCCGATCTGGCTGAGAAACCGATTCTTAAAACTGATTCGGCGAGAGACCAGAAATGCGTTGGAAGGGAAACCGGCACATATTATCGCTAAAATGAATTCTCTATGTGATAAAGATATTATTGCAGCCCTTTATGAAGCATCGGCGGCTGGCGTAAAAGTTGATCTGATTATTCGGGGAATCTGCTGTCTGAAGGTAGGGATTCCGGGTGTGAGTGAGAATATTACGGTTCGTTCAATCGTAGGCAACTTTTTGGAACACAGCCGTATCTTCTATTTTTACCACAATGGGAGCAAAGAGGTCTATATGGGAAGTGCGGACTGGATGCCCCGTAACCTGGATAAACGTGTGGAAATCCTCTTCCCCGTTGAAAGTGAGCGTCTGAAGATGGAAGTGATTCACATTCTCCAGATTCAGCTGGAAGATAACGTGAAAGCACATATTTTACAGCCGGACGGAAGCTATGAAAAAGTGGACAGAAGAGGCAAGGTTAAAATGAATTCCCAGGAATATTTTTGTGAAGAAGCAGTGGAGAGAGCGGCAAAACCAGAAGACGTTGTGAAAGACCGGGTATTTATTCCGGCTGAACCTATTGACAGCTGAATATAAAAAGGGGATTTTGTATTGAAAGAGCTTTAAATATGGATTTGATATTGAAGGAGATTTAAGAAGTGGATTCGGTATCGAAGAGCTTTAAAAGTGGATTTCGTATTCGAGATTTAAAAACGTGATTCGATATTGAAAGAGCTTCAAAAAGTGGATTTCATATAGAAAGTGCTTAAAAATAGATTTCGCATTGAAAGAAAAGAGTTTAAAAGTATGATTTAATTTAAAAAAGCAGGAAATAGGGAGCACATATCAATCCCGAAATCCTGCTTTTTTGTTAATATAAGAGGAATTTTTCAATCACTTCAGCAATACCGTCATGGTTATTGTCTTTTTGCGTTATGTAGTCTCCATATTTTTTTATATCTTCGGCTGCATTTTTCATAACGACGCCGATTTCCGCTGTTTCCAGCATTGAGATATCATTAGGAGCGTCTCCGGCAGCGATTGTGTTGCATTTGGGGATGCCCAGGATACCGCATAATACTTCAATAGCATGTCCTTTTGACATTCCTGGTGCCACAAACTCCAGGTACTGGGGACAGGAAAAGATATATTCCGTCTTCCCGGCTGCCCAATCTGCAACGGATTCCTGAAAATGCACCAGTTTATCATGATTTTCATAGTCAATAACGATTACTTTCCCAGGCTCCGTGGTTAATTCTGTCATGACATCCGGTACAATTCTGGAGGTCAGGTTCGTAAGAGATTCGTATCTGTGCAGTGCAGGAGTATCGTGTTCTGAGAGAATATGGGTGTCTGAATAGGTTTGGGAATGCAGTCCCTGTGCGTGTGCAGCATCTAAGAGATAGCGGACATAGTCAAGGGGAAGCGTTTCTTTATAAACCGTTTTTTTATGATATAAGTCATAGATTTCTGCGCCGTTAAATGCAATTGCATAGCAGCCGTCCTGTGTTAAACCCAGTTCTTTGGAAAGTACAATCGCGCTGGCTAGAGGACGTCCGGTGGTAATTACAATCTTATGTCCCTGCTTTAATGCCTTTTGGATAGCTTTCTGGTTGCCTGGGGTAATTTCTTTGTCATCATTTAATAGGGTACCGTCCAGGTCCAAAAATAAGATTTTCGTTTTCTTTTCATTTTCCATAAAATCTTCCAGTGCTTCATCGCTGTCACTGATCCAGATATCTTCCTCAGCAGCCGTCAATCCCAGATATTCACGTAAGGTACGCGTATCATCACTGAAATTCCACTTGCTGGTATAATCGAAAATTTCATCAAATTCAATTGACCCGTTCATATATAATTCACGAAATGTCATAATTCCTCCATTTGGATGCCTGCGGGCACCTGCTTATTTGTTGGGTATAAAAAATACACTCTGAAAATTATTATACCTAAAAGTGGAGGAGAAGACAAGGAAAATGAAATGAAAAAAGTTTTTCAAAACATGTGGATTACCCCGTGGGGGTATGTGATAACTTATGGAATGACTCAGAAACGGTTCGAAGATTCCACCCGCTTGTATTCTCGCTCAATAGGGGGTATACTAAAAAGGACAAAAAAGCATATTTAAGACGTGGATAGAGTAACAGAAAGGCGTATTGCAGTTCTGCCTGCAGTACGAAAGGTAATGCAAATGAAATATATAGATTTACATGTACATTCCAATTGTTCTGACGGCACTTTTACGCCGGCAGAGTTAGTAGATTATGCGGTTCGGAAAAATCTGGCAGCATTTGCGCTGACGGACCATGATACTACAGCGGGGCTGGAAGAGGCATTTGAAGCAGCCAAAGAAAAAGAAATAGAAGTAATTCCAGGGATTGAGTTTTCTACAGAATATATGGGGCGGGATATTCATATTGTGGGATTGGAATTCGATTATAAAAGTCCTGTATTTATAAGCCAGACCCGGAGATTCCAGGATTCCAGGGATATACGTAACCGGAAAATGATACAGAAACTGCGGGAGGGTGGAATTGATATTACCTGGGAGAAGATGAAGGAGCGGTATCAGGATGCAGTATGGACAAGGGCTCATTTTGCAAGTTATCTTTTAGAATGTGGCTATGTGAAGGACATGCGCGATGCATTTAAAAATTATATCGGAGACGATTGCCCTTACTTTGTTCCCCGGGAAAAAGTGACACCTGTCCAGGCTGTCCGTCTGATCCGACAGACCGGAGGAATTCCGATCCTTGCACATCCGCTTCTGTATCATTTAAAAGAAGAAGAGATGGATACCCTGTTAGAGGAATTGAAAAAAGCGGGTCTCATTGGAATTGAAGCTATATATTCCACACACGCTGGGTTCGATGAAAGTACGGTTCGGCGCATGGCACGTCTGCATGGACTTCAAATCAGCGGCGGTTCTGATTTTCATGGTTCCCGTAAGCCTGGTATCGACCTGGGATGCGGAAGAGGTAATCTTAAAATATCCTATGATATTCTTAAGCAGCTGCGTGAGGCACGGGAAAAATAGTCAAAAACCCCGCTGCAGTCGCCAAATGGACGCGCCAGCGTGTCCGTTTGGCTCGTTGCCCGCGGGAATAAAATAAAAATAAATAAAAAAAGGTAATTGACAAATCCTATGATATAGACTATGATATTTACATACCCCATAGGGGTATATGGAAGGAGGAATAGATATGAAGACAGAAGTCTATATCATAAAAGGAATGACGTGTGCATCCTGCAGCAGCGCAGTTGAAAGGGTTACCAGAAAGATGGATGGTGTAACGAGAAGCGATGTCAATCTGGCAACCAATAAGATGACCATTGAGTATGAAGAAGAGAAGGTATCGCCGGAAGATATCATGAACCGGGTGGAACGGGCAGGCTTTGCGGCGGAACAGGAAGTTTTAAAAGATGAAAAGAAAGTAAAGGAAGAAAAAGAGGAGCGGGAAGAAGCATCTCATAAGATCAAACGTAGACTGATAATCAGTATTGTACTTGCGGTTCCCCTGCTTTATATTTCCATGGGGCATATGATCCCGTTCCCGCTGCCACTGCCGGGATTCCTGGATATGCATGAACAGCCCCTGAACTTTGCATTAGCGCAGTTGATTCTTACCACATTTATATTAATCTGCGGAAGAAAATTTTATATAATCGGATTTAAAACATTATTTCGAGGACATCCAAATATGGACTCTCTGGTGGCAATCGGTACGGGAAGTGCCTATATTTACAGTCTTGTGATGACGGCATTAATACCATCATCCCATATGTACGTAGAGCGTCTGTATTATGAATCAGCAGCGGTAGTTGTAACACTTGTAATGCTTGGTAAATATCTGGAGAGCCGCAGTAAAGGAAAGACGTCGGAAGCAATTCAGAAATTAATGGAACTGGCTCCGGATGTAGCAGTGGTATTACGGGACAAAACGGAAATGGAAATTCCCACAACGGAAGTAAAAAAAGGTGATCTGTTATTGATCCGTCCCGGCAGCCGAGTTCCTTTGGATGGAGTGGTGGTCAGCGGAAGCAGCAGCGTGGATGAATCTATGCTGACGGGAGAAAGCATTCCGGTAGAGAAAAGTGCTGGCAGTGAAGTGATTGGCGGCAGTATAAATTATAACGGATCCATGCAGGTAGAAGTAACCCATACGGGCAGTGATACTACATTGGCTAAAATCATTAAACTGATGGAAGATGCGCAGGGCAAGAAAGCGCCAATATCCAAACTGGCAGATACCGTGGCGGGGTATTTTGTACCGGCAGTTATTGTAATTGCAGTTGTTGCAGCAATTATCTGGGCTTTGGCTGGGCATGATCTGGCGTTTGTTTTAACCATATTCGTATCCGTATTAGTAATTGCATGCCCATGCGCCCTGGGACTGGCAACACCTACCGCAATTATGGTTGGTACAGGGCTTGGTGCCAAGTACGGAATCCTGATTAAGAGCGGGGAAGCTTTAGAAATCACCCATAAAATTGATGCCGTTGTTCTGGATAAGACAGGAACCGTTACAGAAGGAAAACCAAGAGTTGTTGAAATCGTAAGCCCTGATATGGACGCAGAGGAATTGCTGCGGATTACGGCATCCTGTGAGCGGGATTCCGAACATCCTCTGGGAAGAGCAATCGTAGAAGATGCGAAAAACAAAGGGATTGCATTAACAGAGCCGGAAGCATTTGAAAGCATTACCGGAAAAGGAATTAAAGCAGAATTTGCAGGAGATGAAGTATATATTGGAAATGAACGGATGATATCAGACCTGGGGATCGATCTGGGCAGTATGAAGCAGTCAGCAGATTCAATCGCAGATAAAGGCCAGACACCAATGTTTGTAGTAATTGGAGGGGCGCTTAAAGGGATTGTCAGCGTAGCCGATACCATGAAGGAAACCAGTACCAAGGCAATTGATGATATGAAGAAACTGGGGATCACCGTGACCATGCTTACAGGCGACAATAAACGAACGGCCCAGTATATTGGAAAACAGGCACACGTGGATCATGTAATTGCAGAAGTACTTCCTGGTGATAAAGCAGCAGTGGTAGCCGACCTGCAGAAACAGGGCAAAAAAGTCATGATGGTTGGAGACGGCATCAATGATGCTCCTGCACTGGTGCAGGCTGACGTGGGGACTGCAATCGGAAGCGGCAGTGATATTGCTATGGAATCCAGTGATGTGGTATTAATGAGATCAGATCTGCAGGATGTATACCGGGCTATCAAACTGAGTAAAGCCACAATCCGGAATATCAAAGAGAATCTGTTCTGGGCATTTATTTTTAATACCATTGGAATTCCGGTGGCAGCCGGTGTATTGTATGCATTTGGCGGACCGCTGCTGAACCCTATTTTTGCAGGGCTTGCAATGTCCTTCAGTTCCGTTTTCGTAGTCAGCAACGCGCTTCGCCTGAAACGGCTGAAGTTATAAAAAAGATGAAGAGGTGGACAGATGAGCGAAGAAATATGTAATTGCGAAAAACATAAGCATAGGGAAGATAAGGAATATAAGGATCTGGTTCACCGTCTGAACCGTATCGAAGGGCAGATACGGGGAATTAAGAACATGGTGGAAGAAGAGCGGTATTGTGTGGACATTTTAACACAGGTTTCCGCCATCCAGTCAGCGCTGAACAGTTTCAATAAAAGCCTGCTGGTAAATCATATTAAATCCTGTGTGGTGGAAGATATACGGGGTGGAAATGACGAAGTAGTGGATGAATTGTGTAAAACCATTCAGAAGCTCATGAAATAGAAATTCTAAAATGAATTTATAGATAAAAATAATAATGAAAAAGGAGTGTAAATTATGACAGTATTAAAAGTAGAGGAAATGCATTGCGAAAAATGCGTAGAAAGAATCAGTAAAGCTTTTGACAAGGCAGGACTTACCTATGAAGTAAACCTGGCAGATAAAACGGTTTCCATTGACGGATGTGAAAAATGCATTGCTGCCGCAAAAGAAATTCTGGATGATCTGGGTTTCTAGAACGTACTTTTGTATTATTTTCTGACAAACGTACATCACAGTTGGTGAAAGATTTGCCCCGGATGAAGACCGACAAGCGTGCTATGTAACCTGAATTCGGGGCAAATGTTGAGATAAGGCAGAAAAAGAAGGGATTCTTATATGAATGAATCACTTCTTTTTTAATCGTTATAAGTATGCACATCTGTATGGAACAATTAAAAATGGAAGAGGTGGCGAAATTGAAGCACAAAGCGAAAAAGGAAGACAAGATCAAAATTATCCACAGCACAGAATTTGATGATTTCAACGATGGAGATATTCTGATTGTCAATGACACCTGGTACGGCGGTGTCTGGGCGAAAGATAAAGCTGGAGTATCCGTGGCTGTGAATGAGGATGCTTATGAGATTTTAGAAGCGGCAACATGTAACAAAGCAGCAGAAAAGAAAAATCAGGATGCAGTGGTAATGGGTCAGTTTACAATCATGCATGGAAATGAATGGATGCAGCCGGAGAAAATCAAAAATCTGCTGGATCAGACTTATTGGGCAAACGCCAGGGATATGGAAACCATAAAAAAGTCAATTGACAATTCTCTGTGTTATGGAGCATTTCGCATTGACAATGGGGAACAGATTGCATTTGCACGTGTGCTGACAGATTATGCCACGACCTTTTATCTTTGCGATGTGGTGGTAGATGAACAATACCGGGGAGCTGGCATAGGGAAGGCTTTGCTTACGGCAATCCAGGAAAATGAGGAAATATCCTCTTTGCGAGGAATATTGGCAACACAGGATGCCCATGAATTTTATAAGCAGTTCGGTTTTGTGGATGAGGACAGAACTTTTATGGGAAAACCCAGAATAGCACCCGATAAAAAGGAGGAAGATTAGCATGCAGGAGTGCATTAATGGAATACAACTCCATTATGAAAGATGTCTATCAGCGTTTCCGGGATGACATTCTTCCAGGCCTGAAAATGGCAGATACACCTTTTATAGAAACGCTGCAGAATAACTATGCTTTTTCCTGGGATATAGATAGGATAAGCCGAGAATTAAAATTTGAGAAACCCGTTCTATTACTTGCCGGGCGTCAGGATAACTGCGTAGGATATGAGGATTTATGGAACATCATGGGAGATTACCCCAGGGGAACATTTGCAGTACTGGATATGGCGGGGCATAATTTGCAGATTGAGCAGCCGGGGTTATTCCATTCACTTGTGAAGGAGTGGATACAGAGGACAGAAGTAAGCAGTACATAAATCGGAAATCAATAAGTGAAAACTAAGCCAAAAAGTATCTTTTCTTTCTAGGGGAGAAGATACTTTTTGGCTTAACTTCATGGAAGTATGTTATTATTTGTTCAATAAGTAGATGGATAAATTCAAGTATGCTGCAAATATGCACCATAGAAGATATGGGATCTGCAAATAAGCAGCCAAAGGATCGATTTTGTAGAATTTCATGATCATTACAATAATAACTGCAATTAATAGGAGCAACCAGACAAAAGCGAATAAGTAAAGCTGCAGGTTAAAAAAGATCAGACTCCAGAAAAAATTAAGAGTTAGCTGCAATGCATACCAAAATAATGCATTTTTTGTATCTTCACTACCGGAAGTAATGATAAGATAGCAGGAAATTCCCATTAAAATATACAAAATAGTCCATACAATAGGAAATATTGCACCGGGAGGGCTGACAGATGATTTATTCAGCATTTCATAGGCAGCTGATGGGCTGCGGGTCAGCAGGGCGGATATCTGCCCGACTGCCAGCGGAATTAAGATGCTGATCCATAATTTATCAAATTTAATCTTCATATTTTAATCCTGTTTCTTTCAATATATGTAGCAAATGTTGTATATATGAAGGAAATATGGAAGAAACTCCTGTCTGAAAGGTAAATAAGGGATTATAAAAAGATTATGGAGTAATTATAGAAAATGAACAGATAGTAATATATTTGAGCAAAAAAATAAGCGGGTGATGGGAATCGAACCCACGTATCCAGCTTGGAAGGCTGGTGTTCTACCATTGAACTACACCCGCATAAAAGTCGGGGTGACAGGATTCGAACCTGCGACCTCCTGGTCCCAAACCAGGCGCTCTAGCCAAGCTGAGCCACACCCCGTAATAAAGTTTTTCGCTTTTTGTTAACCAGCGAACGAATATTATGTTATCATACCTTGAAAGTAAATGCAAGCAATTTTTTATATTTTTTCCAAAATTAATAAATTAATGAAATTAGTCAGATAAGTACATTGGAAATCCTTTAAAATAGATGGCTGGAATATTTTTTATGATAAAAACCCAGATAAGTTAACTATTGATATATATACATCTGTCTTTAAGGAGTGTAGAATATAATCAATTCCAGCATATAAAAGCAAGTATAACCAGCAGCAAAATTTATGGAGGTGACAGCATGACGGTAAATGAATCGGTAACTATTATATCAGATCAGATGAAACGGGCCTTGTGGGAAGTAAAAAATGTAATTGACTGTATACCGGAGGAGTCATGGAATAAAAAATATTGTGAAATGCCTTTGTGGAAACATGTATATCATATGCTTCATTCATTGGATCTTTGGTTTATCAACCCCAGAGACGACCAGTTTCGGGAGCCATCCATACATGAAAAAGATCTGAATAACCTGGATGTGGTTTCTGAAAAAGAATTAACACGTATTGAAATAGATTCTTATTATGCCCGGACAGAGAAAAAGATTCGACAGTACCTTCTTGTATTAAAAGAGGAAGAACTGTTGGCGTACCCCGAATCCTGTGAATATAACAGATTCACGCTGATTATTGCACAAATCAGGCATTTGCACACGCATATGGGCATGATTATGGGGTTTATCATAGCAGATACGAATTTATGGCCCCGGGTTCTTGGGCTGGAGGGAATCATACCCGATGGCAATTACGACAAATATTTTTGAAACTAATGACAACTGCAGATTACCTTGGAACGACGGAAAGCCAATTACGATAAATATTATTGAAACTACATGACAGATTTCTCTGTAATGCCAGCAGCTATTTTTAACAGAAACGATTAAAACATTGCGTAACTGCCTCGGGGCGGTTGCCAATGCTGCAGCACAATTCAATGATGAATTATTAAATAGAGTTTTACGCCCCCTTACCTGTGTGAGGGAGTTTTAATTTTCATGGTTGACTTATCTAAAAAATTAGACTATAATAAATTTATAGACAAAAGGAGATGAATATATGGATATAGCAAAGTTAATACTCAATCCGGCAAGGCTCCGTATCATGCAGTACATTCGCCTGCATGGCAGTGTCCGGACATCGGATATAGTTGAATATCTGAAGGAAATACCCCGTGCAACAGTGTATCATCATGTTAAGATTCTGGAAGATAATAAAATTATTACTGTGGTGCAGGAAAATAAAGTGAGAGGTACACTGGAAAAGGTTTATGCCATGAGTGAAGACGATGCACAAATGGAAGGAGAGACGTCTGTTGCTCTTTCTACCGCATTTCATATGGAGTTAATGCAGGAAATGAATGAGTATTTAAGCGGGGATGACCCGGATTGTAAGAGAGACCAGGTTTGGTTTACAACAGGTCTGCTTCATATAACCGATGAAGAGTACAAGCATCTGGTGCGGGATATTGGAAATCTGTTAAAACCGTACATAGAAACAAGCACGGAAGCCGACCGGCCTCTGCGAAAACTTTCCATTATTTCTGCACCGCCCATAGAAGGCAAAACGAAGAGTAATAAAAAGAGTGATGATACGGGTGATAATAGGAATGATAATAAAAATGATCATTAAGAATGATAATAAGAATAATAAACCGAAAGCTATACTGGTAGATAAATAAAAGATAAGAAGACGATAAACAGAATGTCTAAAAGGAGAATATTACATGAAATTTCATGAGTTTGGAGAACAGAACAGTCCGCATATCATGATGATCCACGGCGGTGGAAATTCCTGGTGGAATTATTTGCGTCAGGCCCGTATTTTATCGGATCGATACCATGTGATCCTTCCCACAATGGACGGTCATGGAGAGGAATATGCTGAAAAATACATATCTACGGAAGATACAGCGGACAAGATGATGGCTTATATTGATGAGAAATGCAACGGTCAACTGTTTGCCTTGTGTGGGGTATCGCTGGGCGGTCAGATTGTTATGGAACTGTTGTCCCGAAAGCCAGATTTGACAAAAAAAGCGATTATCGATGGGAGCATCTGTTATCCTAAGCCAGTTATGGCGCGTTGCTGTATGGGATCCATCCGTTTTTTTGGAGGTCTTTTGTTCAGTGAAAAAGCCTGCCGCATGCAGGTAGCGATGATGCCCAAGCTGCTGCCAAAAAAAATGATGTATCCGGAAGAACTTGTTCATTACTACATGCAGGACATGCCTCACATCAGAAAAGAAACACTTTATACAATGTACCGTACTTATATGATGCAGTATACGTTGAAGGAGAGTGTCCGCAAGACAAAAGCGGAAGTGATGTACTGGTATGGAGAAAAAGAGATGAAATGCGTTAAAAACTCTGCTAAGATGTTTCAATCCTATGTACCTTCCTGCAGGATATACGAAGCAAAAGGATACAATCATGGATATTTATCCATTTATTTACCGGATGAATGGCTGGAAATTGCCGAAGCATTTTTCAAAATGTAAATTGTAACTGTAAATAAACTGGAGATAGTCAGCAAAGGTTTTGAATGACTGGACAAGTGAAGATGGTCGTCACTTGTCTTATTCCGTTACTTTTTGTGCGTCAATTCTTGATAAGATTTTGTTATATAGATTTTCACTAAGTTCATCGGTAAGATCGGGATATTCCCCATTTTTCAATGATTTTTCGTATTCATCTGCAATCATATTCAAAATATCCCGGATTTGGGAAGAAAATCTTTTATCAAATGATTTTTGAAGCTTCTTTTTTCTTTGGCGTTTATTCATGGTATCCCTCCTATATTTGTTATACTGATTATATTACAAATCAAACAAAATGTTACTGGTAATTTATGGAATCGAGTTTATCGACAGGAATATTATTCCGTCTGCATACGTACCAGTGGTACCTTGTACTCAAATAATTTGCTGCTGTGGGTTTGGGCATAAGTTTTTAAATTTCATATGTGTATCCTCATCTTAGATGGATGAAATTTCACATAAGCCAGACTACTGATGATTATAAAACAAATAGCTATTCGTGTCAAAATAATAATGAGTATAAAAATAGTTTGATCAATAAGGAAAATAAATAGAGCAGTACGCATCAGATTGATAATCAATCTATGCAGTACTGCTCTAAACAATTATAGTTTTACCGATATAATCCTTGTAACCAGACAGATGTATTGTTCCGGTGTATTTAGTCACATTTTAACAATTACCTTGTCAGGGACGAGCTTTCTCTATTTGTCAACAAATATTCTTACGGTTGTTCCATCCGCTGCCTCCACATTTACAAAATCCCCTTCAATTTCAGCATCCAGACATTCTGAAATGGCATCCATCATGCTGCTAAGATCTACGCCTTCCAGATCCTTTTCCGGTATAGGAAGCTTGCCGGTTACTTTCAGAATTTTTTTGATAGCACCCACAGGAAATTGTATGTTCACCTTATCTCCTGAGACACTGTCTACAATTATACGAAACATTTTTTTATCATAACTGCACTTAGTAACTTTAGCCGGCATAACCGGTAAATCAATATTCATAGCTGCCATCAGTTCTGCAGCCTGTTCAGCTGTTATGGTACCTTCTTCTACCATTTTTAATATTCTTAATCTTTCATCCATGATCAATCTCCTTTTAGACTATTTTAACTGGGCAATCGCCTGCTCTGCTGTTATTTCACCGTTTTCAAGAGCTTTTAAAATCTCATCTCTTTTCAAGGTCTGTTCGTCAGGGCCCGATTCATATCCTAATTTCTTAATTATGGAATCCAGTTTGGATCGGACAGTGGGATAGGATATACCTAATTCTTTCTCCACTTCTTTAATATTCCCACGACACCTGATAAATGTCTCTGTAAAATACAATTCCTCATCGGACAAGTAATCGAATTTGCTGAGCTTGAAACTATTTTCAATCACGGTATCACAGGAATCACATTTTAGTCTTGCGACGGTCAGCTCATGATTACATACAGGACAGCGGCTAATGATCTTTTTCATCTCATCACTACCTTTCTATATATGGTTATGTTAAATACAACTATAATACTCAATATTAAATATGTCAATATAAAAATTAATATATTTAATATGAATATTAATATAATAAATATTATAATTGAAAATGTGAATGTGAATCTATTTGACAGATCAAATGAAGAGATCAACTGGATATGAACTCGGTGGGGATGGGAGATAGAGGAAAGGCTTTTAGTCCTAAAATTACAATACTTTTACATCGGCTTTAGATTTTCCTCTAAACGAGCGGTCATCCACGCTAAACGTTTGATACGCCCGGCATCGGTCTTAGCATCCAAATAAGCTCGGGTATAAGTTTTTTTCACCGATGGTGACATATTTTGAAAGTTTGTATATGCCAATTCATTGTCCTTCAGCAATTCCGATATCAATTTAATTTGTTTATCTGTAATAGCGGAAGGTTTCGCCGCAGAATCCCACTGGCCATTGTTCTTTGCTTCTTCAACTTTAGATCTTCCAAAATCTGTCATAATTCCGCGCTTTTCCAGGCTTTCTACCAGAGTTTTGTTTTTGTCTGACCATTTGCTGCCTTTTCGGCGTAGTGAGAAATATTTTATATATGACTGATCATCTATCCGCTTCATAACCCCATCGATCCAACCAAAGCAAAGAGCTTCTTCCAGTGCATCACTGGCTTTCAGGGTTACAATTTCCTTATTTTTTCCAAACAACAGCCAAACACCTTCGCTGTCCTGGCCATGATTAGACAGCCAATTTCTAAATTCATCTCTTGTTTTAAAATGTAAAGGTTCGCTCATATTTTGTACCTCCTTAAACTTATAATGAAATATTCGGTTACTCTCTGAATGATGGTTTTAATATACCATATTATAGGGGGAAAATATATAAAGAAATACTTAGATAGATGGATGGCAGAAAAAGTATATCATTCATGACAAATTTTCTGCTTTTCAATACACATTTAAGATAATTCTTTTTTTATATTGTATAATGATTAAAAAAGAAGGAGATTTGATATGATTCAGGATTTAGTGATGACAAAAAATTTATTTCTATTGGTTTGTATTATTTTATTAGTTATTATTATTGCCGTTTATGTTGTTGTGGGAATAGTATTAAGCAAATTGAATAAGGTTATGTATGGTTATTCAACTCCTATGGCATGGATACCTTGCTGTAATATCTATTTGTTAGGAAAGTTAACATTTAATAAATGGGTTGGGTGGTTATTACTTATACTTGGAGTTTTATCATCGTCACAGCGATATAAGATAAGCGGGAATGAAATCGTAAGTTATTCTTATTTACCTTTTGAGATAAGCCCCGCATTATCTGTTATATATTCTATAATCATGATTGGGTTGTTTATATATGCGATTATTAAGTATTATAGATTGAAATAGCAGCAGCTAAAACTCGCTTATTCATAAGTTTTAGCCGACTATTATTGAAGTAAATTCCCTGTTTTATTTGTCATACATTTTATTTACGCAAAATTTTATCCATTGATTTACCCTTTGCAAGTTCATCTATAAGCTTATCCAGATACCGTATTTCTTGCATCATCGGTTCTTTAATATCTTCCACCCGTACACCGCAAACGGAACCTTTTATCAACACTCTGTTAGCATTTAGTACAGGGGCATTCTGGAAGAAGGTGGCATAATCAATTTGGTTTGTCAGCATTTCTTCCAAGTCTATTTGCCGATAGCCTGTTAACCACCGGATGATCTCATCTACCTCATCTTTGGTGCGTCCCTTCTTCGTTGCTTTGTTAACCAGCAGGGGGTAAATCTTTGAAAAACTCATTTGATATACTTTATCGTAACTCATTTATTATTTCTCCATTTCTATAATTCTTCACTACTATATCTTTTCATTATGCTGCATCTTGTTTTTTCCTTTTTGGGGAGTCTTAAAGAATCATAAACTTTGCCATGATCTCTATTATCAACTTTACATTGTTTGCAATCGGCTCTGTTCCATCCACAAAAATAATAGGGCATTTCATACTTTGCAACCAGGTATCCGTTTTTTCCATTGTACGAGTTGCAACAAATTCATAAAATTTCCGTTCTTGTTCGTACATGTCTCCGCCTTCTAATACACGATCACCAAATTTGTTTATGCTTCTTTGCTTTACGCGATTAAGTCTTATTCCAAGCGGTACTTTTATATATATAATGCAATCATACATGGCATTAATCGTGTTGCCATAATCACAATTTACAGATGACAAAATAAACCGGTGGTACTTTTTAATATCTGCTGATAAAAGAGCTAGAACTTCTTCTCTGGTATGAGAATCTGCATATGGAATAACAGAATCTCTGAAGTAATAATTCTCAATATCCATATGCTTATATCCAAGCATAGCAGAAAGTTGCCTGCCTAATGTAGTTTTCCCGCTGCCATTTCCACCTGCAATAGCAATTCCATGATACATTTCCATCACCTCTCATATTCTATTATGTATTAACGCCTTCCCTAGATACGATCCAACAGCAATTTAGAAAACTCATCGGTATCTTCGAGTGCTCTCTGTTTGAGCAATCCACACTTTGCATACAGCAAATAGGCCCGTGTTTCCCTTTTCTGAAGTTTATAACGTGATTATCTTTACAGCACCGTTGGTAATGCCTAATGCTTGGGTAAGGGCCTTGGCATTCATGGGCTCATGGGCAGCGATGGCCTCAATCGTTTCTAAGATTTCATTATATTGTTTCATGAAACCTAACATGTCTTTTTATTTATTTTAGCTCCTAAATAAAATACTGTCAATTCTACGATAGAGGATAACCTTATTTTAGCGATTTGGACAACGAAATTTAGCTTTCATATTGACTTGTTCTATGCTAATTTGCTATAATTCTTGAAACGATAACTAGCGAACATGCTCCCAAGAATTTCTGTGTAAAATAAGTAATAAAAATAACGAATGAAAAATAGAGGATACTATGAGAAACGATATTATCTTAACATTTGCCAATCTGCTCGTTGGTAACAAAATTGATACTCAAACCATTATCCACTCACTCAAGCTTATTTGCGATAATTTTTTATTTGACTGTGGACTTCTTTATGAAAATGACCCTCAAAATTCTTTGTCTTTAAAAGAACACTACAATCCATGTCATATGCAGGTTCGTCAGAATATTTTAGTTGAAGAAATTTCGGCTGAAATCTGTAGTCAATTAAAAACTGCGCCTTTCATTTATGTCAGCAAAACGAAATGTTCTACCACTAATTTTGCGCTGAATCACTATTTCTATGCAAATTCTGTTATTATTTTGCCATTATTCGATGAGGATTCGAGTATATGTGGTCTTATTGTATTATTGGATATCCATGAGAAAATACGAATAGATGATTATGAATTAGAAAGTTTAACTGCGATCTTAAATATGTTATCACGTTATGTCAGTATCCGGTTATACCAAAATAAGTTGGGGTTTGCACGTAAGTCACTGGAAGGTATATTAGACAATACCGGAATTGATATATATGTCAACGATTTTTATACTCATGAAATCCTTTATGTTAATAAATCAATGGCAGCGCCATATGGTGGAATCAGCGCGTTTGAAGGAAAAAAATGTTGGGAAGTTCTTTTTCCCGGAACAACTGGTCAGTGTGAATTTTGTCCTCAAAAGGAATTAATAGACGAACATAACAATCCAACTAAAATTTATTCCTGGAATTATCAGAGATACTTTGATGGGGCATGGTTCAGAGTATTCAGTGCGGCTTTTAGATGGGTGGATGGACGGCTTGCCCATGTTGTAAGCAGTGCAGATATCACAGAAAATAAAAGAAATGAAGAGATTATTAAAAATATGGCTAACTATGATCCGTTGACAAAGCTGCCTAATCGCAGATTACTAGTTGCCGACTGTGAAAAACGTATAAATCTTGCGGTCGAAAATGAAAAAGGATATGTGCTGTTTTTTGATATTGATGGATTTAAGTCAATCAATGATTCACTGGGACACGATGCGGGAGATGAATTTTTAGTTAATCTGGGTGAGTTTTTTAATAGCATCCCAATCCTCAAAGACTGTATTTATCGTAATGGGGGAGACGAATTTGTAGCTATCATTAATGGCAGCATAGAGGAGTCAGGCTTGATAACTTTATTAAATTATATATTTGAACGTTTCAAAAAACCCTGGAATCTTAAAACAGGGAATATTATTTGTAATACGAGTATTGGTATCGCATGTTATCCTGAAGATGGTGTAACTGCGGAGGAGCTTCTTTATAAAGCAGACCAGGCAATGTATCAAGTAAAAAAAGCAGGTGGGGGAGGTATTTGCTTCGGAAGAGATATAAATTGTAAAACAAATCAGAATTCAGAAGAAGGATAATTGATATACCATAATAAGTTCAGTAAAGACCAAGATATTCCACTTTAGAGAACAGTCCGTAAAGTAATGTGTATGAAAATAGTCATAAAAGCCGTTTCAGATGAAACTACGTTTTTATGACTATTTTGTTTTTATGAGAATATTTGCAAATATTGTTTATTGTTGCCGTATTATTTCAAGTATATTGTCATTTGCTTTTATCCCAATCATTGGAACGATAATATTTTCTTTTTTAAGCTCGATACAAATTTTATCCATAAATAATCCCATTCCATTGATTTCCATAGGGGCATGAAGATGAGAGAACAACACTCAGAAATTATTGCTTCAACAGATATACGAAGAATCAAACGGAAGAACAGATGGAAAATGCACTTAAACTAAAAGCATAAATATTTACATGATTATTTAGGCAATCAAGGGCAATCAAAAACCAAAGTATAAAAAAAGTGGAAAACCTCAGTTAACACTAAGATTTTCCACTATCCAAAGAGCAGTCCGTAGGGGAATCGAACCCCTGTTTCCGCCGTGAGAGGGCGGCGTCTTAACCGCTTGACCAACGGACCTCATCGCTTGGTACTTGCATATCATATACCATTTTAGAAAATTTTGCAAGTACTTTTTTTGATTTTTTTCAATTTTTTTGCAAATTACGACAATTTTAAATTCCAGTGTGTATTTTAGGGGGTTTTAAGGGATTAGCAGCAAGTGATCGGCACAAATGAAAAGCACTGGACAAATTTATGGTTTGGAACTAATATAAAGTTATCGATAAAATATTTCCTGTAACGGAAGACAGCGGGGCAGCAATTGAGCAATAGTGCTGTGTATCACAAAGCAGAGAATTTTGCTAACATTTTTACAAGGGAGGAAAGAAAGATGAAAGGATCTAACACAAAGAGAATATTAGGGCTGCTGTTTGCCATCGTTTTTATTTTAGGTGGAATCGGCGCTTTGGGAGCGAATAATGCGGAAGCAGTGACAGGAAGTGCCTCTGCTTCCAATAAACAGACATCAGAAAGCAAAGATGGCAAAAGCAAAGATGATAATAGCAAAAATGACAAGAGCAAAAATGACAAAAGCAAAAATAAAGAATTAAATGTACACTTTATTGATGTGGGACAGGCGGATTGTATACTGGTGGAGTCAGCGGGGAAATTTATGCTGGTTGATGCGGGAAATAATGATGATGCAGACACCATAACAGATTATCTGAATGACCAGGGTGTGAAAAAGCTGGATTATGTAATTGGGACACATCCCCATGAAGATCATATTGGGTCTTTGGATACCGTAATTCTTACATATGATATTGATACTTTGATCATGCCGGCTAAAGCTCATACGACTAAGACCTTTGAAGATGTGTTATCTGCAATTGAAAAGAAGAAATTAAGTATAACCAATCCTGTTCCGGGGAAAAAATACAAGCTGGGGGATTCTGAATTTACTATACTTTCACCTGAAAAGGGGAAGGACTATGGTGATAATTACAATAACTGGTCCGTGGGGATTAAGCTGGAAAATGGGAAGAATCGTTTTGTGCTCTGCGGCGATGCTGAAAAAGATTCAGAGAAAGACATGCTGGATTCCGGGATCGATCTGAAAGCGGATGTATTAAAACTTAGCCATCATGGAAGCAGGACGTCCACAACGGATGCATTTTTAAAAGCTGTAAAGCCAGAATATGCGGTTATCAGCGTAGGAAAAGATAATGATTACGGACTTCCGGATGAAGAAAGCCTGGAAAAGCTAACTCAGAATAAAATTAAGTATTTCAGGACAGATGAACTGGGAACAATTGTGGCATCCAGTGACGGCAGTTCGATTAAGTGGAAATATACTACCGCAAAAGACAGTAAAAACGGTAATTCAGGAGAAGTAAAGAGCAGCCAGAGTGAGAAACAGACCAGTGAATCAGCAACAGAGGCTCCGGCAAAGGGAATGGATTATATGATTAATAAAAATACCGGCAAATTCCATAAGCCTGGCTGTTCCTCAGTCAATCAGATGAATGATTCCAATAAGCAGACTTATAATGGAAGCAGAGATGATTTAATAAGCAAAGGTTATGATCCATGTAAAAGATGCAATCCATGACGCCGCTGCTTGCAGCGGGGTTTTGACTTCCAAAAGGAACCCTTATTAAATAAGTAGGGGTTCTTTTTTCTGCCGGATAAAAAGCAGGGAAGAAACGGGAAAGAAGCGACGATTTGATTTTTACTTGCATTTTTAATCAGGATGTTGTTATAATAGCGGTTAGGTAAATGTTAAGTTATGAAAGGATAATGAAAATGGCAAAGCAAACGATGACATATGATGCGAGCAGCATCTCTGTACTGGAAGGCCTGGAAGCAGTTCGTAAGAGACCGGGTATGTATATAGGCAGTGTTTCCAGAAAAGGCCTCAATCATCTTATATATGAAATTGTAGATAATGCAGTGGACGAGCATCTGGCAGGTTTCTGTGACCGGATTGAAGTAACGCTGGAGAAAGACGGTTCCTGTACGGTTAATGACAATGGCCGGGGTATTCCGGTAGGGATGCACGAGAAAGGAATGTCAGCAGAACGTCTGGTATTTACCACACTTCATGCAGGAGGAAAATTTGATGATTCCGTATATAAAACAAGCGGTGGGCTGCATGGCGTAGGTTCTTCTGTCGTAAATGCATTATCTACGTATCTGGATATTAAGGTAAGCCGGGAAGGTGCAATTCATCATGACCGTTATGAAAGAGGGATACCGGTTATTGAGTTGGAAAATGGTCTGCTGCCGATTATAGGGAAATCCAGAAAGACAGGAACGCTGATTAATTTCCTGCCGGATCCGGAAATATTTGAAAAGACTAATTTTGCGGCGGAGGAAGTAAAAAGCCGTCTTCACGAAACTGCTTATTTAAATCCTACGCTAACGATTGTATTTGAGGACAGGCGGGGAGCAGAAACAGAACATATTGAATTCCATGAGCCCGATGGAATTATTGGATTTGTTAAGGACTTGAATCAACATAAAGAGGCACTTCATGAGCCTATTTATTTTAAAGGGGAGTCGGAAGGAATTACGGTAGAATGTGCATTCCAGTATGTGAATGAATTCCATGAAAACGTACTGGGCTTTTGTAATAACATCTATAATGCGGAAGGTGGAACCCATTTGACCGGGTTTAAGACAACCTTCACCACCGTAATGAATAATTACGCAAGAGAATTAGGAATTTTGAAAGAAAAAGATGCGAACTTTACCGGCGCGGATATCCGAAATGGATTGACGGCTGTTATTTCAATCAAACATCCTGCACCACGTTTTGAAGGACAGACGAAAACCAAGCTGGATAATCAGGATGCGGCGAAGGCTTCCGGAAAAGTGACGGGTGAGGAAGTTGTGCTGTATTTTGACCGGAATCTGGAGACTTTAAAAAGTGTGCTTTCCTGTGCGGAAAAGGCTGCTAAGATTCGAAAATCCGAAGAAAAAGCAAAAACGAATATGCTGACAAAGCAAAAATATTCATTTGATTCCAATGGAAAACTTTCCAACTGCGAAAGCCGTAAACCGGAGCAGTGTGAGATCTTCATCGTAGAGGGCGATTCTGCGGGTGGCTCAGCCAAAAATGCAAGAGACCGTAATTATCAGGCGATTCTGCCAATCAGGGGTAAGATTTTAAATGTGGAGAAAGCAAGTATAGATAAGGTGTTGGCAAATGCAGAGATTAAGACAATGATTAATGCTTTTGGCTGCGGCTTTTCCGAAGGTTATGGCAACGATTTTGATATAACGAAACTGCGCTATAATAAAATCGTTATTATGGCAGATGCCGACGTGGATGGTGCCCATATCAGCACACTTCTGCTGACCCTGTTTTACCGGTTTATGCCGGATCTGATCTATGAAGGACATGTATATATAGCTATGCCGCCATTGTATAAGGCAGTTCCATCCAGAGGTGCGGAAGAATATCTCTATGATGATAAAGCACTGGAAAAATACCGCAGAGCTCATAAAGGATCATTTACGCTGCAGCGTTACAAAGGTCTTGGAGAAATGGATGCGGATCAGCTTTGGGAAACCACTCTGAACCCGGCTACACGCCGTCTGAAGCTCGTAGAAATTGAAGATGCCAGAATGGCTTCCAATGTTACAGAGCTTTTAATGGGGACGGAAGTACCTCCAAGACGGGCATTCATTTATGAACACGCGTCAGATGCGGAACTGGATATATAAGTTTGGAACAAAAGCGTTCCATACTTTCTATTGAAGCAGTACCGCAGACCCGTCAGCGGTATGCAAGGGGTATAAGTTTGGAACAAAAAGCGTTCCATACTTTCTATTGAAGCAGTACCGCAGACCCGTCAGCGGTATGCAAGGGGTATAAGTTTGGAACAAAAGCGTTCCATACTTTCTATTGAAGCAGTACCGCAGACCCGTTAGCGGTATGCAGGGGTATAAGTGTGAAAGAAAAGCGTTTTCAAATTACTTATTAGGGAATAGCACAACCACTTGCGTTATTTTGGGGGTATCACGATGAAGGAGCATTTAATATGGAAAATATACAGGAACAGATAATCAGAACAGAATATTCAGATGTAATGCAGAAATCGTACATTGATTATGCAATGAGCGTAATTATCGCCAGAGCAATTCCGGATGTAAGGGACGGTCTGAAGCCGGTTCAGCGAAGAACTCTTTATGATATGTATGAATTAGGTATCAAGTATGACAGACCTTACCGTAAATGTGCACGTATAGTAGGTGATACCATGGGTAAATACCATCCCCACGGCGACAGTTCCATCTATGAATCACTGGTAGTGATGGCACAGGAATTTAAAAAAGGCCTTCCTTTAGTAGACGGGCACGGAAACTTTGGTTCCATTGAAGGGGATGGAGCGGCAGCAATGCGTTATACAGAAGCTAGGCTGCAGAAAATCACCCAGGAAGCTTACTTAAATGATCTGGACAAAGATGTGGTAGATTTTGTTCCGAACTTTGATGGTACGGAAAAGGAGCCGGCGGTACTGCCGGTACGTCTGCCCAATCTGCTGGTAAATGGAGCGGAAGGCATTGCGGTTGGTATGGTAACCAGCATCCCTCCTCACAATCTGGGAGAGGTGATTGATGCAGTTAAGGCTACGATTAAAAATAATAAAATTACGACAGAAGAGATCATGGAGTATGTGCAGGGACCGGATTTCCCGACAGGGGGTATCGTGGTAAACAAAGATGATCTTCTTCAGATATATAAGACTGGGGCAGGTAAGATAAAGCTCAGGGGAAAAGTGGAATTTGAACCTGGAAAAAATGGAAAAGACCGGCTTGTGATCACCCAGATTCCTTATACCATGATGGGCGCCAACATCGGAAAGTTCCTGAATGATGTGGCAACGCTGGTGGAAACGAAAAAAACCAATGACATCGTGGATATATCCAATCAGTCTTCCAAGGATGGCATACGAATTGTTTTGGAACTCCGTAAAAATGCGGATCATGAAAACCTGGTGAATATGCTATATAAAAAGACCCGCTTAGAAGACACTTTTGGCGTAAATATGCTTTCCGTTGCAGAAGGCAGACCGGAGACGCTGGGAATAAAAGCGATCATTGAATACCATATAGATTTCCAGTTTGAACTTGCTACCAGAAAATATAAAACGCTTCTTGCAAAAGAATTAAATAAAAAAGAAATCCAGGAAGGATTAATCAAAGCCTGTGATGTGATTGATCTGATTATAGAGATTTTAAGAGGCAGCAAAAACCAGAAACAGGTAAAAGAATGTCTGATCAATGGCGTGACGGAAGGTATTAAATTTAAATCTGCGGCTTCTAAAAAGGCGGCAGCGGCTCTTAATTTTACCGAAGCACAGGCAACTGCTATTTTAGAGATGCGTTTATATAAATTGATTGGACTGGAAATTGAAGCATTGCAGAAAGAGCACGAGACAACACTTAAAAATATCGCATCTTATGAAGATATTTTAAATAATTATAAATCCATGGCAAAAGTAATTATTAAAGAACTGGATGCCATCAAAAAAGAATATGCCAGACCGAGAAGAACTGCTATTGAAAATGCGGCAGAAGCCGTATATGAAGAGAAAAAAATAGAAGAGATGGAAGTAATCTTTCTGATGGATCGGTTCGGTTATGCAAAAACAATCGATGTTACTGCATATGACCGGAATAAAGAAGCTGCGGACAGTGAAAATAAATATGTTCTTTCTTGTATGAACACGGATAAGATCTGTATTTTTACGGACACCGGCAAGCAGCATTTAATTAAAGTGATGGATGTTCCTTATGGTAAGTTCCGGGATAAGGGCAAGCCCATTGACAATCTCTGCAATTACAGCAGCAGCGAAGAACAGATTGTACTGGTGGAAACATTGACAAAGGTGAAGATGTCAGTATTGATATTTGCCACAAAAGCCGGAATGATTAAACAAGTAGAAGGAACAGAATTTGACGTGGCGAAGAAAACCATTGCCGCAACCAAACTGGCAGAAGAAGACCAGGTGGTATCTGTCTCCTGCCTGGATGACAGCAGTCAGATTGTATTTCAGACAGATCAGGGTATTTTCCTGAGATTTTTATTGGAAGAAGTGCCCCAGAAGAAAAAGGGGGCCGTGGGTGTGCGGGGAATCCGTCTCTCAGAAAATGACTTCATTCAGGAAGTTTACTATCTTTCCTCCCAGGATGACACCACGATTTCATATAAGGATAAGGAAGTGCAGCTGAATAAACTCCGTCTTGGAAAGCGTGATACCAAGGGGACAAAAATAAGGGTTTAATTTACCTGCAGCCATCTCTTTTTCCAGTCAGCAACGTTGTACAATTGCGCATACGGGAAAGACTGAGCAGTAACCTTAAGAGTAACAGTTCAGACGAGCTGACCTGTTACTGCAAAAATCCATTCATAATCGCTTACGCGATGGGATTTTTGCACTCCTGAATCACTTTCTTACGGTATACGCAGTAAATGCGCATACCTGTCTGAACTGTTACCTCAAGATTCTTTATAAGGGAGTTTCTCCCAAATTGGGGGTTGCAATTTACAATTCACGGTGCTATAATGAACAAGATGATGAATAAATTACTAGAGTATGAGTGGGCGAAAGTCCACTCATCTTTATTGTGTAGAACAGAAAGGCGATGCAGATGACGAAAAAAGAAATCTATGAGCAGAAAACAGAAGAAATCCTCTTACCAATTGTGCAGGAACATGCATTTGAACTGGTTGATGTGGAATATGTGAAGGAGGGTGGAAGCTGGTACCTGCGCGCATATATCGACAAAGAAGGCGGTATCGCAATTGATGACTGTGAAGTAGTGAGCCGTGCATTAAGTGAAATATTAGACCAGAAGGATTTTATTGAAGATGCTTATATCCTGGAAGTGAGTTCTCCCGGACTTGGAAGGCCGCTGAAAAAGGAGAAAGATTTCGTACGAAGTATGGGGGAAGAAGTAGAGATCCGTACTTATCGTGCTTTTAATAAACAAAAAGAATTCGTCGGAATCTTATGTGCCTATGATAAAGAGAGCGTAACTATTGAATTAGAAGACAAAGAAGAAATGAAGTTTGAGAAATCGGATATTGCGCTGATCAGGCTGGCGTTCGATTTCTAATCAAGGAGGAAAAATATAATCATGAATAACGAATTGTTAGAAGCGCTGAATATTCTGGAAAAGGAGAAGAACATCAGCAAAGATACTTTGCTGGAGGCAATCGAACAGTCACTGATTCAGGCATGCAAAAACCACTTTGGTAAAGCAGACAACGTAAAAGTTTCCATTAACCCGGATACCTGTGAGTACCATGTATTTATGGAAAAGACAGTGGTAGAAAAAGTAGAAGACAGCGTTATGGAGATCAGTCTTGTGAATGCAATGATGATTGATTCCAAGTATGATATTGGTGATATTGTAAATGTGGAAGTTAAATCCAAAGAGTTTGGACGTATTGCCACACAGAACGCAAAGAACGTTATTTTACAGAAAATCCGTGAAGAAGAGCGTAAAGTACTCTTTAATCAGTACTATGGCAAAGAAAAAGATGTGGTTACCGGTATTGTTCAAAGATATCTTGGCAAGAATGTAAGTATCAATATGGGCAAGGTTGACGCAATCTTAAATGAAAATGAAATGGTGAAGGGTGAGGTCTTTAAACCTACAGAACGTATTAAAGTGTATGTGCTGGAAGTAAAGGATACTCCAAAAGGACCTAAAATTTTGGTATCCAGAACACATCCCGAACTGGTAAAACGTCTCTTTGAATCCGAAGTAACAGAAGTAAAAGACGGAACCGTTGAGATTAAAAGTATCGCAAGAGAAGCAGGAAGCAGAACCAAAATCGCTGTATGGTCAAACAACTCTGATGTAGATCCGGTTGGTGCATGTGTGGGATTAAACGGTGCAAGGGTTAACACCATTGTAAATGAACTCAGAGGGAAAAGATCGATATCATCAACTGGGATGAGAATCCTGCAATACTTATTGAAAATGCCTTAAGCCCTGCAAAAGTGATCTCCGTTATCGCTGATAACGATGAGAAAACCGCCAAAGTTGTAGTTCCGGATTACCAGTTGTCACTGGCTATCGGTAAAGAGGGACAGAATGCAAGACTGGCAGCAAGGCTTACCGGTTTTAAGATAGATATCAAGAGTGAAACCCAGGCCAGAGAATCCGGTGATTTCTATGATGATCCTTACGAAGAAGATATTTTCGAAGAGGAGGCAGAAGAAGGATTCTTTGAAGAAGAAAATTATAATGAGATGGCAGATGAGCAGGAATCATTTGCACAGGACATTATGGAAGACCAGGAAGCATATACAGAGGATGAATTGTTTCACGAAAATGAACTGATGGAAGAAGACGGTTTTGATGCGGACATTCTTGAAGAAGAAGCTTCTCTGGAAGCCGGTCCGGATCCGGAAGAGCAGTAGTCGAAGGAGTACAGTATGAGCCAGGTTAAAAAAGCACCTATGCGTAAATGCATCGGATGCCAGGAAATGAAAAACAAAAAAGAAATGATGAGAGTCCTCAAAACACCGGAAGACGAACTTATCATTGATACGACCGGTAAAAAAAATGGTAGAGGCGCATATCTGTGCTTTTCAAAAGAATGTTTTGAAAAGGCAGTGAAAAGCAAAGGGCTGGAACGTTCATTAAAAATGAGCATACCACCATCTGTATATGAAGGTTTAAAAAAGGAGATAGAGCATATTGAAACAAAATAAAATTCTGTCTCTCATTGGTTTGGCAATGAAAGCCGGCAAAGTTGTAAGCGGCGAATTCTCGACGGAGAAAGCAGTGAAATCAGGGCATGCTTGTCTTGTGATTATCTCCGAAGAAGCCTCCGATAATACCAGAAAAAAATTTCAGAATATGTGTACGTACTATGAAGTGCCGATTTATTTTTATGGAACGAAGATTGATCTGGGTATCGCCATTGGAAAGGAGTTTCGGGCATCTTTAGCAGTGACCGACCAGGGTTTATCTACTGCCATAGAAAAGCAGCTTAGTAACAGTAATTAACGGAGGTAGTAATATGTCAAAATTGAGAGTACATGAGTTAGCAAAAGAATTAGGGAAGCAAAATAAAGAAGTCATGAATTATCTTACAGAGAAAGGAATAACGGTAAAGAGCCATATGAGTACAATAGAGGAAGGTATGGTGGATGACATCCGTAAAAATATCGGAAAAGGCACTGCTAAACCTGCTACGGGAGCAGGAGAAGTAAAGGCACAGGAAGCATCCACAGCTACAAAACCGGAAGGTAAAGAGCAAACCACAGGAGAACCGGTAAAGAAAAAGAATATATCACAGGTATTCCGTCCCCAGAACAGCCGCACCGGAATGCAGCAGCGTCCGGGACAGCAGCGCACCCAGGGACAGTCAAGAAGACCTCAGGGAACGACTGGTACCGCACAGCGCCCACAGAGCCAGCAGACAGTAAAGGCACAGGAAGTGCCGGAAGTACGTGTACAGTCAGCAGCGCCGGTAAAACCAACGGTTCAGCCGGCAACAGCAAGTGACGTTCAGACAAAACCAGTTTCCGCACAGCCAGCGGCAGCTCCGGTGCAGCATACAGCTGCCAAGGAATCACAGCCAGTGTCATCTGCGGCATCAGGCAGCAGACCACAGGAAACAGAACAGAGACCTTATCATAACCAGAACAGTCAGGGTGGCCAGAGACCTTATAATAATCAGAACAGCCAGGGTGGCCAGAGACCTTATAACAACCAGAACAGTCAAGGCGGCCAGAGACCTTATAACAACCAGAACAGCCAGGGTGAACAAAGACCTTATCATAACCAGAACAGCCAGGGTGGCCAGAGAACTTATAATAATCAGAACAGCCAGGGTGGTCAGAGAACTTATAATAATCAGAACAGCCAGGGTGGTCAGAGAACTTATAACAATCAAAACAGCCAGGGTGGTCAGAGAACTTACAATAACCAGGGCGGTCAGGGCGGCCAGAGACCTTACAACAATCAGGGCGGTCAGGGCGGCCAGAGACCTTACAACAATCAGGGCGGTCAGGGCGGCCAGAGACCTTACAACAACCAGGGTGGTCAAGGCGGCCAGAGACCTTACAACCAGGGCGGTCAGGGCGGCCAGAGACCTTACAACCAGGGTGGTCAGGGCGGCCAGAGACCTTACAACAACCAGGGTGGTCAAGGCAGCCAGAGACCTTACAACAACCAGGGCGGTCAAGGCGGCCAGAGACCTTACAATAACCAGGGCGGCCAAGGCGGACAGAGACCTTACAATAATGGTCCTCGCTCACAGGGAACGGGTTCTTACGGTGCCGCATCAAGCGCTCCAAAATCAGATTTATCCAAGCCAATTACAAAAGAATCCAGAAACAGAGCAGATAAATTTAATAAATCTGATAAGACTGATAAATTTTCAAAAGAAAACAAAGGAAACCGTCCAAATCAGAAGAATAGTAATTTCAAGGGCGGGAAAGCTATTAATAAGACTGCTAAACCAGTTAAGCCGGTACCACAGCCAGTGGAAAAGAAGGAAGATGAAATCAAGACAATCATTTTACCAGATGTAATGACGATTAAAGAACTTGCGGATAAAATGAAAATCCAGGCAGCTGCCATTGTTAAGAAATTATTCCTTCAGGGTACTATGGTTACGGTAAATCATGAAATCGATTATGATAAGGCAGAAGAAATTGCATTGGAATACAACTGTATTGCAGAGCATGAAGTAAAAGTAGATGTGATCGCAGAACTCTTAAAAGAGGATGACGATGATGATGCAACATTAGTGGCAAGACCTCCGGTAGTATGTGTTATGGGTCATGTTGACCATGGAAAAACATCCCTTCTGGATGCAATCCGTAACACACATGTTATTGCAAAAGAAGCAGGGGGAATCACACAGCATATTGGTGCATATGTGGTTAATATTGACGGACAGAAGATTACATTCCTGGATACACCGGGACATGAAGCATTTACAGCTATGCGTATGCGTGGTGCAAATTCTACAGATATTGCCATTCTGGTAGTCGCTGCAGATGATGGTGTAATGCCTCAGACCGTTGAAGCTATCAACCATGCGAAAGCAGCCGGAATTGAAATTATCGTTGCGATTAACAAAATTGATAAGCCAAGTGCCAATATCGAAAGAGTAAAACAGGAATTATCCGAATATGAACTGATTCCGGAAGACTGGGGCGGAAGCACCATATTTGTACCGGTTTCTGCTCATACCCAGGAAGGTATGGATCAGCTTCTGGAAATGATTATCTTAACAGCAGAAGTCGCAGAGTTAAAAGCAAATCCTAAGAGAAAAGCTAGAGGACTTGTAATCGAGGCAGAGCTGGATAAAGGAAAAGGACCGGTAGCAACCGTTCTGGTTCAAAAAGGTACTTTAAGAGTTGGTGATCCAATTGCAGCAGGTTCCTGTTTTGGTAAAGTTCGTGCTATGATGGATGACAAGGGAAGAAGAGTAAAAGAAGCAGGTCCTTCTACACCAGTTGAAATCTTAGGATTAAGCGACGTACCAAACGCAGGTGAAATATTTGTAGCAACTGACAGCGATAAAGAAGCAAGAAGCTTTGCAGAAACCTTTATCAGTCAGGGACGTGAAAAACTTCTGGAAGATACAAAAGCAAAAATGTCTCTGGACGATCTCTTCACACAGATTAAAGCCGGTAATTTAAAAGAATTTGGAATTATCGTAAAAGCCGATGTACAGGGTAGTGTAGAAGCAGTAAAACAGAGCCTCTTAAAACTTTCCAATGATGAAGTGGTAGTTAAGATTATCCACGGCGGAGTTGGTGCAATCAATGAATCTGACGTTATCCTGGCATCAGCATCTAATGCAATTATTATCGGATTTAATGTCCGTCCGGATGCAACTGCTAAGCTTACTGCAGAACGCGAAGGTGTAAATGTGAATTTATACCGTGTTATCTATGATGCAATCGCTGATGTGGAAGCGGCAATGAAGGGTATGCTGGATCCTGTATTTGAAGAAAAAGTACTGGGGCATGCAGAAGTACGCCAGACATTTAAAGCATCCGGTATTGGTACAATTGCCGGTTCCTATGTGCTGGATGGTATTTTCCAGAGAGGATGTTCCGTACGTATTACCAGAGAAGGAAATCAGATTTTTGAAGGACCGCTTGCATCACTGAAACGTTTTAAAGATGACGTAAAAGAAGTAAAATCAGGTTATGAATGTGGTCTGGTATTTGAAAAATTCAATGACGTGCAAGAGTTTGACCAGGTAGAAGCGTACACAATGGTTGAGGTTCCACGTTAAGTAGAACGGAGTTTTAAATATGAGAAAAAACAGTATTAAAAATACACGTGTCAATGCAGAAGTTCAGCATGAGTTATCCAATATAATCCGTGGGGAAATCAAAGATCCCAGGATTAATCCTATGACTTCTGTAGTTGCCGTTGAAGTAGCACCGGATCTGAAAAGCTGTAAAGCGTATATCAGCGTTCTGGGAGACGAAAAATCCCAGGCAGATACACTTGCAGGGCTGAAAAGCGCAGAGGGTTATATCCGCAGGCAGCTTGCCAGAACGATTAATCTTCGCAATACGCCTGAAGTTCGCTTTATCTTAGATCAGTCCATTGAGTACGGTGTGAATATGTCGAAACTTATTGATGATGTCAACAAGGATATCAAAGAGACAGAAAAGGATGATGAGAATGAATAACATAGCATCTGAACTGAATCATGTGAAAACGGTAGCAATCGCCGGCCACATCAGGCCGGACGGTGACTGCGTGGGTTCCAGCATGGGAATGTATCTCTATATTAAGAAAAACTTCCCGCATATTACAGATGTAGATGTATATTTAGAGGCGATTCCGAACTCTTACCGTTTTCTTCAGGGGACTGATGAGATTCACCATACCTGTGACAAGAATATGGAATATGATCTTTTTATTTCCCTGGATTGCGGCGATAAAGGGCGATTGGGAGATGCAGCAACTTATTTTGAAACTGCAAAACGCAGGATGTGCATTGACCACCACATCAGCAATTCCGGATTTGCTGATGTGGATTATATTGTCCCGGAAGCAAGCTCTACTTCTGAACTGGTTTATGATGTGTTAGACAAAGATAAGATTACAAAAGAAATAGCGGAAGCACTCTACATGGGAATCGCACATGATACGGGAGTCTTTCAGTACAGCTGTACTTCACCGAAAACGATGCGTGCAGCAGCGGACCTGATGGATAAAGGAATAGATTTTTCCGGAATCTTAGATGATACTTATTATAAAAAATCGTATGTACAGAATCAGATTCTGGGAAGAGCGCTCCTGGAGAGCATCATGGTTCTGAATGGACAATGCATTATCAGCGCGATCCGTCAAAAAGATATGGTTTTTTATGGAGTAGAACCAAAAGATTTGGATGGAATAGTAAGCCAGCTTCGCAATACAAAAGGTGTGGAAGTGGCAATTTTCATCTATGAGACCGGAAACCAGGAATTTAAGGTAAGCATGCGATCCAATGGTATTGTTGATGTAAGCAAAATAGGAGCTTATTTTGGCGGTGGAGGTCATGTACGTGCTGCAGGATGTACAATGCAGGGAACCATGCATGATGTGCTTAATAACTTGACAAAACATATAGAAAAGCAGCTGATGCAGGAGAAAGAATCGTGATTCATGGAATTATAAATGTTTATAAAGAACAGGGGTATACTTCCCATGATGTAGTAGCTAAGCTGCGCGGTATTCTAAAGCAGAAAAAAATCGGTCATACCGGTACTTTGGATCCCGATGCTGCCGGTGTTCTTCCTGTATGTCTGGGAAAAGGTACAAAACTTTGTGATATGCTTACAGACCGGGATAAAACATACCGGGCGGTGATGCTTCTTGGTACTGTAACAGATACACAGGATACCAGCGGAGCAGTCCTGTCGGAACGTAAAGTGACATCTACGGAACAGGAAGTGCTGGAAGCGATACAGAGCTTTAGAGGTGATTATGAACAGATTCCGCCCATGTACTCCGCATTAAAAGTAGACGGAAAGAAACTGTACGAATTGGCTAGGGAAGGGAAAGTCATTGAGCGGAAGGCAAGATTAGTCCATATCCATGAGATTAAAGTTGAAGAGACTGCGCTGCCTCGTGTTACCATGACCGTTTCCTGCTCAAAGGGAACTTACATACGTACTTTGTGTCATGATATTGGTGAAAAACTTGGCTGCGGCGGCTGCATGGAAAGTCTGATCCGAACAAAAGCGGGAACCTTTGCTATTGCAGACAGTTTTACGCTGGGGCAGATCGAAGAATTGCGGGATAAGGGATCCTTGATGGATCATATTACGCCGATTGACGAAATGTTCATGGAATACCCCAGGGTTGATGTAAGGGAAGAGTTCCACAAATTATTATACAATGGCAATATGTTTTATGAAAAGCATATGGCGGTGCAGGTTCCTTTGCAGGATGGACCCGTAAGGGTTTATGATGCCGGGGGACAGTTTTTTGCTATATACGGCTATGAAAAAGCAGAAAAAAGATTTAAACCGGTCAAGATATTTAACGTTTAAGGCAACTGGAGGGACAAAAGAGTATGGAGTACATCGTAGGAACGACAGAATTTAGCTGTAAGGAAGAATGTGCGGTAACCTTAGGTAAATTTGACAGTTTACACAGAGGGCATCAAAGGTTGATCAGGCGTGTCAGACAGCTTCAGCGGGATGGTTTAAAAGGTGTAGTTTTCACCCTGAACTCAAACAAGTCTGAAGTATTATTAACAGGCGAGGAGCGCAGGTCACTTCTGGAAGACCAGGGGCTTTCCTGTCTGATCGAATGTCCTTTTGTGCCGGAAATATCCCATATGGAGCCGGAAGCGTTTGTATCCCGGATCCTGTCAGAACGCCTTCATGCAAAATATCTGGTTGTAGGAACAGATTTTCATTTCGGATATCAGAGAAAGGGAGATTACAGACTCCTGCAGAACCTTCAGGATAAATATGGATATCAGGTAGAAGTGATTCATAAAAAGAAATATGAGGGGAAAGATATCAGCAGTACATTTGTAAAGGAAGAGTTAAAAAAAGGCAATATGGGAGTTGTAAATGAACTTCTGGGACGCCCGTATGGTATCATCGGTGAAGTGCTTCATGGAAGAAAAATCGGCAGAACCCTTGGAATGCCTACTACCAATCTGGTTCCGGAGAAAGAAAAGTTATTGCCGCCCAATGGCGTATATGCATCTAAGACCGTAATTGACGGGAAGCTGTATCCCGGCATTACCAATATTGGTTATAAGCCTACTGTGGGCGAATCATTCCGGGGTGTTGAGACGTATATTTTTGATTTTGACCAGGATCTCTATGGCAAGACAATTGAGATTCTGCTCTATACGTTTGAGCGCCCTGAGATGAAATTTGATTCCTTAGAAAAATTAAAAGAGTGCATGCACAGAGATATTGAGTTTGGAAAGGAATATTTTGGTGAGCAATAGATGTTAATTTTAAGTGGGGTATTCATTTTTATTGGTGTTGTCCTGGTTCTTGGTACCGCCGTTTTTCGATATTACTTTCAGGGAAAAGAAAAATATCAGGGACGAGCGGACGGACAGGTTGTAGATCTGGTTATGGATAAACCGGACGAAGAAGGCGAGAGGGCCGGAATACATCATTACTATTATCCGGTAATTGCATATTATGCCAATGGACTGCTCTTTAAAGAGCGATATGAAAAGGGGAGCAATCCAAGTGAATTCAGAATGAACCAGCATTTAAAGATCTGTTTTAATCTGGAAAAGCCTTATCATTTTAGTATTCTGGAAAAGGATCCACGGTCTTATCTGCTGACCGCCGTTTATTTATTAGGGTTTTTATTCTGCATAGCAGGTGGAATAACCTTCCTTTTATTTGCAACGAGAGGTTGACGTAAGAATTTAGATGTGATATACTAACGAAGTGCGTAAGACGGGACTTACATGTGAGTTTTGTGTCTCTTATGCGCGTTAAAACAGCCGTTATTCAGAATTTTGGACAACTCCGACCATGTTCTTAGTATCAGGCGATTAAAAAATAAGGAGGAAATCAAGATGATTTCAAAAGAAAAGAAAACAGCAATTATTAACGAGTATGGCAGAAAAGCTGGAGATACAGGATCACCGGAAGTACAGATCGCAATCTTAACAGCAAGAATTCAGGAACTTACTGAGCATTTAAAAGAGCATCAGAAAGATCATCATTCAAGAAGAGGTCTTCTTAAAATGGTAGGTCAGAGACGTGGTTTACTTGCTTATTTAAAGAAAACTGATATTGAAGGATACCGTACTTTGATTGCAAAATTAGGAATCAGAAAATAATTCAGACAAAGTTGGGGGCGGAGGAATCCGTCCCTTAAGTTTGTTTCGCAACCCGTTAACAATTAACTAGAATATGTAGTATCACAGAAGCCGAGACCACTGAAAAGCAGATTTTCGGAAAGTCTGTTTTTCAGTTGTTTCGGAAAGTATACTACAGTAAATTAAAAGGAGACAAAATATGTTCAAAAGTTTTTCAATGGAACTGGCTGGAAGAACGCTTACCGTAGATGTGGGAAGAGTTGCAGCACAGGCAAATGGTGCAGCATTTATGCACTATGGTGAGACCACCGTATTATCAACAGCTACTGCTTCAGAAAAGCCAAGAGAAGGAATTGATTTCTTCCCGTTAAGCGTTGAATATGAAGAAAAATTATACGCTGTTGGAAAGATTCCGGGAGGCTTTAATAAAAGAGAAGGTAAAGCATCTGAAAATGCGATCCTCACATCCCGTGTAATCGACAGACCAATGAGACCATTATTCCCAAAAGATTACCGTAACGATGTTACTTTAAATAACCTGGTTATGTCAGTAGATCCTGACTGCAGCCCGGAATTAACCGCTATGTTAGGTTCTGCTATCGCAACTGCTATATCTGACATCCCATTTGACGGTCCAACTTCCACAACACAGGTAGGACTTGTAGACGGAGAACTGGTATTTAACCCCAATGCAGCTCAGAAAGCAGTATCGGATCTTCAGTTAACTGTTGCATCAACCAAAGATAAAGTAATCATGATTGAAGCCGGTGCAAACGAAGTTCCGGAAGCAAAAATGATTGAAGCAATTTTTGCTGCACATGAATTAAATCAGGAAGTAATCAAATTTATTAATACCATTGTTGCTGAATGTGGAAAAGAAAAGCATACTTATACAAGCTGTGCTGTTCCGGAAGAATTATTTGCAGCAATGAAAGAAATTGTAACACCAGAGCAGATGGAAGAAGCTGTCTTCACAGATGACAAGCAGACCAGAGAAGGTAATATTCGTATTATCAAAGATAAATTAACAGAAAGCTTTGCTGAAAACGAAGAATGGCTTGCTGTATTGGATGAGGCTGTTTACCAGTACCAGAAAAAGACAGTTCGTAAGATGATCTTAAAAGACCATAAACGTCCGGACGGAAGAGCAATCAACCAGATCAGGGCATTAGCAGCAGAAACAGATTTAATTCCAAGAGTGCATGGTTCAGCAATGTTTACACGTGGACAGACACAGATCTGTACCATTACCACACTTGCTCCTTTATCAGAAGCTCAGAGGATCGATGGTTTAGACGAAGCTGAGACTTCTAAGAGATATATGCATCAATATAACTTCCCAAGCTACTCCGTAGGAGAAACAAAGCCTTCCAGAGGACCGGGACGTCGTGAAATCGGACATGGAGCTCTTGCAGAGCGTGCTCTAATTGCAGTACTGCCAAGTGCAGAAGAATTCCCATATGCAATCAGAACTGTATCTGAAACTTTTGAATCCAATGGTTCTACTTCTCAGGCTAGTATCTGTGCATCCAGTATGTCTCTCATGGCAGCTGGTGTACCGATTAAAAAAGCGGTAGCTGGTATTTCAGCAGGACTTGTAACCGGTGATACAGATGATGATTATCTTGTATTGACCGATATCCAGGGCCTGGAAGATTTCTTTGGAGATATGGACTTTAAGGTAGCTGGTACTCATGACGGTATTACTGCAATCCAGATGGATATTAAGATTCATGGACTTACAAGACCGATTATTGAAGAAGCGATAGCAAGAACAAAAGAAGCAAGAACTTTCATTTTAGATGAAGTTATGAATAAAGCAATTGCAGAACCCCGCCAAGAAGTTGGCAAGTTTGCACCAAAGATCGTACAGATCAAAATTGATCCTGAGAAAATTGGTGATGTAGTTGGACAAAGAGGAAAAACAATTAATGCGATCATCGAGCAGACCGGTGTTAAGATCGATATCACAGATGATGGTGCAGTTTCCATCTGTGGCGTTGATAAAGACAGCATGGATAAAGCAATCGATATGATCAAAATTATTACAACTGATTTTGTTGCCGGACAGTTCTTTGTTGGTAAAGTAGTAAGTATCAAAGAATTCGGTGCATTTATCGAATTTGCTCCGGGCAAAGAAGGTATGGTTCACATTTCCAAAATCTCAAAAGAGAGAATTAACCGCGTAGAAGACGTTCTGACTCTTGGAGATATGGTAAAAGTTGTTTGCCTTGGCAAGGATAAAATGGGCAGAATCAGCTTCAGTATGAAAGATGTAGATAAAGATAACAAAGAGAATAAAGAGCACAAAGAGCATAAAGAGTATGCAGAAAAGAAAGCTGAGAAGCCTTCTGAGCAGTAATTTATCAATTTATCCTCTTAAATGAGAAGAAACAGTCAGATGTGAGTTCCCCTATAGGGGGTGTCAACTGGCTGTTTCTTTTTTCTATTCAACTTATTTTAATTTTCCATAACGAACATCAGAAAATTTACCATAGAGCTTTGTATCTCCTTTCATTTTACAGGCACGCACCTTATAATAGTAAACGTTCTTAGGCTTCACTTTTTTGTCGGTATAACTGCAATTGTTTTTTACGGTTGCAATCCGGGTGAATCCTTTCTTTTTATTAACAGATCGGTATAGTTGATAAGAAGTAACTCCGGTTTGTTTCTTCCATGTAATGTGCAGGTTTTTACCGGCTTCCCCGGATATTCTCGTTATTTTTTCCTTTACAGGTACCACTTTAACCGTACAGACCGATTTTTTATGATTTTCCTGCTTTGATGTACAGATGATTTTAGTAATTCCATAATTTTTTGCGGTAATCTTACCTGATTTTGAGATTTTCGCTATTTTGTTATTCCTGGATGTCCAGGATACCGATCGATTCGTCGCTGACTGGGGTAAAACCACCGCCTGAAGCTGTTTTGTTTTTCCTTTTACCAGGGTAATGGTTTTCCCCTGTTTGATAGTAACGGAAGAGACCGGAACATCTTTCCAGATCTTGAAGGAATAATCTCCGGTATTGGTTCGCTTATTCGTTCCCATGGTAATTTTCAGCAGATAGGTCTGCTCGGCATTCAGGCTGCAGGTAAGCGTCTTTGTTTCTCCTTTCCCGGCGCTCTCCTGATAGAGCTGTTCTTCAAAAGGCGTGCAGACATACATATTTGCTTTCTGGGAATCCAGGGCACCGGTTTCCATGTTGTGGTTGGTAAAACTGATATGATAGGTTCCGTCTGAAGGAGCTTTGAACTGATACCAGTCAATATCACCGTTGCCATCCAGGGAAGAGGTATATTTTTGTCCCAGAGCAGCATTGGATGCCTGGCTTGAAATATCGCTGACAGCGTCATTACGGTAACGGATCTGTATACTGTACTGTCCGGTATTTTTGGATGGGTTGATTCCCGGATTTACCGATATATAATAAGTTGTATTTTTCTCTAATTTCAGGTTAATATTACCCTGTTCATTTTCTTTTAAGTGAATGCGGGTGTTATTCAGATCAATTAAATTTTCGGTACGAAGTACAAAATCCGGCTGGGATACTGCAAGTAATCCCGTTGGAATACTTAAGTTTTTGCAGGTAATATTATAATAGGCATCCTGGCTGGTGGTAGTAAATTGGTACCACTTACTGTGGGGGACCGCATCCTCCAGACGGTCCATATAGCGGATATTATATTCTAATTCAGCGGCAGATTTAGGACTGCTTCCGCCGGTTACCGGTTTCTCAGCAGCACAAACCGCAAGCCCCATTGTGAAAGCAAGGCAGAATGCCAGGGTAAAAAGCATCATCATTTTTTCTAGTTTTTTCATTACAAATCCTCCCTTAATTCGATATTATATTTACATCAAATGTGTATCTTCAAGCCGTTTTTCAAAGAATACATTCAGCCGGATCAGCGGTTTTCGTAAGATCAGACCCAGCATCAGGGCAAGTGGTACGTATACCAGAAGATGAAGCAGATCTTTGATATAGTTGCTGCCATAGATACCGGCAACCGTCTCTCTCATTGCATTGATCCCATAGGTAAATGGCAGGAAGGGATATACATTCTGGAAAAACCGGGGAGTCACTTCAATGGGGAAGGTTCCTCCGGCGCCGGCAATCTGAATCACCAGTAAAATGACACACAGTGCCTTGCCAATATCTCCAAATGAAACGGTCAGCGTGTAGATAATATTCGTATATACAAAGCTGGATAACAGCCCAGCGGCAACAAACAGCAGCGGATCTTTGCATTGTATCTCAAGGAAATACAGATCCCCCATGCAGATAATAAACGCCTGAATCAGCCCCAATGTCATGAAAAGCAGATATCTTCCCAGGTAACAATGGGATGGGCGTAAATTCTTCAGCTTTTCATCTTCATCTACCCGGACCTTTAAAATAGCAACCAGAACAATGCCCCCAACCCAGATAGCTAAAGTAGTATAAAATGGTGCCATTGCAGAACCGTAATTCTCAATGGGATAAAAAGAGGTCGTTTCCAGCTGTACCGGGGATGACATAAAACTGCCCATGAGATCTGGGTCATTTTGTATAATCTCCATTAATTTCTGAAGCTTCTTATCTTTCCCTACGGAATTCAACTGGGAAATAATATTCTGTATTTTATCGTGGGTGCTGCCGATTACATCTTTTGTGCTGGACAAAGCCTTTTGACCGGAGGTAAGAGAAGAGTTCATACCATCAAAAATACCATCCAGATTACTGAGGCTGCCATTGGTACTCTGTAACAGTCCGGAAAGGTCACTGCCGGTTTTTGTGATTTCATCCATCAGATTATCCAGCATGGGCTGTACCGAATTCATGTATGAGGCGCGGATGCCCGAAATCTCGTCTTTACTCCCGGATATTACAGAGGAAATAGAATTGCGGGTTTCACTGCTGATGTCAGAAGCATTTTTAATACTTTCACTGGTTGCATTTATTTTATCAATAATGGACTGCTGATTTTGGCTGGATGTATTTAATTTATCAATCAGATTGTTAATCTCATCTTTTGGTTCCGGCAGCTGGGCATTGAGATCGGTCAGAATGTTGATATTTTTCGTATTCATATCAATGATTGCCTGGGCAAGCTGGGTTGTCTGTGCAAGCTGCCCCGCCGCATCGGAAATATCATTATTAATATCCCCAAATGCCTGTGAGGCAGTATTTGAAATGGAATCGTATATATCCTGCGCCGAGTTCAATACATTGCCAAATGACTGGTTTACGCTGTTTAAAGAGGACTTGGATGTATCCAGCACGGACTGGGAATCGTTGATTGTTTGTGTACCGTTTTCCAGTGTGGAACTGAGATCCGGCAAAGTCAGCTTTGTTGTGGAGAGTAGTGTATTCACACCGTCAATTGTTTCTGAAAATGCATCTATTGTAGAACTATACTGGCTTAAATCCGAATCCACCACCTGCATTACGTTAATCAGACGGTCGATCAGGGTATTGCCGTTTTCCTGTAAATCCCCGGTTGTAGTATTTAATATTCCGGCAATAGTTTCGGTAGCTACGCTGATAAAGGTACTGTTAACCTGCTGTTGAATAACGCCTACGCCTTTATCCGTGATCTTGGGAGCAATTGCATTCTTTTTTTCATTGATATAATATTGGATCTTCGGACTTTCAATGTTCGTAGAAAGTATACTGGATATTTTTTTACTGAAATCCTCAGGGATAACTACGGCAGCATAGTATTTGCCGGATTTTACGCCGTCTACGGCCGATTGTGTATCCGTAAACTCCCAGCCGATCTGATCATTTGCTTTTAGATTATCCATAATCTGAGAACCCACATCCAGATTCATCCTATCCATTTTCCAGCCTTTATCTTCGTTGGAAACGGCTACTTTAATACCGGAAGTACTTCCATAGGGATCCCAGTTTGCAGCGATATTAAACCAGGCATATAATGCAGGAATAATACTGACACCGATTACCACAATCATAGCCATTACATTCTTACTGAGACGGGATAAATCCCGAACATAAATTTTAAATATTTTTTTCATTTCAGCCTCCATTATAATTTGTTGATTTTTTCAAGCATACCGTTACCGTCCAGCTCCGGTTCAGGCTCGGTCAGGTGGAGCTTACGTTTATAACGATAATCAATGTACTCCACGCAGATTAAATAGCCGGCGGAAAGAATAATCGATACAATCCAGGCAGTTAGAAAATTCAGTTTTGACTCCAGGCTAAACATAAGGATTAAAAAAACAGCCGGTATGATAAGAATCGCTAAAAATCCACACCGGATTAACAGCGGATATTTTTCTCGGAATCGATTGTAAGAGCTGATGAATTCCTGATGCGCCACTTCCTTTTCAATATTTTCCCAGGCGCCAAAATAAATCAGTGATTCCACCAATGCTTCTCTGGATGTTTTTCCCTCAAGAAGCCGTTGTTCATAATCGGATTGCAGATATAGAAGCAGATTCTGCTTAGCGGCTCTCGTTTCTTTGGTATCAGGCATATCCAGAAATAATTCATCTAAAAAAAGATTAAAGTCTTTCATATAACGTCATTGCCTTTCTAAATTAAGATAGGGATATTTTAGCACGAAAGAATCGGCAATACAATACAAAAATGACCAATCGTCAGTTTTTGGATTTTGAGCAGGATATGGCTTGGATGATTTCGGTTAGAATAGAAGAGAAGTAGTAAAAAAGAACAATATTTTTCATATAAATGAAAAATTATTGTGAAAGATTGAATGATATGTGTGTATAAAAAAATAAATGTTTGGGAAGTTCGTTTATTTTTGAATGGGCAGCATAGAGAAGCATAAGAAAGCGGCGCAGCAGATGCGAGGCCTCTGGTGAGGGAAAAAGCTTTTTCTACAATATCTGAGCGGGTGAGTTTTCAAGAAGGAGACCCATTGATAGAAAAATATTAAAAAACACTTGACAACACCTATCAATTAGTATTAGAATGAAAAAAACAAAAAGCAAAACCGATGAGAAAGAGTAGTAAGCTTATCAACAAAATTCCAGAGAGCTGCAGGTGGTGTGATTGCAGTATTGAGTGGTTTGCCGAATGGACTTTCGAGGGCAGTCTGAAATAGAAGATAGCGGTGTGATCCGGTATCAGAAGAGTAGGCACTGTCGGGAACCGAACCCGTTATCAATCAGGAGTGTATGTTAGTACATGCGAAAGTGGACATTATGTTAATTTGAGTGGTACCGCGATAATAATACGATATTATTACCGTCTCAAGCGAAGGCTTGGGGCGGTTTTTTTGTGTATTTATAAGGAACACAAAGCAGCCAGATTAACGTTCCCATTAGTTTTGTGATTGTTTGATACTATTAATCAAAATTAATGAAAAGAAGGAGAAATTATTATGAGAAAGAAAATTTTAGTTACTATTTTAAGCGTGGCAATGGCAGCAGCACTGACAGCAGGATGTGGTTCTACGGGAAACGGGGCTGCCGGAACAGAATCAGCATCATCAAGTGCATACGGCAAATCTGAAACGGAAGCAGGAAGCATGGATGCAACAGATGCGGGAACGGAAGCAAATAATGACGAAACAGCTGATGGTGACAGTGCAGGGGCGGTCTCCGGTGAATTAGTGGAAGGGTCTTTTAAAATCGGTATTGCCCAATTTGCACAGCATGGTTCCCTTGAGAACTGCCGGGAAGGATTTTTGCAAGGCCTTGCAGAAGAGGGATTTGTAGAAGGGAAAAACCTTGAGGTGGATTATCAGAATGCAGAAGCGGACATGGGAAATGCTAATACCATCGCACAGGGGTTTGTAGCAAATAAGGTAGATCTGATGTGCGCAATTGCAACACCAAGTGCACAGGCATGTTATAATGCCGCAATGAAAACAGATATTCCGACCATTTACACAGCCGTTACGGACCCGGTCGCAGCAGAGCTTGCCCAAGAAGACCAGATACCCACCGGAAATGTGACAGGTACCAGCGATAAACTTCCGGTAGAAGCACAGCTGAAAATGATCCGTGAATTGCTTCCCGAAGCAAAAACCATCGGTATCTTATATACAACCAGCGAAGTAAACTCAGAAAGCAGTATCAAAGAATATGAATCCTTAGTAGAAAAATACGGTTTTACCCTGGAAACAGCCGGAGTGGCAACCATTGCAGATGTTCCATCAGCAGCAGATACGTTATTAGCAAAAGTAGACTGCCTGAACAACTTGACTGACAACACCGTGGTAAGTGCACTTCCTACGATATTAGATAAGGCATCCAAGAAAAACATTCCCGTATTCGGAAGTGAGATTGAACAGGTAAAAATTGGCTGCATGGCATCCGAAGGAATTGAATATATTGAACTTGGTAAACAGACCGGAAGAATGGCCGCAAAAGTGTTAAAAGGCGAAGCCAAAGCCAGCGATATGAAATTTGAAACAATTTCAGAAAGCAGTCTGTACCTGAATACCAAAGCAGCAGAAAACCTTGGCATTACAATCAGCGATGATACAAAAGGAAGAGCGGTAGAAACTTTCACGGAAATTACAGCACAATAGAAAAAGTCAAAAATCGTAGGATAACAGAGGTAGAGATATGTCCATACTAATAGGAGTTTTAGAACAGGGAATTATATATGCCATCATGACCTTAGGCATTTACATTACTTACAAAATATTAGATTTTCCGGATTTAACGGTAGACGGAAGTTTTCCTTTGGGGGCGGCGGTAACAGTTACGCTGATGGTGAATGGGGTAAATCCTTATCTGACCCTTCCCATCGCATTTGCAGCCGGAGCGCTGGCTGGTATGCTGACCGGCATCATCCATGTAAAATTCAAAGTCCGTGACCTGTTGTCGGGAATCATCATGATGACTGCATTATATACCATTAACCTGAAGATTGCAGGCAAAGCAAACGTACCGATCTTTAGTATGGACAATATGTTTGATAATTCATTTTTAACGAAAATTGTACCCGAATTTCTGGTACCTTATCAGACTTTAATAATTATCGTAATTGTGGCACTGGTGGTAAAACTATTATTGGATGCCTATATGAAAACAAAGTCCGGGTTTTTACTTCGTGCAGCTGGCGATAATCATGCACTGGTTACCGTCCTGGCAAAGGACAGCGGCAAAGTCAAGATTCTGGGGCTGGCCATCGCAAATGGTCTGGTGGCACTAAGTGGATGTGTCTATACACAATGGCAGAGGGTGTTTGACATTTCAATCGGTACCGGAACTATGGTTATTGGGCTGGCGAGCGTTATCATTGGAGTAAATCTTTGTAAATTTATACCGAAAGTAAATAATACAACGGCTGTAATTGTAGGAGCTATTTTATACCGGGCTTGTGTGGCAATTGCAATGCAGCTTGGTTTTGGGGCAAATGATATGAAATTAATCACGGCGGTACTGTTTTTTGTAATTTTAGTAATCAGTATGGACAGGAAGAAGAAGGTGAAGGCACATGCTTGAATTAAAGAATATTAATAAATATTATAATCCCGGCACGATTAATGAAATGTGTCTCTTTGAAAATTTTAATTTTGAGGTGAACCAGGGAGAGTTTGTATCTGTGGTTGGCAGCAATGGTTCCGGTAAGACCTCCATGCTGAATATTATCTGTGGCAGTATAGATATTGATTCGGGCAGCATCCTGATGAATGGGAAAGACATCACAAGTGCAAGGGATTTTAAACGGCATCAGCGTATAGGGAGGGTTTTTCAAAATCCTTCCATGGGTACCTGTCCATCTATGACGATTCTGGAAAATATGTCACTGGCTGACAATAAGGGAAAAAAGTACAATTTGAAACCCGGAATCAATAAAAAACGAATTGATTCCTACCGAGACAGCCTGCGTCAGCTGAATCTGGGGCTGGAAGATAAAATGGATGTAAAGGTAGGCGCTCTTTCCGGTGGACAGCGTCAGGCTATGGCACTTCTGATGTCTACCATGACACCAATCGAGTTTTTGATTCTGGATGAACATACGGCTGCACTGGATCCTAAGACGGCTGAGATTATTATGGAATTAACGGGTAAGCTGGTAAAGGAAAAAAATCTCACAACTATTATGGTTACCCACAATCTGAGATACGCAGTAGAGTATGGCAACCGTTTGATTATGATGCATCAGGGAAATGTGATACTGGATAAAAAAGGGACAGAAAAAGAAGCTACGGAAGTAGACGAGATCCTGGAACTGTTTAATGAGATCAGTATCGAGTGTGGAAATTAAAAATATACCGGGGAAGAATGCGCATGCCAGGATGCGCTTTACTCCCCGGTTTTATTGATTTTTCAAGAATAATTGTAAGCAGAAATCTTGCCGTCAAAATCCAAGCAGGGGATTTAAGTCTTGACGTGAGGGAATGAAAATGGTAAGATAATCACTGGCGTAAAAACACGATATAGTGTGCAATTATAAAATTTTTACTAAATATTGTTATTGAAAGGACGATAGATGTGAGGTATCATAATATAACAAAAGACGATATGCTAAATGGAGACGGACTGCGGGTAGTTCTATGGGTATCGGGATGTTCCCATTGCTGTAAGGATTGTCACAATCCGATAACCTGGGATCCAAATGGCGGTGTAACTTTTGACGAAAGTGCTAAGGAAGAATTATTTGCTGAATTAGAGAAGACTTACATATCCGGTATCACTTTCAGTGGAGGAGACCCATTGCATTCAAAGAATAAAAAAGATGTAGAAGAGCTGGCAAAAGAAATTCGCAGCAAATTTCCGCATAAAACAATCTGGCTCTATACCGGATCCACCTGGGAGAGTATCCGGCATTCTTCTATTATGCAATATCTGGATGTTTGTGTAGATGGAGAGTTTGAGTGTAATAAGCAGTCAAAGCAGCTGCACTGGAGAGGCAGCTCCAACCAAAGAGTAATCGATGTTCAAAAATCACTGGAGTCGGGTGAAGCAGTTCTTTACTGCCAGTAAAAGACAATCTGATTAATACATAGGAATAAAAACAATATAGGAGAATTACATGCAGAGAATAGCGAAATTTCATAAAGTAAGTTTTACACAGTTTGAAGCCGGGTACAAAGACGGATTTCCAGCGGCTTCAGAATTAGAAGTTAAAAGCATATATGAGGGGATCAAGCTTCCAAAAAGAGCAACCACAGGTTCTGCCGGATATGATTTTTACAGTCCCTTTACTTTTACGCTGAAGCCGGGAGAGACCATAAAAATCCCTACCGGAATCCGTGTGGAGATGAATCCAGACTGGGTATTGAAATGTTATCCCAGAAGCGGACTGGGCTTTAAATTCCGCCTTCAGCTGAATAATACCGTGGGTATTATCGACAGCGATTATTTTTATTCCGACAATGAAGGTCATATATTTTCAAAAATCACCAACGACAGCAACGAAGATAAGTCCATTACCGTAGAAGCAGGAACTGGTTTTATGCAGGGAATATTTGTAGAGTACGGCATAACAGTAGACGATGATGCAACGGAGATTAGAAACGGCGGATTTGGCAGCACAACGAAATAAAAAATAAAAGAATATCCGGTTCATTGATAACTGTTCATAAACAGTGCACAATGAAACCGGATATTCTTTTACTGATTATATAATGTAATGAAAAATTTAAAGAATATGTTTAACTATACATTTCCTGAAGCTCTGCGGCTTCAAATTTATGTGTCAGATCTCCTGAGGAAAAATCTTTATCTATGTATTGCATTAACTGCCTTACCTTGCTATTTACCATAGAGTCATCTTCCAATTGCCAAAAATGTCTGGTCAGTCCTTCCAGAAATTTGAACAGAACCAGCTTCCGAGATGAAATAGACCGAATGTGTCTCATAGAATAGATGATCAGGTCTAAGTAAACGCTTTCCCCCTTAGAACACTCACCATCAATGGAGAGAACGCCATTTATGGTAAAGATTACGGTAACTGCAGTGAGTGAGTTGATATCAATTTCCTCAATTTCCAATTGTTCAGCAACTATCATCAAAGCATAACTATACCAGATAGCTTCATCGCGTGTTAAAGATTCAGTCGCGGAAAAACATATTTTCTCTTTGAGGTTTTCCGGAATGATCGGTTTGTAAAATGGAATACAATGACTTATTCGCAAGTGTAAAGCCCCCTTTCTAAATTATTATAATTATACACTAAAATTTGGAAAGAGGTCTTAAGAATAGCTTAAGTTAAGCTATAGAAGTTTTGAATATAGTTGGATCTGGATATGATGGGATGGTAATAAGGAAACCGACAGGTAAAATATATTGGTTACCTGCACTTTTTATTGAAAGCCGGATTTCTTTATGATAGACTATAAATATTGAGTATACATATCCAGTTTTTAAATTATTCAAAAGCATTACGAAATAGAGAGAAGGTAAACTATGAAACAACGGCAAAATTATAAAGAAATCTTTATAGATACCTTATTTGACATTATTGGTTCTTTTGCCCTGGCAATCGGTATATATTATTTTGCCGAAAAGGCTAATATTGCCCCGGGAGGAGTATCCGGTATTGCAATTTTAATCAAATACCTTTGGGGACTTCCAATTGGAACCATGACGCTGGTGATTAATATTCCGATTATTTATCTGGCATTTCGGTATCTGGGTAAGAAGTTTACATTTAAAACTCTGCGAACCCTGATAATCAGCAGCCTCATTCTGGATTATGTAGTAACGCCATATTTCCCCCAATATGCCGGTGACCGAATGCTGGGAGCGATCTTTGGCGGAGTTTGTATGGGATTTGGCCTGGGTGTTATTTTTTACAGAGGATCCACCACTGCGGGAACAGATATTATATCCTGTCTGATCGAAAGAAAATTTCCACATGTACAGATTGGGAGCGCTCTGATGCTGGTGGACTGCATTATCCTTGGACTCTCCATTATTGTATTTGGAAATATCGAATCCGGTTTGTTTGGAATGGTAGCCCTGTTTTGCCAGACCAAGGTCATCGACGGCATGATCTATGGTCTGGATAAGGGAAGACAGGTTGTGATTATGTCAGATAAGAATGAAGTTATCGCCGGAAGGGTAATTGAAGAAATGGAGAGAAGTGCAACCTTTATCAAAGGTCAGGGAGCATACAGCCAAAAGGATGCCCTGGTATTGCTGTGCGTGGTACGTATTCAGGAATACCATCAGCTGAAAACAATTGTATATAATGAAGATCCAAACGCTTTTATGATTGTAACAGAAGCAGACCAGGTCATTGGAGAAGGATTTAAACCCATTACAAAGCAAAGATAAGATAAAGATCAAGATAAACGCTAAAAGGAGAGTACATATTATGATTGAACGAAAAGATATCGTAAATTTGAATTTTCTAAAAAAAGAAGCCTGTACCGGGAGTTATCAGGGCATGCGATATAAAATTGAACTTGTTGAAAAACAACTCATTGTATCCATCTGGCCAGGTCCTTATTGCTCGGATGTTACTCCCGATGAAAAGAAGCAATTTAAAGAATTTGAAGCAAATGATCAAAATCTTGATCTGGTAGTGGGCTGGTTAAATGAAGAGTATCGAAATCAGGAAGAAACCTGGAAACAAGTAACTTATTAACGCCTAAACTGCTCTAAGGAGAAAAGTAAATGATAACGCCAATATTAGAAACCAAAAGACTGCCGAAAATACAGCATCTGAAAATGTAATGCTAAAATTAGGATTTCAATTTATTAAAAATATCCCCTATGAATGCGGCGGCGGAACAAAAACATACGAAGGGAAAGAGTATTTATGGAAAAGACAGTAATTTTTGATTGGGACGGAACAGTTGCGGACACAGAATCCTTAATATTACAATCCTGGATTGAAGTTGGATTGAAACATGGCTTAGGTAATTTGAGGGACCTCTGTTACAGCTGTATAGGTACGACCAACCTTGCTACCCGTAAAATATTCTGTGATCAATTTGGCGGGGATTTTCCCTATGACGAATATAACAAAGAAATGCTGATCACTTTTAATAATATGTTAAAGAAAGACGGGATTCCGCTGAAAAAAGGATTGCTTGAAATGCTGAAATTCTTAAAAGAGAATAATTGTAATATCGCGGTTGCTTCGTCTACAAAAATCGAAATTCTAGAGGAAGAGGCACAAATGGCAGGTATACGGGATTATTTCCGGGTGATAGCCGGAGGGGATATGGTTCAAAAAAGTAAGCCCGAGCCTGATATTTTCCTGAAAGCTGCAGAAATGCTGCAGGTGAAGGCAGAAGAGTGCTATGTACTGGAAGATTCCTTAAACGGTATGCGTGCTGCCCATCGTGCCGGCATGAAGCCCATTATGGTGCCTGATCTGATTCCTCCAAATGATGAGATGCTAAACATAAGTCTTAAGATATTTCCCTCTCTGATTGAAGTCCGGGAATACTTTAGCGAGATTTGGTGTACAGTTTAATCCCAATAAATACCAGGTGATTGACAGACTGCTCTGGCACATAAAGAGGGACGGATGAACCGCCCCTCACATTTGTTATTTACAGGAATCACAGCTGCATTTTGCCGGCATATCAAAAGACGGATTAAATGCGTAGAAGTTTTTAAAATCAAGTTCATCCTGTACAGTACGCAGTGCTTCGCCGAATCTTTGATAGTGAACGACTTCTCTCGCACGCAGGAATCGGATTGGATCAATTACGTCAGGATCTTTTACGAGTCTGAGTATATTATCATAGGTAGTTCTTGCTTTCTGTTCTGCAGCAAGGTTTTCGTGGAGGTCTGTGATCGGATCTCCTTTAGACTGGAATTCACATGCATTAAAAGGAACTCCTCCTGCAGATTGAGGCCAGATTCCAACTGTATGGTCAACATAATAAGGTGCAAAACCGGAGCATTCTATTTCTTCCATTGACAGGTTCTTCGTTAACTGATGAACAATCGTGGACACCATCTCTAAATGTGCCAGTTCTTCTGTTCCGATATCATTTAAAACGCCCATTGCTTTTCTGTTGGGCATTGTGAAACGCTGGGAAAGGTATCTCATGGATGCACCCATTTCACCATCAGGTCCACCATATAGCTGTAACATATAATATCTCAAACCTCTGATTTATAAGGGGTTTGAGATATATAGATGGAATAGCAGTCTTTTATTATCTTTATCATAAATTATTTCTTCGACTAACGATCTCATAAACGCCCCTTTTACTTCATAGTCTATAGCAGGATTTTTTACTATATCGTACACTTTTTGTATACATTTCTTTACCTCTTCATTTGAGAGAGCTTGGGGCTCAGACGGAGTATAGGAAGCAATCATTTTTTCTATTTCTTCACGTTCATTTTTTATTCTGGATTTATTTTCTCTATATTCTTCTAATGTATCAATTTCATTTTCATAGGCAAGTTTGATTCGTCGCTCACGATTATTTAGCTTTTCTAATTGTACTTTTAATAGATCCAATTCGCTGTCATCGCTGCTAGTATCAGGCAAAGCATATCTATATTCAAAATTCATTCCATTCAAAACATTTTCAAAATATCGGATTACGCCGTCATATAGCTTTTTCTCAGATATGCACATAGATCCGGGATGCATTCCCTTGCTATATTGCCAGCACTGAAAAAATCCATTTCCTTTACTTTCTCTTTTGTTATAAGCAAGAGTAGAACCACATATAGGGCATCTTATAAGTCCGGACAGCCAATGCTGGCAAGTTGATATACTTCGACGTTTTACAGGCCGGAATTCGCTGTTTAAACGAGCCATGCGGGCTTCATATTGTTCTAAACTAAACCTTACCTCATGTGTACCCATAAATTTATTGCCATTCCATATTACAATGCCGGCATAAAAAGGATTCTTTAAAATATACTCGATACTTCGTTTCTCGAAAGTATTTCCCCGCTTTGTTCGGTATCCCATGGCATTTACTTTTCGAGCAATACTTGTAGGTTCCAAATGAAGATTATCGTATTGGTTACATATATATTCTACGATTTTAAATTCATCCTCATTGATAACAAAAGGTTTGCCGTCACTCACTGCATTATACCCCAGACAAGGCGTAGCCTGATAGCCTCCACGCAGGGCTTTTTCTGTCATTCCACGGACAACTTCACCAGATAGACGGATAGAGTAGTATTCATCCATCCACTCAATAATCCTTTCGATCAAGCTGCCAAATGGTCCTTCGATCAAAGGCTCAGAGATACTGACAACATCAATATTACACTGTTTTCGCAAAAGTGATTTATAAACGATGCTTTCTTCTTGATTACGTGCAAATCGGCTAAACTTCCAAACTAATATCACCTGGAAAGGTGCCGGCTTTTGTTTGGCATTTGAAATCATTTTTTGAAAAGCAGGTCTTTTGTCGGCATGCCGCCCCGATATGCCATTTTCTATATAAATATGTTCCGGTGAAACCATTATTTTATTTTTCTTCGCATATTCTAGACCCAGGCGTTTTTGAGCATCTGGAGACAGTTCCTCCTGTTTATCGGTGGACACTCGAATATAAAGTGCACCTTCTTGGTAATCATCTGTAGAAAAATTATCTTTCATTAAAATCACCTCATATTATTAGTCAAAAAGAAGTACAAAAACTTACTAACAAAAATTATAATAGATAAGCGCCCTATCTCACGGGAGAAAGGTGTGAAATTATGAATAAAAAATACATAAATTACAATAGAAAAAATGTGTATGCGATATTTTACAAAAGGACAAAAACAATTTATTATAATGTAGATTTCGTAGGGATGACACAAATTATCCTTATGTTAAAATAAACTAAAGAGAAATGGGAGATTGGGCGCACGGTGTAGTGATTTATCCAATGTCTTTTATCTTATTGTTTAATGGAGGAAATTTTTTCTCCAGATCTTCTGGTGTTTCAGGACATTCTTCATAAAGACTTTTTAGAGCTGAATTGGAGGAGAAAAGGCTATTTTTGAAGTGTTCAATTATAGCTTTTCTTATCTTGGGATCTAATTCAAAATAAGTTTTTACAATTTGCTTCTCTAAGTCTGTTCCGCTTTGTTCTTCTATGAAAGTATCTAAGCTAAATGTTTTTGTCTGATTTATCATAGGTTCTTTTCCGTTTCTTAGGAATTCTTCATTAATATTAAGTAAAGTACAAAGTGATTTGATAGTACTTTCGGGAATATTATTGCCAGAGTGTTCACTCCAACTGATTGCATTTTGAGACATACCTATTTTTTCTGCAAGTTCCTTTTGACTCAAATTATAATGTTTTCGTATTTTCCTAATGCGTTCGTTTATATTCATGTGTTATAACCTCACTTTTTTGATGATAGCTACATAATATCAATGATTGATAAAAAAGTCAATAAAAAGCATTTAATCTATTGACATACAAACGTAATTGATATATATTTAAATAAAAAAACACATCATTGATAAAATTACGAAAGGAGGAAAAATATATGTCAAATATTAGCAAAGAAAATAATAATGAAATTGGTGTAATGCTATTAAGAGATAGCATACAAGAGGCGGAAGAAGTAATGGCTTTTTTACAACTTTTGGATGAAAGGGAAAAAAGAGATTTTTTAAACTTTATGCAGGGGGCCTATTTTACAAAGCTACTTGGCAAAGAGGCTGTATAAAGATATGGGCATTTTCAGGATTTTAGTTTAACAAGATTTTGAAAGGAACAAGTTCTCTCATTATTTATGATTTCCGGTTAAAAAATATGGTTCTTCCAAGTTTGTGGTGGATAGCCCCTAAATCAATCCTCTTTTTACTGCTTCCAAAATGCCGTCAAAAGGTGCGCCGTAGTCCCTTATCAGTTCAGGTGGAAAGTAAGTCATTGTGTCAAAATCTGTTTTGGGTTCTTCCCTTTTTCGCCCCGCTGACAGAAGCACCTTGCCCCGGAGGATATCAAAGTCATAGCCCCTGCCCTTGTCAGATATGGTGCGTATAACGCTGTTCAACCCCTCGACAAAGGCATTGGTATATGGAGCATCAAAGTAATTGAAAATGACCCGCCTATGCCGCCTTACGGTAGAAGCCATTATGCGCCATCCGTTGAAATCTTTATCGGCGGGAATGCTTCTATACCACTCCAAAAAGGCTCGTTCAGCTTCAAAACGGGAAGTACAATCGTATATGCGGTAAAACGATTCTATGAGTTCATAGGCTGTTTTCAATTTGGGATATACATCAAACCATGCGTCACGGCGGTCAATCTGCTTTTGGGACAGCTTGTTTTCCCGCATGAGGAACAGGCTCTTGCTCTTCTTCAGTCCATGCGGAGCGGACTTGTAGAAGTATTTCCGGGTAGAATCCATTTGTTCATTTTCCATTTTGACAACATGGAACTTAGCAACTACAACCAGAGCCTTTGGAAGCACTTCATTAACGGCGGTACGGTAGCCAGACCACATATCCATTGTGGCAACCTCTACCTTTTGGGGATCTTTCAGAGATTGCAGAAACTCCATTACGGAAGTCTTACTGCGGTTGCGCAGGATTTCCATAACAGTATTTTCGTCACCATTGGCAATGATAGCCCACGGCTGTTTCCGGTGATAATCGTCTTTCATAAGACAGATTTCATCAATGCCTAATACTTTCGGGGTTTCCATTTCGCTAGGCTTTGGAAGTGCGTCCACTTGTCTCAGAAAAAGCTTCCGAATGGTAGTATCGGATATTTGGTATTCACGCTCTAAGTCAGTAAAAGGGACATATGGAACAAATAGGACAAGAATGTTGCACAGTCGTTTTGTAATGCGTCCCCCGTCATCTACGCTCTCTAACGGCTCTGCAAAGTGTCCGCCGCACTCCCGACACTCATAATAGTGCCGGTTGATAATGAGGGCTGTACGCTTTCCTAGGACGTTTATATCACGGACCGTCTGCTTCCGGCTCTTGTAAATAACCAGATTCGGCATATAGCAGCCGCAGACAGGGCAGACCGTTGGGCGCTTCTTCGTTTGAACGTAAAAGCCCACATCATTATCATTCTGTTTGAAGTCGGTAACTTCAAACTCCGGGAGGTCGAGCATTTTCTCCATGAGAGGATTGCTCATTCAGTCTCCTCGCTGGAGGGCTTATTTTTTTGCTCCTTTTTTTGCTCCTCCTGTTGCTTTTCAAGTGCTTCCATACCAATGCGAATTAACTCAAGTGTTGCTTGCGTTCGGTTGGGGAAGCGATTCTCGAAACGGAAATCGTCAATCTTTTTAAGCATTTCCTCATCGAGCGTAATTGTATAACGTGGTTTTTCGGTTGGCATTATTTTCACCTCCACATATAATATACACCAGTTCACCACAGATGTAAAGATGAAAATATGAAAAATTAAGTATTGACTTTTCACCGGTTCACCACTATAATGATACTCAAGAAGTTCACCACTTCACCGGACATGAACGAAAGGAGGTGTTAGCATGGCAAACGTAGCGACAAGATTTATGCTTACCGTACCAGTTGACATGGCGGAGAAAGCAGAAGCGTTAAAGAAGAACCTTTTCTATGACAAGCCTTATGCTGAAATGTACCGTCAGCTTATTCAACTCGGTATGGACGAAATTCAGAAAAAAGCGGCAAAAGAAAACAGGTGCGAGAGGGCGTCCTGAGACGCCCATCCACCACGAGGTTGGAATAGCCAAAAATATTAAACATCCTTGCAACAAGTACAACCAGTAGTGCATAGAATTAAACCAGTAGATGGATTAAACATGGAGGTGCGGGCTTATGGCATTGGAAGTAGTCAGCCAAATAAAAGTAAATGGAGAATGGGTGGATCTGGATACATTGCCAAAAGAAGAGGGAAGAAAAATACTTACACAAGCCCTTGACCGTGCCATGATGAGTATTGGGTTTGTAAGAGAAAAGAATATATATGATTTAGAAAAGGCTATAGAGAAAAACGCTGTATAGGCGGTAACCGTTTCCAATGAAGAAACTGAGGAACGGAGATAAGATAAAGATTATCTTACCCAAGAGAATTTCTAAACTTCATATGGGGTGCGAGATGAAATATCTTAGCAACAAGTACAACCAGTAATACATAGAATTTATCAGGAGGTGTTTAACATGGCTATATCGGTAACAATAACAACTCATGATGGAAAAGTTTATACTGATCCAAGCAAAATTAAAATACCAAGGAATGAAAATACGGAGCTGTTTTATCAGCTGTTGGAAAATTATGTGTGTCCAAAAGGAAAAGAGACCTCTTTGTAAGCGGCTCTTTTCTAAATATAATTTGTTGGACAGGTCTAATATATGATTTGAACAGGAGATAAGTTGGGATGGAAGAAATTAAAAAATAATCTTCGCCATCGAAATGAGGAAGTAGCTGATATGAAAATAAAAGATCTGTATAACAGCGGAGAGGTAAAGGATGTAACATTTCTCAGTATTGAGATATTTTTCCGGTACGAGGCAACAAAATATAAGGGCAGGTGGAAGAGTTACAATCCAGACAAGCCCTGTTATCAAATCTGTGGTCGGGGGGTATGATTAGCCCATTCCCGCAATAATACGTACATTTGATGCGGAGCAGGATCCGTTTACCTTGCATGAGGTACAGGAAGATTTTAAGGCTGCAGAAATTGTGTAAAGAGGAGCGCCGGTTAAACTATGAACTGGAAGACCTGGAAAGGGAAGCGGGAGATGGGGAAGCTGGACTGCCTGAAAAGGGGAGGAAGGAAAAATCCTTGATTTTGAAACTAAGGAAACAGATAGACGAAGTGAACCGGAAGGTCCATTCCAGACAAGAAGCAGGGAAGATGAAATTAAAAAAAGCACTTAGATAAGGATGGGGTGATGGAAATAGCAGATACAGCTAAAAAGTATAATTATGACCTTATGGAACAGTCAGACTTAACCTATTGGGCTAAGTGGAGTTTTGACAGGATTCCATACCGTCCGCCTGAGGAGCTTGCAGTGAAGAGACGCCGGGATAAATTGGGCAGTAAAAATAAAGGAATTGCAGAAATTGGATGATATGCCAAAGCAGGTGGAAAGCCCAGGATGGTTATGAAAATACCGGTTAATCTTGACACCAACACATGTTTTTGGAAGACGAGGGGGAATAAATTGATGGTTTATCAGGAAGGGAAAGAAAAGGCATTGTTATTTCTTCTTTATGCTGCAATAATATGGGCATTTGGAGGGACCTTTTTAATGGCCCACGGGATGGGGGCGGTGATGTTTTTTGTATTGGGATATGCAGTCTGGAAAATAAAGGGAATATCCAGTATTGCAGTAAACTTAATCCTCACAGTATTTTTATCAGGTCTTGCATTAGCCATCAGTCTGGAACCGGGATTTCTCCAGAGTAAACAAGTTGTATTTTTGGTAGGATTCCTAATTGTTATCACAGCAGCACGCATAATCATAAGCTGGCTATACAGGAAGAAGACGCTGAAAAAAGCAAGCATGGCTAATTCTTTCCTGGTGGGATTAATGATGCAGAAACTGGCAAACCAGAGCGGATTTTACATACATGATCCGCAAAACATACAGGCATCTGTCATTTTCTTTTTATCAGGTGCCGTAACCGCGGTAAACCTGGTGGTTTTCCTTATGCTGCTGGCAAATTGTATAGATTTTGCCGGGATGAAGGTAAATGTGGACAAAAGGACTGTAAAATACTTCATGTGGAGCTTTGTACCAGCAATTGCAATCATGCTTATTCAGGGGTCAGGGTGAGAATAACAGGATAAAACATACCCAATATGCAAATTAAAATAAGTGTTAGGTGCGGAAATAAATAAAATATTATTCTGTTCCTTTTGGAATATTCAGGTGGCTGCGAAGTTGAATTATTTTTCCTGAAATCATCAATATGACGAAGGTAATATAAATCCTGGGTTTTACGGGTGGAAGCACAAATCCCACATATAATAAAAAGAGCATCAAAAGTACAGCATAATAATAGAAGTGGATCTGATGTATAGAGAAACAGTAAAGTCTGTAGACATATGGGGCATATAAAGTTAAAAACCGGACCTGCTATCAGAGATAGTTTTAATTGCCGGTCAGTAAGAAGAGAATAATTCTGTTTTGATGTATATGTAAAATTAAAAGTAAGGTACACTTTCTTACCGGGAAGGAAGAACTTCAAGGATAAAAAGTGGCCAAGTTCATGTACAATTGTTGAGCAGCCAAAACAACTGCATATAACAAAAATAATATAAGAAACTATCATGTTGTCTTTGGTAAAAATAATAAGCACCTCCAAATTATTATAAATATCAAAATTATAACAGAAATTTACCAATCATTCAACAGGCCCCAAATTAAAAGTCAATAGAAAAATAAAATTTTTTGAAATAATTCATATGCAGGATTTTAGGTGCCAGCGGAAAGGTAAAGGAGGTAGCATTCCTCAGTATTGAGTTATTTTTCCAGTACGAGGCACAAAATATAAGGGCAGGAGGATGAGTTACAATCCAGACAAGCCCCTGTTATCAAATCTGTGGCCGCGGGTATGCTTCGCCCATACCTGCAGCCATACGTACATTTGATCAGGACCAGGCCCCGTTTACTCTGCAGGAGGTACAGGCTTAAATTCTAATAGGATAAATTTTTTATATGGAAAGGAAAACTATGGAAAACAAAAACTACGAAGACAATCATGTTTTAATAATAGGAGAAATTGCATCCGATGTTACTTTCAGCCATGAGGTGTTGGGGAAAAATTTTTATCTGTTGGAAGTACAGGTAAAGAGGTTGAGTGGCTATATAGACAGAATACCAGTGATACTGCCGGAAAGGCTTGTTGATATAATGCGGGAATACCGCGGGAAGTACATACAGATAGAAGGACAATATCATTCCTATAATAAACATGAAAACAATAGAAACCGACTGGTGTTGTCTGTTTTTGCCAGAAAGGCTACTTTTGTGGAGGAAATCAGCAAGGGTATGGAGAATCAGATATTTATGGATGGATTTGTCTGTAAACTGCCGGAATTCCGGGAAACGCCAAAGGGAAGAGAAATATCCGATATGCTGGTTGCAGTCAACCGTTCAAATGGCAAGGCAGATTATATCCCTTGTATATGCTGGGGTAAAAACGCCAGGCTGGCTTCCGGTTTCCGTATAGGGGAACATATACAGGTTTGGGGAAGGATCCAGAGCAGAGAATATATAAAGAAGCAAAATTTGAAAGAAGAAAAAAAGACTGCTTATGAAGTTTCTATAGGCGATCTTATAATTTTATAAGAAGGAAATGGAAAAACATGATAATAAGGCAAAACAGGGACGGAAGGCATTAAAAAGAGGATCTTCGGTTCTCATCGGAAATAGCGATAAGCTATGAAATTACAACACAATCAGAAAGGGACCGACAGAAATGAAACAGTGTAAAAAACTGACCAGAAGACAAAAAGAAATGGTAGCAAAGTTGAATTTGAATCCAAAAAATTGGGGGATATACAAAGAAACGGATGTGTCCATAACAATCAAAAATAAATTTTCCGGAAATATTAAGGTAATTTCTAAAATTTAAAGTTAGGAAAAGCAGGGTTGTCAAAATGGATAGATATATAACATGATAGTCAGGTGTGGATGACAAATACGTCGTCTCTCCTCCTGGCTACCTAGAATAACAGAGCACAACTTATACAAATTTTCTCATAGCTTTATCTTAGGGAAACAGCTGTTTTTATAAGATAAGCCTATGAGGGCAAATCCTGATATGAGACATCACGGTAGGAGATGGTTCTATGTTAGATCAGCTATATGGATTTCAGGATTATACAATTGTGGATAATGGCTCCTGAGTAATGGAGCAGTACCAGGATCAGGAATTGACGTATAACTGTCATCTGCTAAAAGACGGATTAGCATATGTTTTTATTGAGACAAGGGAACGTTTTCCAAAACTGGTTGATGTTTATGAAGTAGTCCATGCGTGTACACGCGGAAAAGGGACAAGCATCAGCAGGGGAAAAAGATAATAATGCCGGGAGGGTAGAAAGAGATGATGATACTGATATTTATTGCAGGGATGTTTACCGGAACGCTACTTACTTCTTTATGTGTAGCCAGTAAATCAAATGAGGAAATGGAAATCCACCATGAAGATTATAATGATAAAAATAAAGATTGCAAGGCAGAAAGTGAATTATGAAGATGAACAAGGTAAAAGACATTGTGGATATTCTTACAGAAGAGCAAGCGATAGGAAAGGCTGGAGAGACTGCTCCGGCTTCGGGGAAGCAGTGGAAGAGGTGGAAGTGAAAGCTAATGAGAAGGAAAGCGCATTTATGGTTATAAACATGCCTATTGTAAGTATTATAACTGTTGCGATAAGTGCGATAAAGAAATTAAAATTTAATCACTGAAAGGAGAGTTATGGCATACGAAGCTTTTAATAAAGGGAATGACTGTGTTTGTTGTGAAAATCAGTACCTGTGCGGAATAGACGGGGATTGTGTTGCTTGTCATAGAGCCGATGAAAACAAAGAGTGCATTTTCGTTCCGGTTCATGTGAATTTTGCGATTCTTTTGCAATGGAAGAACTGAAATGTGAGAAACTTGGATATTATGCGGCAAGCAACAGTGGAGTGCCATGCTGGGAGTGGAATAAAGAACGGCATGAGGATTGCCCGTTTAATTCACAAAATTAAAATTTGGTCAAAAAAGAAGGTGCAGCATGAGCCAAGGATGGGGGCCAGTCCACTTTCGGGAAAAGGATCATCTACTGCGGGAAGAAATGAAACGGGATGGGGGCTGTGAAGGGGATATAGACAGGGTATTAGGTCTAATCAAAAAGTAAACTGAACAGCTGGGCAAAGAGAATTAAAAAGTGAATGTCATACATAAGGATTCCAGAGTGCCCAAAGAAATATTCATGAAGCAAAAGGAAGGTCGAAAAGGATGTTATTTGAAAAAAGAGTACAGGAAGCTGCAAGGAGAAAACTTCAAGGGTACGCCTCGTGGGAAAGTGGGAACTGCCTGCAGGTTATCAATGTACGGCAAGAGGTTTACAGCGAGCTGGCAGAACTGGGGAAACGGCTAGAAAAAATGGAGATCTGGTGCATCATGCATCCGAAAGACTGTGAAAAAATAAGCCTCTGCTATAAAAATTATGAAAATGAGGACGGAGAAGACTGTCATACACTGACGGTAAAATTCTCTGCCGGCAGTGGAATCGGGACAAACGGGCATTTTCAAAATGGCAGCCCCGGGTATGAATATTTCATCATCAACGGCAGCTTCTTTCACATACATAATGGGAAATATATCCCCCTGACTTTGAAGCTGTTAAACACACCCGGCTATTTTAAACGGCTGTTCCGGGAGGTGGTGCTGGAACTGCTGTCGGAAGAAATGGATATTTTTAAAGATATTCTGCGGGATCAGGAAAAAATAAGCATCCCGGTGACACTGAACAGTATCCTGGAGTCAGAACCGCATAATAAAAAGCAACTGTTTGAACAGCATTACCGGTTAGGCTTTCCATTGCCGAAGAGTGTCAATGGAATGAGCCTTGAAGAGGCTTATTGTAAAATCAAACTTTGTAAAAAAATAGCACCGGGGGAGCGGCAGAAGATCTGGACACATGTGTTTGCAGATTATAATACCTACCGGAAAGATATCGATGTTCATTTAATGGAACAGTATTATGATTTCCTGCTTCTGCCGTATCGGAAAAAGCAGGCAGCGGCACAGGCTGCATATGAAAAAGCAGCATGCGGTGACGAGGAGCTTCTGGAGGGGGAGGAGGGTGAAGAAAGGAAGAGGAGGGCACTTGATGAACTGGACGAAGCCCAGGAGGAACTGGATACAATGGAAAACCTGCTCCATGATTATCTGCGGATGTCCGGGAAAACAGACGCATATTACCGCCTGTCGATCAAAAGTGCCCGAAAAATGTGGGAGCAGCATGATGCACTGATTCCCCGGTATTTAACAAAAACATGCAGGGGGAGACTTATGATTCCAAAAGATAGCCCGTTTTATAACATGCACCTGCCGGCCCCCTATGAAAAAATAACAACAAAGAAACGCCTGTGCGAAGAGGGGATAAGGAACAGAAACTGTGTGGCGAGCTATATATCCCTGATCAATGAAGGAAAGTGTGTCATTTTTTCCATCCTTTGGAAGGAAAAGCGTTATACCATAGAGATCCGGGTCAAAAGAAAAAAGTTTTATCTGGCACAGCTAGAGGGTTATGGAAACATGGTGAAGGTTCCCCTGGAATTAAAGGAAAGAGTAAAAGCGGACATCCAGAGATTAAACGAACAAAAATAAACGAGGAGGATAATAAGGGACAATGAGAGTACAGATTACAGCAGATATAGAAGTGAAAAATATGACGGAAGAGGAAATAAAAGAGCACCTGCCGGACATTGTGGAAGAACTGTTTACGTTTGGCTATGACCCAAAGGTTAAGGTGGCGGTTCAAAACGTGGCGTATCCAAAAGAATAATATAAAGATTAATTCAGATACAGGCAGGAAAGGATGGGAAGTGAGAAATTTGGGGAAGGAAAATACGGAAGAAGTATTGCAGTATTCTGACCGTGCCAGATGGGACAAGGCCATGTTTGTGGATATTCCGCAATCGGCTTGGCGCCAGTTCCGGCATAAGGCATTTCAGCAGAAGTACAGCAGAAAGACCGAAGAAGTTAGGGGGCGCGTAAAACTGCCGGAAGGGGGCCATAAATACCCGCGTTGGTGGTCAAACCGGAGCGCGAAGCCAGTACTCTGAATTTGGAAAGGAACCGGTAAAAAGGCAGTAAAGGAGAATGGAAATGCAGGAAGAGCAGGAAAAGCTGAAAATCGATGAAAAATTTATAACAGACTGCCTTGCCAATTACAATTACCGATTACAGGAGATACAGTCAGAACTTATACAGGCCTATGAAGGCATCATTTCTAAAAATGAGCTGATCGAAACGCTGCAGATGAAAGTAAATACAGACAATACTGGATCCGGCCGGACAAATAACCACAAGGATTTAAATAACATTTTAGAGGGTGTGGAAAAGAGACAGACGGAGTATATCACGGAACTGCTGAATCTTATCAGGCAGCTGGAACGCAAAGAAGATGCCTTGCGCAGGGTCTGGATCTGCTATGAGGCGCTGCCCTATTCTGAAAGGGATATACTGGCAAAATTATACGTGGAAGGCATGAAATGGGAGGCAGCACCGATGGAATTAAACATTTCGAAAGGAACGCTTGCGAATAAGAAAGTACAAGCAGTGGGCCGGATCCAGAAGTGGTACGAAAGTGCTTATTCCAATACCGACATCATCCAAATGGGAAATATGGGGCGGAAAAAGCGGCAGAGACAAGAGCAACAGCAAAAAAAACAACAGCCAGAACAGCTGAATCTGTTTGATTTTAAGCAGAAACACCAGCAAAAGGAATCAGGAAGAGCAGAAAAGACAAGCAGATAAGATAAGCAAATAAGAGGAAGCGGGCAGGAGGGAACATGAATCAAAAGATATGGATCATTTTATGGGGCATTGGTGTCGTGATGTGGATCGGCTGGGTGGCCGGATATCCGATTTACCGGAAAAGAAGAAAGAAGCGCGTATTTGGGGAGGGCAGTTTATTTGCTTTTGGTGCGGTATTGTGTTCTTTATTTATCAGCATGATAAATCTGATCCGAGTTTTTATTGCTATCTTGTACTTCTGAATAAAAATGGAAGGGTGATCTGTAAACCGACAGATCAGGAAAACTTTTCTTCCACTCTTACTGGAAGAGGGATAAAAACCGTTATGGTAGCAGTATTGGCCCAGATCAAAGATTTAGAGGATGCCAATGCTTATGTCAATGACATGGAGATTTTAAAAAGTGGTTTTATGGAGGAATCGGAATGCTTGAGACTGCCCGTTTATCTGATGGCAGAATAATTGCAGAGAGCAGGTGAAAGGAATGGGATTATCTAAGTGTATGTGTGAAGCAATCGGGCTTCTGAAAAAAGAAGCGTTTTATTTATGGGAAACACCTGCCGGATCAGCATGGAGGGCGTATAACCTGCCGGAAACGATAAAAACCAATACCATGAAAGCATTAGAACGCCGTGGAATCGTAAAAATAGAAATAGAATCCGGCAGGAGTATCAGTAAAGTGGCGAAATTAATCATGGCAGAGTTTGAAGAATTGTCAGCCAGTGATTATTGTATCCGCTGCCCACAGTCCTATCAGAACCGAAACTGTCAATACCGGTGCAGAAAAACAGGAAAAATAGTTGTTGGAATGGATGGCCGGGCAACGGTAAATGCGATGAAGTGCCATTAAGGAATTTATGACTAGATGAAAGAAGGTGGCAGCATGAAAATAGGAATCATTGATGTGGACGGGCATCACTTTCCCAATATTCCGCTGATGAAAATATCCGCCTGGCACAAGCGGCAGGGCGATGCCGTGGAGTGGTACCAGCCGCTGTTTAGCGGGCATTGTGATATTGTTTATCAGAGTAAGAGCACATCTATCCGGATTACAGCCTTTATCCGGAACTGACTCGGGATACTGCCTACGGATTTTTGACAAGGGGCTGCCCAGTAAATTGTGCTTTCTGCCATGTTGGATGCAAGGAGGGGCGGATCTCGGTTAAAGTTGCTGACTTAGAGGAGTTTTGGAAGGGGCAGAAAAATATCGTCCTGCTTGATCCGAATATTACAGCGTGCAGAGACTGGGAAAGTCTGTTTGGTCAGTTAATTGACAGCCAAGCATGGATCGATTTCTCTCAGGGGGTAAGCATCAAGTGCATGACCCCGCAAAAGGCAGGAATGCTCCAGAAAATGAAGATCAAACAGGTACATTTTGCCTGGGACAGATATGAAGATAAAGAGATGATTGTCCAGAAATTCCAGGAGTTTAAGGAAGCCACGGGCTGGGATAAACGGAAAATGAGTGTATTTGTACTTACAAATTTTGACACAACACTGGAACAGGATCTGGAGCGGATCTATACGCTGCGGGAAATGGGATACGGCCCCTATGTGATGATCTATAATAAGCAGAATCTTCCCCGGGGACATGATCTAAAGCGGCTCCAGCGCTGGGTGAATTCCAGAATCGCATTTGTAGCTGTGGAGAGGTTTGAGGATTTTAAATAATAAGAGTTGCAGCAACAGGAGGAGAGTGGATCATGAAGAAAAAAATAATGATGATTTTATGCATTGTAGCGCTGGTATTACCAGTTTCCGGCTGTTATCTGGAAGCAAGTGAAGTTACGCTGGAGAATGAAACAGTTGGAACAATAGGACGAGATGGAACGATTGAGATAGAGGAAAAAGAAATGATGAACCTGGAAACACACCACAAGATTAAATTTGGCCAAACCAGTCTGAGCTTTAAACCGGTATATGCAGTGGAAAAGGAAAGAGCCGAAAACTGGCTGTTTACACAGACATCTTCTATAGACCTGTCCCTTCATATTGATGATGTTCAGGAAGGAATGGAAGTTATGGTAACACAGGTATATGGGGATATCTCCCTGCTGTCAAAATATGCAAAATATAACGGGATCCGGCAGGACAGCATAAATATTGCTTACGGTTCCCTGCCCACTGGAGGTGTTTCCATAAGGGAATCCGATGGATACAGCATGCCCTTTCAAATAGAAGGTGTGGATAAAAGCGAAACATTCTTCCATTTATTTATGGGATATGGTTCGTCCCAGGCAAAAAGGATAACCGAATATGATTTGGCAGGAGTGGTACAGGGAGCCGTATTGAATGTTGTATGGACAATCCTGATCCGGGAGGAAGCCAGCGGAAATCTGTACATAAAGACAATCAATGACCGGGTGGGAATCCCATATGACCGGGGCACAGAACTGCAGGAGAATGAGGAGACAAGCATAAATACCGAACATTTAGATACAGATACCGAATAAAAATGAAGAATTTTGATAAAGAGAGCGAGGGGCATACAGGAGGGATAAGAACATGGAACAAACAGGTAACAGCAAAGAGGTTTCATCATCGGGTGAAACGAAAGAAAACAAGGAAAAATTAGAAAATCCAAATCTGACAGTACGGAATAAATTAAAAATAGCACTTCATACAAAAATATTTAGTTGGTTAGACCTGGTAAAAATAGCATTCATAAGTGAAGCAATTAGAGCACTAATAGAAGTTTTATTTAAGGGTTAACCGGTTGTGTTGGGATATTTCTAATGAAGAAGGAGTGAAACACAGATATGAAAACAAAGAAAAATAAGAATGAGAGAGAAATGGGTAATTATGCGCAGATGTACTTGGATCCTGGGCAGGCGGTATTGGTCCAGCGCAGTGAGACCATAAGACGGCCAGAAAATGCTATGGTGCTTGGTCAGTTAGGCAATGGAATGGGGTTTTCTGTGAAAGCGGAAGAGGTGAAAAGAGCTTTGGGAATGGAGAGAGAATATGACAAGTGAGAAAATAATCGGGATCGATCATGGAAATGGTTTTATCAAAACTGCAAACAGCATCTTTAAAAGTGGAATTGATACATATGATACAGAACTGCCGATGGCATCAGGGGTATTGCAGATTGATGGCAGCTATCATGTGGCTGGAGAGCATCGTAGGGCTTACAGCCCGGATAAAACAAGCACCCAGGAGTACTATCTGCTTACGCTAGCAGCAATTGCAGAGGAAATCAAATGTAAGAAATATTCGAAGAAGAACGGGACATACATACTAGCGGCAGGACTGCCGATTGAGTTTTACGGTCGGCAGAAAGTGGAATTTAAAAAATATCTGGAGCAGAAAAAACAGGTTTTCTACAAATATGAGGGGGAAGCCTATGCCATTAATATAAAAAAAGCAGATATTTTTCCCCAGGGAATGGCGGTCATTGCAACGGATGAACGTTTTTATAAAGGATTGGTGAATGTGGTCGATGTAGGAAGCGGAACCATTGATATCCTGCAGCTCATTGATGGGAAACCAGTTCTTAGTAAATGTATTTCACTGCCAATGGGGGTACTTTCCTGTATCGATGACATCCAGAAATATTTCCGCATGAATTACGGGGAAGAACTGGAGGAATACAGTGTACAGATGGTGCTGCAGGGAAAGGAAAGCGGCCTGCCGGGGGAATATACAGCAGCCATGGAAAGACTGATCCGGTCCTATACCGCAAAAGTGTTAGCCGCATTAAACCAGAAGGGATACCAGACAAAGCTGCAGCGTTGTCATTTCTGCTGTGGGGGAGCGGCTGTTTTTCAAACCTACGGGGAAGTGCGCAGCAACTTTAGTTTTGATACGGATATCAAGGCAAATGCAAAAGGGTTTGAGCGTTTGAGCAGGGAACTGAATAAGTAACAAAAAAACTGGAGGAAATAGCATGCAGGAAAATGATGAATTCAATCCCAGTATTTCAATGGCAATACTTACGAGTTTATTTATGGCGGGTATGACAGGTATTCTCTGCGTATTCTTCTTCTTTATCCGGTATAAATGCTCTTTTGAATATAAATCCATGTTTTGGCTAATTATGGAATTAGCGGTGCCCGTTTGTCTAAGTGGTACAACAGTCATCATCAATATGACAGGAATAATCCTTTTCATAAAGGCTGCACGAAAGAAAGGTATTCCTTATAAAGCATTTAAGTGGGTTTATGGCACCCTCGAATATGACGTATTGATGTTCTTAGGACTGCTTTACATAATTTTGTGTTTCAAATGAAAATAGTTAAAGTAGATACATTTAATGAATCTTTTCTTTTGCATATTCAAATGCATTAATAGCGACAGTAATGAAAATGATAATCGAAGGAATACCAGCAAAGCTCAAGAAAACATAAGACATAATGGTATCCGGCATAGCGGAAGAAAGATATAAGGATACTATGCAGAACATGGAAAGTATAAAGTAATGCTTACCGATTTCACGAAAGAGTTTCATGCGAAAGAATGTAAACACAATATTTTCAGCAGGATAACCTAGAGAACGTTTTATCAAGTTATAGTCTATTGTTACCAAACGACAGATTTCACGATAAGCTTTTTGTGTATCCTCCTTATCCCATGCTTGTTTGCCAAAAAAATAGGCTAAAAAAATAGGTACAATAATTTTTATAAGATCTAAGAGAACAACTACAGTTGCGTTTTTGAGTAAGTTATTTAAATTTTCCATACACACTCCTTTCAAGAAAATTCTACCATAAAGAAAGAAGTAAAGCAAATAACTATTTATAAAAGAGGGGTTGATCAAACAATATCTTCGAAAGCAGGGTAGATACCTATGATACGTATAATAAGGCAAATGCAAAAGGGTTTGAGCGTTTGAGCAGGGAACTGAATAAATAAAAATCAGATAAAATCGAGGAGGATGACAGATGAACAGTATTAATTTAATCGGAAGGATCGCATCGGATCCGCAGGTGAAGACTTATGGGGAAGGTGAAAAAACCTTTACGAATGCTTTGTACCGGATAGCGGTAGACCGGGGATATAAGGATAAAGAGGATAAGCCGGTGGTTGATTTCCTTTTGTGCAAATCCGTTAATAACGGAGCTAAATTTGTAGAGAAATACTTCAAAAAAGGCAAACGGGTCGGCATCAGCGGATGCCTGCAAGTGGATGTGATCGAACGGGAAGACGGCAAGTATGATTACATGACCTATGTGTATGTTAAAAACCATTATTTTGCAGATGGAAGTGGAAGCACCAGCAGTAAGGAAACGGGGACAGAGGAGGCTATAGACCAATGATTAATAATGCAAACGTATTTACTGCATTTGGCCTGGCGCTTTATATTTCGTATGTATTTATTAATTTGAAAAAGTTACAAGATTTTTAGATGAGACAGCAGAATGTTTTTTGGAGTAAAAATAAAAGAGTAAATCCAAAAGCCTTGAAAGGGAAAAAGAGATCCGGGAGGAAAAGTGATGGATGAAAAAAGAGAAAAAATGATCGAAATGATAAAAAAGTGTTTGCAACTGGCAGAAAATAACCCTTCGAAAGAGGAAGCGGCAGCCGCAGCCTTAAAAGCTCAGGAATTAATGGCCAGGTACCGGATAGAAGAAACGGAGCTCATGAATGAAATTAAGGAAGAAACAATCGAAGCAGTGGTCAGTCGGACAGGGAAAGGAAAGAAGTGGAAATACCGTCTGGGTGAGGTCATCGCCAGAAACTTCCGCTGTAAATGCTATTTTAAAGGAGCCTGGGGGATTGCTTTTTATGGCTTTCAATCGGAAGCAGAGGCGGCAAAACAGGTGTTTGAATTCTTATTCCAGGCCGGAAATAAGCTGGCCAGGAAACAGGTATATGAATACCGAAAAAATGGAGGGAACACCAGCGGGATTTATAACAGCTACTGCCTGGGCTTTCTAACCGGAATCCAGGAGCGACTGGAAAGACAGTCAGTTGCACTCATGATTGTAGTGCCAAAGAAAGTGGAAGCAGAATATAAAGCATATTCCAAAAGTTTTGGCACGAAAAATACCTGTTTTACAGCCGGTTTGCAGGTGGATGCGGATGTCTACCGGGCGGGGAAACAGGATGCAAAAGAGCTGCTTGATGGCAGGCACCTGGAGACAAGTCAGGAAAGCACACTTACGGCCGTATAAGAGCCTGTGGCATACACAGCCGTGCACAAGAACGGCAAAAGCAATCGAAACGAGAGGCATGCCCGCAGAAACAGTAATTGGACGAATAAGGGGTTTAATAGAGAAAGACAAGGATTTACCTGCAGTAACTGGTAAAATGGCTCCTGCAGCCGGAGAAACGCGTCAGGAAAGGAACGATTACATATGGCAGAAATATTCAGAGTATACAAACAAAAGAACTTCACGGTAATGAGTAATCATCATCTGCAGAATATTAATTTGTCTTTAAAAGCAGTTGGATTATTATCCAAACTTTTAAGCCTGCCGGATGACTGGAAGATCAGTATCCGCGGGATGGCTGCGGTCTGTAAGGATGGATACGACAGCATCCGGACCGCTTTTCAGGAACTGATCCGGGAGGGCTATGTAATCCGCAGACAGATGCGGGACTCCCTAGGGAAATTAAGCGGAATGGAATATATCATAAGGGAAAGTCCAGATGTCAGGATTCCGGAAGAATTTATGGCAGCCCGGGAAACAGAGGTGCCAGAGGAACCAGAAGAAGAGCCGTCCCTGGATGAAGCAGATAAAGAAGAAGGAAAAGAGGAGGGAATGGAAGAATCCCTTGAAAATGGAGGGGTTGATCCGCATGGGGAAAATCCAATCACGGTGAATGACCCTGCCTGGGAACCGTACAGGGAAAACCCGTGCACGGAAAACCCGTCCACGGGAAAACCGGCCACGGAAAACCCGACACAACAAAATACTAATATAACTAAATATACTAAAATACAAAATACTAAAATAATAAATACAAAAAATATAAATACCCCACCTCCACCAGAAGAAGCGTACCGGGAGGCGGAGGAGAAAATCAAACAGCGGGTGGGATATCCGGATCTTTTAGCAGACAATGACAAGGCAGATCTGGATGCAGTTGTGAAACTGCTGGTACGCTACGAGTCCGGGCTGGGACAGTATGCCTACATAGACGGGAAAAAAATAGCGGCAGAGGATATCAAACAGCAGTTTCAAAAGCTTGGCCGTGAAGAGATCGAGCGTGTGTTGTGTTCCATTGCGAATACCGAAATCAAAAATATACACAATTACCTGATTTCTGCTCTGTACCGGACGGTGCAGCGTAGTGCGAAAGATAAAACCCAGGCACCCCGTGCAAAGCCCAACCGTTTCCATAATTTCCACCAGCGGGAGTACGACTATGAGGAGCTGGAGCGGCAGCTGTTAAACCGGTAAACAGGATGGAGGCGGGCGATATTCAGCATGAGCCTTTTGTGGATGAATGATTCTGGCGGTGTCTGGGAGCCAGAAGAGAGAGGTGGAAAATGTTAAAATTATTTGCAGTAATAAATATAATCATAGACATAGCGGTGCTTCTTTACCTGTATTTTGGGGGGAAAATCCAAAAAAGAAAAGAAAAATTACAGGATAAGGCGGATAGAAGCTGTGTAATTTGTGCCATACAGACACTGCTGGCATACAATGAGAAAATGCTGGAGCAGAGGCAAAACACGGAAAACAACCTGATTGAGTTGGAATCAATAAAATATATCATGGCAATGAGGAAAAACATAGATCCGCATGAAGCCAGATTATTGCTATTAAAAAACATGATGGATGGAGAAACAAAAGCGGCATGGGAAAAGAACATATTTGAAAATTTGGGAAAAGGAGAAAAAAACAATGGAAGTAAAACGCATACAAATTAGATTGAATCCCAAAAAAGAGAGGGACCAAAAGGTAATCGAAAAACTGAGTCGGACAGATAAAACACAGCGTGATTATGTCCTGGAAGCCATTTTAGCGTATCAGGAACAGTCAGTTTTAAGGGAGGATACGCTGCGGAGGATCCTGCGGGAGGAACTGCAGCATGCCGGGGTCCCAAAAGAGGATCTGCAAGAATCCAGCCAGATGGATTCAGGCCAGAAAGTAGAGCTAAAGCAGACAGAGCCCGTTCTGCCAGATGTGGAAGAAGAGCAGAACCCTATGGGGGAGAAAGCCCTGAGTCTGTTGACTGCTTTTAACAGCATGGATTAGTGTAGAGAAAGGTGCATCATGTGAAAGGTCTGCCGGAAGGATTCCAGTGTGAATGGGAGGGGAAACTGCCAGTCTGTGAATCCGGCAGAACCGGTTTCACAGACTGGGGTAAGGAAAAGAATAGGATATTCGTTGAAATATACGTGCATAAAATTCGCTGGTCAATTCGGGTAATCAAATGAGTGAGGCATAACATGCTAAAATTACTTGTAGGAATACATATAATCATAGAGTCTATTCTTTCCGCCTTGATCTCATTACATAAAAGTATTCTGATATTTGTAATATTATCAGGAGTAAATTAAAAAGATAAATAAATAACCCGAAAAGAAAAAAATATTGTTGATTTTCGATTATCGCTGTGAATATGTAAATAATTACCTGGATAATTCCGTGTGGGAATGTGGTGGTATTATAAAGCAGCTGAAAAAATAAAATGAAATATTCAATTATGGAAGACAATAATTCAGATAAATATTTCAGAGAGTTCGCATACTTGGTATAAGGACTTATTGTGGAAATAATATACAATAGAAATAGAGTTCCCAACAAAAAAAGTAAAAAAATAAAAATATGAAATATCAAAGCTTGATTATTAGATATCCAAATGATTGGAGGTAAATGTTTTACGTTAATAAACAAGGCTTTTATAAAGGGTATAAAGGTTAGTAAAACAGATACCCAAAGAAGTGTAAAAAAATGTAGTGCCAATCTTCGATATGTTTTTGTGTTCCTAAAAAAGTTAGTAATAAAATCAACCATGAAAGGAGCCTCCTATAATGTATGATACGGTATGTGATATAAGTTCTATGCTAATATTAATTCTGCCAGTATTTGTAGTTATTTTAATCAATAAGAAGGCAGACAAAAAAGCGCCCAGTTATCATGAAAAAGATAAATTATTCCAACATCATCTGCACATTATCATGAATAATCATCAACAATATGAAGCTGTTTTGTATTCCAATCATCTGAATCAAAGTATAACAGATGTGGTAAGGATTGCCAATATGATAAATGGTTGTTCCGAAAACAGAGAGAAATATTTTGAGATAAAGACTGCAGACAGAGTCGTGCGGATTCCCCAAAATGAGATACATACCATAGAGTTAATAAATTCGATACGAAATCAATGAGTTAAAAAGGTTCAGTAGATGATCCGACATGCTGGGCATGAGAAAAAGGGTTTTTTAAGAGCTGGCAGTAAGCTGCCAGTTCAGAAATAACCGGAAGAGATAAGGAGGAAAGGCCATGAAAGAACACATAAGAAGGAAAAAAGTGCTGTATCAGCTGCTGGAGTTGTGCTATAAGGTTAGTCTGAAATATTTGTTTGTGCTACCAAACATCTTGTACATGATAGTGATCGCTGCTGTCTGCAGTTATTTGCTGTATGGACCGGATGAAAGGATCCTGGAAATGTTTATTTCGAAAAAAGCAATAATTATATTTACCCTGTTCGCGTTATGCAGCTGCCTGGTGTTCAGTCTCTGGGGAGATGCCTGGCAGATTTCTTATATGAATGTGCAGCAAGAGTTCCAGTATTTATCATTCTGACACATACGGATGCGGTATGGAGGGGGATGCTCCTTCTCTTAGCCGGCAGTGTGCTCTATCTGTTTTTTTTTGAAGCCTTGAAAATCTCAGGGACAAGTTAGAAGATACAGATCTGATATCCGGAAATCTTAAAAAATGGAAGAAGCAAAGTATAAATGGAGAAAACCGCGGATAAATTCCAGATTGTTTCCATTTAATAAGAGGGAAGAGTTGTCTAATCCACCGAAAAAAGGTTGACCAAAGAGTACCTATTAGTACCTAATAGTACCTGTTAATACCTTTTTTGTTGTGGTAATATAGAATTAGAAAAGTATAAATAAAATTCAGCTACCGGAAACGTAAAATAATCACCATGATCAAAGAATTACATGGATGAATCTTCTAAAATATGCTATGATAAAATTAAGAAGGTAAAATATAAATAATTGGATTTTGGGTTTGGATATAAAGTTAGGAAAATAATTATCGAAGGAGAATATCATGTTTGACAGGTTTAATATGACACAGGAAGAAAATATATTTTATGCAAAGCGGAATGTGGTAGATTATATCTGGAAGTCTGCAAAATTAGAAGGACTTTCCGTTACATTTCCGGATACGGAGGCCATATTCAACGGGGTTACTTCGACCACCATGCAGGTCAACGAAGTTGTTGCTGTTAACAATTTAAAACATGCCTGGCAGTTTCTATTTGACACTATCGATTATCCTCTGGATTATTCATATATTTGTAAGCTTCATCAACTGGTTGGTTCAAATTTGATATACAGGGCAGGATATATCCGAAATTTTGATGTAGCGATGGGAGGCACAAAATGGAAGCCGGAAATGCCTGATGAGGCATTAATAAAAGAAAGGCTGCAGGATATTTGTACCATAGAAAATGTTACGGAAAGAGCTGTCACTCTGATGCTGTATTGTATGAGGACCCAGATCTTTTCCGATGGGAATAAAAGGGTCAGCATGCTGGCAGGTAATCAGATTTTAATCTCAAACGGAAAGGGGATTATTTCGGTACCAATTGAGCAACAGGAGGAATTCCGTGAACGATTGATAAAATTTTATGAAACCAATGAATATACACCGATGATACGATTTGTATATGACTGCTGTATAGATGGGATACAGATCGACCAAAGTTTTGTAAAGGAAGAAGAGCTGCCAGATGAAGACTATTTTTTGCGAATATCACAACAGCAGGCCGGTAAGAAAAAGTTAAAGTAAATGAGTTATCTTCATATGAGGGAGGTAAGAGTATGAAAATAAGAAAAGAAAATCCAGGGAAAAGATTTTTCGGTAAAGGCATGATAACGGTCTGTTTGTTGCTGGCATTGGCAATGGTATTTCCATCCAACGCAGAAGCGGCTGGGTTAAATAAGAAGTCTGTCACGCTGCTAAAAGGAAAAACCGTTACGCTGCAGGTAAAAGGAACAAAGAAAAAAGCGGTTTGGAAAATGAGCAGGAAACGAGTTGTCCGGTTTACAGCAAAGAAAAATACTTCTGTAAAAGTGCAGGCAGTTCGGACAGGAGAAACAACGGTATCCGCAAAGATCGGAAAAAAGACCTATAAATGTAAAGTCCGGGTTGTGGATCCAAAACTGAACAGTAGAAAAGTGAACTTAAAAGTTGGGGAAGCAAAGATGCTCAAGGTGCAAGGTGGAAACGGGACCATTAAATGGCGGACGAATAGTCCGGCCGTTGCATCTGTGAGCAAAGGTAAAGTTACGGCAAAGAAAGCAGGGGAAGCCAAGATTACAGCTGTCTGCAATGGGAAAACGATGGTCTGTACGGTGAAGGTTAAGGGAAAAGCACCTGCAAAGAATGAAGGAAACAACAGTACGCAGCCAACACAGCCGCAAGGAAAAAAAGTCTGGGTCGTGACAAAAGAGGCATGGATCGAACAAAGGTCTGTATATACGAATATTAGAAGTGAATGGGAATGTACATGTGGGTATAAAACGGAAGATAGTGATGCTTTCGATATACATGGAAAAAATCATTTATTAAATGAAGAACCTTCTGCATGGCGTGTAAATACTTTGAAGGACTTTTCACATGTGGAAACTATAGAGCATCCAGAAGAAGGTTACTGGAAATACATTTAGGCTTAAAATAATAAGAAAATAGAGGATAGGCTTACAGCTTAAAACTGTAGGCCTTTTCTTATGCAGAAAAATAAGAAGAGAGGAAATAAGATGAAGAAGAAAATATCGTTAAAAGCAAGGGAGCCTCCTATGGCTTCTTTTTTTGAGCCTCAGTTAACCATAGTATTAAATGAAAGGAAAAATGAGTTTTATGAAAAAAATCTTAAAAAAAACGGTTGCTTTTGTTTCTGCGGCAGCGGTTATTTTATCCACCTGCGGAAACTATGTGCAGGCGGCACCGGCAGAAAGGGATACCGGAAAGCAGTCTTTCCATGTATTTTTAGAAGTCTGTGAACATGGTACTCTGGCCCTTGACAAGCAAGACGGTACATATGAAAAAGGAGAAGTGGCAGAAGTTACGGCTGTGCCGGAAAAAGGCTACTGCCTGGCAGAAATCAAAGTAACGATCAAAGACGAGGCAGAAGATACCGAAGTCCCGCTTAAGAAAACGGAGGAGGGCATTACGTTTGAAATACCGGACAGGGATGTGATGGTACATGCATCTTTTGCGGCAAAAGAAAAAGAGACGGAAGCTAAGACTGAAAAGGCAGCGGAAACGAAAAAAGAGACGGAAACCGCTGTTGAAACCAAAGCAGAAACCGAAACGACTGTGGAAACGAAAGTAGAGACAGAGATGAAAACAGAGACAGCACCGAATATATCCGGATTAAAGTCACTGGGCAATGGTACGGACACCCGGACTACCAATACGGTAACCATCCAGGTGGAAAATAACCGTCTGGATTGGTTTAAGGCATCCGGTACGGGATGGTTCAGCCAGACAAAGCCACAGATTGTTTTATACAACAATGAAGCTGCGTTTGGGGATGGGATGGTAAATAAATCATCGTATTGTCTCTATTCATCGAAACACAGTCCGGAGGGGAATTATCATCCAGGGGGAGGCCAGTTTTTAAGTGCAGCGATTAATTATGTGCTGTACTATGGGAACCGGGCATACGGAGAAACGATGCATGACCCAAAATATTCTGCTGGGGAATACTACAAGGATTATTATATCACAAGTATGGCAATCCATTATCTGAATGGTGAAATGGGAAATGAGCCTATGTTTCAGATCACAGATGAACATATATCTTCCCTGGGGGATCCGGTGGCGGCAGACATGTACCAGAAATACAAGCTGTTGATTGCGGATGCGAAAAAAGCAGCGGCAGACGGTCATGATGTCCTGGATACGGCAGGCCGCGTATCGAATGCCAAATATAGTATCGAGGGAGATACCACCCAGAATGCGTGGAAGGTGGATACCGAAAATGGAGGATACCGGACAAAAAATAACTATAAAGTAAAAGTAAGTGATATGTATGCCTTTGACAACATAAAAGGGGTAAAACCAGTTAATGCAGCAACCGGATCAACAGAACCGGGAACTTCGATTAAATTTGTGAATGATAAAATTAATTCGGCTTTTTACATCCATGTAACCGAAGCAGCCTATCAAAGAATGCAGAAAAATCAGACGAAGTTAAAAGCAGTCATTACCGGGACCACACATACATTCTCCGGAACCCGCTATGATCCGGAGAATGCGGCCAGTATTTCCGGTGATCCACTGCAGCCGGTGACCTTCCTGGAGTGGGATACCAAAAAAACAGATGTAAAGTTAGCAACTGTATATGCGGAGCCACCAAAGCTGGAAAACGGTAAAGCAAAGATTAAAAAAGTTTCAGCCAATCCATCGATTTCGAATGGAAACAGCTGCTATTCTTTGGAAGGTGCAGAGTTTAAACTGACAAACGCTAAAACCGGTATAGAAGTGGCAGAAAGGCTGGTCACAAAGGCGAATGGAGAATCACAGGAAATAACGCTGCCGGCAGGAGATTACACGATGGAGGAGACAAAGGCTCCGAAGGGGTTCAAATTAAGTACAGAAAAGTTTTCTGTAAAAGTTATAAGTGGCAAAACTACTATTCGCAAAATAGAAAATGAGCCTGTAAATGATCCAGTTGGAGTATTATTGAAAAAAATAGATCAGGAAACCAGAAAACCAGCAGCTACCGGAGCAGGAACTTTTGAAAATGCAGAGTATACTTTTCACTATTACGATGGACTGTATAAAACAGAAGCGGAACTAAATGGTGTTATTCCTACTAGGACATGGGTGATTGCAACAGATGTAGATGGACAGATATGGTTAAAAACTGCGAGAAAAGTGAGTGGAGATGAATTCTACTTGAATACGGAAGGACAAAGAGCATTTCCTCTGGGTACAGTAACGATTCAGGAAACAAAAGCCCCGAGTGGCTATCAATTGGATCCAACGCTTTATATTCAAAACATAGAGGCAGATTTCAAAGGAGCAATTATAAATTCTCCTCAAGCACCAAATTCTCCGGAGCCTTCGATCCGCGGAGGGGTACAGATCGAAAAGCATGACCTGGAATTAAATGACAAGACACAGCAAGGAGACGCAACTCTTGCAGAGGCCATCTTTGACATCTATAACCGCAGTATAAACCCGGTAACTGTGAATGGCACGATGTTCCAAAAGGATGAAGTGGTCTATACTTTTAAAACCGATTCATCCGGGATAGCAAAAACGGCAGCGGACCTCCTACAGTACGGTGATTATGAGATCATCGAGCGGGAAGCGCCGTCAGGCTACCGGAATACCGGAAAGATCCAGCAGAGCTTCCAAATCCGTGAGCATGGAAAAATAGTGGAGCTTGCTGGAGAGACTGCGATTAAAAATGAACCGATCCGTGGCGGCGTGCAGATTGAGAAGTGGGACAATGAAACCAATGAAGGGAAAGTCCAGGGAAATGCAACGCTGGAAGGAACCGTGATCCAGATCGTCAACAAAAGTAATATGCCAGTTTTGGTAGAGGGGAACTTATACCAGCCGGAAGAAGTGGTAAAAACAGTAGAAACAAATCAGGATGGTAAATATTCTTCAGCCAATGATCTGCTCCCTTATGGAACCTATGAGGCGGTGGAAGTATCTCCGCCGGCGGGCTATCTGCCAACCGGTAAATTGAAGGAAACCTTTGAAATCCGTAAGGACCGGGAAATCGTTGTTTTAACGGGGGATCGGGCGATAAAAAATGAACCAGTCAGGGGAGACCTAAAAGGAATTAAAGTTTCGGATGGGGATTTGAAAAGAATGGCTGGTGTACCGTTTAAAATTACTTCTGTGACTACGGGAGAAAACCATATCGTTGTCACGGATGAAAACGGCATGTTCAGTACGGCGTCGGACTGGGTGCCCCACAGCCAGAACACCAACCGGGGAGAAACGGCAGAGGACGGCATCTGGTTTGGAAGTATAGAGGCTTTGGATGATGCAAAAGGTGCTCTTTTATATGACACCTACCGGATTGAGGAGCTGCCCTGTGAGGCCAATGAAGATAAAGTACTCTTAAAGCCGTTTGAAGTGGTAGTGAAAAAGAACCTGGTTGTAATTGATCTGGGGACCATTACCAATGATTATAAGCCAAAGCCGGAGATTGGAACGACAGCAAAAGACCAGAGTAGCGGAAGCAATACCGGCTACATCCGTAAAAAGACTACGCTTACCGACACGGTGGAGTACGTAAACCTGACGCCTGGCGTGGAAAAGCTTTTAAAGGGCGTGTTAATGGATCCGGAAACCGGAAAACCGTTTCTGGACAACAACAAAGAAGTCTGGGCGGAAAAAACCTTTACGCCGGAAAAAGCTTCCGGCACGGTAGAAATCACCTTTACTTTTGATTCCTCTGCCCTGGCTGGGAAGAAAGTGGTGGTCTTTGAATATCTGTATGAGCAGGGAAAGGAAATCGCAGTCCATACAGATTTGAAGGATAAGGGCCAGACGGTTTCCTACCAGGCGCCGGAGATCGGCACAAAGGCAGCGGATATGGAAACAAGCAGCAACATGGGCTATACCAGTGAAAAGACCACCATTGTCGACACGGTTTCGTACCGAAACCTGATTCCAGGCAAGGAACATCTCGTAAAAGGGGTCTTAATGGACCCGGAAACGAAAAAGCCATTGCTTGTGGATGGAAAAGAAATCCGTGCAGAGAAAACCTTTACGCCGGAAAAACCAAATGGCAGCATAGAACTTACCTTCACGTTTGATTCCTCTGCCCTGGCCGGAAAAAAAGTAGTGGTATTCGAATACCTGTATGAGCAGGAGCGGGAAATCGCAACACACACAGATATTACGGATAAAAACCAGACGGTAGCCTACCAGGCGCCGGAAGTCAGAACGACAGCAAAAGACCAGGAAAGCGGCACCCATACCGGACAGATCAGTAAAACAACCACGCTGGTGGATACAATAGCATACAAGGGCTTGATTCCTGGAAAGGAACATCACGTAAAAGGGGTGGTAATGGATAAGAAAACGAAAAAGCCGCTGTTTGTGGATGGGAAAGAAATTCGTGCAGAGAAAACCTTTACACCGGATAAAGCATCTGGAACAGTGGAGATTACCTTTTCGTTTGATTCCTCAGCTCTGGCCGGAAAGGAAGTGGTAGTTTTTGAATCTGTGTATTATCAGGACAGGGAGATCGCCGTACATGCGGATATTACGGATAAAAACCAGACAGTAAAGTATGAAAAACCCAAAAATGTAACCGTGGATTTCGAGATTGCCAAGCTGGCTGACCGGACAACCGGAGCTGCTTTTAACGAGAAAATAGGACGTTATGAGGGCACAAAAATACCGGGTACCTACCAGCCGGGAGACAAGGTGAGCTGGAAAATCCTGGTGACGAACATAGGAAATATGACAATCAAAGATCTTGAGGTAGAAGATACCTTATCTCAGGCACTGGCAGCAAGTCTGGATAATGTAGCCTTTGCCTGCACAGACGGTGCCGTTTTGAAGACTGTAGATGGCCGGGAAGTAATAATCAAGGTGGAAAACTCCTTAAAAGTTGTGCTGGACCATATAGTGCCGAAAGACCGCATCGAATTAACGGTGAAAGGCACGCTGAAAAAGACCGTGCCGGTTTATGACACGAACCTGGAAAATAAAGTAACAGGAAAGGCAGGGGGTCTTAGCAAAACGGATAAGGATGCCATCAAGATCCCAAAATCCGGAGAGAAAGGAAGTACGTCCACTTCAGCCGGGACAACACCGCCCAAAACAGGAGATGAGACCCCAATTGCTTTTTATGTCAGTCTTGCAGGAGCAGCGCTGGCTGCTATAGGATTTTTCGTTAAGAAAAGGAAAAAGAAAGCAGTCAGGCATTAACGGGAACAAAACGAAAAATAGAATAAAGAAGTTCGTACAAACCGGGCCAAAACAGCACCGGTTCTTTTTATGCCAGAAAACACGGGGGCGGATGGAAAAACTGCCCTCATCATGCAAAGAATGGAGGAAAACACATGGAAAAATTGATTATTTTTGCCCTGGTTCTGCTGGTGGGTGGCACCATTGCCTACCTTTGGGGGAAACGGAAGGGGAGAGACCATGATTAGGAAGAGAAGTGATTGGAAGTGGAGAAAAGGCTGGAGTATTATCCGAAAAGGTATCATGCCAAAAAAAAGAGATTCCTGGAAACTGAAGATACAGATCGCTGCAGTATGCCTGTTGCTGTCAATGTTTACTTCACTGCCGGTTATGGCATCCGGTGCTGGAGCCGTGACTGCAAAATTTAACATTTTACAGGAAATCGTTGCAACGGTGGTATCCAGTATTGGAACCATCATTACCCTGTGGGGGCTGTTTGAGTTTGGAAACGCCATGCAGACCCAGGAGGGCGGTGCCCAGTCCCAGGCCATGAAACGGATCAGCGGCGGGCTGGTTATGGTGATTGCTCCGCAGCTGTTGCTGCTGTTTAAGTAACCACCGGATTGGAGGGCTCATATGTTAGAAAAATTAGCGGAAATATTCAGCGGGAAAGCATGTGTAAAAGTTGGTTATGACCTGTGGAATGACCTTACCGGGGCGGCAATGGAATTGTTTGGGCAGGCACCTTCGCAATTAGCAGGAGGCGCGCTGTGGAAGATCAGCACAGCGCTGCTCATCAGCATGAAATTAATTGGAGCCTCCCTGTTTACGCTGCTGTTCCTGGTCAACTTTTGTAAAAAGACAGCCAATCTGCGGGAAGACAGGCCCTTTGAGCTGCAGGTGGAGTTATTTATCAAACTGATTCTTGGAAATTTCCTGCTGGTAAACGTGGATACCATCTTAAACGGTTTGGTTGAACTGATGCAGGCCATGCTGGGTGTGGTGGCGCCGGACGGGATGGCGTCCCTAATACTCACCCCGGTACCGGTGGATGACTGGGATAATGACAGCCTGGTGATCGGTCTTCTTTTCGGGATGGTATTTATGGGGGTATGCCTGGCAGGCGGTTTGATGCTGATCTTGCATGTCTATTCCGTATTCTTTAAGATGTATTATTACATGGTCATAAGCCCCCTGGCATTAGCAACGGTTGGCGGTCCGGAAGGGGCAGCCAGATCAGCAGAAAACTGGTTGAAAACCTTTCTGTGCTGCCTGCTTGAGTTTGTTGGCATGACATTGATGTTGCGGCTATGCGCGGCGCTCATTAATGCAAATGGTTTCTTTATCGCAGCCCCGCCCGGCTGGGAGGCCACAGAGTCCTTATGGAATATGATCCAGAGCATGTTGGTGATCTTGCTGACCGTGGGCAGTGTAAAAACCGTGGACAACTTAACCCGCCGGGCACTGGGATTTTAGGAGGGAATTCATGAACATACCAATCAATAAAGACTTTGAAACCGAATATAAAGAGAATGCTTGGAAGGGATTCTCCAGATCAGAGATCAAATATGGCGCACTGGGTTTGGCTGTGGCCGTTATAAGCGGTTTGCTGCTGATATTTGTATGGAAAGTACACTACCAGATCGGGATCTATATGTCGGTCTTCTGTATGGCTCCGGTGGTGGCAGCCGGCTTTTGGAAAAGCAGAAACGGGCTTTCCCTGATGAATAATTATAAGGCCGTTAGATACCGGGAGAAAACACACAGGCTGGTATATAAAGCAAGAGAGTATCGCTTTGTAGAACCAAAGGAAGAGCTATCCTTCCATATAAAATCAAAAGCAGAGCGCAGGAAGATGATCAAAAACCATAAAAAATATATAAAAAAGCTGCATAATGAGCAGCGTAAAGAGCAGCGCCGATTGCAGAAAGGAGCGAAAAACAAATGATACTAAACCGGAGAAAGAAATTTGCAGCCTGCCGGAAGATGACAGAAGCCTATGTGAAAACGCCAGACTGTGTCCAGGATATCCTGGACATTGCCTATATATGGGAAGACGGGATTTTCGAAATCGAGAAAAACAACAGACTGGGAAACCGGCTGCGGATGTTTGACAAAGTTTATCAGTTCCAGGACATTAACTATGTAAATAAGGATGCTGAGGAAAAAAGCAATATACTCCTTGGGGTCTGCAAGCTGTTTAATACCATGAACGTGGATTTTAAAATTTCCATTGTAAACGAACCCCGGAACCTGGAGGCGTTCACAGGGCAGGTGCTCCATGACAGTAGCCAGTCCAATTACCCGCTTCTAGCCGAAGCCAATAATGCACTGATAAAGGATGCTCTGGCAAAAGGGACTCCAGGTCTGGATAAAAAGCATTATTTTACCGTAACCTGCAGACGTAAGAGTTATCAGCACGCCAGAACCTACTTCCGAGTACTGGAGGCGTCCATAGAAGCAGTGTTTGCGGAGCTGGGTAGCCGGATCCAAGCAATGAATGCAGAGGAAAGGCTGCAGATGCTCTATCATTTTTGCCACGGGGACGGGTTGGCAGACTTTACCTATGAAGAAATCCAGAAAAACAGGCGGGACTGGAGGAATGAGATTGTTCCTTATACCTGTAACAACAAGGAGGGGAGGCTTGAGTTTGGCGATGAGTATATGCAGGTGCTGTTTGTACCGGCACTGCCAAACAGTATCAATGAAAGCAAGCTGATGTCCCAGCTGACCGGCGTGTCCTTTCCAAGTACCGTGACTATTGATTGTGCCTGTGTCCCAAGGGAACTGCTAAAAGGCTTTCTGGATGCGGCGAACTGCAATAATGAGGTTTCCATTAATAAAGAGATGGAGATCAATGCAAAGAACAAGAATTACAACGCCCCGCCCTCTTATAAAAAGAGGAAGGCCAGAACAGATATTGAAGATTACATGGAACAAGTGGACGAAAATGATGAAAACGGCTTCTTTATGCAGCTGTTAGTGGCCGTAAGAGGAAAGACCCCAGAGGAGCTGAAAGAAAATGTGGAGACCATCCAGATGCTGGGGTCCGGGATGTCGGTACGGTTTGTACCGGATTATAACCAGCAGATCCAGGCGTTTAACACGGTGCTGCCCATCGGGGCAAGACGGGTGGACCATATGCGCTCCCTTTTAACCTCTTCCCTGGTGGCTTTTCATCCGTATCATGCAAGGGACATTATCCAGGCCGGGGGTTGCTTTTATGGTGTGAATAAGCTGACCAAAAATATCATCCTGCTGGACCGAAAAATGCTGAAAAACAGCAATGGCGTCATCTTTGGGCATACCGGATCGGGAAAATCCATGGTACTGAAACTCACCGAAATTGGGTGGACCCTTTTATGCACTACGGATGATATTTTCGCGATAGATCCCCAAAATGAACTTGAGGGTATCGTAAAACTGTATGGCGGACAGTACTTTGATTTAACTTCCGGCTCCGGCATTTATTTAAATCCGTTTGAGGTTCCGGAGGATATTCTGTATTCGGATGATTACAAAAAGCAGGCACAGTTTATCGGGATGAAATCCGATTTTGTGGAAGCCTTTATTTATTCCTGCATGCATGGGAAGACCTCAAACGGCATCCATAAGACCTTAATTGTAAGGTGCATGAAAAAGATGTATGAAAGCGTGTTTCTTTCGAAAAAACCGATGTCTCCTGTACTGGCAGATTTTGTGGAATTATTAAAAGCGCAGCCTGAGCCGGAAGGGAGGGAGCTGTACCTGCCTTTGGAAGCCTACGTGGACGGCACCTTTGACATGTTCGCGAAACAGAGCAATCTAAACAGTACGGCCCGGTTTGTGGCCTTTGGCATGAAAAATGTGCCGACTTCCCTGTGGGAAACCTGCATGCTGACGGTGATGCACCTGTTGTCCATGCGAATGGAGTACAACATGGTGAAACAAAAGGCAACCCGCTTTATTGTGGATGAAGGGCAGTATGTATGCAATAACAGAGCGTCAGCAGAAGAGCTGGAAAAGGCATTTATTACCTTCCGTAAATTTGGGGGAATCAATACCCTCTGCCTGCAGAACGTGAAGGCGGCTTTTGCAAATCCGAAAATAGAGACGATCGTCTCCAACTGTGATTTTAAACTGATCCTGGATCAGGGGGGCGCGGACCGGAATGCTCTGAGCACCATCATGGAACTGTCCAGCAAAGAATTCAAAGAGTTGGGAAATCCGGAAATAGGCCAGTGCCTGATCTCCTATGGCGGGCAGATTCTTTTATGTGATTCTCGGATCAGCAAACAGAACCTCCTGTACAAAGAATACAACACGAACTTCCATGAAAAAGCCAGAGAAAGCCAGGAGGCATAGGGTATGAAGATCCTGCAGAAAAAAGATACCCAGGTAACAGAAATTAACCGGAAGATCGGCAGAAAGAAGATGTTAAATGCAAAAGAAATGCTGATCGGGAAAGCAAAAGAAGATCCGGCGGTGGAAGCATTATCGGAAGAAGACCAGATCCGGTGGGGGAAGCTGCCCCAGTGGAAGAAACAGAAACTTTTGGAGAAGCTGGGAGACAGTCCGCAAAGGGACGTGGAAGGAAAACTGGGAAGAAATCCAGGTGGAAATAAAGCAGACCAGATGGCAGATCTGGTGCATGATGGACCGGACAGACTGAGGGCAGGAGGGTCAGGAACGCCGGAGGAGGCTGCAGCTGCTTTTTTATGGGAAGGCCTGAAAAGAGGGAATAGGGAAAGCCTTAGGAGAAAGTGGCAGACAGCTGACGGGGAGTTCGATGCTCAAATAGAAGAAAACAGCGTTCCGGAAGAGGGACTGGAATGGCAGGATATGCAGCCAGCCGGACTTACAGCCGCCGGTGCAGGTAAGCCTTGGCAACATGCAGCAACTGGAAAAGGGAACAGGGACACCCAGAGAGCAGACTGGGATACCGGGAAAGACTGGGAAAGCGGAACTGGAAGAATCAGGGACAGGGAAAAACTGCGATTTAAAAGGTCCGTAAGTGCAGCCGGCATCCGGAAAAGAAAAAACAAGTTAGCCCGTCTGCTTCAGAGAAACGGCAGCATGGTGCAGCGATTGCAGGACTTTCGGATTACAAATAACCAGGATATATCCGAAAAGGCAGACCAGACATTTGAAAAGGTAAAGAGAAGTCTGGATAAAAAAATAGCAGAGGCGGGAATGAAGGTTTTAAAAGCAGCATTCCAGTCAGTTCTGGCAGCACTTGGAAGTACTCTAGGTATCTTTCTTCTTCCTTTACTGCTGATTCTGATTCTGGTGGCGGTCCTTCTGATGAGTGGTTCGGGAGGCGTGGGGCGTGCCAATGTATCGCCGGAATGCGAACGATACCGGCCGTTGGTAGTGCAGTATGCAAAAAAGCATGAAATAGAGGACTTTGTAGAGATTATTATGTGTATTATGATGCAGGAATCCGGGGGTAGAGTGCCGGATGTAATGCAGTGCTCAGAGTGTCCGTTTAACACAAAGTATCCCCACAGTCCAAACTCCATCTCGGATCCAGAGTATTCTATTGATGTGGGAATCCAGAATTTTAAATCCTGCCTGGAGAGTGCCGGATGTACGGAGCTGGCAGACATGGATGGAGTAAAACTGGCATTGCAATCGTACAATTTTGGAAATGGCTATGCAGAGTGGGCAAAGAAAAACTATGGAGGATATTCTCTGGAGAATGCAAAGCTGTTTTCGAATATCTGGGCTGCAAAATACGGCTGGTCCCAATACGGGGATCCGGAATATGTTCCTCATGTACTGCGATATTATGTGGTGTCCGGAGGATTTGTGCCGGATGGAATTACAAATGAGGAGGCGGTGGGACAGCTTAATATGTTAATGGAAACCTGGCCTTCTGATATGGATGAACGCCGGGGTGCAGTGATAGCCAAAGGGGCAAGCCTGATCGGGAAAGTAACCTATGACATGTATGGGGAAGATACCAGAGCCGGCGTAGACAATCCGAGGACGTTAGACTGTTCTTCCTTTGTTGCATGGGCATTCCAGAAATCGGGTTTCACGGATGTTCCGTACTGGAGTACAACTGGAACCTTTGTAAGCTCTACCAATTTCACTCCCATATCAGCATCGGAATTAAAGCCGGGGGATGTGGGACTTATGAATACGATTGCTGCTGGCGGGAATAACCATGTGGGCATCTATGTTGGAAAAGATGCAAACGGCACCAGTATGTGGCTGCATTGTACCAGCCATGCCTCACCGGGGTGCAGCACAGTTACAGATGGACCCCGGATCAGCTATTATTCGGCATTTGTAATCTTTTACCGGTATACCGGTTTTCAATAGAGAAACAGAAAGATACAACAGAGTATTAAAAAAGCTGAAAAATAAAAGAAAAACAGAGAAGAAGGAGTAATCAAAATGGAAAAAAAGAAAATCATCTTATGCGGCGCGTGCGTGCTTCTACTGATTATCAGCATCGTGCTTGGCATCTTCCTAGCCAATAAAAGTAAAGGCAGGGATGAGAAAAAACAGCCGGAAATAGCCGGGGTGCAGAACGAAACAGAAAGTATGAAAGTTGCCGAGACCGGAAAACAGCCGGAAACAGACTTGGAAACCGAAGAGCAGACCCAAACGGAGACCAAAAAGCAAAAGGCAGTTATTTTTCAGGTTGACAGTCTGGCCGGATTCTTATCTGCAGACCAGGTGGAAGAAGTCCAGAACCGGGTGCTGTCGCTGATGCCGGAAGAAAGTGGAAATGAAAAACTGTGTGTTGTAAAGTGTATGACTTATCAGGAGGTTTCCGTAGAAAAAATGAATGTCACTTTTTACCTGATTGACAGTACCGACCAGGTATATGAAGGACATTATAATTTCAGCACCGCACAACTATCCATCGAAGCGTCCTCCAGGACCAAAGAAGAACTAGAGGAGCTGGCTAAAAAAGAGCAGGAACGGGTGATCGAATCGGAACAGAAGGAACAGGAGGCTGTAACAAAGCGCCTGGAGTCAGAACGTGTCGCGGAATCGGAGCGGATTGCAGAGTCAGAAAAGAAAGCAGCGAAAGAGAAAAAAGAAAGTGAAAAGGCAGAGAAAAAGAAGAAAGAATCCGAAGAGCAGGCAGCCAAAGAGGCAGAAACATATAAGACAACGGTGGATTAAAAGGTCTTCTCTGAAAGGCAAGGAGGTGCAGAGTGTGCAGTTAAGTGACAAAATAGAACATGAGTATACATTATTTAAGATGGGTTGCCTTATCACCAGCCGGGAGAACATCTTCATCCATGCAGAAGAAATCAGTTTAAAAAAATATATTTACCAGTATTTAAAAGAAATGCTTCCAAAGATGGAACAGGAGGAGCTGCTAAAGAGCAGGCTGCTTTATATGGACAATATCCTGGATAATGCTTATGGTTACGCAAAGGAATGCCAGGTTGTCTTTCGGGCGCCGCCGCTGGATAAGTGGCTGCAACAAAACAGAACTGGAAGTATGGGATCATAGAGAAAAGGAAGATTCCAAGAATAATCAAAAGGAATTGATGCAACGAAAGGGAAAGAAAAAGGATCCTATGAAAAAGGAAAATAAAGATCGAAAAGGCATGTCCTGTAATGCTGCATATAAAAAGATTATAAAACAAGAACAATATATAATTTGTGTATTCGATAGCAAAAGGGATAAGAACCCTCTCTTTGCGAGTCCATTTGGCGATCCTTTTTCAGAAGTGATAGAGCTAGTGATGAATGGTGGAAATGCATAATATAGTATAAAACTCATTTGTTAAATTTGCTATTAAGGAAAGGAGAGGCTAAGTGAATGTAATTGAACCCTCTCCTTTAGAGAGGAGGTATTTGATTTGGATCATGACCATGATGATAATAATAAACATGTGAGTAGAAAAAAAGTTTTTAAATTATTTATGGACATAACAGGAATAGCGATAGGTAGCATTGGTATTTATGCATATTTTACGGAAAAAGCAGTACAATTTCTTATTGCTGGTTGTTTGTTGTGGATTTATTGTGTAATTTACAAATGTAGTAGAGACCGGATGTGAGTTTGCTTATACAGATAAAAATTATCGCAACAAATATAACAGAAAATGCTAAAAACTCTAACCCAATAATTGCCAATATCAAATTGGCTATAGGTAATTGCTGTAAAAAGTACTTATATAAAATTACTGTACTAGCTAGAAAACAGAAAAAACCAAAAAGTTGATTGGCTAAAGAATCCAGGAGAGTATCTAATGAATATGTATTTCGTAATATTGCAGCTAAAAGGAAGTCATTAAAACGAAATTTTCTGGAAGGAAGCCTTAGCTTACTGCGGACAAATTCATACTCGTAATTTGTTTGGGCCTGTATAGCATTTAACAACTTTTGTGTTTTTTTATTATCAACTTTGGATGAAATAGAAATATGTTCGTTTAGTTTCTGAATAAGTGCCTGCATACTCAAGGTTATGTAAATCATGTGATTTTTATAAATATGATTAATTTTATGGATGTGAATTTGCTGATTATCAATTCTAATAGCTGTAAAAATGAAGTGTTTTTGCAAAGGCAGTAGTACATTTTCTAATCGAGTATTAAAGATCTCCTGCTTTTTGGGAGATAAGGAAGCGAGTTTATTCACAAAGTATGTTACGAATGCGGTAAGAACTATTCCAATAACGGCTATAGCTATTTTTGAGTTTATTGCTTTGGTGAATGTATCTGAATTAATGAAAGTAAAAAAACTGTTCAACATTTTGATATCCTTTCTTTTGTAATTATTGTTATAAACTATAGAATAATAATTAAGTTCATCAGAAGAATAAAAGTATTTATGAGTAAAGTAATTTATGCTTTTTATATTTTATGTCAATAAATTTGATATCTTAATTGTGAAAGAAGTTCGAAAGAGCTGGGTGGATGCCACTGGATAGGTGATCTTATGGTTATTCCACAAGTGAATCAGCTTCAGGGATTACTTCATAAGGTTGAGCAAATGAGATTGAGTAAATTTCGTTATCATTTTGATCTTGACAATCCGTTTGACAACCGTATTACGTCAGACAAACGGTTTGATGAATTAATGGAAAGACAGGATGGCTGCATTCCGTTAAGGTAGCAAATGAAAAGTAGGAAATTAATGGTTAAGGTAAATGGCCAAGAAAAAAGAGCCTACATTCATTATGAAAAGTATAGTGTGGGTTCCAGAGTAATTGAGAGATGGATTACGGTTACTTTATCGGAGAAGAAGAAACTTGGTTTTCTAACCTATTACAAAGCAAGCGGTTGCTGGAATGGAAGAGGCAATACTGGTAGAACAAACAATAGATGAGCACAAAATACAGTGAGAAGATTAATAGGAATTAATTTGCCATTTTTTATGCCAGCTTTTGAAAAAATGGGAAGTGCAAATCATGAGCCAGGTGATGGATTTTTTTGTCGGATTGGAGATAAATGGAGACAGAAAATAAAGTGGAGGCAAAATGACTCCAAACGGGGTATTAGGGTGCGTCCCCTAACAAGATAGTGATTTGTCATACAAATTGCGTAACTTGCAAATAGACCTATGCAAAAATGGAGTCCAATGGAGTCAAAAATGGAAAATGGAGTCCAATGGTGTCAGAAGACTGAACCAAATGGAGCCAACAGACTCCACCAGTGAAAAAGTGGAGTCCAATGGAGTCAGAAGACTGAACCAAGTGGAGCCAACAGACTCCATCAATGAAAAAGCGGAGCCAAATGGAGTCAGAAGACTGAACCAAGTGGAGCCAACAGACTCCATCAATGAAAAAGTGGAGTCCAATGGAGTCAGAAGACTGAACCAAATGGAGCCAACAGACTCCATCCGTGAAAAAGCGGAGCCAAATGGAGTCAGAAGACTGAAATAAGTGGAGCCAACAGACTCCATCAATGAAAAAGCGGAGCCAAATGGAGTCAGAAGACTGAAATAAGTGGAGCCAACAGACTCCATCAATGAAAAAGTGGAGTCCAATGGAGTCAGAAGACTGAAATAAGTGGAGCCAACAGACTCCATCCGTGAAAAAGCGGAGTCAGCCGGTTCCATAACAGAAAAAGGAGGTTATCAATTAGATGAATGAGAAAACAAAGCAATGGTTTCAAAAAGAGTTCGGGATTACCGAGGAAGAAGATATCGTATCCGAAGAAGATCTCGAAGATTGGGAGGAGGTGGAAATATGCCAGACGCTTTTGAAATAGTCATGGAGGAACGCAGAAAGCTGGTGGAGAAGATTGCTGCCATGATGAAAAAAGGATACCAGTTTACGGCACCGGAGTGGAATCAGGCAGCTTTACGCCCAGTGAATCCTCTGTCCGGAGTGAAATACAGAGGGGGGAATCGGCTGCGCCTGATGAATGTGGTGATGGAACGGGAATATAAAGATCCCCGCTGGATGACTTCCCTGCAGCTGAAAAAAGCCGGTTATTATATCCGGAAAGGGGAACGGGGAATCTTATGTGAAAAATGGATTTTTGAAAAAGAAGTGAAGAAAATAGATGAGCATGGTAAAGAGGTCCGCGTCCGTGAAGCATTAAAGCAGCCGGTGGTCTCTTATTTTATTGTATTTAACGGGGAGCAGGTTGTGGATTTTCCAAAATACATCCAGGAAAGAAGAGAGGAAAGTGAGACAATGGAGCTGGCCGGGAAGTTTATTGCGGCAAGTGAATGCCCGATCATAGAAGCGGCACAAACCGATGCTTTTTATGTACCGTCTCAGGATAAAATCTGTATTCCGCTACGGGGAAGTTTCAAAGATGATGTTTCTTTTGCCAAAACGCTGATCCATGAAATGGGACACAGCACCGGGCATGAAAGCCGGCTGAACCGGAATCTCAGGCATCCGTTTGGCAGCCGGGAATATGCCCGTGAGGAACTGCGTGCGGAACTGGGGGCCTTGTTTGTGGAAAATGAGCTGGGCATCCAGTTAAACGCGGATCATTTCCAGGATCACTCTAATTATCTGAAATCCTGGATCGTTGTGTTGAAGGAGGATCCAAATGAATTATTTCGTGCAGCATCCGATGCAGAGAAGATTGCAGACCGGTTAGTGGGAAACTACTGCCGGAAATATGACGTGAATCTGAATGCTGGAAAAGAAAAACTGCCGGAGATACAGAAGAAAGTCCAAAAGAAGATGCATCTGTAATTCCAGCATGCTGTACTTTTTCACGATGAACATAACAGATCAAGGATTTTAGGATGGGAGGCGGAATAAATAAAAGAGGATCAAAATCGGGACAAAAGGTTAAATGTAAGGCTACGGGAAACAGAGTACCAGGCATTTTTAGAACGGTGTGAAGAGTACGGGGAACAGAGTTATTCGGATTATATCAGAAGGTGCATTTTTTCAGATGAACTGGCAAAATCCCAGGCCCTGTTAAAGGAACTGCATCAGACAAACTATCAAATCCGCAAGATTGGGGTTTTGGTCAATCAGATTGCCCATAAGGTCAATGGGGGATATGCGTTTACCAGAGGAAATGAACAGAGTATCCTGAAGAAAATGGACGAAATAGAAAATATGTTTCGGATTGTGCAGGAACAAATCCTGGGAGGGGGTGGGAATCATAGCACTGACTAAGTTAATGCACATGAAACAGTCCGCAAAAGGAAATCCGGCAGCACATCTAAAAAATGGGATCCAGTATATCATGCAGAAAGAAAAAACAGACGGGGGGATCTGGATTGGGGGGAATGCAGGAACTGCGCCGGATGAGGTGCTGCAGACTTTTTTGGATACCAAAAAGGATTATGGGAAGCCGGATGGCAGGCAGGGATACCACTTTGTGATTTCCTTTAAAGAAGATGCAGCGCCAGAGCAGGTATATCAAATAATGGGGGAATTTTGTAAAGAATATCTGGGAGACCAGTATGACTTTGTATATGCGGTGCACACGGATACCAGCCACCCGCATGCGCACGTGATATTTAACAGTGTGGCAAGGACAACGGGGATCAAGTACCATTATAAAAAAGGAGACTGGGAAAAGTATATCCAGCGTGTAACGGACCAGATCTGCCAGAAATATGGGTTTGATAAGTTTGAATACGAGGGAGGGGAGCAGAAAGATTATGGAGAGTGGCTCAGAGAGCGGCAAGGGAAACTCACCTGGAGGGATGTGGTGAAAAATGATCTGGATTATCTGATCCCAAAAGTAGAAACCTATCAGGAGCTGCTCATTGCCCTTAGCGTGAAAGGATACCGGATCCGGGCAGGAAAATCCGTAAGACATGGGGAATATCTGGCATTTACGCCCAAAGACGGAAAAAAAGCGGTACGTTCCTATCAGCTGGGGAAGGGATACCAGCCGGAAGATTTAAAGAACAGGATCCAAAACCGGGACAAGATGGATACTGTCCGGCCGGATAAAGCGTTGGTTACGCCCAGGTTAAAAAAGGTCCGCAGTACTGGATATCTGGCCAGAAAGCAGGAGTACCTGACCCCGTACCAGTTTTATTATGTAAAGCGTTACTGCAAAAACAGTGTTCTATACCATTACCAGAACACCAGGAACTATAAGGACATCCGGGATACAGAAAAGGCAGCCAGACAGTGCAGATACCTCCTGAGGCATTGTATTCGGTCAGAAACAGAGTTAAAAGCTAGGGAACAGCTGCTGGAGGAAAAACGGGCAGGCTTTCTCCTGGAAAGAAACCGGCTTTACCGAAACGGAATTTCCGGGGAAGAAAAACAAATCCTGAATAAGTATCAGGCTCTTCAGAAGAAGCAGAAAGAAGCGGCTGGGGATGAGGAAACCTGGGAAAGTTGCCAGGACGAACTGGAAAAGCTGGAAGAAAGCTACTATGCCGACCGGCTAAGCCTCCTGCAGGAGGAACGGGAAAAACGAATTCAGAAAATAAATGAGGATATTCGGGCAATAAAGGCGGAAGCAGGTATCATCCGCCAGTTTCACAATCCACAAAAAAATCAGATTAAAAGGGAGCAGGAGCCATGGAAAAACATACCTATACAGCCGAGGAAGTGAAAAAAATAGAAGACCAGCTGATGGAAAAAGAGATTAAGAATGGAAGCAATAAGGAGATGCAGCTTTCATTATGTCTGCGGTACGGTGTGCCGCAAAGTAAGATCAACTGTATACTTCGGCATATTGAAAAGCTCTCGGATACCCAGACCGTAGACATCTGCACCTGCATCCTGATGGACATGGATCTGCAGACCATTGAACAGATGTGCAGGAATCCGAAAGAACTGGAAAACTATAAGCGTAATTGTCTGGAGGCCAACTATGCGCCAAAACGCCAGGAAATTTACCAGGAGGTATTCCAGGAATTCCATATTAGATGGCAGACAGAGTTTGATCAGCTGCGCGGCCAGACCGACATGCTTTCTCGTTTTTTTGTTTTCCTCCAGGTGCAGATCGAGAAAAAGGATGAAGAGATCAAAGAGCTGTCCAAGTACCGGGAAAGCCGTATGGAGCCCCTGATTGGGAAACAGCCGGACAGAAAGATAGAAAATGTGCCGTATGGAAAAAGGGAAAAGGAAGAGAAGCCCCAAAAAACTGCACCGAAAGGAAAACAGTTGGAGGGGGAGACGCTGGCAGAAAAGGCGAAAGGGTTCCTGTTCAAAGAACAGGATCCGGAAACTTTTCTGATCCGGCTCTTCGCAAAACTGGAGGAAGGACAGATGGAAGCTGTCCTGGATGGTTATGAGAAAGGGCTGTCCATTGGTGAGATTAAAAAATATGCTAAGAAGGAATATAGTGCAAAGAAGATGCAGGAAATAAAAAAACTGCTTCTTCGGAAGCATGTGTAGAAGAAAACAGAGTGAACAAGATGCCGGATGAGGCAGAAGGTTTTCGATTTCAGGTAAAGGCGGCTAAAAGCTGCTTTTTTTGACAGTAATAATGAAAGCGGAGGAATGAAATATGAATATCGTAAAAATTGATCCTAAGATTTATGAGTTTGGCGAAGTACCAAAGGAAGAATATCTGGAATATTTCCAGTATAAAAACCCGGTGAAATTAGAGGAAGACACCTACCAGGTAGACGAACTGGGTGTATCCCTGCCAGCAGTGAGCATTTTGGAAAGGGATATTCCGGCACCGGATAAAACACAGGAACCAATGGAAGAGGAGGGAAACCTTTCTTATTTTGTGGAACAGATGGATGCTTACCAGCAGAACTTTGAGGCACTGCTTACGGAAATGGAACAGGCCAGACTTGAAAATGAAAGGAAACTGAATCAATGCTATGGATTCCTAAGAGAAAAAGGGCTGATGGAAGCGTTTGAAAAGGAATATGGAGCAGTTCTGGAAAACGATGGAATTAAGGAAGAAAGAATGAACGGGGAGGGACTAAGAGCGATGCAGATTCAGGAAGCTGGGACGGAACAAAAGGAGCAGACGGAGAAAGCGCTGCAGGATCTGGAAGAAAAGAAGGAAAAAATCGTGGTACCAGGACTTAACGGAACCTGGCAGGTGGTGATGCGGCTTCTGCCAGGGCAGGATAAAAAAGAGCTTTTTGTATTAAAAAGCGAAATTTCTGCGGACTTGGAACCGGTCCTGGTGGACCGGTATGCACAGCCTGTTTCTGTTACCAGCTTGGAATATGGATTATCCGCGTATACCGATGTGGTGGAAAACTATCGGCTTGCCCAGCAGATCGTACATCTAATTGAAAAACAAGATACGATACTGGGCTATGAGGAGGGGGTCCGTGGCTGGGAAAATCAGATGCAGGCCATTGGCTTGATGGAAGAAAACATAACCTCCGAAGCCGGCAGGGAGTGGATTTTGGAAGAACTTGGGTATATCCAGTCTGCCCATCCGGAATTAGCAGAGGAAATCGGGAAAATAAAAGAAAAGATGTCATTATTGCAGACAGAGAGAACGCAGGGGCAGCCGGATAAAAGCTCCATCGGAGAAAAAGCACCTGCATGGGAAGAAAAAAGCCGTATGGAAGAATATCCCGGAAAAACAAAGCAACGCCCCAGCCAGACAGAGCTGGGAAAGGAACAGGAAAAGAAAGCGGAAATGACGAAAAAAAAAGAAGCTGAGTATGTAAAGGAGGGGGCCAATGAGTGACGGAGCAGATGTAAGCTATATCTTAAACACCGGGGTACAGGGAATGGGTATGATGTTTCAGGGGAGTGCTTTTTTGATCAAACAAATCCTTTTTCTGACTCAGTTTCTATACCACCAGTATCAAAAAGGGAAACTGTCGAAAGGAGAATTCCATGACCTGGCCAAACTGATCCAGGCATCAGGAGGAAATATCAGCTATCTCAACATTCCAGCGGAAAATGAAGCACGTATCCAACAAATAAAAGAAGACCTACAGAAATTAAAGGTGCCTTTCCACCTGTTGCCAGATTTGAACCATGGGGATGGGATGGTGCAGATCATATACCATGGAAGTTTTAGAAACGTCGTGCAGCCATGGTTTAGGGATTACTGTGAAAACCGTTTAAAAGACGGCACGCTGAAAGATGATCAGACCCTGGCTGCCCTAGCTGGAGGAGAAATAAACACTGGGATTATTACCGTGCCGACAGAGGATCCCAGGTTGTTATCAGAAATGGCGGAAGATTTTTCAAAGCTTGGGATCTCTTATAACTTAATGAAAGATACGAATATAGGGGATGGTACCAGAGAAGTCCTTTATGCGAAACAGGATGAGGCAAAAATTAAGAGCTGGTTCGATAACTTTTGTCAGAAACATGTGGTAAAAGGCGGAGAAAAAACATACCAAGAGCTGCAGAATCTGGCAGGAGGGAAAGCACAGGTGGGATTTATTGCAATTCCGGCCGAGAACCGGGAACAGGTATTAACATCCATGAAAGAAGATTTTACCATGCTGGGTATAAACTACCATCTGATGCAGGTACAGGCTGGAACCGGACAGTTGCAGGTTATGTACCTGAAAAAAGATGAAACAGCAGTAAGAAATTGGTATTCTTCTTATGCCACCGACCAGCTGGTACGGGGTGGGTACAAAAGCTATCTGGACCTGGTTAATCTGACAAACGGGCAGACACAGATGGTTAGCGTGCCGTCAGAAGAAGGGCTGTTAAAGGATATGAAAGCAGACTTTGACAGTCTGCATGTAAATTATACGCTTATGCCGGATTTAAATGCGGCGGACGGCATGACTCAGGTGATGTATGCTTCTGCGGATGCGGCCAGGGTAAGCAGCTGGTACGGCATGTACCAGGAAAAGATGCTGCGGGAGACCGGGGAGAAAATGCCGGATATGCAACCTGTCAATATGGAGCAGTATACCCAGACGGCCGAGATCAAGCCGGAAGATTACTTAAATGCGGCACAGAAGCAAGAAGAGTCCCCTGTCCTAGATGCGGTAAAAAAAAACATGT
>Ga0137302_10058_pt1 | contig 105728 bp, 113 predicted proteins | sample Ramsor2O_GlcNAcB_FD_97184 | JGI IMG/M metagenome (GOLD analysis project Ga0137302, IMG submission 97184) | Mouse cecal microbial communities from Vienna, Austria - N-Acetylglucosamine amended with D2O_GlcNAcB | ecosystem: Host-associated > Mammals > Digestive system > Large intestine > Cecum... | reverse complement strand
TAAAAGAAGTTTGAACCGATATTCTATTTCTTTTGGAGTTATCCTATCACCCGTGGTAATGTCCAACTTCAAGGGAACTGCCATGGGCGGATAATTTGCAGACAGCGACACACGATACCCTGTATATTCATCACCCTCTCGAATTTCTCCAATACTACGAAAACTAAACAACACATCATCATCCAATTCTATTTTACATACTTCTCCAAATATTTCCCGAATAGTCTGTTTATTTACAGGCAATCCTTTTATTGTTGCGTCCATATCCATGGTTGCTCTAGTGTCAAGACCAACCATCGCTGCAATCAAAAATCCACCCTTCAAGATAAAATTTTGCTGATATTTTGAAACAGATATTCGTTCCAATAACCTCTCTAACATAAAATTTTGCATTATGAGTTGTGCAGATATATGTTTTTCTTTTGCAAGATTTTTAATAATTGCCTTTAACTGCATTGCATTTTTCACAACAGTACCTCCAGATATGATCTGAGTTTTATTTCAACCTTTAAAAGTTTTGCTAATTCAGATAAAACAGGAATATTTTTATCCGAATTAGCTGCATAACGCTTAAAAGCTTCTGTTACCACCTGAATGTCCACATGGCTATGAGGCTTTAAAATATCACAGAGCGTTCGTTCTACACTATACGCTCTTACAGCATTTCCACCCGGTGTAGTCACTTCTTCTATTCCCAAATCATATATCTCTTTCTTACACTGCACACACCTAATATTTTCTTTCTTTGGGTTTGTCAAATTGTAATTCATCGGAAAAGTCATATGATATTTGTTCGGTGTTCGATCTGTTAAATCCCATAGAAACAATGCTGTTTCGTGGGAATAAACTCCTCTTTTAAATCGATTCTGTAAATTAAAAATTTCATCATCCCAAACTTCCGGCAAAATGTAAATACCTCGGGAGGATTTCTCTATTATTCCCTTATCAACAAGGTATTTAATATTCCCACGTGAAAACCCTGCTGCAACCACCATTGCAGTAGTAACTATTCCATTATTCCCTTTTGCCATCTTAATAATCTCTTCAGTTGCTCCCACAATAATCCTCTACTTCCCATTGACTTTTATGCTCGTTATTATACAATTACAAGGCGCAAAAGTCAATAAGTATACATTTTCTTAGTCAAATTGGGTAGACGATGTCTACCCAATTCACAGTATAATCCAGTATATTTTAGATTTCTACAAAATTATCAAATTCATTCATCTTTTGCTATTTTATCATTCAAGGCTCTTTCAAAAATGGTGTAGTAGTGGTGTAGTAAACGCCTTTTCTCTCCATGAAATCATTGATTTTGCTGGCTTTTTAGGACTTCTCAAGATATTGCCGTGCAAGCCATAGAAAATTCCTCCTTTCTCCCACGTGGGGCGGTGCATAGTTTATGGTTACATCTGTAATTCATAAGGATAGCAGCACTTTAAGCTGTTACGCCTTGATTACTTGCATATGAGGCTAATTTTTCACCCATTTTAAAAGCGTTTTGGCAATCTATCGGAAACTGCTTTTTTCTGATTTTTCCCTTATGTTCTGCATTGAAATTTGATGCAGCATATTTTGAATAATCGTCAAACTGGTAACAGTCTGCCGAAATGATATATTCAGAATGTCCATTTAAAAGTTTCAAGTAATTTTTGTTGTTTTCAAAAATATAATGATAGCCAAACGATTTTATCATTTCATGTGGCAAGCCCATAGTATAAATAAAACCAGTTTGTATCGTACCCATAAAATTTGTGCGGTTTGCTGAATCATAAGAAAGATTTGCAAATATAAGCCGTTCTATAAAAGATTTCATTTCTCCGGTAATGTTGCCTAAATAGATGGGGGAACCGAATATCAAAATATCACTTGATATAACTTTTTTTAACACCTCTGTCAAATCATCTTTCATTGCACAATGTCCATTAAGATTGCTTTCTTTTTTCTTGCACGCAAAACAGCTACAACAACCTTTAAAATCTAAATCATAAAGATGAATCAAGTCTGTTTCTGCACCAATAGAAGCGACTCCTTCAAGAGATTTCTTTAACAGAGCGACCGTATTCCAATTCTTTCTTGGACTTCCGTTAATTGCTGTTACTTTCATGCAAAACACCCTTTCTATTTACATTCAAAAAACTTTTGTTATAATTAGTATAGCTTTAAGAAACAAAAATACAAGTACGCACACTTTTGTGCCCTAGAATAGTGAGGATTAAATGGCTGATAGAAATTTATATAATGGCTCTTGTGAAATTGTAAGTGCGCTCAATCTTCTCAGTGGTCGTTGGAAGTTACCAATTTTATGGAAATTATCTTATGGAAATATACGATACAATGAACTAAAAAGGCAAGTTCATGGTATCACCAATATTATGCTAACTCGTTCATTACAAGAATTGGAAACACATGGTTTAGTTACTCGTATTCAATATTCGGAAATCCCACCTCATGTAGAGTATTGTTTAACACAAGCCGGATTAAAGTTGGTTCCAGCGTTACAGGAGTTAAAAAAGTGGGGAGAAGAACAGGCGATTCTTGAAAAACAGCTACTTTCAACTTCTAAAAATAAAGTTTCAAATTCAAAATAGTTTTATATTTATCTATCTTTTTGACCATATAAGAATGAGAGGGATTCCGTAGTCGTCGGCATTGTGTGTAATGTGTATAACTGGCTGTCTTATGGAGTTGTGGGTAACTCTGTTTGCAGAATATGGGAAAGCTGCACTTTAGCTTTTCCATGTTCTGTGAACAGAGTTATCCATGACGCAATAGCCTGTTATGCACATTTCCACAATGCTTTTTTTGCTTCTCCGGCTCGCTGGCTCTGCGTTTCTCCCTCCATTCCTTTTGCCGTTCTCGGTTGTGTGCAAGCCGCTTTTCCTCCGCTTCCTGTTCCTCCTGCTGGCGGCGATCATTCCCCCGCCCGATAAGCGGCGGCGGCAAAGGTGTTTCGTCCAGTCTTTGCGCACCTGCGCCTTTTGCTCCTGCACAAGCTGTTTCCGCTTGTTTTCAAGCTGTCTGATTTCCTTCTCGATACCTGCGATTTTTTCAAGTTTGGTCTTTGGCATATCTGAAATGCTCCTTTCATTTTTGGAGTATGGAATGGATTTTTACAAATAAGCGGTTTTCCGTTTACTCCGTCCTGTCGGCAAGTATCATTTTCAATAGCTTGTCGCGGAATGTTTCTGTGCCGCTGTGGTTGAAAAACAACTCCGCAACAATGATCTGCCCGTTCCTCTGCGTCGTGATGATACCGTCGGGTTTCCGGGCGCGAAAAAGGGATTTCCCGTGGTTGGAAAATCCCTCTTTGCTGTCGGTTATTCTGTTTTACTGTGCGGGCGGCGCGGTGGCTTGTGCTTTTTTCCTTTCCCAAATGTCCAGATATCTCCCTTGCATCCCCTGCAAAATCCTCTCCGGATGCGAATACCCTATCTGCACGCCACGGCGAAAAATCCTGGTTCCAGTCGGCACCTGTGATGCCGATAAGAATGCACTGTTCCTTCATCTGTGCCCGGATATTCTCTGCTTCTCCCGGAAAAGTATGTATCCAGATGACCGGGTCATCTTTCCTTATTTTATCATCAAAAATTGTGATCTCATATCCCTTAACTTTCAACTCCTTCATTTATTCATCTTCTTTCCCATCAGTTCATAATAAAAAATGTACTGCTGCATGACTCCTTCACATCCATTGTATCTTTCTGCCGGAAACCCGTCAGGATAATGGCCTTCCAGAGCCTGTCTGATGTGAGTGTCTACAGGAAATGCTTCAAAATGATGAAGTGCAAACAGGCAGATACAGTCCGCCACTTTCTCCCCGATGCCATACAGTTTCATCAATTCAGTCTTTGCCTCTTTATAAGGCATCTGTTTTATTGCCTCCAAAGAGACTTCTCCCTCTGTCAGGCTTTTTGCAGTCCCCACCACATACTTGCTCCGGTACCCCAGGTTGCTGTCCTTCAAAGCATCCTCATGAAGTTCCGCCAATGCCTCCGCTTGGGGAAAAGTATAGTAAAGCTTCCCTGATCCGTCAAATCTTTTCTCTCCATAACACTCACAAATGTTGTCAATACACCGGCGGATGCGGACAATATTGTTTTGCTGTGATATTAAAAATGAGACGATCATTTCCCATAAATCCTGATTCAAAATACGGATGCCGAAACCAAACTCCGAGGCTTTTTTCAGATATTGGTCTTGTTCATCAATTGATTCTATGTATTTTTTGTAATCTGTATTCAGATCAAAATATTCCCTCCAAAATGTCTCGTACTTCCTTTCATCACAGTGAAATGTGCATTGGTTTCCATTCTGGGTCACTTCCAAATATTCATTTCCTGCAATCACCGAATATGTATTGTCATGCTTCTGCCTCATACGGAAACACTGACCGGAATCACAGATCTGTGCAATGTTAAAACAGTCTAATTCTTTTGTTATCATAATACTCCTTATAATATAGACATATAAACTTTCCTTTTATACTTCATCATTTTCTCTTTGCCTAATATGGAATTATCTTATTTACATCCCTTATATCTGAGTAGCTTGTATCATCTATGATAATTCCAATACCGCTTCTGTCTGATTCTGCACAGTTTCCAGATGTTATCTTGATCACTTATTGTTAATCCTAAGTACACTAAGACTATATTTGTACGCGTTCAATTGGTGTATTTCAAACACTTATAGTTAGCTCTAATACCCATTTCCTTCGCATAAAATAGTCATTCTATTAAAACAACAATTCTCACCAAAAAGCTCATATATCTCTCCATCCCGCATAAACTCGGATTTTTTTAAAACGGTTGATCCCCCATACTTTATACGCTATCATAGGCCGACCTTTATTAAATATCATACTATAATAATTACCTTTTTCCATTTATTTTAAAAATTCATAGAAAATACTGGTACGATCCTCAAAATATTTAATTCATCACATTTTTGCTTCCGTTAAACAATAAAAACAAATTTTTTCACAATTCTGTCTCTATCGATCCAATATCTCATCCACCCGATCCAACACCGCCTCACAATCAACCTTTTCATAATCCGTCACGTCCAGTTCAATCAGACTCCCCAGCTGAAACTTATCATAACCTTTATTTAAACACCGGTCTTTAAATATTTCATAAGTCACCAGAGCATCCGCCTTCGTCCGGTCTTCCAGCACATCCCCTTCATGATATCGTGTCACCAAATGTGCCAGGTGTCTGGACGGTTCCAGATCTCTGTTTCTTGACCGCTCATACAACACATCAATGTTTCCGGTAAGGCGGATCGTGAGCACCTGATATCCATAAGTTAAGGAAAGGCTTTCAAGTCTTCCCTTCTGTTTTTCGCTGAACGGATAATCCGAAATTACCGAGTACTCCCCACTCATGAGTTCCTCCAGCTTTGCATAGTACAACTCCCAGCTTTGATCTTCCAGACGAATCTTTTCTTCTATATTTTCAAATCCAAAACGGTCCCACAGCTTCTCTTTCATTTCATCCTGAGAAACTACAACAAATTCATTGTGCCGATTTAAAATCTGTTTGCACAGGAACGTCTTCCCCGTTGCGGGATAACCGGCAAGGAGTATCATTGCTTTTTTCATACATCTCTCCCAAATAAACAGACTGCCGCGGCAAAACGGCAGTCTCCTGTTATAATGCTAATTCAACTGTCAGATAATAAGTATCTGCCCGGTAATAAGCTTCTACATACTCTCTTGGAATTTTGTTTTCGTCATAGGAAACACGCTTCACATAGATCAGAGGCGCTCCCACTTCCACCTGAAGCAGCTTGGACCTCCGCTCATCTGCCAAAATAGAATAAATCTTTTCTTCCGCTTTCGCCAGCTTGATGTGACAGTGGTTCACATAATAAACTCTCAGCGATTCCTTGGAAAAGTCTTTCTCCAGCGCTTCCGGAACCCAATCGTAATCCAGATAATTGGTCTCAATATACATGGGCTTTTCATCTGCATACCGGACCCTCTCAATCCTGATCACTTTTGCGCCCTCTTCAAGTTGAAGATTTTCTAAGACTTCCTGATCCGCACGAATGACCGTCTTATCCAGAACCTTTTTGCTCGCCACCCTCTTGCCGTCACTGTGTTCCCGCAAAAAATTGACGATCTTCTGGTTATCACTTTTTGCTTTCATGTTCTTTACATAAGTCCCATGGCCGCGTTTTTTTTCGATCAGTCCTTCATCTGCCAGCATATCCATCGCTTTTCTGACCGTAGCCCTGCTGACCTTATAATAAGCCATCATTTCACTCTCAGCAGGGATCAGATCCCCGATCTGATACTTCCCGGTGACAATGTCCTGGTACATATAATCATATATCTGGTAATAAAGCTGTTCCCTTCCGCTGAAATCCAATTCATGTTTCATCGCTTACACCTCTCTGTAACTGTGTTCCTAAAATTATTCCATCAGCTCCCCGCCCACGAGATTGATGGACTGTCCGGTCAGATAGCTTGAGCTGTCCGTAGTCAGGAAGATCGCCGCATCCGTTACATTTTTCAGATCTACCAGCTTATGCATCGGAATATTCTTCTCAAAATACGGGAGCACTTCTTCCGGATCTAAATTTCTTTTCTTTGCATATTCATATTTTAACTTCTGCCACATCTCTGTCGGGACAATTCCCAGACAGCTGGTATTTACACGTATCGCCTTGTCTGCAAATTCTTTTGCTATGGACTGGGACAGTCCCTGGACACCGTATTTGCTTGCGCAGTAAATGGTCTGCCAGGAACTTGGCTTTTTCCCTGAAAGTGAAGACATATTGATGATTGTTCCGCCTCCGTCAAGCATCTGTCTCACTGCCGCCTGACAGCACAAGAACGTGGCTTTCAGATTCACATTGATCGTCGTATCCCAAAGTTCCTCACTGCTTTCCAGAAACGGCGCCATCTTGGAAAATCCGGCAGAGTTGATCCATGAATTGATTCTACCATATCTTTCGGCTGCTTTACATGTATTTTCATCAATTTGCTCTTTCTTCGTCACATCCGTCTTGAAAAAGCAGGCCTCACCGCCTCCGGCCTTTATTTTCTCCACAACCTGCATGGATTTTTCTTCATTCAGGTCAAAGATTACAACTTTGGCTCCCCTCTTTGCAAACTCTTTTGCCATAGCGGCTCCCATGCCGCTTCCGCCTCCGGTGATGACAGTTACCTTATCATCTAATCTCTCCGCATTCATGTTAAAAGCCTCCTTTACTTTTTAATATACTCCGCAACATTGACCTGTTTATCCTGAGGCATAACCTGGACAAAAACATTAACTCCCTTTTGGATCAAATCAAGGAAGTTTTTATTTTCTTCCGGGTTAGTAGAAATATTTTTATACAAAACACTTCTCCCTTCTTTTGCGCCCATTCCTCCCACGTCGATCTCATCGATTTCAATTCCTTGATCCACCATGTAATTCAGGATTTCCGGCCCTTTTACAAGAAGGATTGTAGGCGCTTCCAGCCCCTGTTTCATAAATTCCACCGCATCGTCCCGGTTAAATATACCGATGGCAATCTCATCGGGCACTGCCATTTCCAGCACATTGATCATAAAATCGTCTTCTGCCACTTCATCATCGGCAACGACAACCTGTACTGCATTTTTCTGCTTGATCCAGGCTGTCATCACCTGCCCGTGGATCAGCCGGTCGTCAATTCTTGTTAAGACTAAGTTTTCCATTCTTCCTGCCTCCTTTGCTTAAATTCATTCCCTTTACCGCCAATGCCCCCGGAGAGACTGCCTCCTGTATCAGTTCATCCAGCGTGCTCTTTTCGGTTCTGGCAAAAACCAGAGTGATCAGCATCGGCATATTCATACCTGAAACCATACCGATCTTATGGTCTTTCGCCAGGTATCCTGTACTGTTAAAAGGGGTTCCCCCTGTCACATCCGTAAGAACCAAAGTACCTTCCTCTGATTCGTACTCTTTTATCTCACTTTCCAGTCTGTTTCTGTATGCTTCCGGAGACTCTCCGGGCAGGAGAGGGACAGCTGATATCCCCTCCTGTTCCCCTGCCACCATCTGAAGGCTTTCTAAAAGCCCTTCACAGAAACGGCCGTGGCTTACTAACATAATATGTATCATAACGGCATCCCTCTATCCCACAAATCCAAGCAGCCCCAGATAAGATGCCGCAATTCCTACAATGAAGATGCCGATAACGATCCAAGTGACGTTGATCTTCTTTGAAACAAGCTTCCATACAATCAGGGTAATAGCTAAAGGAATGAGTCCTGGAAGAAGGGAGTTTAAAATCTCCTGAAACTTTACCACACCGCTGCCCACGGCAATCTTAAACGGAGTATTCACTGTAATTCTTGTGGAAGCCATGCACCCCACAACCATGAGTCCCACAATGCTGAAGGCATTGGTCACCTTATCAATCACCCCGTTTTTAAGGATTTTTAACAGAGTAGATTTTCCGTATTTGTAGCCGTTCATAAACATGAAATATCCGCATGTAAAAATCAGGATCTCAAACAATACTGTAAAAAATACCGGTCCGACATAATTCCGGTCCAGCGCCATCGTACAGCCGATACCCGCTAAAATAGGAAACAGGATTCCCTGCATAACGGTGTCTCCGATACCGGCTACGGGTCCCATGAGTCCGGTGCGGACGGAATTGATGTCTTCTGCCGAAACACTTTCCCCGTTGGCTCTGGCCTCCTCCATAGAAACCGTGATCCCGTTAATGATCGGCCCGATAGTAAAGACTTCTGAGTTATAAAATACCATATACTTTTTCAGCTCTCTGACCCGCTCTTCATTGGATTCGTACAGGCGTTTGACCGGCCCGATCATCAGATTGGCGATTCCCAGGGCCTGCAGCCGTTCATAGTTATAGCATGCCTCTGTGCTGGTGGTGGCCAGCCATGTCTTTACAAGATCTCTTTTTGACAGTTTTTTCTGATAATCCCTCGCTTCTGTTTCCTCTGCATAATCAGTGCGCTCTTCATTTTTCTTCAGCGTGAGGCGCTTCACTTTCTTCGTTTTTTCTTCCTTTTTATTATCGGCCATAAACATGATAATTGCAATGATTGCCGCAAAAATCGCAACGGCCATAATATCCAGTTTTAAGTAGATCGTCAGGAAAAATCCGGCAAAGAAATACGGAACCAGCTTTTTCTTTCCAAGATAGTTTAAAAGCATGGCGATTCCAAGTGCAGGCATGATCCCTCCGACTACCTGCAGCGCAGTTACAAGACTCTTGGGAATGGCATTAATCAAAGCAGTACCCCATGTTTTCCCGGACATCACGAGCGCAAAGGCAGGAATCCCATACAGCGCAAAGGCCACCAGAAAGGACGGGACAAAATTCATAAGCCGCACTCCTCTGATATTCCCGTTTTCCAGCATAACATCAGCCCTGTGAATCCAGAAAGAGTTCACAGTCATATAAACCTGATTCAGTAAAAGGCCAAACATACTGAACGGGATGGCAAATGTCACTGCCATCGTCGGGCTCGCGCCTGATAGAATCGTCATGGCTGTACCAAAGATCCCTGCAACGATCGTATTGCTAGGCATGGTTCCCCCTGCGGAAATCCATCCCAGATAGATCAGCTGTATGTTAGCACCCGCGAGCATACCTGTCATCGGATCTCCCATAAAAATACCGGTCAGCAGCCCTGTCGTCAGCGGGTACACCAGACATTTTGTCACCGGACCAAAAAACCACCACTGCCCCATTGTTGCCAGCAAAGCTACTAAAATTGCTGAAATTACCATCTTAAATCCTCCTCTTTCCGATTAATGTTTTCCGCTTAAGCGGACCATCACTTTCCCTTTCTTTGCATACCTCTGTGTTTTCAGCTCCTCACCCATCTCTTCCAGATCAAGGCTGGCACTGATGATTGTATCGGTATCAAGCTTTCCGCTTTCTAAAAGCGCCACCGCCCGTTTCGTTGTGTTTGGATTTAAATAAGAAGTATAGATGCTGAGTTCCTTCGTATACGCCTCAAATTGGTTCATGGAAACCGGCTCATCCGGATCTCCGAGTCCAAACAGCAGTACCTTGGCATTTTTTCCCGCAATCTTCAGAGACTGCTCCATGGTTGATTTTAATCCGATACATTCGATAACATAGTCAATATTAAATGTCTCAGCCAGCTTTTCTATCTCTTTGTCATCCACTGCATAATCGGCTCCCAGCTCAAGAGCCAGCTGCTGTTTCTCTTTCTCCCTCTCAACCACGATGATGACAGAGGCCCCCGAGAGTTTCACCATCTGAAGCATCAGGCTTCCGATAGAGCCCAGACCGTAAATTACCACTGCCGAGCCGCTTCGGATCTGAATCAGATCCAGTCCGTGGATCACACAGGACAAAGGCTCTGCGAATGCCGCATTTTTAAGATCCAGCTTCTCCGACACTTTATAGACGTTCTGCTCCGGAGGGTACACATAGTCAGAAAATCCTTTTGCCACACCGTGCCTTTCAAAACAGAAATTCGGAAGCCCCTGCTGGCAGTAAATACATTTCCCGCATCCGTAACTGGGATCTGCTGCCACCCTGTCTCCAGGTTTAAAATACTTAACCTTCGGTCCGACGGCTGTCACAATCCCGGAACACTCATGTCCGAGAATAATCGGCGGTATCACCGGACTGGCCCCGTTTTTCCCTTCAAATTTATGTATGTCTGTGCCGCACAGGCCGCACCATGCCACTTCGATTTTCACTTCATCATCTTCCGGTTCCCGGTCAGGTACTTCTCTCACTTCATAGGTCCAATCCCCTGTATAATATCCTGCTCTCATATGCATCACCCGCCTTAATTGAGATTTTTAAAGAGTTCTATTTTCCTCTGTACTACCTGGTTGACTGCTTCGATACACGGCACTACATTATTTCTCAGAGAACTGCTTTCCGAGGTCTGTCCAAAAAGCTCTTTGGACTTTTTCGTCCAGGTGACCAGAAGTTCTGTTCCCACATTAAATTTCCTGATTCCAAGATCGATTACCCGTCTCACGTCCTCATCCTTTACTCCGGTCCCGCCGTGAATAACCAGAGGAAGATCTACCGCCTCTTTAATTTCTTTCAGCCTTTCAAAGTTAATGTTTGTCTTGGACTTATACTGTCCGTGATTCGTGCCGATTGCCACTGCCAGTGCATCAATCCCTGTCTTCTTCACAAAGTCCACTGCTTCTTTTGGGTCTGTATAGCGCACTTCCGCCTCTGACACTGCTACTCCGTCCTCTGTTCCCCCGACGATCCCCAGTTCCGCCTCCACAGAGACATCAAATTTCCCTGCATATTCAATGATCTGCTGTGTCTTTAAAATATTTTCTTTCAGCGGCAGGGATGATCCGTCAAACATGACAGAACTGTAACCGGCATCAATCGCCTCTTTTATATCATCATACTCTTTTGCATGGTCCAAATGAAGCACCACGTCAATTCCTGCTTCCTCCGACATGGTCCTGCACACAGATACCAGATTCTTGTGCCCCACATATTTGGCCGTTCCGACACTCGTCTGAATGATCACCGGAGTCCCCTGTTCTTTCGCCGCCAGGATAATGGCTGGAAGCATTTCCAGACTGTGGGTATTAAACGCCCCCACTGCCATGTTCAGTTCATCCGCTTCTTTCAGAACCTTCTTCAAATTTGTATACATCTTAACCTCCTCAAATATTGACTTCTGCCTTTTGTTTTAAAATTCTATTTGTTCACCTCCCATCATTTTATCCTAACGTTATAATGTACGGACGTTTGTACTTTCGAATGTATTATACAACTCTTTTTACATTTTGTAAACAGTTTTTAAGCCAGAAGATGAAAAATCTTCTGGCTTAAGGTCATTCTCATATTCTATTGTTTACTTAACAGTACTCTCTCCCGCCCAAATCCTGCACTGCGTAATCTTAGGTTCCGGATCAAACCCCTCTTCCACGCCCATAGCAGAAAGCATCTCACACGGGAAATCCGGACAGACTCCGCAGTGGTCGAATCCTTTTTTCTCACAGCAGGACTTCACCCCGCACTCACCGCCCCAAAACGGCTGTTTCATTTCTGTGCATCCTTTACAGTGAACCTGCTCCTTTCGTTCACATGAATTGCAGCAGACACCGCATCTTGATTCAAACATAACTTACCCTCCTAAATTTTTCTTTCAGTTAAAGAGTTTCTTTCAGTTCCTCAATCCATGTTTCCAGCGCCTGTGCCAAGATAAGCTGCTGCTCTAAAACAGCCATTCCTGTTTTCGGAATCTCCGGCAGATGTTCTTTCAGGCTTACATTTTCTTCGATATATCCTTTTAAAGTCTTCATGTTATTCTCAATCTCTGTCAAACAGGATTTCTGTTTTTCCTTCGGCAGACTGTCCAGATTTACAATGACGGCATTAAAGTCGAGAAATATTCGGACAGGTTTTGAAGCGATCTCCAGCATGAGCTTTTCAAATTGCTTCTCGCCCTGCTCCGTCAAAGAATAAACCGTCTTTTCCGCCATATTTCCTTCTTTTACAATATCGCCTTTCATAAATCCTTTTTTCTCCAGCTGGATGACTTTTTTGTAAATAGAAGGTGTACTGATCTTCACCCATTTGGATATATTGCGGTACTCTACGATCTTTTGAATATCGTAGGCACTTAAAGATTCCTTCTTCAAGATTCCCAACACGATAAGATCAATGGTTGCCATGATTTCCCCCTTTTGCTTGACAACTACTATAATTTATAGTAGTATGTGATTCACTATTTACTTGCTATAATTTATAGTAGTATATTTTATATTTCATGTCAACAGAAAGGAGAGTTCATTATGAATGAACAAAACAAAAAGATGGAACTGTTAGGAAGTGCTCCGATACCGAAAGCACTTTTAGCCATGGGGCTGCCGACTATGATCGGCATGATGATCAATGCCTTATACAACCTGGTAGATGCTTACTTTGTGGGAGGGCTGGGAACCAGCCAGATGGGCGCAATCTCCGTTGCCTTTCCCCTCGGACAGGCGGTGGTAGGACTGGGCCTGTTATTCGGAAACGGAGCCGCATCCTATATTTCCAGACTGCTGGGACGCGGAGAAAAAGATACTGCCAACAAAGTCGCCAGTACAGCTCTCTACAGCAGTGTGGCTGCAGGTGCAGTCTTAATTATTTGTACGGTGATTTTTCTGAATCCGATTTTAAAGTTGCTTGGAGCAACCAAAAGCATAATGCCCTATGCAGTCACTTATACAGGCATCTATATTGTCTCATCTATCTTCAACGTTTTTAATGTGACAATGAATAATATTGTCACCAGTGAAGGGGCCGCTAAGACAACGATGTGTGCCCTGCTGACAGGTGCTGCTCTGAATATTATTTTAGACCCCATCTTCATTTATGTCCTGGATCTGGGCGTGGCCGGTGCTGCAATCGCTACGGCCATCTTACAAATAGTTTCTACCGCTGTGTATTTATGTTATGTATTCAGAAAGAAAAGTGTATTTGATTTCAAAATAAAAGACTGCTGTTTTTCTAAAAAAATGATATCGGAAATCATGAAAATAGGGATTCCTACCCTGATCTTTCAGCTGCTGACCAGTCTTTCCATCGCACTGATCAACAAACAGACGAAAGTATACGGGGATTCCGTCATCGCCGCTATGGGTGTGGTAACAAGGGTTATTTCTATGGGAAGTCTCATGGTCTTCGGATTTATCAAAGGCTTTCAGCCAATTGCAGGATTCAGCTATGGGGCAAAAAAATATGACCGCTTACATGAAGCGGTCAAAACTTCTATTATATGGTCCACAATATTCTGCCTAATCTTTGGGGCAGCTGCGGCTTCGTTTTCCTCATCTATCATTTCAGGATTCACAGAAGGAGATATGGAAATGATCCGTGCCGGCCAAAAGGCACTGCGGGCAAACGGTTTATCTTTTCTGCTCTTTGGTTTCTATACGGTATATTCATCCCTTTTCCTTGCTCTGGGAAAAGCAAAGGAAGGTTTTATCCTGGGTGCATGCAGGCAGGGAATCTGCTTTGTCCCTGTCATCTTCATTTTCCCGGCACTTTGGGGTATCAGCGGAATTCTTTATGCTCAGCCGATTGCTGATGTTATCTCTGGGGTTATTACAGTATTTATGGCTCTGCACCTTCATAAGGAACTTAAGAGTACAGCAGACGTTACTGCCCCAGTAAACAGGAGTCCCCAGCCAGACAATATAAAATATGAGTCTTAATGCTGTCCGCACAAAATCCCCGTTTCCATGCGGTTTGACGAAACGGGGATTTTTCTCTGTTTTTTATTATAATGTTATTGCAAAAATCAAATTTCTAAGAGGCGTGTACATTAATATCTAATTTTGTACTGACAAAAAAGTTTTAATAATGATTTTAATATTATTTTTAAAGATTTTCTTTCAAAAAGCTAACCTCTGAAATCGATTGATCTCAAAGGTTAGCTTTGACAAAATATAAAATTAAGCCTTTACAAGCTGTTCACAGTATCTTTCCCATAGTATACCTTAAGAATTAATTCCTTCATCTCTTCTGCCGTTGGCTGAATCGGATTAAATGGCGTTGCGACGTCACTCATTGCTTTTTCCGTTAATTTATCCAAATTCTTAATAAAAGTGTCTTCCTGTACTTTTTCTTTCATTGTTTTTGGAATATCTATTTTCTCGCTCAGCTCGGCAATTGCCTCCGCCAATGATTCCTTTCCAATGTACCCCGCAAGCTCATCATACATTTTTTTAACTTCTTCATCCTGACTGTTATATTCCAATCCGTATGGAAGTACAATCGCATTGGCAAGCCCATGAGGCACTCCATATTCCGCCCCGAAAGAATGAGCAATCCCATGAACAATTCCTAATCCGGAATTAGAAAATGCGATTCCTCCCATGCAGGATGCGGCCAGCATCTCTGCCCCTGCATTTTCGTTTTCCGGATTTTCGTACACTTTTTCCAGACTCTTATATCCATAAAGAAAAGCGGCCAGGGACATTGCCTTTGAAAATGGATTTGCAGTTGGCGTTACATAAGATTCTATTGCATGTGTCAGGGCATCCATTCCGGAAGCTGCCGTTAAACTCTTAGGCATCGTTGCCGTAAATTCAGGATCTAAAACAGCTGCATCCGGAACCAGTCTTCCATTCATGTCTCTGACAGAATATTTTTTCTTTTGTTCAATATCCTTAATTAAAGCTGCTCTGGTTGCCTCACTTCCTGTTCCGGCAGATGTGGCAATACAGCAGACTTTTGCTTTCACTCTTAAATTCTCTATGATATTCGGAGGCATTGTCTCCTCCAGTGTTCGATAGGCAGGATTCTCATAAAACACCCACATAGCTTTTGCTGCGTCCATTGCTGATCCGCCGCCAAATCCTATAATCCAGTCCGGTTCAAAAGTCTTCATCTTTTCTGCACCCTTTAAAATTGTATGAAAACTTGGCTCCGGTTCAACTTCTGTGTAGGCCTCGTATTCAAAACCGGCTTCTTCTAAAACATCCGTAACTTTTTTATAGGAGCCGACATCTATAAGAACATTTCCGCTCATGACAATAAATGCTCTTTTTCTTGGTCCTTCCAGTGTCTTAAGCTGTTGTACCGCGTTCTTCCCCCAGTAAATTTTTTCGCACCCTAATTTTATAGAATACATGTTATCACCATCCTTTTCTGCCTAGTAAACAATACAATTTTTAATTACTTTTTGGGCCGCATGTTCAAGTATCGCCTCTTCCAGTTTCTCAAGCGGATACTCCTTTTGAATAAAATCATCACTTTGGATCACTCCCATTTTTAACAACTCCAACGCAGTTCGAACATGTCTCGGGGTTGTGTGAAATACACCTTTGACCGTTACTTGTGAATAGTGCAGAAGAGTTGCATCAATCGAAAGGATACTTTTTTCCTTTGTTCCGCCGAATAAAAGAACAAACCCGGCTTTCCTTGCCATCTTAACACTGCTTTCCCATACATTGATCAGGCCGGTAGCCTCAATTACAATATCCGCTCCCCTGCCTCCTTCTGTCATCGCTTTTACTGCATATGCGCTGTCCTCAATATCTGTAATATTTAATATCTCATGAACCCCCAGCTTCTTTGCAAGCTCCAATCGATTTTGTGCCTTATCCGTAACAATAACATGAGCGCCTTTTAACACTGCAAGCCTCGCAAACATCAAACCGATCGGACCTGCACCGTTTACCGCTACTACATCACCTAAGTGAATGGGGCATTCTTCAATTCCATATACAGCACAGGAAAATGGCTCCATCAGGGAAGCACTCTTATGAGAAATCGAATCATCAAGCAAAAACATATTCTGTTCTACGATTCTCTCCGGTACTTTTACATATTCTGCATAGGTCCCTCTGTTAAATAACATGTCTTCGCACATAGAAGGAAATCCCTTTTTACAGAAATAACAATGATTACATGGGGCTGTATTGTGCACAGCTACCCGGTCTCCCTCTTTAAAATTCTTAACCTTTTTCCCCACTGCGGCAATCACTCCCGAGTATTCATGTCCGAATGGATGTGGTGGTTTCAATAAAGGATATCCCCTCTTATATATTTTTACATCCGTCCCACACGTAGCAGAGATCTTGTTTTTTACTAAAACATCTCCTTCTCCGATTTCAGGAACCTCACATTCTTCAATCCGAAGATTTTCCTGTTCATACAAAACTGCTCTTCTCATTTTCATTCCGGGACTCTGCTCCTCCTTAAATTAAATTGGAAATCCCGGCTCCAAAAGCGGAAACCGGGATTGAAACATCAGTAACAATTGGATGTCTGATCTTCTTTGTCTTTTTTTGGCTGTCCATATGATTTGAATTTCTCCATAACCACGTCCATTTCTTCGTCACTTAAAACAACCGGCTCACCGACTGACATTGCCCGATACTGCATTTCCGCACAAAATTCCATATTCACTGCCAGACCAAATGCTTTTTCAATTCCGGGTCCGCAAGTCAAAAGCCCATGATTTGCAAGTAAAACAGCTTTCCCCTTTCCGCAGGCTTTGATCGCTGCCTCCGCAAGCTCCGGAGTTCCGAATGTACAGTATGGTGCACACGGTACCATCGACGTTCCCGCACCTCCGATGACATAATGCAAGGCCTTAATCGGCATATTCAGACATGCAAATGTTGTACAATAAGCAGAATGTGTATGTACGACTGCCCTTGCATCCGGTTTATTTACATAAAAAACTGTGTGCAGCCCCCATTCACTGGAAGGCTTTTTATCACCTTCAACGACATTTCCTTCTAAATCCATCACAACGACATCCTCCGGGGCAGTTTCAAAATAACCTACGCCGGATGGACTGATTGCCATCATCTTTTCTTCTGCATTATATATACTGATATTTCCGCTTGTCCCCTTGCTGAGACCGGCTGCACTCATTTTTTTGCCGTACTCGACTACCAATTCTCTTTCTTTTTTTAATAACATATTGTTCCCCTTTTTAAAATGTGATCTGGTTTAAATTGACTATCATATCACTGGTTTTTGTCTCCCAAAAACGATTAATCGTGTCTGCCAGTAGTTTTGGAGATTTTGGGAGGGCATCGACAACATTTCCGGCGTTATGCGGCGTTAAAGTAATATTATCCAGTTTCAGAAGCGGATCGTCCTTATCCAGCGGTTCATTCCAATACACATCTAATGCCGCTCCGCCGATCCGTTTATTTTCTAATGCCTCAATAAATGCCCCTTTATCTAAGACCTTCGCTCTGGATGTGTTGATCAGATACGCCGTCGGTTTCATAAGACTGATAACTTCTTCATTAATACTGTTTTCAGTCTCCGGTGTTACCCTTAAATGAAGTGATATAATATCCGCTTCTCTGAACACTTCTTCTTTCTCTTTCATTGTTACAGCAATGCCTTTGGCATTCATGGCATCCTGAGTCACAAATGGATCATAAGCAATGATTTTCATGCCGATCCCGGCGGCTTTTTCCGCCACTAAACGTCCGATATGTCCCAGCCCTATGATCCCTACTGTCATTTCTCTCATTGCAGTGGTATATGCTGAATTAACATACTCTTTTCTCCAGATGCCCTGTTTCATTGCTGCGTGGGCTCTTGCAATGTTTCTTGTCTCAGCAAACATTAAGCCGACCGCAAAATCTGAAGTTGCTTCCGCATTTCTTATCACATGCACCACCGGAATATTTTTTTCAGTTGCGGCTTCCACATCTACATGCTCCAGTCCCCCGCGGCATGTTCCAATCAGCTTTAGATTTTGAGCCCTCTCAATTAATTTTTTCGGAACGGGACAGAAATGTACCAGCAGAATATCTGCATCTTCTATTTCGGTATAAAGTTCTTCTGGGATCTCTTCTGCCTCCGGCCCCTTTGTTTCTATGTTTAAAGCCTTTTTCTGAAAATCCTTTCGGTCATCTGCTTTCCAAACAATTTCTTTAATTTCCGGTTCATCATCAATGTTCAGGCTTTTTGCGGCTTCTGCCAGCAATCCGCTGCTCACGATGATATCCCCTACTACTGCAATCTTCATAATTTCCCCTTTCGTTTCAAAGTATCATCCGCACTGGGTCTTATGCAGTTTCTCCGCCCGATGCTCCGGCGGCTGCCTGTGCTCCTCCCATAGCATTAGATTCTAAATAATCCCATACTCTTTGTTTATTCTTCTTAAATAATACGAAACACAAAAGATAGACAGCTATGACCGCTCCAATAATGATCGGATTCATGGTCAGGAATGCGTATGTAATAAGCCCTGCCGTACAGTTTGACAGAATAAATCCGATAATTAATACAGTTCCTGCAGTCACTTCATATCCGGCATTTACTGCGATGTCTGTAAATACGGCTGCCCAGGAGGATGCCATTAACAGCTTTGCGCAGAACACAATACAGGCTGCAATCCAGGATTTAAAGATGTTGCCGTTTGACAGAGATACCGGAACTTCTACCATATATGGAAGAGAGGGCAATACCATTACCGGAAGAACGATATTTCCAGGCAAAATGAAGGCTAACAGAAGGGCCACCGGGATAACTAACAAGCCTGTTGTCAATGTAGCCGCTTCTCCATATCCCAGTGCATCATTTACTGCGACGATAAACTCCCGGTCCTTTCCATACTTTGATTTCTTTAATGCCTTTCTTGAGTAATCCGTAATGACAGTAAATCCTGAGGCAAACAATCCCGCAATCTTTGGAAAGATTGCCATTACTGCTGAACAGGTCACCGCAACATCTGCAACCTGTCCCCATGAAGTCATCTCATTTAAAGTCGATATATTTCCGACGATTCCAAGAATCAGTCCTACGATCAGGCCTACATACATTGGTTCGCCCAGAAATCCGATTTTCTTCTTAATTGCATCCGGTCTTAAATTAATCTTATCTGCTCCCAGTTTCCCAAGTGCAAAGTCTAAGGCTAAGTACAGAGGTACATCCCCCATATGATGCGGCGCTATCATTGCACAGCCTGGATAATGATAGTATGTAGACCATCGCTTTTGAACAATCTCTGCAAGCAGCAAGACAACCAAATTGACAAAAAGCATAAGAACAAATGCCATCACAAGGTTTCCTTTGATCTGGTATAACAGCGATCCCCACACGATGATTGAGTAATTATTCCACAGATCCGACGGCTGAAAGATATCTGTAATCTTTACCAGGAAAATTACAATCTGGAAGATCAGCCCGACTCCGATAAACATCATCCCAATGTCAGTGGAATAAGCTACCGAAGCAACGGCCTGCCACCCTACATCCAGCGCCGGCAGATTGATTCCCGTCTGCTCGATCAGTTTTGTTACTAACGCTGATAATACGCTGCCAAACGCACTGGTTATAAACGCCATACCTTTCAAACCGACACCGATCAGCACAGCAGACATAAAAGCCTTTTTTACCGGTGCTTTGAATATTAAACAAATAATAAATATGATAATCGGCACTGTTATATAGTTTCCGAATGTATCAAAAAACAGTTTCAGTGTATCCCACATATTTCAACCTCCTCGTATGAATGTTTTCCCGCCTTTCAAAACTACAGTTCCAGACTCTCTACCTCCTGCATTAATTCTTCAATAAATTCTTCTTCATTAATGCCCACAAGGAAACCTGTGGCATTCAAAATGGGAACTCCGTAGTTTCCTTCCACAGGGCTTGTGTAAACGATCAGGTCATAACCGCCTCCCTGCATGGCACCCGGAACTCCTCCGGGACTCACTTCCGTAGCTTCCATCTCATACCCTTTTTCCTCAAATATATCTGCTAATTTTGAAGAAAGCATTGCTGAACTCACTGTTCCTGAACCGCACACTGATAATACTTTTATTGCTCTCATAATTTCTCTTCCTTTCTAATCTTCTAAGATTTTTAAACAATCCAGGATTTCTGATCTGTCTTTAGAATCCCTGATCTTCTTCAACAGCTCTCCGTTTTGAATGATCTTCATCATCTGTTTCAGCATACTGATCTGCATATCCGAATCTTTGATTACCAGAGGAATAATCACTTCACAATCCAGCCACACATCTTTTGTTCCCATTGCACAAAATCTTACAGGTTCTCTGGGTACGATGACACCTACTGCCGGTTTATTTACATATGTATTATTTGTATGAGGAATCGCAATCGCCACTCCTTTTCCGGGCAAACCGGTGGGATATACTTTCTCCCGGTCTATCACTGCCTGTGTATATCCATCTTTTACATACCCTTTTTCATAAAAAATCGTTCCTCCGAGCCGAATACAGTCTTCTGCCGTTTTAACATCTGCATCCAAAATTACAAGTTCTTCATCTAGCAGCCTCAAAAATTGTCACCTCTTTCTATTTTTAGATTTTAATAGAATATTTAGTTATCGATAACTTAATTTCTAAATATACTATAACACTGATGCTTTTTAACAAAAAGAGCAGTTTTTTTCACTTTTTATTTCACTGATTTTACATTTTTTATACCTGTTTTATAAGAAGGACATATCCCATACCGTAATAACTGCTCCAAACACAATAAGCGCCCCTGCTGCAAAACGAACATACTTGAGCGTTTTCCATATTCCAAATCTTTCATAGTTATGAAAATGCATAAATACCAGCGGCCACTTACATAAACAAATCCCTATGATGACCAGCGGTATATGTGTCCACCAGCCTTTCATCGACAAACCGATGTTTATTAAATTGACAGCAGCACATATTCCAATGATTACATATGCTTTAAGCCTTGATGCATTATCCCACTTAATAAATCTGGACGTTTTGTTACAACAGTCCATACTGCAGCACTGGACTTCTTCTTTTTCCCTTTTCAGCCAAACAGCTGCCGGCTTTTTGGTGATCGGCTGTCCACAGTATATGCACCTTTTTTCCATAGAAACCTCCTCTCAAAGGATGTCCGATAACTACTGATCCGGATCTAAAATTATCGTGCCTTCACCGCCATCCATATAAATATTAGTTTTAGAACCGGCTTCATTCAATATATTTTTCACACCCACAACAGCCGGTATCTCTAATGCTTTTGCAAGGATCACCGTATGAGATGTGTTCCCTCCTCTTTCAGTTACAAAGCCCTTTACATATGTTGTGTCCATCCGGATCATATCTTCGGGTGTCAGATCTGCAGCGACAATCACAACATCTTCTTTTAATTTTTCAACCTGATCCATCGGAGAATTTAATCCTTCCATCTTCCTGATCAAAGCATTACATACATTTTCGATGTCAGTCCCCCTCTCCCGCATATATGGATCATCCATACTTTTAAATAGTGCCGCTGCTGCTGTTTTCTCCTCTTCCAAAATATAAACCAGATTCCGTTTTTCATTTTGTACCCTCTTGATAATTTTCTGAAAAAAAGCATCATCATTTACCATTTCAATATAAGCCAGGAAAATGTTTGCAGGCTCTTCCCCTGCTGAAACCTCCGCCTCTCTATACAGTTGTTTCAGCTCCTCCTTATATTCTTTTCTTACAGTTTCAAAGCGGCTGATTTCATATTCAGCATCGTCAGTCTTTTCAGCTTTAACTTCATATTTCAACTCGTTTAAAACCAGAATGGTGCCCGCAGCTTTTCCTTCAGCACCTCCAACTCCTCTCAGTTTTTTCACTTTTTAACTCCTTTCATAGCATTGATAAAACTTTTCCCCTTTTCACTCTCACAGTAACGATAAATACCTTCCAGCACAGGGAAATGTGTATTCTGATCTACGGTGACAAAGAAAATAAATATCTTCCCTTTTATCTCTTCAGATATTTTTATCCTTTCTTCTGAAACAACAATTTCATAATTTATTTCTACATTTAAATCTCCGCGCATGGGACAATGGAGTATTACAACATCCTGAGAAATTTCATAAAATTTTATTTTGTTATGGTTCATCATATTGCATAACCTGTTATACAGCCGCTTCCACGCTTTTTCTCCAACCGCTTTCTGGCATCCCAGCATGAGCAGCTCTTCTTTGGTGCTGTGTGCAGACAGTACGCTATACCTTTCATTTTGAATATAATCTGCAATGGAATTTAATTTTTTGTCTATCTTTCTGTTATCAGATTCAAATAATATCCGCAGCACGTCAAAATATAGTTCATTTTCATCAACAATACCATTTGTACTCCGAATGGCCGCCGATATAATTCTTTGAATTGTTTTGTTATACTCACCGATGACCCCGCACTGATTCATGACCTGGATAATTTTTTTCTTATCAGTATCCTCCAAAATAACATTGGTGAACACAATATTTTTCCGGTGTGACAGCAGCTCTGAATATCCCGTGGAAATAATCAGTGCAAAATCGTCCAGATTATATTTTTTAGCTTCAGAAATAATGCCCAATTTAATATCGGCGGTACTTCCAAACAGTGTTTTCAGCTGTTCTTTTACCAAAGTTGAGGTTGCCATTCCATCTGCGCAGAGTACTAAGACCTTAGAGACGCTGCTTTTCTTTTGGATTGTCTGATACTTCTCATCGCTTATAAAATAGATTGTTAAGTATGCGATCTCATCTGATGTTAACATTTTGGCAAGGTCATCTTTCATCTCTCTCACTGCTTTCCCAGTGAAATCATATATTTCGGGATACATTCTCATAACGTCCTGTACCAGCGGATTTGTCGATTGAACTCCATATTTCAATCTATAATACAATGGTCTGATATGCCCTTTTAATCTTGTCATTAAGCGGTCTTTATTATCAAAAGAAATACACGCAATCCGTTCAAAATTTACAACAAGCGCCTTTGTAAAATTAGAAATATACAAATCTTCCTGATCCTGAGACACAAACTGTGCAACCTTTATCCCTAACAAGAGCGTTGCAATATAATATATTTCCGATTCAGGAATTTCTAAGTTATAAACTTTTAATTTTTCAAAACTCTGTTTCAGCGATTGATACGGCTTTGTCTCAACTAAAGTCACCTTTTCTTCTGTATGAAGATTCATCGTGTAACCATCCATGCTTCTGATCCAGGAAATCAGGATCATGCTGCACTCCAGTTCTTCATTTTCCAAAACCAGTTTGATATTTTCGTCTTGTTCATACTGCTTTATCAGACATCTGGCGATCTCCAGATAATCATAGTCCTCCCCGGTTATCGTAACCAAAGATTTCTGCATCCACTTCTTTAAAATATCTTTAGGCTGAAAATTTTTTAGTTTCTTTATTTCCTTTCCAACAATTTTTCTGATTGCAAATTCTTCTCCCTGGAGTACATATCCGGACTTGATTGAACTTGCTATGGAAATGTCCTGGTTCCCCAAAATTTTTTTCCACTCTTTAATGTCCTTTAGGATCGTATTTTTGCTGACATCAAAAAGGTTCTGCATTTTCTCTATGGTTACAACTTCAGCAGACAGCAGTATCATCAAAAGCTCCAGTATTCTTCTCTCTTGTACGGAATAATAATAACTTCCGTTCTTTCTCATCTCAGCTTCCAACATTTCAATTTTCTTTGATTTCACACAGATAACTTTTGACTTTATTTCCAGCTTCCCTAATCCTCTGCTTTGCAGCCAGTCATTGATCAGTTCAATGTCATAGTAAAATGTTCTCTTTGTAATATTTAGTTTCTCAATAATGCGGTCAACAGTATAACCCTTTTTTTGTTCCAGTATAATTTTTAAAATATATGCCGGTCTGCTTTTTAATTCCAAAGCAATCTACTCCTTTAAATTTTCAATAAATTCACTGATTTTTTCTCCTGCTTCTTTTTCATCTGTTCCATTTACTACAAGTTTGATTTTTGTGCCTTTACATAGTCCCCCTGACAAAATACTGATAATACTTTTGGCGTCGATTTCCGTGTCTTCTGCCCTGATTTTTATATCACTTTCATAAGCTTGACATAATGTAGATAAGTCTGTTGCCGGCCTGGCATGAAGTCCTGTTTTGTTATTAATGATCATTTCCTTTTCGTACATGTTTGCTCCTCCTGACTGTTTCACTTTTCTCTGTGATTTCATTATATTCTCATTATTATTTTCAGAAAATAGCAATTAATATCACTCTTTTTTTCTTGTTTTGTGCAAATATTGTACTGAAAATGGAACCTTCATACGATAACAAGCTTTCTCCTGAGAAATGAAATACGGATGCAGCCCCAGTGCATCCGTTTACATATGTTATCTCTCTAATTTAGATTATAAAAATGACCCTTGGAAAACAATATATAATATTTTCCAAGGGCCTGTATCAATATAATCATATCTGTCTAAAGTTTTTTTAATATATCTTTCTTATACTCCAAAAATTCTTCCGTCAGATTAAAATCCTTCCTCCGGGGCTTCGGCTCCCGGATCACAATTTCTTCCGTAATCCTCCCCGGCCTTCCGGTCAGCAGATAAATCCTGTCCGAAAGCAAAATTGCTTCATCAATATCATGGGTGATAAACAGCGTAGACAGATGGATCTTATCCATCACATCCAGATACCACCGGTGCATATCACTTTTGGTCAGTGTATCCAATGCACTGAAAGGTTCGTCCAGCAAAGCCACATCTTCAGAAAACATATAGGTCCTCAGCAGTGCGGCCCTCTGACGCATACCTCCTGAAAGCTGTTTTGGATACTTTTCCTGAGTGCCCTCAAGGCCAAACTCCTGAAAGAGTGCCCCGGCTTTTTGCCGGGCAGTTTTTTTGTTCTCACCTTTAATCAAAAGCGGCAGTGCTACATTATCCTCAATCGTCCGGTAAGGAAGCAGTAAATCTTTCTGAAGCATATAACTGATATGCCCCGGCCGCCCGGTAATATCCCTGCCGTTCAGCATGACTTTTCCCTGATCAGGTTTTTTCAGTCCGGAAATCACATTAAACAGAGTCGTCTTCCCTCCGCCGCTGGCTCCCAGCAGACAGACCAGCTCATTGTCATGCAGCTCTATATTGATGTCTTCTATTATATTTGTATTCTCATATGCAAGCGTAACATCCGTTACAGTCAAATCCGACATTTTCTTTACTCCAAATAGTCATTGGTAAATCCGGTGTTTTCCGGAATCTTCGTTTTTGAAAGACCTTTTTCACTGATCCAGTTATAAAATGCATTCCACCTTTTTGGATTGATATAGCCCCATTGCTTCACTTCGGCTTTATACTGGTCTTTCATATATTTCTGGCTGGCCTGTACCATTTTGGAATCCAGTTCCGGTGAGGCTTCACAGAGAATATCTCCTGCATCTTTCGGATGTTCGATGGCATACTCATAGCCCTTTTTTGCGGCTGACAAAAATGCTTTTGCCGTTTCCGGATTCTTTTTCATCCATTCACTGTTCCCAATGATCACCGGCGTATAATAGTCAAAGACCGGATCAATATCTTTAAATGCAAAGTAATCTGTATCAAGTCCGGCCACCTCTGTGGCAATCCCCGCCCATCCATAGTAGATCCAGATGGCATCCACTTTTTTGCTCTTTAATGCAGAGACCTCATCGGTGACAGTGCTCGAGATCATTTCTACCTTGCTGAAATTCCCTTTGTCCTTCTCAACCACCTGTTTTAAGATTGCTTTTTCAATATCCTGATTCCATGTGGCATATTTTTTGCCTTCCAGCCCCTTCGGACGCTTGATCCCTTCCCCCTTCCGGGAAACGATCCCCGATGTATTATGCTGTAAAACTGCTGCCACAGCCTTGATCGGAAAGGCATCATCTCCAACGACAGCAGGCATCATTGTATCCTGAAATGAAATACCGAACTGTGCTTTCCCGGAGCCCACAAGTACTTCTGCTCCGTCCTCCGGCGGCTGTACGATTTCCACGTCCAGGCCGGCCTCTTTAAAATATCCTTTTTCCTTTGCCACATAAATACCTGTGTGGTTAGTATTCGGTGTCCAGTCCAGAACAAATGTAATCTTTTTAAGCTTTCCGTCTCCGGCTTCCTCTTTCTTTGATCCGCATCCAGTCATTGATACAGCTAATAATGCAGAAAGGAATACAGCTAACATTCTCTTTTTCATAATCATCATCCTCTTTTCACTTTTTCGGCTATTCCCGGCTCTCCCATGGCATACATTTCTTCTGCAGAAAATTGACTGCCCACATCAGCAGCAGACTGATCGCAGAAATCATAAAGATCACCGCGAACATTTTGTCAAATGCAAAACCTTTCTTAACCCGGATCATATAGACGCCCAGACCTTCAAATCCTCCCAGCCATTCTGAAATGACGGCTCCCACAACTGCATAGGAAGCTGAAATCCGCAGGCTGGCAAAAAACTGGCCCAGAGCTCCCGGAAATTTCACATACCGGAATATCTGCAGCTTTGACGCACCCATGGATCGCATCAGACTGATTGTATCTTTGTCCGCCGAACGAAAGCCGTCCAGCAGGCTCACAGTAATCGGAAAAAATGTCACGATAATAATCAAGATTACCTTTGGAAGCATTTCATATCCAAACCACAATACAAGGAGCGGCGCAATGGCCACTGTGGGCACCGTCTGCGTCAACACGATCAGCGGATAAAATGCCTTATACAGTTTATCGAAATGATCCATGAGCACTGCCATAAAAAAACCAATGACAACGCCCATCAGCAGACCGATAAACGATTCAATTATGGTCACTCTCGCATTCGTCATCAGCAGTGAAAAATCATTCACAAATGCCTTGACCACATCCACCGGCGACGGAAGCAGAAATTTTGAAACCATCCCTGTCCCGCTGGCAGTCTGCCATATTGCCAGAAGCACAAGGATCGCCGCTGCCGGCCACAGTTTATTGGTGGTGTTTTGTAACTTTTTTATCAATGGTAAGCACATCCCCTTCTGGCTTATAGGACACTTTAATGTAAGCCGCAACCGACGGTGCACCCGCACGGACAGCGATATGCTGACACTCTTTCACAATGTCCATCAGTTCATCGTAGTCACCCTCAATCGCAGTTTCAAACGGTCCCACATAATAATTCAGTCCCGTACTCTTAATATAATCAATTACCTGATCCACAATACGGATCAATTCTTCGTCATTGGCTGCCTCCGGCAGTGTTTGGATCGCTACGCTTGCATTCATATTTCTTTCCTCCTCGTAAATCTGTTTCCTTGACAACTTTGCGTGCCGGATGCAATTTGCCAAAGGCAAATAATTTCCTTGCGCATCTGTGCACAACCTGCGGAGCATTTTTATTTCATAGGGAAGGTCGTAGAACTTTACTATGAAATAAAAACCCCGCCGGATAAAATCCAACGGGGAAATAGTCTCATGTACAACTGTACTGTTTTATTCCTACGCTGGCATTACCCAGATCAGGTATAAGGGTTAAAGACTTCTTCTCGTCTTACTCTCAGCCGGCAGTCTGCCAGCACCCCTGTATATAAAGTTTTCGTATGTCTCGGTTTAACGGTATGTTTGTATTATAATGAATATATTGAATTAAATCAATTCCCATTTCGAAAGAATACCAATCTTTCCTTGTCCCGTTCCTTCCGTTTGGTTATAATAAATACAGCAATATAATTTTATTTACAAATCGGAGGAATTTATGGGCGGATTTTTTGGTGTCACTTCAAAACAGGATTGTGTTTTTGATTTATATTTTGGGACAGACTATCATTCCCATCTTGGGACAAGACGTGCCGGTATGGCGGTTTACAGTAAAGACGACGGTTTTGACCGGGCCATTCATAACATAGAAAATGCTCCGTTCCGGACAAAATTTGACAAAGACGTCAACAAAATGCACGGATATATGGGCATCGGCTGTATTTCCGATTACGAACCGCAGCCGCTGATCGTTCGCTCCCACCACGGTACTTACGCGATCATGACAGTAGGAAAGATCAATAACACGGATGAAATTATAAAGCAGATGTTTGATTCAGGCCACACACATTTTCTTGAAATGAGCGGCGGAGATATTAACGCAACGGAGCTGGTTGCTGCTATCATCAATCAGAAAGAACATCTCGTGGAAGGAATTCAGCATGCACAGGATGTCATCGACGGTTCCATGACGATCGTGCTTCTGACACCGAAAGGCATCTATGCCGCCAGAGACAAAATGGGCCGCACTCCGATTGCTGTAGGCAAAAAAGACGATGGCTACTGTATTTCCTTTGAGAGTTTTGCCTATTTGAATCTTGGATATGTGGCCGAACGTGAGCTTGGTCCCGGAGAGATCGTGATTCTTACGCCCGAAGGCATTCAGACTCTGGCAAAGCCAGGCGAAGATATGAAGATCTGTACTTTCCTTTGGGTTTATTATGGTTATCCTTCGTCCTCTTATGAAGGAATCAGCGTGGAGGAAATGCGCTATGAGTGCGGAAAGAAGCTGGCTCAGCGTGATGATGCCTCACCGGATACAGTGGCAGGAGTCCCTGATTCAGGAACCGCACATGCTATAGGATATGCCAACGAATCCGGAATCCCATTTTCCAGACCATTTATTAAATATACACCGACCTGGCCGCGTTCCTTTATGCCGACCATACAGAGCAAAAGGAATCTGATCGCCAAGATGAAACTGATCCCGGTCCACGAACTGATCCAGGATAAAAGCCTTTTATTGATTGATGACTCCATCGTAAGGGGAACCCAGCTCCGGGAAACCACAGAATTCCTTTATCAGAGCGGTGCAAAAGAGGTTCATGTCCGCCCGGCCTGCCCGCCGATCATATACGGATGCAAATATTTGAATTTCTCACGGTCTACTTCTGAAATGGATCTGATCACACGCCGGATCATTGAACAGATCAGCGGAGATTACAAGAATGTACATCTGGAGAAGTTTTCAAATCCGGACTCCCCGGAATATCAGGGTATGATAGATGAGATCTGTAAGCAGCTGAATTTTACATCACTCCGGTATCACAGGCTGGATGATATGATTGAGTCTGTCGGATTAGATCCTAAGAAACTTTGTACTTATTGTTGGGATGGGAAAGAGTAGGATATATGTAAGATCGCCTTTGATATTATAAAAACCTCCAAACTGATAAGTTCATCTTATATCAGTTTGGAGGTTTATTAAAAATACTCCTATTAAATCAATTATCTACATTTTTGAATGCTTCTATAAATAGTTCTCTATCTCCTTTTTCAAGTGTTCTGCCGTCAGCCCAAATTCCTCTTGTAAAAATTCCGGCGTTCCGACCTGTCCGAATCTTTCATTTACACCTACTCGCTTAAACGGTACTGGAATATTTTCTTCTGCTATTACTTCAGCAACCGCACTTCCTAAACCTCCATAAATTGAGTGATTTTCAAATGTAATAATTAATTTCTTGTTCTCCGCCTCTTTTTTTATCAATTTTGTATCTAAAGGTTTGATCGTAAACATATCAATTACTTCAATTGAATGGCCTTCCCTTTCTAATTGTTCAGCACAATCCATAGCTTCTGATACTAACTGACCAGATGCAACCAATAATATTTCTTCTCCTTCTTTCAAAACATTTCCTTTTCCAATGGTAAAACCAGAACCTTTTTGATACACGTTTCTGACATCTTTTCGGTTTCCTCTGACATAATGAATTCCGTCCATAGCCGCAAATTCTTTTAAGATCCATTCCATCTGCACGTCATCAGCTGCATCACAAACAACGGCTCCTGGTATTTCTCTCATCAATGCCACATCTTCCCATGTTGTATGGGTTCCTCCGTTTGCCCCGACTGCAAACCCCGGATCAGATCCATAAATATTGATGGTATTTTCTGCATATGCTCCAGACAGATACAATTGATCAAATACTCTTCTTGTTGCGAACGGGCCAAAAGTATGTACAAAAGGTTTAAATCCTGTAACAGATAAACCTGCTGCAACGCCGATCATATTAGCTTCTGCAATTCCACATTGTACAAATCGGTCTGGATTGCTCTGCTGGATCTTCGTAAATCCGCTGGCTCCGCCCAAGTCAGCTTCCATGGCAACCACTTTGTCATCTGAGTCCATGAGCTCTTGTAAAGTTTCAACTACGCAATAGCGTAATTCTCGACCTTTTTCTTGTCTGTTTTCAGCTAATTTAAACATTCCTTTTCACCCCCTTCAATGACTTTTTGCAGTGTTTTCATGGCTTCATGGTTTGCCTCCAGAATTTCTTCATTATTAAACTTGACTGAATGATTCCCTGCAAGCTGTTCAAAATAAGGAACCCCTGCTCCTTTCACAGTATCTAAAACAATACACACTGCCTGATTACCTACTTCTTTTGCCCTGCAGATAGCCTCATTAATTGCTTCTTCATCATCTCCTTTTACTGTTTCTGTATGAAATCCAAAGGCCTTCATCTTATCGGCAATGCTAAAAGGATTCATGATTTCCATTGTTGTTCCATCCAACTGTTTCTTGTTTTCATCGATAATAACAATACAATGATTGAGGCGGTAATGTGCAATATATTGAAATGCCTCCCAACATTGCCCTTCGTTTAATTCACCATCTCCTACAATCAAATAAACATATTGGTCAGATCCTTTCATTCGGAATCCTGTTGCAATCCCTGCTGCCGCAGAAGTTCCTTGTCCCAAAGAACCTGTCGTCATATCAACACCTGGTGTTTTTAAACGGTCAGGATGCGATGGCAGTCTGGTCCCTCCATCATTTAAAGTGCTCAGCCATCCTTTGTCGAAAAAATTTTTTTCTGCTAGTGCAGAATACCATACTGGTCCTGCATGGCCTTTGGATAAAACAACCATATCCCTATCCTCCCAGTTAGGATTTTGGGGATCATATTTCAGCTGTTTTCCGTATAATACACTCATCAATTCCACAATAGATAATGAGCCCCCTATATGTCCATACCCGCGCTTTTCCAGCATCTCCAACACATCCAAGCGGATCCGGGCAGAAAGTACCTTTAACTGCTGCAATTCACTTTTCTCCATAAGTTCTGCCTACTCTTTCTCAATCTCTGCTTTCAGTTTTGTTTCTAATTCCGCTTTGTCCATGATATTGTCAAGAATAATAACTCTTGGCAGCTCCTTTACAAAATTAGCAAGGTCTTTTCCGACAACAAATAAATCTGCCGCTCCTTCTGCAGCATCCGATAAAGATGAATGAGATACCGAAATCCCTGAAGCTCCAAGTTTTTTAAGTGCTTTTTCCACATTCATACGAACCAGCATGCTGGAACCTAATCCTGAACCACAACAACACATGATTGAATGTACCATAACGATTACCTCCTAAAATAAATTAGATTATTGTACCTGTTTTTTTGGTGCAACGATATTAAAAATGATTGGAAGCAGGAATAATACGATGCATACTCCAAACAAACCGCCGTCTTTGATAAATTTTGTTATATTTCCTAATATAATTCCCAAGATTGAGAAGTCAGCATCTGAAAATGTACAGTTTGCAAAATTTAAAGATCCCATAACTGGCATACAAATCGCCGGAAGGAATGTGATCAGCAGCCCGTGCAGAAATGATCCCGCCAAGCAGCCTTTTAATCCGCCTTCTGCATTGGCAAAGACACCAGCAGATGCACCGCAAAAGAAGTGAGGAATAACACCAGGTAAAATCAATGCCACCGGAATCAACGCTTTGTTGATCGCTCCAAGTATAAATAATCCTAAAATTCCGCCTACAAATGATGTCAGAAAGCCGATCAGCACTGCATTTGGCGCATATGGGAAAATAACCGGACAGTCAATAGCTGGCTTTGCATTTGGTACAAGTTTTTCTGCAATACCGCGGAATGCAGGTACGATTTCACCAATGATCAAACGGACACCACTTAAGATAATATATACCCCGCCAGAAAAGCTGAATCCTTTTGTGATTGCCCATACCAACCAGTGTGTATTTGTTTCACCCTGGAAGAAAGCCGCGATGGTTGGATCGCTCATTCCATCCCTCACTACAACTGCAACAAATGTAACAATGATAAAGAAGATTACCATAGTCAATCCAATCGCAACGGTTGTATCTCTCAAGAATGAGATTCTCTGAGGAAAATTAACCTCCTCTGTTGATTTGCTTTTTCCTTTAAATAACTTTCCTATCTGTGCCGAAAACCAATACCCTGATCCTCCAAAATGTCCAAATCCCAGCTCACTCGTACCAGTGATTTTTTCCATCGTTGGCTGGCAAAGTGCCGGAGAGATTACCATGATAAGTCCAAGCATTAGACCTCCGCCAATCCATAATAAAGGCCCGCTTAAGTTTCCTACATTTAAGATAACCGCGATCATACAAGCCATGTACAGTGTATGATGACCTGTTAAAAATATGTAGTTCAGTCTCGAAAATCTGGCCAGAACAATATTGGCGATCATGCCTAAACACATAATATAAGCGGTATCCTGTGCAAACTCTTTTAAGCCTAATGATACGATCGCTTCATTATTTGGTACAACTCCCTGCATGTTGAATGCATAATTAAAAATTGTTCCAAAATCATTCAAAGACCCTGTTTGCAGAAAACTTGATCCAGCTGTCAATACTAGAAATCCAACGATTGTTTTTACTGTACCTTTTACTACATCCTCGGCCGGCTTCTTTTGCAAAAGCAATCCAAATAATGAAATGAAACCCACCAAAATTGCTGGTGTTGATAAAATATTAATAATAAAATCCATTTTTAATCCTCCTATATTTATGAGATGTCTGATATCCTATTTGTCTTCAGTTGCGTGAATGAACAAATCATATATTTCATTTTCTGTTCTGGCATTCAATATATTCTGCACACTGTCCTGCTCAGAAAATAATTGCGACATTGCCTGAAGGATTTCCATATGAGAGTCTGAATCTGTCGCTGCAAGAGTCACCATAACTCTTACATTGTATCCATCCTCTTTAAATTTGATTGGTTCTTCTAACAATGTAATTGCAATCTGCCGTTTTAGTACTCCCTGATCTGTACTTCCATGAACCAATGCTAGATTCTCGCACAGTACATAATAAGGTCCTAATTTTTCTGTGTTCTTAATGATCTCATCAATATATCTTGCTTCACAATACCCACCGTTTACTAATGGCTGCACTGCTACATGGATTGCTTCCCTCCAATCTTTTACTTTCGATATAATCTGGATATTTTCCTTTTTTAGCATGTTATATATTTCTTTCATGTCTCCTCCTGTACAATTTTACAGATGGTATTTCTTATACCCTTGGCACTTTTCAGCTTCCAAATCTTTTCTGCATTTTCGGGTACTTCAAAAATCGTCATAATGTCGTTTAACATTCGGATATGCGTTACCTGATCTTCTGCACATAAAGTCAAAATAATCTTTGCTTTTCGTTCCTGTCCATCCAACGTATGGAATAATACTGGCTGCTTAAATATAGTAAATGATATCCCCAAATGTTTTGAACCATCTTCAATATCTGAATGTGCAAGAAAAACAGAGTCTGTAATAAACATATATGGTCCATACTGCCTTGTTTTATCCACAATACTTTCTAAGTAAGAAGGAAGAATATAACCATCATCGATTAATTTTTCTCCTGACATTCTGACAGCTTCTACCCAACCCATTTTTTCCTCAACGATACGGATAAAAGGCTCCTCCAACATCTGGCAGATTCCTTTGTGTTGATTTCCCTTTTTTACATATGTCTTAATTGCCGTATTGGAAAAATAATCTGTTAATTCTGTTTTAAATTTGCGCAGATTGTCCTGTGTCATATACTTTGCTGCAAGTCCTGCAATAAAGGAAATATCAGCACTGTTTCTGTTCTCTATCCGCATACATTTTTTTAAGATTAAAATCCTATCATTGTCTGTCAAAATCGGATGAACCAGGATAAGATTCTTTTCTTCGGGAATTGCAATCGTGGAAATTACAACATTATAATTATGCTCTTTGTGATATTTTTTCATTGAGATAATATCAACTGCATGGGCATTTGGAACTAAAGTGTGGATTTCTCCGCATAACATATTGGCTGTACTTAATCCGTTTGGGCAGACAACCAAGACCCTTAATTTCCGTTTTTTTTGCTGCCCTGAGTTAATAAATGCTCCAAAATGCAATGTTATGTACGCAATCTCTCCCTCAGGAATAGGAACACCAATTTCACTTTCCAAATCTTTGCAGGCTCTGCTTGAGACCTCAAACAGATCACCATACTCATTTTTAATATCATGCAGCAGAGGATTTCCCAGTTGTATTCCATACCGGTAACGGTACAACGAAGTCTTTAAGTGGGCCGCTATTGCTTCGACCAATTCCTCTTCTCTTGTAAATTCAATACCCGCAAGTCTTGAAAACGCCTTAACTAAAATCTTTGAAAGCCGCTGATACTCCTGTCCGCTTTCTTCATTTCTGAAATTGACAGAAATATTCTGCGTTCTGGATCCAAGCAGATGTAATGCAAGATATAACTGTTCACTTTCCTCAAAATCAGTAAATTGTTTTGATACAATTTCATACTCTATGCTATGCATAATTTCCAGTTTTTCATTTTCTGTAAATTCAACGATATCGGTTCGGTTTTCAATGGTTGAAAAAAAAACTGCTATGGAATATAACGTTCCTGCAACATACTGGGTATCCAGCGCATCTTCAATGTCTTTTAACTTATCCAGAATCTGTTGTACTTTGTCTGGAGCATCTAATGGAAGAATTCTTTTTTTATAAAAGTCTGCAATGGAGTTAAAATATAAGAAATAAATGCTCCGTTTTCGTACTAAATCTCCTGTAATGTGATAACCTTCTCCATTTTCATAGGTCAGGAGAAGCTGATATTTAGAGATTTCTTTAGTCGCTTCCTTTATGTCATTAATGATTGTATTTCTGCTTACCTGACAAAGCTCCATAAAATCATCGATATGAAGATTTCGGTTTCTCTGCAATATAGAACAAATAATAATTTTTTTCTTTCCACCGGTGAAAATATGTAAGGAAGTTTGGGTGAGATCTCTCTTAATCTTGTACGGATTAATCCTTTTTTCTGCTCATCAATCAAGATTCCTTTTTTTCTTTCAATTTCTAGTGGAGCTATCCCTTGGGTTTCCATCCACTCACTTATTTTTCGTATATCATAATAAGCACTTCGTTTAGAAATTTCTTTTTCTTCTGCAATTTGCTGTACTGTGATATATTCATCTCTGTACAATAAATACTCCAGTATTTCATAGCATCTTACATCTAAGTTATACGAGATTGACATTTTATACCTCCTTGCATCTTCCATGCTTTAAGATTAACTAATGAAAATACACTCGTAAAGTCCAAGAAATGTTCAATTTCTTTCTACAGAAATGCAAAATTTGCACAGTCCAAAAAATGTTTACTTTCTAATATTTTTTGTGCAGACTTTTATATTCTAAAAGCCAGAGGTTCATACCTATCAGAGCAGAAACAGGACGACAAATGCTTTTCTAATAAACAAAAAAAGCAGCCTTTTCGGCTGCATATATAGATATCTTTACATTTCAATTCCAATCTCTTCTCTAACTGCTCATTCACCCCCCAAAACATAACCTTCTCTCCTCTTCAAAATCATATTCAGCCATATTTCTTCATCTCTCCCCGGTCTTACATCAGACGTAATCCATGTTTCCTCAACAATAAAAACTCCTGTATCATCTACCAATCTGTGCAATCGCTCCTCATTCAAGTCCGTAAAATATCTTCCATTCCGCTCTCCCTCGAAATGTCCATATTTAAATGAAGCATATACAATCCCTTGATGTCTTAATGCCTTTGCCATTTTAGGAAAAACTTCCTTAAGCTCATTTACCGGCAAGTGAAGAATAGAGGAACAGGCCCAAATTCCATCATACCTATCTTCCTCATCCAGTTCATGAAAGTACCTGTGCTTCACCTCAATTCCTGTAAAATCCGAAGCCATCCTGCACAGTTCCTCTGATCCGTCCAGCGCCTCCACTTGATAACCCTGACTCATAAAATACTTAGTATCACGCCCGGAGCCGCAGCCAAAGTCAAGCATCAATGCACCTTTCGGAAGCCTCTCACAAAAACGCTTCTGATTATATTCCATGTTGGCTCCAACTGTATTGGAGACAAATTCTTTGGCATTTTCGTTGTAATACCTGATTGTTTTAGTGTGCATAAATCCTCAGCCTTTATCTATTTACTTCAATAATTCCTTCAGTTCTTCTCTGGTAAAGCTTGCGCTTCCCATTCCTTCTCCGCCCAAAATCTGCTCTGCCAATTCTTTTTTCTTTTCCTGGAGCTTCACAATGTTGTCTTCAATGGTTCCCTCAATGATCAGGCGATAGACCATAACCACATGTTCCTGTCCGATCCGGTGTGCCCTGTCTGTGGCCTGATTCTGTACGGCCAGGTTCCACCACGGGTCATAATGAATCACGATATCCGCGGAAGTCAAATTTAACCCGGTACCCCCTGCCTTTAGGGAAATGCAGAAAACCGAAGTATCGTCATGATTAAAGTCTTCCACCATCTGGGCCCGTTTTTCTTTGTTTACCGATCCGGTAAGCGTATAAAACGAGATTTTTTCAGCTTTCAACCGCTCTTCCAATATAGAAAGCATGGATGTAAACTGAGAAAAAAGGAGAATCTTATGCCCTCCGCTGACTGCATTCTTTATAAGATCAATACACAGATCGGATTTTGCAGACCCTCCTGTATAACCTTCAAAAACCAGCTCCGGGCTGCAGCAAAGCTGTCTTAACCGGGTAAGCTCCGAGAGTATCTGGAGCTTAGAGCTTTTAAATTCTTCTTCCGACTGCTTATCGAGCATCAACCGCATCCGTTTTACATAGGCATCATAAAGCTTCTGCTGTTCCCCTTCCATCCTGGCATAATAATTTTTTTCCAGTTTGTCGGGCAGATCTTTTAACACATCCTTTTTTAAGCGCCGCAGCACAAAGGGCCTGATCATCTTTTGAAGACGCTTTATCTCATTCTCACTGTTATCCTGTACGATTGGAAGCTCCAACTCTTCACGAAACCTCTGATAAGAATATAAAAATCCCGGCATGAGATAATCAAAAATACTCCAAAGTTCACTCAAGCGGTTTTCCACTGGAGTTCCTGTAAGAGCCAGCTTAAACCCTGCATTCACCATCTTGACTGCTTTGGCTGCCTGAGTATTATGATTCTTAATATACTGTGCCTCGTCAATGATCTGGTTGCTGAAAGTCATATTTTCATAGAGGTCAATATCCCGCTTCAAGAGATCATAGGAAGTGACGAGGATATCCCGGCTGCCTGCATGTTTGATGATAGACTTTCTGTCTCCGGCCTTTCCCACAACCATCTGGACCGGAAGGTCCGGAGCAAACTTTCGGATCTCGCTCTGCCAGTTAAATACCAGCGATGCAGGGGCCACGATCAGACTTGGACTGTTTCCTTCTTCCTCCAGGTATTCAGATAACAGAAATGCAATCACTTGAAGTGTTTTCCCAAGCCCCATGTCGTCTGCCAGGATTCCGCCGAAACCATTGTATTTTAAAGTCTTGATCCACAAAAATCCTCTTTTTTGATATTCTCTCAGGATAAGTTCCATTTTGGCAGGGATTTCAAAATCATTGTCCTCCACCGTTTTCATATTCCGTATCAGGGCCTTAAACTCTTTATCCTTGTGGGCGGAAACCGACTGCCATTCTTTCAGCTCCTCGTCCAGATAAAGGGCGTGGTATTTCGGAAGGATCACCTGCTCCTGTTCCAGCTGCTTTTTCGTCAGGTGAAGCCCTTCTTTCATTTCCAGCAGGGCATTAATCCCCTCTCCTTCCATATTCACGAAATCACCGCTCTTTAAACGAAAAAATTTCTTTTTCCGATTGTATTTTGATAAGATCTCCAAAAGCTCTTTTCTCGGCATATCTCCCGCGGTCATCTTTAACTCCAGCAGATCGCCGGAAAGAGATACTCCCACAGCCACTTTCGGCGCCGGGGCAATGTTGATTTTCTTCAGGGCGTCGGAAATATATACTTCTGCAAACTGCTGCATGGCAGGAATCCCGTAGACCAGCAATTCATAAAGCATCTCCTCATCATTGGCCAGGACCATGGTTTTTTCATCTTCATCATAGGCATTACAGTAACGGGAAACGATCCTGGCGGCTTCTGCTTCTTTTTTCAGATCCCGGCCCCCTGTTTTCTGGTTCTTTTCAAAAACATGGTATTTCTGTTCTCCGTACACCGCATCCAGCTTACATGTAATAAAATCTTTTTGAGGTGCATCCAGATATACTTCAAATGTGGCCGGCACTACCCCATAGTCCTTCTCGTCAAAGCTCTCTCTTGTGCAGTCAAAATACTTTTCCAGCACGGGCAGGGCTTCTCTGCAAAACACAGGCACATCTGCCGTTTCTATAAAAACCTTCCGCTGCGGCAGATTTGCCATACAGGACAAAAAATCATTGATGGGCTCCAAAAACGCTCTGCTTACTTTGTAGATCTTTCCTTTGCAAAAATAAATATTGTGTTTGATGCCCTGGAATCCGAACAAATAGTTGATCTCTACGTCAATTCCCTGTTCCTGACCTGTAATCTTCATGGTCCTGCACAGTGAATCCTTTGTCACATGCCAGAGTTTCTCCGGCATCCTGCTGATTTCCGCCGAAAACTCCCGGTCTCCCACTGCTTCTAAAAACAATTCCAGATCCCCTGTTGTCAAAGGGGCTTTTCTTAATTTCATTGTGGAATCTGTATATGAATACCCATAATAAGAAATCTGCATATACTTAATCCGGTTCTGAGCAGTCCACGACTGTATAAATTCAGCCAGTTTTCTTGATTCTCCGTCAAACACTTCCATATCATGAATAAATTCCAGTTTCTGCCCATAAGCGAATTTCTGTTTATTCTGTAAAGCATCTGCAAAGGCAAAGACATCTTTTAATACATACATATAAGACGTTCCGATCTTAAACTCCAAATAGATTTCGTTGTCCGTGCATGTTAAAAATGGTTCCAGATGCACTTTTCCATAAATATCTTCCTGGATGATGGGCAGGGTGCTTTTGAGCTGCTGCTGTGAAAGAAATGCCTTCATAGCCGGAGTCGTCTTTGGTTTCCATCCATCACCGGCCATAAGTTTATTCTTCATGTCTTTCATTATCTGAAGCTTTGCAAGGCTTTCTTCTTTCCTCTGTTCATACTGCCAGACAGCTTCCTGTGTTTCTAAGTAATCTGCATATTCAAACAAGACAGCTACACAGTGCTTGCATAATCCCTCATATTCTCTGAACGCCGGACATGTGCAGTGCGCATTTTCCAGCCACCCTTCTTCCATATTATATTCCAAATCGACTTCATACATATTTCTGCCGCTGCCCTGTACGGCGGCGTATATATAATCAATTTGGCCGTCTTCCTCCACGGAATATTCCAAAACAGCGTCTGAACGATACAGGTTTCTTCCTCTTTTATAAGAATTTTGATCTGCCAACGCACGTATTTCTGATTGATCCAACATCTTACCGCAACCGCCCTTCCCTTTTATACAAAAATGCAAAATGACTCTCAAATTTATTATATGTCATAAGATATTTCCAATCAAATAAAAGTTCCCAAAGGCAGACACTCTTTGAGAACTTTTGACCTCACCCTATGAAATTTCTGTATTATACTATTGGTAGCTTATGTTTTTCTTTGATTACAGAGAGAGTCTCCTCATCCGCAAATATGGCAGTATGAGGATGAAGTTTAAGGATTGATGCCGGGACTCTCGGCGTAATTTCACGCAGTGGGTATCAGAAATAAAGGCATCCCCCGGCTCATTGAAACCGATATGTCCATTAGCACCCAGCCCAAGAAGCTGAAGATCAATCCTTCCCTTTTCTGCGATGATCTCCTCATACTCACGGCATGTTTTATCAGAATCCTCTTCTGCCCCGAGTCCTTTATATTCATCCAGATTAATGGTGGTGAGCCCTGAAAAATCAAGCTGTCCCTTCTGATACCATTCCACCAGCCGGTCATAAACTCCGATCGGTGTAGACCCCGTTGACAGTCCGAGAACTGCCCTGGGATTCATTCTTATTTCGGAAGCAATGATCTCTGCCGCTTTTTGACAAATTTCTTTATAATCTTTTCCTTGATAAATTGTCATAAGATAAACTCCTGTGTTTTAATCTCTTTTAACCTGAACTTTCTGTCCTGTCTTCAGGCTTTCGTGCACAGCCTCCGCTACCAATTCCGCCTGCAGCCCGTCATTCCCGTCTGCAATGAAAGGAATATCTTTTTGCAGACAATAGATGAAGTCGTTAATCGGCTCAATCCCAAATCCGCTCGGCCTGCCGCAGTTATTTAAGATAAAATAAGAGTTGGGCGTGCGCTGTTTCTCATGGTCAAACATTTCCACACCGCGGTTCTGTGAATCAATTCGGAACATAGCATTTTCACAGAGGATCTGTGTCCTTCCGTCATTGTTTTTTGCAAATCCTTTCGGAAGAATCCAGGAATTTTCCACTGTCCAGTAACATCCGTTTTCCATCTTTAATGTGGCTTGGATCGAATCATACGTATCAATCCCCTTTGATTTTAAGACCTTTTTTGTCCCCACGGCGGATACTTCTTCTACTTCGCATCCCATGTACCAGCGGATCTGATCATAGCAGTGAGTGCCGAGGAAATGGACCGGACTCGATTTGTCCGCCCAGCCAAACCATTCCGTCGGGACGTCGATGATGTCGTCCATATTCATATACCCGCGGACAGGAGCTCCTGTTTCCGCTTTCTGCAGTTCATTTCTAACATTGATCACCGCCGGGTCCCATCTCTTATGATAATCCACCGCAACACGCACCTTATACTTTTCGGCTTCTGCAAGAATTTTTTTCGCGTCCTCTGAAGTCGTAGCCAAAGGTTTTTCCACTAGGATTGGTTTCCCATGGCGGATAGCCGCCAACGCCGGCTCCATATGAAAGGCATCGGGGGTCGCAATAGACACCGCATCGATTTCTTCTTTATCCAGCATTTCATTGACATCATTGTAGGTCTTGACCTCATACTGTTTGGCTATTTTATCCGTGATTTCTTTATTCAGATCACACACCGCCACAAGATTTGTATTCGGATTCCATGTATAGGCATTCACATGATTAATTCCATATATTCCGGCTCCCACAACGGCTACATTCATAACTTTCATCTTCATAATCTCCTTTGATTTTTTTCAGCTTATTTATTCATAAAGCTTTATTTAAAAAATACCTATTAAGGCACACAATATAGAAACTGCGATGATGCCAATGACAATCTTTCCGGTTCCGATTTTTTTATGTCTGACTAAATAGTAAATCAGGAACAAGGCCGCCAGTGGAAAGACTCCCGGAAAAATCCCGTCCAGTTTTTCCTGAATGACAACACTGCTAATCTTTAACGGAGTTGTGAGTGTGACCATGGACGCGGTCATCGCTCCCATCATAAACATCGCAAGCACATTTGCGCCGGAAATCACGTCCTGCATGAGGCCGGAACCCATAATAGTTTTGATGGAACTTCTGCCCTTTTTATAAGTCAGATTTGTAAAAAATACTAACTCGACGATACAGTACATCACAAAAGCGAGTAACACTGCAATCGCAAACGGATTCCCCGCTGCCGCCAATGTGGCTGCTGCTATTTTAAACAACGTGCCAATGATACCCCAGTCAAAACTGTCTCCCAGAGCCGCCACCGGTCCCATAAGCCCGGTCTTCAAACCTGTGATAGCTTCCGCCGGCATCACTTCCGGTTTTTTGGCCCTCTGTTCTTCCATTGCAATGGTCGTTCCGAGGATCAGTCCGCCAGCAGTCACGTTGCAGTTATATAACAGCAGATGGCGTTTTAATGCCTCCGCCAGGTCTTCTTTTTTCGTATACAGCTTTTTTAAAATCGGTGCGATACTTCCGCAAAATGCAATCCCCTGCATATTTTCAAAATTCAGTGGCATCTCCGCCGACATATACCAGCGGAACATGGCTTTATTTAAATCTTTTTTTGTCAGTGCAGGGGCTGTATCCGCCGTCGTTACTTCCTTACTCATCGCTGCTTACCTCCTCCATAATCTCTCTCTTCTGGAACACATAAATAAATGCAATGCAGATTCCAATGATTCCGGCCGTCAATGAGTTAATCCCTCCAACCGAGATCACAATGTACCCAAGAAACACATACGGGATCAGTTTTTCTTTTCCAATCATATTCATGATGAGAGCAAATCCCAGGGCCGGCAGGATACCTCCCGCGACTTCTAAACCGTGAGTCACAAATGTCGGAAGAGCATTCATCAGATTTACAACTACATCCTGCCCCACCATGTTGATAATAAACACCGGGAGAAACAGAAGCGGAATTGCCAGGAGCACCGGAAAAAGTGTCGCACATCTCCAAATGCCTCCTGCGTTTCCTTCCTCCGCATAATCATTTGCTTTCTTTACAAAGTATGTATTTACCACTTTTCTTAAGTTGGTCACAAAAGAGCCAAGCAGCCCGACCGGCACAGCCAGTGCGATGGCGGTCGTTGCACTCATGCCTGACCCAATTGCAATAGGAATCACGCAGGTCGCCGCCAGGCACTCATCTGTTGGCAGATTTCCGCCCGGCGCGATAATTCCCGCAAACACAAGGGCAATCCCTCCGCCGATGATCAGTCCCTGCATTGGGTGACCCATCAATAATCCTGCCACAAGTCCGACGGTTACCGGACTCGAAATAAACAAAAAACCAAAGTACGAAAAGATCATTCCTCTGCACCACCAGTACATGATCCCCATCGTGACCGCAATTACCACAGTACTCATATTTTAACCTCCTACATTTTCTTTTTAACTGCATCAAAATTGATGGCAGAAATTTCAGGGATGGGCTGAACCGTAATTTCAACTCCCTCTGCATTCAGTTCTTCTAATTTTTCCAGTTCCCCTGCCGAAATCGCCACGCCGCTTGTAATTAAATTCTTCCCGTCTTCGTTGGGAACTGCCCCTACATTGAGAGAAGAAATTTGAACCCCTTTCCGGATCGTCCGGCAGCAGCTGTCAATATCTTTAAAAATAAGAAACACCGTATCGTTGGTTTTATCCAGAACGCTTTTTGCTTTATTCACAGTTACAATGTCCACAGCGGTACCCTTGGGCACTGCCATTTTGTAAATATCACTCATAAATTCATCGCTGCCCAGCACGTCATCCACAAGCACGATCCTTCTTACCGGGCTTACCTTTAACCATTTTGCGACGACCTGTCCGTGAATCAGACGGTAGTCAATCCTCACCATTTTAATATCCGCCATCTGTACACCTCCACTCTTCAATTGATTTGTTAGGACACAGGATTCCATCCTTGCCTGCCTCTGTACACTCCAAGATCAAATTGTCCAGAGAATTGTTCTCTCTGCATGATACAAACTGAATCAGCATCGGAAGATTGACACCTGTCAAAATCCCTACATTTTTTCTCATAGAAATTTTTAACGCAACGTTTGACGGTGTTCCTCCGAATAAGTCTGTCATGATCATGACGCCGGCACCTTCATCCAGACTTTCCACGTATTGCTCCAGTTTCTTTTCTCCAAGTTCAATGCTGTCTCCCGGGTTTAAAGTCCATGTCTCACAATTTTTCAATGGCCCCGAAAACATCTCGGCACTTTTCACCAGTTCTGCACAAGTATTTCCATGAGTTGCAATAATTAATCCGACCATTTTCTCCTCCTTTCCAGGTCTATTTTAAGGTTTCCTGACACTCGGCATACAATTTCCATATCACGCATCATTTCGCCTCTGCAAATATATACAGCAAAACCTGTGCCAACTTTTATTTTTTTGCAATAAAAAAAGCCTGTATTTTTTAAAACCGCATAAATACAAGCTCTTTTAGCACTTTATTTTTTAAATATTTTTTATCAAACTATAAATCATATGAATTTCCATATGGTTAATCGACACATTATACTGGGCTTCTATGACAGAAAAACTTTCCTTTAAGTTTTTTATAAAGCTTTCCCGACACTTTAAACTTTGTGTCGGATTACTCTCTGATAATTGTCCTTTTTCCAGGATCAGTCGTTCCACCATCACACAAATATGAATATAAAGCATTTTTTTCAAATCAATAGGATAATTCTCTCCCTCCAAAATTTCCAGCCTCGTCACTGCTTTTTCCACATCGTCTAAAATCTTGTCCGGATTGAGAATCGTCAGCTGGCCGATCAAGTTTCTTATGGTAAAACTGCGGACAATATTTTCAATAAACTTCTGAACCTTTTCCTTATCAAAATATTTGCCTACTGTTGCATAAATGACCTCTTCTCCCCGTTTGTCTATCAGTTCATTCAAATGAATCGCGGTATAATCCTCCGCCTCCAATTTACTCGTAGTAACAACAAACTGTACATTATACTTCCGAAAAACATCACACTGGCTCCCGTTCCTCTGCAAATCCGGAAACGGCACCTCCACTACCTCCAGTTCGATTCCTTCCAGGCACTCTTTGAGAAGAGTCTTCATTTTCACCGCAGTCCCAAGCCCCGTGATACAGCATAAAACGATGGCTTTCGGTTTCTGTCTGCTGGGCACATACGACTTTTTCGTCACATGGTGAGACAGAATATTGTCCATAATACTCTGAAGATCTTCATGACGCAGGATTCTCTCTCCCGCTTCTAATGCCATTTCCGTAGTAATATTGTTGACAATGCCAAGATCCCCTTCAATATCGTCTTTTAAATCCTTGGATATGCTCAGCAGCGACCCCATATCTACAAAGATCAGCAGGCCTTTTGACGTATTGGTATTTTTCAAATATTTTTTTATCCTCGACACAATTTCACTTTTTGGTGTATCGTATGCCATATCAAACGCCTCAAAGATATAGGTCTCAAACACCCTGTTCACCGTGCTTGCAATGCTGGACGCTGTAGCAGGTCCGTGGGATACAATAATGGCATTGGTATAATCCCCATCCTCCTTTGCCATACTGTAAAAATACAGCATAACAAATAATCTCACAAACCAGGGACTTGTCTCATAATCCATGGTCTGGTGAATCATCTCCGTAAAAATCAATCCCATTTTATAGTAGCGGTACATGACCGGCTGCAGTTTCCTGACGATGATCTCGTATTGACTGTCATCGGGTTTGTCACTCTGATTATTCAGGTCATATAAGATTTTTACAAACACCATCTCCATAACCCCATTGTATTTTAAGCCGTAATTGTCCTGAAGATACACTAAAATATTGTTGACCGCCTGGTTATAGAGATTTTGTATAAATGGGTCCATTTCCCGATAAATGACATCGTCTATCATATGATTGATCTCATCATAAATAATTTTGCGGAACCGAACCTTTGATATCTTCTTTTCCAGATATTCATATACTGCCGTGACAATGGTCTCTGCCGGGAAATACACATGGATCTGCTCCGTTGTCAAAATATACTGAACCGACTCTTTTTCCGATGAAATCTCAACGTCTTGATTTACATAAGGAACTGAACCGATGCCTGTCATAAACTTCTGTGTATCTGATAAATGTCTAAGCTTTAACGGTACTGTCCCCTTTTTATCTTCCACCTCATTATAAGCCTTTGTACATGACAGCTTAATAATATTGCGCAGGCTCCCGATGTTCCCTTTTCCCTGAAAGGTCAGCAATCGGTTGATCACATTGCTGCTCACCAAAAAGCTGCATTCCATGACAAATGTCTCCTGATGAATCAGATAAATGATCAGCTGATATCTTTCCTCCAGAGTCCGCTCGTGAAACGGAGGAAGTGTCACCTCCACCGGAATCCTTCTTAAAAAAGTATCCAACATGGATTCCTTCCCCTCTGTCGTAGCGAAAATCAGCCTGACATTGAGTTCAATGTTATGTCCATTATCACCGACCCGTGACACAACCCCTTTATCCATATAATGAAATAATTTCTCCTGTCCTTCCGGAGAAAGACGGTGTACCTCATCTAAAAATAAATACCCATTATCCGCTTCCTCGATCAGCCCCCTCGTATCTGTGTGGGCCCCAGTGAAAGCACCTTTTTTATATCCAAACAAGACAGAAGACAGCAGTTCCTTATTGTTTGCATAGTCTGCACAGTTTAAAACGACAAACGGGGCATCCTCTGGTATTGTGTGGATATACTTTGCATATTTATAAATGTACTCGGCCAGCAGACTTTTTCCCGCGCCACTTGGGCCAAACAGTAAAATAGGCATATCCCGTTTGAGATATATCGCAGACAGCTTGCACTTTTCCACCGTCTCCTTCAGACTTTTGTCCGCACCAATAAAGGACGCAAACGGATCGTCGGAAAATACCGAATCTTTTTCTATATAAGAAAACATCACCGGACGTGTTTTCTCCTTCCGGACGATTTCATCTCTGGCAAGCTCATTTAAGATAGCACTGGCTGTATTCCTTTGAATCCCCAGACAATCGGCGATTTCTTCTGCGGTCTGCTTATTTCTGTTTTCCTGAAGAAGTTTTATAATGTTGTTTTTGTTTCCTGGTTTTCCCATTAATCTCTCCCATGCCATTGGATTTGTGGTTGGCTTTCCTTATAAGAGAAATATAGCATGGCAGTGGGGTTTTGTCACTTGTGAATGTGTTTTCATATACTGTAGCTGCTTTGCTCTTCCGACCGATTTCCATGAAACTTCTTTTCGGACTCTTGTTTTTAGAAATCGAGGTTGACATTTGTCCCTATATGGGCAGGCATTACATGTCTCTATTTTGAAATATGCAACAGAGCGATCATTTCCAGAATCATATGTGCATTCTTCAGGAGAACTGCCATTCACGCATTCTATCAAAAAGTGTCCATCCTCAAAAGCCTGCCGTTTGTGGATGTATTTTGATGTTGTATGTTAAAAAAAATCTGGTCTACTTGGCCATAATGGAGTAGACGCTTGATCCTTTAATAAAACTAGGTTTATCAAAGCAAGTAATTCATTAAACAAGATCTCTACATCCTGTGGGTTCATAAGAATCTGCTCATCTTCTGTCTGAGGTATACCCTCTATTTCATACTTTTTCTAACCAATCCATATATAATTTTTTCAGCACAATTTTTATATGCTCTTTCCAAATTTTCAATAAGTGATGTCATTGTATCCTTATTTTGAATTTGAAGTAACATGGTCAAAAAGTCAGCATCTGTAAAATATACTCTACAACCATTCTTTAAGTACAAAAATCTCGTAAGTTTCCCCTTCCTAATTATGTAGTTCTCGTTTATTTTTCTTACGTTCTCTCCAATATCTTTCATCTAAGTCTTCTACAAAATTACTCATCCTTTTTCCTTCAGTGAATTTTGAATCCATAATAACTATTCAAATAATTTTGTAATATCTCGATACCGATTTACCACCCGGTAAATCTCAACATACTCTTCTCCAACTTTATAAATGATTACATAATTTTCCCATACTGCATACTCATAATTTGTTCGGAAACTGACTCTTTTGGAAAGATCTGCCCCCATCTCGGGAAACAGTTGAATATTCTCAAATTTACTATAGATTTCTTTGATCGTCTTTGCAGCATATTCTGCATTATCCTCGGCAATATAATCACAAATCTCTTTTAAATCCGCTGCAACTAATGGGTTAATTCGTAATTTCAGCATAGTCTAATCCCCCATAAGTGCTTTTAATTCATCCAAACTGAGCCATCCTTCTCCGTCTTTAACTGCCTCCTCTGCCTCCTGTAGCTTCATTAATAGTTTTTTTTCTGCACGATCCCTCTCATAATCTTCTATATCAAGCACTACAAAACGTCCTCTTCCATTCTTTGTCAAAAATACTGGTTCTCCCGTCCGGCAATTTTTTAAAACTTCATTATAATTTCTCAAATCAGATACTGGTAAAATATTTGGCATATAGACCGTCCTCCGTGATTTATCATTATTATTTCTATACTTATTATACGCAAAAGCGCTGTAAAATTCAACTTAAAATTTTACAGCACTTAATTATAATTATTCTCCACCTTCCTCACTGTACTTTTTGATTTCAGCAGCTTCAATATCAAAAGCATTCTCCTCTGCTGTTATATCATAATCCGGATTACACAAAAGCGTATCCTGTAAAGATGCTTTCAATGCATTATTGGCACCTGCAACACATACATTACTCCCAGGCAAAGAGTCAAGATATTCAGTGTCTCCGTGTCAAACTTTTTCCCTTTTTCTGTAACGTCAATTTCCGGGAATCCCTACAAATACAAAAATTTTGTGTCACTCGTAGCATATAACCATAGTACTGTGCAATATCCGCTGGAATTGTTGCTGCCATGGCAAAATCGCCGGATGTTGATAATGCTGCTGAAATATTTAGGTCAGCAGTTGGGATTCAGTGAATTGCAGGCTGATGTCCGCATTGCACAGTACGAAAGAAGCTCTCGCAGTCCAAAGGAAAACTATCTGAATGCACTAGTTATGTAGGACTGATGCACACCTTATTTGCATTAGAAGACCTTTATGGGCTTCATATCGGAGAAATTGACAGAGAACTCTGCCTCCGGTTAGATAAATCCAAAGGAACCACCTACCTTTCTATGTTTGATATGTTCCATGCATGGCAGAAACAGGAAGAAAAACTTAAATCCAGGAAAATTACCAAGGAAGAATATGATCAGTGACGGTACAATTACCCGAAAAATACAAAATAAAAGCCGAAGAAAAAAGGCCTTACCAAATTGATTTCTCTCAATTCAGGAAGACCTTTTTTGTTGGTTTCACACATATTACCTGATAACCATCGGATTGATGATAAATAATACCAAAATCTCCAGTGTTATCATTTTGTTATCAAATAGAACCTCTAATGCCCGGGAATGCCCTGTTTATAAGGGTTTCCAGATTTTTTCATTATTCGAACTCCACTTTTATATTTGTCCAATCATAAATAATATGTATTATGGATTCGCTTTTTGTGCATTTTATGTTATTTTATATGCATGATTCGTTTCGTTCATAATATTTTCGTAGCCAAAATGTAGCCACGCTATTTTTATTCACCTCATTAAAATTGTTTAACATTTCCGGACTTTTTTACTCTAAATAAATTTTATCCGCTGGTTTACGAGTTCTCGTTTACATAACCGAAAACAGCGAGAAAATCAAGGGTTTCATAGTAATTTGTTGCAGACGCGTTGCAAACCATAAACACCTCATAACAATCGAAAACATCTCTCTTGAGATTGTCGCAAAATTATCAAATTAGATGATGGATCGATGCCCGCCCTCAACTATAGAAACAGATGTCAAGATCGTTGACCACCAGTCCGTGGCGTCTCTCTTCTGATACTGTTTCTTTATTTATTTCAGTTCTACCGTTTTAGAACATCACAGGGTGGAACAAAATCCCCCGCCCTGTGACGTCATAGGATTTCTTTTCCTCCAAGTGGGTGGTTCCATAATTCCACACAACTTGTCATAGTTCCTGAAAACCCTGCCTGATACACTTTTTCCAGGATTTCTTCTGAATTTACAAACCCACCAACTACAAATGAACAATTACATATTGCACGAAATTTATTATAATATTGTACTGCATAATACGCCGGCCTTAATTCTATCCCGTCATAATCCATATCTCCCATACTCCGTAACACCTGTTCTATCGATAACGAATCGCTGAGCACAATACGGCGGATTGACTTCATCTTTTCTCTTGATATCAGACCTATCTTTGTATTTCCTGTTCCCATGACTCCATCAATGTGATACATATTTTTTAACAATTGAAATGCCATTCTATCTGCCCCGAGTCCGCCTACAAGCTCGTGATTGATAATAACTTTCTTTCCTGCCCTATGGCATATATCAACATTTTCTCTCAAATTACCTATATGACAGCAGCTTAATAATATCCATTCTTCTCGTCCTTCCAGTGCTTTTTTAAGATATTTTAATTCCCGGATAGAAGGAATAATATGGAATTTGCAATCTCCAAATAACTTTTCCTGTTTAGCCAATTCGTATTCTCTCCTGCCTATATTATTTATAATTCCAGTACTCTTTCATCATTTCATTTATGTTAGTCCACTCTGCATAACGTTTTTCATAACAAGGATACTTTTCCAGCCGAGGCATAACCGGAGCCTTTGTCTTCACCGCTCTGTTAAATGCCTCTTCATAATTACTATACACGCCTGCACCAATTCCCGCAACGATTGCCGAGCCCAACGCCCCGGTTTCCTCACAGTCTACTCCGACAATCGGCACCTGTAAAACATCTGCAAAAATCTGTTTCCACACTTTACTCCTTGCTATCCCTCCCGTCAGACGTATTGTGTCCAGCGGAAGTCCTGCATTCTTCAGAAAATCCACATGATATTTATGGATATACGCAACACCCTCTGCTACTGAATAGCAGATCTCGGCATAACTTGTATTCTGATCGATCCCAATAAAGTTTGCCTTTGCGTTCGGATGGATGCTTGGCTGTGCAACGAACGGACTGAAGATAACTTTTGCGTCTTCAGGGCGGACTTCTGATATCAGTTCATTTAGTACATCAAATATAGATACGTCCCTTTTCTCTGCTTCAACCTTCGCTTTATCCCCCAGTGTATGGATAAACCATTCATAATTCGATCCCGAAGCTCCTGTATAAGAGCAATTAAGATATTCTCCTTTGTGCAGATATGGCATATTCGCCGAAGCACCGGGAATAATCCGCTCCGAGTGTGTCTCATTAATACACCAACTGCCCGCTACGGCTGTGTATACACCCCCTCCTGTAGCTCCAGCGCCTACAAGACAAGCCAGAATATCCATCATTCCCGCTACAACAGGCGTCCCCACTTTAAGCCCTGTCAGCTTTGCGGCTTCCTCTGTCACGCAACCGATAATCTCTGTCGGCTCTGCTAACTTAGGAAGGACGTCGTACAATTCAGGAATCCCAAAGAGTTCCATAAGTTCCCTGGAATATTCCATTGTCTCCATATCAAGAAGGGCTGATCCCCCAATACAATCCAGATCCGTCGCAAACACGCCCGTCAAACGATACATAAGGTAATCTTTGAATGTAAAAAATCCACCGATCTTATCGTAGGTCTCTCTGTCATTTTCTTTATACCAGCGAAGAATCGGTGCCGGCTGACCAGCCCAGAGTGTACCTTTAATAATATTATTAATTTTATCATAAGTTCCTTCTTTTTTGTACTTTTCAAGAATTTCATTTGCTCTGTAATCCTGTGAAAAACATCCCGGAGCAATAGAATTTCCGTCTTTGTCCAAAAATACTACACCATTTCCGAACGAAGTCACCCCGATTCCTCTGATTAATGACGGATCAATCTTTGCTTTCTGTATTGACTCTTTAATTGTTCCAGAAACAAGATTCCATAGTTCATTAACGTCAAACTCTTCAAAATCAGCCCTGCGTTTCTTAAACCTCATACTCGGAGTCGCTGCTGATGCTATAATCCTGCCATCTGTATCGAAAATTACTGCCTTACTAGACGTACATCCGGCATCAATCCCTATTAAATATTCTGCCATACTTATACCTCCATCTGCTATTGCCTTCACGCCTTATTGGCTGATCCTACTAAGTCAATCTTTTCCAGTACGACTTGTTTGAGAGCTGCAAGAGATTTCTCGTTCGCCTTGCTCACCCAAATTGCAAGTGTTCCTGACTCTTCCAGTTTCTTCTTTAATTCTCCGTAATATGCACTCAACATTTCCGAATAAATGTTCAGCTTGCAGATTCCCCTCTGGATTGCTTCTTTTATCTGGTCATCCGGAGTTCCTGACCCTCCATGCATTACCATCGGTATACTTGAAATCCTGTTTAATTCATCCAAACGGTCAAAGTGGAGTTTCGGCGTATGTACATAAACCCCATGTGATGTTCCCACAGCTACAGCAAGACAGTCTACACCGGTCTCGTCAATAAATTGTTTCATCTCATCAGGATTTGTCAGGTAGTCATCCGGATTATCATAATCCTCATCCGCCTTTAATTCTCCGGATACAATACCGTCTCCCACATGTCCCAACTCTGCTTCCACCGTTACCCCATGTGCATGGGCATATTCAACAGCCTCTTTCGTCAGACGGATATTTTCCTCCAATGGATATACAGACGCATCATACATAACTGATGTAAATCCAAAGTCCACACATTTTTTCAGAAAAGCCATGTCTGTTGCATGGTCCAAATGAAGGCATACAGGAACGCTTGCTCTTTCGGCCATTCTTCTTAAACAAGTAATCCAATAATCAAGCATATCTCCCTGCAGATCTGGTGTTAATCCCATAATAATCACAGGAGACTTTTTTTCTTCTGCTGCCTCTATAATTTTCTGCGCCATCTCCAATGTACTGGCATCAAACGCCCCCACACAATATTTCTCTTTCCTTGCTTTATTTAACATATCTTTTATTGAAACTAATGCCATTGTAACTTTCTCCTTTCAATCCATCTCAACAACTGCTATCGCATCAGCATTCCGCCTGTTGCGTCAATTGTTATTCCTGTCAGATAATCCGCTTTATTGGAGGCCAGAAATACAACTGAATATGCGACTTCTTCAGGCAATGCAGCACGCCCCAGCGGAATCCGGCTGTTATAATAATCTGAATTCTTCTCCAATGACTCCCGGATCATTTCTGTTTTCATAATTCCCGGAGCAACTGCATTCACTGTTATTCCGTATTTGGCAACTTCTCTTGCGAGAGAAATCATAAACGTCACCAATCCGCTCTTTGCTGCCGCATAATGTGCATGTCCCGTAGTTGAACCATGGAATGCCGCCTGTGAGACTACATTGATAATTTTGCCCTTTTCTTCCCGTGAGATCAGATGATTAACCATTATCCTGCTCAGGATATAAGGCACTTCCAAATCCATGTATATGGTACGCTCAAACTCTTTCTTTTCCATATCACGCACATAGGCCGTCGGCCATATACCTGCGTTATTGACTAATACATCTATTTTCCCCAGAGCTTTTACACTTTTCCTAAATAAATCCTCTGCCGCATTTTCCTCTGACAAATCTGCAGGGACAACAGCTATTTCAGTCTTATATGTGTTTCTGATATCTTCCGCCAGTTTATTTGCTTTTTCCTTGTTTCTCCCATTAATAACCACATTTGCACCTTCCTGTGCCATAAGCTGTGCAATTGCTTTTCCAAGACCGTTGGTGCTTCCGGTAATCAGTACATTTTTTCCTTTTAATCCCAGTTCCATCTGTCGTTCTCCTATTGTCAGCAAATTATATCTGTTCTATTACTTTTGAAAAAATTTCCTTATTAACCACAAATCTTGAGTCTTTTTCCGTAATCAGAGTTTCCATTTCCTTTGCAAGCAGTTTCGGCGATCGCGTAAACGCATCTACTGTACCTCCTGCAAGATGAGGTGTTACTGTCACATTGGGAAGTGTAATCAAAGGATAGTCTGCTAACGGAGGCTCCACATCAAACACATCTAACGCGGCTCCTGCAATCTTTCCTGCCTTTAACACTTCATATAACGCCTTTTCATCTACCAGTCCAGAACGTGCCGTGTTAATCAGATATGCATCCGGGCGCATCATTCGAAGCACTTCTGCATTTATCATATGCTCCGTGCTAGCACTCAGCCTTGTGTGCAAAGTTACAATAAGGCACTCTCTCATCAATTTCTCCAGCGAAACCAACTCTACATAGTCCGGTACTTCCTTAACATATGGATCGTATGCCATAATTTCCATATCAAATCCACGCAGCCTCTGAGCTACTTTGCGCCCAATCGCTCCCAATCCGATAATACCCGCTTTATTTCCCGGAAGGTCCGGCACAGTCGCAGCGTTACTGTAATCCCTTACCCATTTTCCCTCTTTCAGGTTTCGATGGCTCTTTGCAATGTTCCTACATTCGCTTAGGATCATCCCAACTGCAAAATCAGCTACCGCATCCGCATTCCTTCCCGGTGTATTACATACGATGATTTCTTTCTCTGTTGCATATTTAACATTAATATTTTCATATCCTCCCCTAAGAACTCCAATCATTTTCAGGTTCTTACAGGAATCAATCACTCTTTTTGTTATCGGACAGAATTGTGTTATAATTACATCGGCATCCTGTACAGCCTGCAAAACATCATTAGACGGTTCGTACGCCTCACTCCCATGAGTCTCAACCAGCAGATTGATATTCTGAAGTTCTTCATAATTTTCCAGTTTCCACTGAACAGTCTCTATCTGATGCCCCATTTTTTCCAACCCCAAAAATCCGCTTTTGATAAAGTTCTCTGGAATTAATAAATCTCCAATACCTACAATTTTCATATTAATCATCTTCCTTTCTTAACGAAAAGCACTCCTAAATATATCAGCTACAGCTATTTCCCTCCAATAATCTTTCCCAACTCAACAATTGCCCAGCCTACAGGTGTATTATAAGGTGCCACTAAACTACCGATTTCCTGGTCGCCTTCTGAATTCACTTCTACGTTTGCCTCTTCGGCAGCTGCTGTGAAGTTTGGTGCCAGACTTGTTCCTGCATAAAGCTGGATTGTTATAATCAACAGACCTGTAACGAAAATACGGAACATATTCCTCTTGCAAAACGGAGCCACCATAGAAATTAGGAATACAATGGACGCCAGATCCGTAAACGGAAGCATCTTGTTTCCAGGAAGTATCATGGCAAGGATCAATGATGCCGGGATCAGCAGTAATGATGTTGCGATTATACAAGGCTCTCCGATCAGAAGTGCGGTATCCATACCAAAATAGAACTCTCTGTTCGGGAACAATTTCTTCATGTACTCTTCTGCTGCATCCCTGATAACCATTACTCCCTCGACTGTTACATCTACCATCTTCGGGAGAAGAATCATAACTGCTGCCACATTAACCGCCAGCGGAAGCACTTCATCTAGCGGCCATCCTGCCAACAGTCCAAGACCTACACCAAGGATTGTTGCCAGAGTTACAGGCTCTCCGAAAATTCCCAGAGTCTTCGTAATCTTTTCAGGATTCATGTCGATTTTCTTCAGACCCGGTATATGTCCGATAACCCAGTCAACTGCGATACCGAGGGGAACATATACGCCGCATGTTGCGTGTACAAACGCCACACCTTTGATCTTGTACATTTCCTGAATAGGTTTTGCTGTAAGGTCTCCAATAATAAATGCAATCAAATACAGAAGCAGGGCGCCTGCAACTCCCAACGGAATACTGCCTGTGACATGATAAACCAATGTTCCTACCAAAGAGATCAGCCAATAATTGAATATATCAATATTGATGATTTTTGTTTTATTTATCGCTAAAAGAATTATATTTAATGCGATTGCCCCTACCACAACAAACGGAATCAGCGGAGATGCCCAGCCTATGGCAGAACCTGTCGCCCATCCTGCATCAATTACCGTAAGATTCAGCCCAAATCTTTCCACCATGTCCTGAGTTGCCGGTCCCAGACTGTTTAGCAGAAGATTGACTACCATATTAATACCGGTAAATCCGATTCCTACCGTCATACCTGCTTTAAACGCTTTTCCTGGTTTTACTCGGAAAATAATGCCTACGATAAAAAATATAATTGGCATTATAACAGTTGAACCCATATTTATAATCGTATTAAATATTGCCATTTTAAGCTCCTTTCTCTTATCCGCTCGAGATATTTCTGACAAAAAAAATGCAATTAAAGGATTCAGTTTCTCTAAATCCTTTAATTGCATTCATCATTCGCCATACAATTGTCTCAAAACTATTTTGTTTTACAAAGTACTTTGTGTTATTTTAGATTTTAGCATTATTGTATTATTTTTTCAAGTTTTTTTTTACTTTTTATATATTTTTTTGTCTTTCTATTTTTTTCTCTCAAAATTCATGAATAATTTCAACAATTTTTCTTGTGTTTTTAAGTCTAAATTATAATCTATATAAACAGTGGATCTATATTAAATAAGTGGACACGGAAAGTAACAATACATTACAATAAAGTAGACACCAAAAAGGAGGTATTTACTCATGTCCACTGGTAAAACTGGAAATAGGTATGACGAAGATTTCAAACGTACTCTCGTCAACCTGTATCAATCCGGCGGAAAATCCCAAGCTGCTCTTTGTAAAGAATACGGAGTCTCTATTACAGCTCTTGGCCGTTGGATCAAACAATATTCAACCGTTGAAACGGATGATGGCGAAATTCTTACCGCAAAACAAGTCAAAGAACTTCAAAAACGTAACGCTCAACTTGAAGAAGAACTTATGATACTAAAAAAAGCGATTGCCATCTTCACGCCACACTCGAACAACGATTAGACGCCGTTCATAAGCTTCGCTTCCAGCATGATATCAAGATTCTCTGCAAAGTCTTAGGTGTCAACAGAAGCACTTATTATAAGCATTACAATTCAGAGCCTGCTAATCGCACCAAGGAAAATCAGAAAATAGCCAAACTTATTCTTCAGATTTATGCTGATTACAATAAGCGTCTTGGTGCTTACAAAATCACATATGTTCTTCAGCGCGATTATGGCATTCACATCAGTGTCGGACGAGTGTACCGCCTGATGAGAACTCTTCAATTACCACGCATGTCCACCGATAAGCCTTATCGTAATTACCGCCACAAAGACAATGGCGACTGTCCCGATCACCTTCATCAGGACTTCAATCAAAAGGCACCAAACATTGTTTGGGCAAGTGATTTTACTTATATCAAGGTTTCTGGTAAATGGTATTAACTCTGTATTGTAATGGATTTATTTTCGCGCAAAGTCATTTCCTGGAACATCTCTGGAAAACCTGATGTTAAACTTGTTATGAATGCGTTCAAAAAAGCTTATTCTAAAAGAAACTGTCCCTCCGGACTTATGTTTCATTCTGATCAAGGATCTCAATATACTGCTTTCTCATTTAGGCAGCTATTGGATTCTCTTAATGTCGTGCAATCATTCTCAAAGAAAGGATACCCTTTCGACAATGCTTGCTGCGAATGTTTCTTCAAATATCTCAAAAAAGAAGAAACCAACCGGAGAACTTATCACTCTTTACAGGAATTACAACTCTCTGTGTTTAAATATATTGAAGGATACTACAACTCAAGAAGGCCACATAGCTCTCTTGGAATGTTAACACCTAACGAAAAAGAAGAACTCTTCTGGAATCAGGCATAGTCCCTCTTTCCAGAAAGATTTTTCTAATATATGTGTCTACTTACTTGACTATGGTTCACTATACATTGCAATTGTATGAGAATTTTATACTAAAATCAATGGCAAGGAATTCGTATGAATGGAAAGAGGTGAAATCTTTATGGCTCAAAAATTAAAGCAAATTAATGATATTTCCATCGGAGATAATCTTCGAAAACTGAGAAATGCTGCCAATCTTACTCAGGAGCAGGTCGTAGCACAATTGCAGCTGCGTAATCTTCCTACATCTAGAAGTGTTTATTCCCAGATTGAGGCCGGAACTTACAATATCCGTATCAGCGAACTGATTGCTCTTGCGGAAATTTTCCATACAGATTTCAACACTATTTTCAACGGTCTGACACATGACAAATAATCCCAGACAACAAATTTTCTTCTGTTGCCTGGGATTATTTTATGCATGAATATTTTTTATTACCGATCCAACCAATCGTGTTTTTTCTGTTTGTTTACGGATTTTGGTCGTTCTCTTTCTTTCACACGTTTTTCATTTTCTTTCAATCGCTCCAGAACACTCTTTTTCTTGTCAGGCTGAATATCATTTTGTCCGGTCTTCTGTTTCCAGACCTCCAGTTCTTTCTTATATTGCTCCACGATCTTATACGCTGTGCGGTATCCATCCATAAATTTCTGAACGTTTGGATAACCGCTCTTTTTAACAAGAATATGGAGTTCATCCTTCTGTTTTCTTATTCTCTCTTTACATTGTTCAATTTTGTTCTGCGCTTCTTTTTTCTCTTTTCCTTTGAAAAACCCGGTAATATCTTTCACATCTTTTTCTAATCTTGGAAGTTCTACTTGTTCTGCCTGGCGTATTACTCTTAACTTTTGATCCAACTTGCTCTTCAGATTTTCCATTTCATAAAATTCTTTAATGTCAATTCCCAACTTCGGTTTTGATGGAAGCCTTAATTTTCTTATATATGCCCGCAAGATCTGTAGTGCTGCCAACAGTATCTCTCGAAACACTCTTGGTTGGAATCCCTGACGAGATATAGATTGTGCTATTTTAGTTGAAATTTCTTCTTTTTTGATTTTTAAAATCTTTTCTTCCGGTACTCCTTCCACCAGAGCCACATCGACCGCCCGGTTCCACTTCTGCCTGATTGCATTATCTGCCCGGATTTCTGCTCCTTTAGGGTTGTTCTTACCGATTTTTTTCGTAGGAAGATAAACACTGCCATGCTGAAACACATTTAACTTTTCTTCATCACTACGAACATATACATTCATAAGATCTGTAAAAGAATGCTTTACTTCATCCAAAAATCTTTCACTTTTAAACCTTTCATCCTTTTTAGTAAAGATCTTTTTTTCATATACTTCACCTTTTTTAATAATATGACAACCTGGTCTTATTTCCCCAGACTCACCGAGAATCTCTTTTTTCGTTCTAACATGTTTTCCCTTTTCATCATAAAACATATTTCTGGACGCAATCTTTATAATCGGCTCTTTTAATAATTGACGTTCTGAAAAAATCAGGTGAATATGATAGTTCGTTTTTCTCTTATTATGATGCAATGCAGAAATGCATTCCACCTCGTAATTCTTCTTGAAATGTTCTGTAAATAATTTCAGAAGATGATACGGCTCATACTCTACAAAGCTTTCAGGAAGTGCTATGATCAGTTCTCTCGCTTCAATGCATTTCCCCCTTCTTTTTAATAGCTGCATTCTTTCCTGTGAGTAGGTGCATAGGCACCTGTTTACGAACTTATTGCCGTGACCGGCATCAGCCTCGCAGAGCGAAATACACAGAGCATAAACGAAGTTTGTGCGATGAGTGTATTTCGCTCTCAATCGCCGAGGGCTGTTTAACAAATTTGTTGTATTACCACTTGATGATTTTCGTTTTTTCATATTGGGCATATCTGCCCATTTGTTTTACCCGTATCCGGGTACCTATTTAATCTTTTACCGTCATATAACCCATCCCAGATTTGAAAATAATTTCATATTCCCTTTTATCCGTATAAACGTATAAGCGTATATTTTATACATTTTGAATTCTCAATTTTCTTCATTCCCCTGCAACTATACGCATATACGCTTTTCTCTTCACTTTACCTTTTCTGTATTTTTCGGTATCATCGATAACTCTCACAGCGTATCTGCGTATGAATTCCCTGAAACCCTCTCGCATTTTTTCCGTTGTCCGAAGAAATATTTGTAGAATACCGAATATTGTATTTCTTTTCATTCTCCTTCAGATACCCGGAAAAACTTCTGGCGCTCATTGGCTTCTCTGCATTATCTTCACACCATCTGCAATATGCCTCATACAGATTTCTGGAAGTCGCTGTTGTATTTTCTTCCAGTCGAATATATCCTGTTGATTCCATAAAGGAAATGATGTTATTTCCGGATTCCATTGCCTCATGAAGATTTTTCTTTGCTTTCTCACTCAAGGTAAAGCGGTAATCATTTTTCAACAAACGCTCCAGTCCTTCCAGACACCAGAGGAAAATATCATCTGCTTCCTCTCGTAATTTCTCGATCAAATATGGATCATTCACTCTTCCCGCCGGAATATCCTTGACCGTCAGAATGATCTGTCTCCGATAAAATCCATAAGACCGGTCATGCAGCGCACTGAGGCTTCCATTTCCAAAACAAAGGAACCTCACATATAGACTCCCCTGCACACTCTGCTTGGATTTTCTCTCCAGATCCATCTTGTCCTCCAGAGTAACAATCGATTTGATATAATTGGTATCTTTCAGTGCTTCCAATTTCATATCATCATCTACCATAAGAAGTTTATGTTCCAGATCTGCCCTTGCGAATCGATTATGCTCCACCTTCTGAATACTGCTTACATTCATGTTGATTCCCAAAATACTCCGCATGATCAGGCCGATCCTTGACTTCCCTTCCCCTCCTTTCCCCAAAATGATCATCAGCTTCTGTGCTTTATTTGATGGGATGAGGCAGTACCCCACATATTCCTGCAGAGTTGGAATATCCTCTTCTTCCAACAGTTCTGATAAAAATTTCATCCATCGCGATGGCTTGGAATTTCGTTTTTCATAAGACACCGGTAATCGGTTCAGGCAGAATTCTTTTTCACTGCTAAAATTACCATTGAGGAAATGTGTACCGTTTTTCACATGAATCCTGTCAAGCTGTATCGGCAGTTCCTCGGAATGTGTTTCCAGCCGAAGAACCTCCAGCAGCTGTTTTACTTTCTTTGAAATTCCCTTTGTCAGTACCGGTTTTACCATTGCATAGATTTCTTTTTCCACCACTGTATCCGGCACCAGTCCATCCAGACCGAAGAAAATTCCATTAATACATTTGAGTGGTATTTTCTGTAGAAAGCTTTCGCAGAATATAACTTCATCAACCTGGCCTTCCGCATACCAGATCGGAATATTCATCTTCGGTTCTGTTTCTCTTTGATCCAGTGCTTCATTCAACCTTTTCTTTGTATTTTCATCGATGTTATCCCAGTCGTTTCTCAAGTTCTTTCACTTCCTTTCCCTTATCTAACAAAAAATCAATTCTGTCCTGTAAATCTCCTTCCAGAAGAATGTCCAGATAATACTCTGCCTTTTCTTTCTGCCGGCATGCTTCTACAAATTTTTCCGCCCACTCGTCTCCCGGATCTTTCGGTGCATATACCCTTTTCCATCCTTCTAAAAGCCGGAGATATTCGGATAAAATTCTGATACATTCCTGTTCCCACTGCTCCATTTTCCCCTCTGTTTCATACAGACTTCGCGTTTCGGACGTTCTTTTCCGTTTGCGTTTCTTTTGTGTTCCGCTATCCTTGATGGAAATCTGAAAGTCCTCTGCCAGTTTTTTTGCCGCCTCAAGCGGCACCAGGTGAAAGAATTCTGATACAAAAGTAATGACATCTCCTTTTGCACCGCAGGCAAAACAGTAGAATCCTTTTTCCACTTTCATGCTGGGATGCCTGTCCTTATGAAAAGGACAGCACACCATTCCATTTCTGTTTACTTTCAACCCACACTGCTCGGCAGCCTGCCTGGCAGTCACAGATTCCTTAACACTTTGAAAAATACTCATTCTACGTTCAGCTCACATCCATAATATTTTTTCTGAAAGTATCTGACCGGAACTTTTCCCTTGATTACGTTATATCCGGCGTTTTCCAGTTCCTGATTCATTTCCCTTACAATGTCATATGCCTTACTTCTGCCAATTCCGAGAATCTCCATGATCTCGTTTGCAGTAATATAAGAAACCTTAATCTGCATCTTGTTCCCTCCTTTGATTGATATCTATTGTTCTGTGCAATAAAAATACGCCTATGAGGCATGGAAAGATAAGACACTGGCTTATTATGCTTCACAAGGTGTAGAAATGTCTGAATTAGAAGAGCTTGATGAGGACGAGCGTATAAAAAGAAGAGCTACTCTCCTTTCTGGCGAATAATCTCCCAACATAGGGTTTTGATAACTCTAAGAAAGGAATGATCAGATTTGTCAGTAACAAAGGATACTTCAGAAAAATGGATGTCCCAGATCCGTGTCAAGGATTACACCGGAAAAGTCATCCATAAAAAGAAACGTGGGTTTGCAACCAAAAAAGAAGCTTTAGAATGGGAACGGGATTTTCTGAACAAAGCAACAGCCGATATGGGAATGCTGTTTCAGGATTTCGTAGAACTGTATTTTGAAGATATGAGCCACAGGCTGAAAGAGTCTACCATCATCAGTAAACATTATATGGTGGACAAAAAGATTCTTCCGGTATTCGGAAAAATCCCTATCAATGAGATTACGCCGAAAGATATCCGCAAATGGCAGAACAATTTAACTGCCTATCGGGATGAAAATGGAAAACCTTACTCCCAGACTTATTTAAAAGCGATCAACAACCAGCTGACGGCTATGTTCAATTATGCAGTGAAGTATTATGACCTACATGAAAATCCATGCACCAAAGCCGGAAGTATGGGAAAAAGTCATGCGGAAGAAATGAACTTCTGGACAAAAGCAGAGTTTGAGCAGTTTATAGTTGCAGTACAGGATAAACCAGCCTCCTATACCGCATTTATGACTCTGTATTATACCAGAATGCGTGTAGGAGAGTTATGTGCATTAACGCCTGCAGATGTGGATCTGGTAGGCCATACAATCACGATTAATAAGACCTTTCAGCGTATTAACGGCAGAGATGTAATTTGGCCGCCAAAGACGCCAAAAAGCAACCGGGTTGTTACCATTCCACAGACCCTTGCCAACTGTCTGAAAGAGTATATGGATAAGTGCTATGAGATCCAGCCGGATGACAGACTGTTTCCTTACACAAAAAGTTTTCTGAACCATGAAATGCTCCGTGGATGTAAGAAGTCAGGAGTTAAAAAGATCCGGGTACACGATCTCCGCCACTCCCATGCAAGTCTCCTGATCGAAATGGGCTGCCAGCCTCTCCTCATTGCAGACCGGCTCGGACATGAAAAAATACAGACGACCTTAAATACTTACAGTCATCTGTATCCGAATAAGCAGGCAGAAGTAGCTGCCCAGCTTGAAAATGTGATGAACGGAACGACAGTTCCGAATGGTAGCCAAATGGCAGGTGTAGCCAATTTGTAGCCAATAAAAGAGAAAAATCTCTGGAAAGCCTGTAAAATAAGGCTTCCCAGAGATGTGGTGTCTATTCAAACTCAATCGTAGCCGGTGGTTTCCCCGTACAGTCATACATCACTCGATTGACATGTTCCACTTCATTCACGATCCTGGTAGTCACTTTTCCAAGTACTTCCCAAGGGATCTGTGCCGCATCTGCAGTCATAAAGTCTGATGTATTAACAGCTCTCAGCGCAATAGCATAGTCATAGGTTCTTCCATCCCCCATAACTCCCACTGACCTCATATTTGTCAATGCTGCAAAGTACTGTCCCAGTCCTTTATCCACTCCAGCTTTTGCAATTTCTTCTCTGTAAATTGCATCGGCATCCTGCACGATCTTAACCTTTTCCGCTGTCACTTCCCCGATGATACGGATTCCAAGTCCCGGTCCCGGGAATGGCTGTCTCATGACAAGATATTCCGGAATACCAAGTTCTCTTCCGGCCTGTCTTACTTCATCTTTGAACAGGTCGCGGAGAGGCTCGATGATTTCCTTGAAATCTACATAGTCAGGAAGTCCTCCCACATTATGATGGGATTTGATGGTGGCAGATTTACCGACACCGCTCTCAACCACATCCGGATAAATGGTTCCCTGAACAAGGAAGTCCACAGTTCCGATCTTCTTTGCTTCTTCTTCAAATACACGGATGAATTCTTCACCGATGATCTTTCTTTTCTGTTCCGGTTCTTCCACTCCCGCTAATTTCTCATAAAATCTGTCCTGAACGTTCACTCGGATAAAGTTTAAGTCATACGGTCCTTCCGGTCCGAAGACTGCTTCTACTTCATCACCTTCATTTTTGCGGAGCAGTCCATGATCTACAAAGACACAGGTCAGCTGTTTTCCGACTGCTTTCGCCAGCATAACGGCTGCCACAGAGGAGTCCACACCTCCGGACAATGCACAGAGCACTTTTCCGTCTCCAACTTTTTCACGAATGGATTTGATCATGTCATCCACAAAAGAGTCCATATTCCAGTCGCCCTTGCAGCCACATACTTTGTATAAGAAATTATAGATCATTTCTTTTCCCTGTTCTGTATGCATAACTTCTGGATGGAACTGGGTTGCGTAAAGCTTCTTGTCTGCATTTTCCATGGCTGCCACCGGGCATACCGGGGTTGTCGCCGTGATCTTGAAGCCTTCCGGTGCTTCGGCGATGTAGTCGGTATGGCTCATCCAGCAGACTGTTTTATCACCCACACCGTCAAAGAGCTTGGATGAATTGTCCAGCTCCACTTCTGTGCGGCCGTACTCGCTGACAGGTGCAGTCTCCACCTTGCCGCCGAGGACATGGGCCATCAGCTGGGAACCATAGCAGATACCCAGAATCGGGATTCCCAGTTCAAAAATTGCTTTTTCGTATGTCGCGGAATCTTCTCCGTAAACGCTGTTCGGTCCTCCAGTGAAAATGATTCCTTTTGGATTGTATTTTTTTATTTCTTCAAGTGAGGCAGTGTAAGGTTTGATTTCGCAGTAAACGCTGCATTCTCTGACTCTCCTTGCGATTAACTGATTATATTGTCCCCCGAAATCAAGGACAAGAAATTTCTCGTGGTTCACGGGCGTTCCTCCTATATTCCTATATAACTTTATAAAATAACCTATATTCTTATATATTATAAGGTAGGCATGGTGTTTTTACAACTCAATTCTTCCCTGATCTCATTGATTTTGACAGCTTTTGGTGCTAGAATGATAAAAAAGTCGAATGAAATGGAGAATTTTATGAAATTATTAGAGGAACGCATTTTAAAGGATGGAGTATTAAAGGATGGGGGAATCCTTAAAGTTGACAGTTTCTTAAACCACCAGATGGACATCGGGCTGCTTCAGGAAATAGGAAAAGAATTCAGAAGACTGTTTCCGGAAAACATCACCAGAATCTTGACCATTGAAGCCTCAGGGATTGGAATCGCGACGATTGCAGCACAGTATTTTGACAATATCCCGGTTGTATTTGCAAAGAAATCCATGTCCAAAAATCTGGACGGAGACCTGCTGACCTCTAAGGTAATTTCTTATACAAAAGGACTGGAATTTGATATTTTCGTAGAAAAGAAGTTTCTGTCCCCGGATGACAATATTCTGATCATTGACGACTTCCTTGCCAATGGCCAGGCATTAAACGGATTGATCGATCTTGTCAACGGCTCCGGCGCTAATCTGATTGGATGCGGTATCGTGATCGAGAAAGGTTTCCAGGACGGCGGACAGATCATCCGCGATAAAGGTGTACATTTAGAGTCTCTTGCAATCGTGGAAGACCCGAAAGACGGAAAATTATGTTTTAGAAAACAATAAATATGCCTATTTAAAATAAGAGCCGATGTTTTCACTCATCAGCTCTTTTTAAATATTCACATTCACCACTTCCTCAGGCTTTGCCCCTGCCTCTTTTAACAGCTTTACCTGTTTATCCAGCACATATTTGGCCTGCGCATAGGCGTCTCCCACATAAACAAATGGTCCTGCCTTGACGACTCTGCTGTATCCTGCTTCCTCTTCCAACGGTGCTCCTGATGAGTAGTTTATTCTTGTCAATTTCATAGTATTTTCCTCCATATGCTTCACCCTAAAATAATCAGTCTATTCTTATATTCCGCTTCTTCCAGGCTTTTTATATACCGTACCGGTGTCATATTCGTATATTTCCGAAAATCCTTCATCATATGGGACTGGTCATAATATCCGGCATTCATGGCAATGGCCAGCAGGTCCTTTTCATCCTCTTCCCATTTCAGGCTGTTTAAAATCGTCTGAAACCGGGCGATCTTACAATACGTTTTCGGTGAAATTCCCATATTCTCTTTAAACACTTTATTTACATAGCGGACAGAGTATCCCGTCAATTCACCCAGTTCTTCTATCTTTACATTTCCGTCCCGCCTGGTGATCTCGTCTATCAGGTAATTTCCAAGATTTCTGTCCTCTAAATGCTCCAGCTTTTCCTGATTACAGTTCACATAAAAATTTAAAAAAGTCTGTATCTGTGCCCGGAAGTCACGGCTTTGAATGATCTTATCAAATACCTCTTCATCCTTCATAAATTCCATCAGCGCTGCTTCCCCTTCGACTAATTCATTCGGATTCACCGTGTCGGGCAGTATCACCTTTCCCGGCATGAACCGGATGCCGAAAAAATAATCTCCCGGCTTTCCGATCATCGGGGAAGCCTTCAGCCTGGTGCCTATGATGCTGGCATAAGGGTAATTTTTGCTGCAATAAAACAGAAAGTCCACACATCCGTCCGGTACAATGGACAGGATGTCGTGGACGTCCTCTTCGACTTCAAATGCATAAAAATGTGAAATTCCGTAAGCCATCATCACAGCCTTATAGTAATGGGATGTTGTCATGACCAATGACGGCTGTTTGGGCACGATAAGTTTTTTTGGGTGTATTGGCTCCATATCTCTTCCCTGCTCTCTATTTGCTTCTACTATAATACTTCATCGCTGTATTGTACAGAATCCCTGTATATTTTATTTTGTAATTAAATTTTAGCCTGGAAACGGTCATATCTTAAGGCTGTTAAGTCCAGTGCTGTACTGCCGTCCACCACCATCTCAGAGAGCTGTTCGCCCACAGCCGGGGCAATCCCAAAGCCATGGCCGGAAAATCCGCAGGCCAGGATCAGACCGGGTACTTCCTCCACTTTGCTGATGACAGGAACTTTGTCGGCACACAGATCCATCCATCCGGCCCAGGTGCGAACGATCTTTGCATCCGAAAGGGATGGGAAGTATTTCATGATGCCCCGGCAAATGCAGGATGCCGTGATGCTTGAATTAACCGGAGTGCCGTTGTCCTTATTAAAGCCTTCAAAGTTTGAGGAACCGCCGAAGACAAAAGAGCCGTGTTTTGTCTGATGTCCGTAAAAATCCGCTTCCGCCGTCCCCAGCATTTGTCCGAACATTTCCGGTTCTGCCTCTGTCACCAGACATTCCAGCAGTGCAGGCTGCATAGGGATATCCACGCCCACTGTACCCGCAATCTCTCTGCTTTTAAGCCCCGCTGCCAGTATGATATTCTCTCCTTCATACACGTTTTCTTTTGTGATGACCTGTCTTGCTTTTCCCCTGATCTTCCGGATCGCAGTCACTTCTTCCCCAGTAATGAACCGGACCCCAAGTTCTCTGGCTTTCTTATAAAATGCAAGCGTTGCCAGCATCGGGTTTGCATGACCGTCGGTGGGACACCAGCTGGCTCCTATGACTTCATCGGACAGATATGGACAGATATCCCGGACTTCCTCACCTGAAATCATCCGCACATCCAGGCCGCATGATTGAGCATTTTCAGCCAGTCCGCTTAAAATTTTCATGTGTTCTTCTGTCTTGCCAAGCCGCAGGTTTCCATCCTGACAGTATTCCACATCTGTTTCCAGCTCCTCCGAAAGGGTCGGCCAGAGGTTCTTTATTCCATACATGGCAAGGGGAAGTTCCCGTTTGTCTCGGCCGGACTGGCGGACGCCTCCTCCGTTTCTGCTGGACCCTCCGTCTCCCAGGTGATCGCTCTTTTCCAGTACGATAACGGAACAGCCTCTTTTTGCGAGATAATAAGCCGCTGCATTTCCGATGATTCCTCCTCCGATCACGATCACATCTGCACAACGATTTCCCATATTACCGTACCTCCTTTCCAAGCACTCTCATTTCCGTAGGACGCATCGGCGCCCTGGACGTAGCCGGTTCCAGTTCTGCCGGAGAAACTCCCAGTTCCCTTGCCACGATTCCCCTGACCAATTTAGAACAGGTCTGTCCCTGACAGAGTCCCATGCCGGTTCTTAAGTATCTCCGGATTTCTGTGAGGGTGAACATCCCGTCGTGGACGGCTCTCCGGATTTCTCCTTTCGTAATTTCCTCACACCGGCAGATGATCATATCATCATCGTTGGCCGGAACAAATTCCTTTAATATTTTTGATCTGTCATTTATCGTATTCACAGTTCTTTCCTCCATCTTTTATACTCAGGCTTTAAGAGGCCCGGAAAAACCTTGCCTTCATTGCCATGTCCACAGGCACCTTGATGGTCAGAAGATTGGTGTGATCAAATGCTTTGGATGTCTTTATTTCTACCACTTCTGCCCGGCATACCTCGTTTCCGCTCCGGTCAAGGGCTTTTCCCTCTGCCCCTTTTTCCGGCAGCGGAAGGAATTCATACGGAAGAGTTACGCTTGCATAATCTCTCTCAAACTGCTCATTCACGAGGAAAATCGCCTGTCCGGAACAAGCAGCCACACACATGCCGCATCCGATGCACTGAGCGTCCGGATCTACTGCCGGCAGGGAAGTGATATTTTCTCCGATCTTGATACACTTCTTAGGACACGCATCCTGACACGGATTACACGGGATGTTCTGGGTACACTCCATCACCGGATGGATTCCTATGGTTTTCGTAACCCCCGGGTACTGTTTTACTTCTTCTTCGCCTAAATAACCATTTTCAAGCAGGTTCATAGAAATATCACAGCCCTCATCTGTCTTCTTTAGAAGCTTCCCTTTATTTTCAGGCCCGAACATTCCCTGCCTCAGACTTTCCAGGGCTTCTTCCAGTGCGGCAAGCTTCTCATCCCGTTCTTTCTCATTCATAAATCCAAGTTCACATGCAGCGGCGGTACCTGCCATCCTTCCTTCGATCATGGCAGAACTGGCTTCCTCAATTCCTGACACATCTCCCGCCACAAAAATTCCTTTGACGGAAGTCTCTCCGTATTCATCACAGAGCGGCACCTGTCCGCCTTTCTTTGGGTTATCTTCCATTTCACATCCGGCCATTTTTAAAAGCTGGGACATTGGAGACAGTCCCACGGCAAGGCAGATAGTATCTGCATCGAAATGTTTCTCTGATCCGGGCACGGTCTGCCAGTTTTGATCCACCTTTGCAATGGTCACTCCGGTGACCCGGTCTTCTCCTTCCGCTTTCACAATCGTGTGGGATAAATAAAACGGTACGCCGCATCTTGCCAGCTTGGCCGCATGGACTCCATAGCCGCCGATTCTTGGCGCCGCGTCTACCAAAGCTGCAACCTCACATCCGGCCTGCATCAGCTGATAACTTACTACCAGTCCTACGTTTCCGCTTCCAAGCATCAGAACCTTTTTCCCCGGCTGTACACCATGCAGGTTCATCATCGTCTGGGCGGCTCCCGCTCCGATCACTCCCGGCAGCGTCCACCCGTCAAAGGTAACCATATTCTCTGAAGCCCCGGTTGCCACAATGATGGCATCTCCCTTATAATGCCGGATCTCATCTCCGATCCGCACAGTGATTTCTTTGTCCAGATAAAGCCCTATGACAGTGGCATTCAATACGACCTGCACTCCCGCATCCTCTGCCTCTTTTAACAGATCTTCTCCAATCTTAAATCCGCGGATCTTTGCTTTGTGTTCTTTGGAACCGAAAAATTTATGTATCTGCTTAAACAGCTGTCCGCCCGGTTTTGCGTTTTCGTCAAAGACAATGACATTCATCCCTTTTTTTGCCGCTTCTATGGCCGCAGACAGGCCGGACGGCCCTGCTCCTACGACGATCAAATCATACCGTTTCATATCGTTATCATCCCTTCATCTTAGTTTTTTCTGCGCTGACTCCATACTGAGTCTGAACCCTCATCCCTTCTTTCAAAGGTGTCACACAAGTTCTCACATTGGGCCTGCCGTCCACCACCATGACACAGTCCGTGCAGCGCCCGATGGCACAAAAAATACCCCTGGGCTTTCCGTATTTTTTCGTATGCCGGTGTACCATCACCCCGGCGGCTTTCAAAGCCGCAGCAATTGGCTCACCCTCAAAACCCGTCACAGGTTTGCCATCATAAAAGAAAGAAACCTCCTTCCCTTTCTCCGTCCTGCCCAAAATCGGATGCTCTTCAATTCTCATAGCCAAAACCCTCCTGCCATATCTTTTCTTAATTTATCCGCAGCGAAAAATGCCTTCTCTTTCCACAACTATCATTCAGTATTTTTCAACCAAAAGGTGCCATCCTGCGATAGTTTTTTATCACTATTGGAGGAGCACATTTCAAAAGCGCGACGGAAATAGTGATAAAAAACTACGCCATTCTTGGGGAATCCCACAAGTTCAATTTCGTCCCAATTCCCTGATCCAGTGCTTTTCGATACAATTCTGTTCCCCATGCCACATCTTCCACCGGCATTCCTCCGATAGAGAACAGGATGATCTCGTCATCGTTTTTCCGTCCGGGTACTTTTCCGTTGATGATATCTCCGATGTCTTCGATTTTCTTCCTCGGCATGATTCCATCGTGATACATATCTACAAATTTTGTTCCTATAATTGGTACGGTCTCAAAAGAAGGATGAGGATATTCTTCGGTCCACGCCTCATATAACCCAAAGTTGTCTACCACTGTCTTTGCCCTGTTCAAGAGAAAATCGTCTTCAAAGTTTGCACATGCAGGAAGACCGAAAAATGCTCCCGGCTTGATCCATTCCTCTTTGACCATAGGGTAATTTTCTGATCCTTCCGGGCATGAGGTAGCCATGCTGATAACGTCCGAATCCCGGACCAGATCTTCCAATGTATCTGTCAACTCAATTGTCTTAAACTGAGGAAATTTCACTTTCACATATTCAATGAAGCTCTCAATAGAACCCCGGCTTCTGCCTTTGATCTTAATGGTATCAAGTTCCGGACAAGTGCAGACAAACGCTTCCAGAGCCGTTTTGTTCATGACACCGGGTCCATAGATCCCAAGCACTTTGGAATCCCTTCTCGCCAAATGCTTTGCACCGACTCCCGGCACTGCCCCTGTACGGTAAGCACTCAGTAAGTTTGCAGACATTAAGGATCTTGGAGCTCCTGTCTCTTTGTCATTCAACATAAGCATCAGAATGGATCTCGGAAGTCCTTTGTCTTTGTTTTCCACATTGGAACCATACCACTTCATCCCAGCCATGTCATATTCTCCGCCCAGGTAGGCGGGCATCGCCATAAATCTGCGGTCCGGCCCATTCACCGGCATATTCGGAAAAGGTGATATATCCGGAAAAGAAACCATGCACCCATGAGAATTTCCATTAGAACCTCCCATAGCATAATCCCCTCTGCTCAAAAGCCGGAACATCTCTTCCATACTCTCCACACAGCCCTTCATATCCGTAACCCCGAGCTTCACCATTTCCTCTTCGTTTAAATATAAAAAATCAACCCTTGAATTACTCATTATTAAAACCTCCTGTATCAGATAATAAATATTTTATTTTTGTGCTCATTTTAGTCTTTCAATGCCTTCTCTTTTCTGCATAATTGGAGTGAGACATTTTACGATAGTTTTTTATCACTATTGGAGGAACGCATTTCAAAGCGTGACGGAAATAGTGATGAAAAACTCATGCCAAAGTATTCACCGTTTGCATTTCCGGACATTCGACCGTACCCATTTTCTTTATTCCCTTTACCCAGATCACTGAGAATGCGATCAGTGCCAGCAGCAGAGTCGCGAATATTTTATAAATCAGGATTCTGGCATCACCCTCGGCAATGTTAAAGATCATATAAATGTCACCGATAATGCAGATCACCTGAGGGATACCGAGAAGAACCAGCTTCTTGTTTCTGCCCTCGGCATCCGGATACCTTCTTCTCAGCGCAAGGACTGTGATATTAACCATAATATAAGAAGTCAGCCAGAAGCAGGACGCCGCAAGGATTATATTTGTAAGCCCTGAAGACTGGGTAAATCCGGTAACGATCAATGCCGTGATTCCTCCGCTCAGCAGGCCGATTCCTGCTGCCGGAACCCCATACTTGTTTTTCTGTTGAAAGGCCTTCGGAAACAGCTGATTTTCTGCCATACCGCTTAAAATATTCGGAATGCCTCCGAGGACGGTATTGACTGTACTGATTCCCGCCAGCAGTGTCACGATGCCCATCCAGTAAACTCCGGCCTGGCCCATGCACCGTTCTGCAAACAGCATATGGGGCATTGGATTCGACGCCAGTTCCTGCAGTGTGACATACTGTGTCATCCCCACACCGAGCAGCGCCTGCACTCCGAACAGGACGACGATGCCAATGATCATAGCCAAAAGTACGTCTCTTTTGGGATTCTTAAGATCCTTTGACACCGGGATTACGAATTCAATTCCGATAAACAGCCAGAATGCCAATGCTGATAAAGAAACGATTCCTCCAATCCCGGTAACCTGCGGCTTCGTCTGCTGAGCAGCCGTCACTATCTCGCCGGTGCCCAGATGAAAAAAACTTATGATTCCCATGAGCAGAAAAGATGCCAGCAGAAGGAATACGACAATGTTCTGGATTCGGGCGAAAAAATCAACCCCTTTATAGTTTACATAGGATAAAACTCCCAATACGATCACACTGATCAACGGTGCCGGAACCTGAGGCAGAAAGATCTGATTCAGTACCGTTCCGCACATGGCGATTTCCACGGAACCGGATAGAATATCAACAATCACATAGGCGGACAAGGTCGATACCATGGAAGCCACTGGCCCCAGTCCCACCAGGGTATACTGTCCCAGGCCTCCTTCCGCTTTCGGCATCATGGAATGCAGTTCTTGAAAGCTTAACGCCAAAAACCCATTCAGTATCAATACGACAAACAGTGCGATAATAAAACTTTTGCCTGCAAGGCCCATACCCTGCCCAAGGGAAAGCAGGCAGCTGGTGGCCACAATCAGCCCTACACAGACAGATACCGCACTTCCGAGTCCCAACTTTTTCGTATTCTCCATACATATCACTCCTTTTCATAAAAGAAAGGCGTCCCCGGATATCCGGTGAACGCCTTTGTTCCCATCTCTCTTATTTACTTCGTTTCTTGCTGATGGGTTACAGTTTACTCTCTTTCTTTTCATATGAATTGTAAAAATCGGAACTCGTTAATTATTTTCTTCAAACCGGACCAGGCCGATATAGTATCTGGCCGAGTCATCCAGCAATACTTTCACAGGGATTTCTTCCCTTTCCCCACAGTTGGACCAGATCAGGATTTCCCGTTCCTCATCATATCCTGTGATAGTCACCCAGTGCCAGTTGTCTTCTCTGAATTCTTTCCTGGAATGACGCCAGATCAGCAGTGCTGTGGGGTGCCCGTGATATAACCCTTCCTTAATAAAATCGAGACAGTCCTGCCTATTCCTGGGCAGAAACATGCTCCTTGCCTTTAATTCTTTTCCCCTGTCGGATGCAAAGCTTAAAAAATCTTTTTTAAACTTTCCGATCAGCGGATAGCCCATGAAGCCGGGCGTCATATACTGATACATGCCTTCCATAAGTTCTAAATATGATTCATGGGGTATCAACTCTGAATTTTCTACTTCTTCCGAAAATAAACCTTCACAGACGGCGATATTCGTGCCGGTGACGCTTCCGCATCCCGCACGGCGCTGGAAAGTGCCTGGAAACCATTCCTGGTTGCCGCCGTAAGCCAGATATTTTCCGTCTCTATATATTTTAGGACACTTTAATTCCATCTCACATCACTCCTTTTCTCATTATAATATCTTTTTTTGTCAAGATATACAACCCTTGCTGCATAGACTATGTAAAAAGCCCCAGGTGTGTGTTATGAAACAATTATCAACGAAGCAGCTTTTAAAACTCTGCATCATTTTTCCCATTTTGGTCAGTCTGCTCTCCAGACTCCTGACACCCCGGATGGATGAGATTTTCCGTCAGCTGAATAAGCCTCCATTCGTTCCTGCCCCGTGGATCTTTTCCGTCGTATGGCTGATCCTCGATATTTTACTAGGACTGAGCCTTTACACCCTGCTGACCTCGGACATCACAGAGCAGGAGAAAAAACAGGGAATCAAGCTTTTTCTCGCCGTGTCCTTCTTTTTGTTCTTCTGGCCCATCATTTTCTTTGAATACGGACTGGTCTTTTTCTCCTTTGTCTGGATTCTGGCTCTGAATCTGCTCAATGCACTAATGTTCTATGTATTCCGAAAGTACAGCAAAAAATCTGCTTTTCTTCTGATCCCGTACATTGTCTGGTGCTTGTTTGCGGCGCTTTTAAACCTTGGATTCCTGATCGTCAACTAAAGCTTAGTCTCCCGCCGGATAAATACATACTTGGCTTCAGAAGACAGGGAAGGTTCATACTCGTATCCGTCCCAGTCAAACTCTTTGATATCCTCCGGCCGGTCAATCCTGTTCTTTACAATATGACGGACCATCTGCCCTCTGGCCATCTTGGCCCATGCCACGATGGTCCGGAGTTTTCCGCCTCTCATGGTGAGAAACTCCACGTCCACAAAACGATCCGGCCCATCCAGATATTTTTTCACAGTTTTGGCATACTCTTCAGAAGCCAGATTAAGGATCAGATCCTGTTCTCTATAAAGCTCCTTATATATCGCATCTCCCCAAAACCGGTACAGACCCTGTCCCGCTGTTTCTACTTTGCATCCCATCTCCAGACGGTACGGATGAATCGCATCTAAAGGCTTCAGCACTCCATACATTCCGCTTAAGATTCTCACATGCTTCTGGGCATATTTCATATCCCACCCGGTAAAATCTCCTGCGCCCACGTTCTGGAATACCAGGCCGTCATAAGTCATGAGGGCCGCACTTCCGTCCCCATTTTCAAAATTCTGTATATCTAAAAAAGCCTGAATTGCAATCTTTTCATTTACCTTCATCAAAGATTCAATCTCCCACGGCTTCAGTTTTTTCAATTCTTCATAAATCTGTCCTGTCTTTTCTGAAAATACAGGCTCTGTCAGCTTTCGCTGTTTTTCTTTCCTGACTTTCATGTTTTTTGCAGGTGAAATAATCGCTATCATGGTACTTCCTTGTGTTATAATGGGTTTCATGAAAGGCGGTGCATCATGAAACAATTTCTGCTTACAGTTTCTTTATCTATTTTCCTGATATCATTTTCGGTCGTATTTACACTGAATTTCCGGCCCCTTTACTATGCCGATATAAAGCTTCTTCATATCAGCCGGGAATCCGGACTCTCTGAAAAACAGATCAGAGAAAACTATGACCGGCTCATTGATTATAATTCTGTATTGTATAAAAAAGACCTGAAGTTTCCCTCTCTTCCCATGTCTGAGGAAGGAAAGATTCACTTTCAGGATGTAAAGCGTATTTTCTCTGGCCTCCAATACGCCTGTATCATCTCATTTATCATAATCCCTGCAGGCCTTTTATGGAAGCGGGAAAAAAAGGATTTCCATTTCTTAAAAAAGGCATCCGTCTCTGCCGCCGTGCTTCCGCTCCTTTTGGGAGCTCTGGTCTGGGCGGCCGGATGGGACAAGGCCTTCGTGACTTTTCACGAGCTGGCCTTCTCCAATGATTACTGGATCTTCGATGAGGCTTTCGACCCTGTCATCACCATCCTGCCGGATGCCTTCTTTCTTCACTGCGCCCTGCTGATGGCCGCAGTCCTTATTCTGTTATGTGCCGTCTGCTTCCTCGCAGGAAGACATCTGTGCCAAAGGCAGGAAGCTTAATAATATCTTCCCAGCGCGTCCGCCGCAATGATGGCCGCATATACATCCTCCGGTGTCACTTCAAACGGCATGTTGCCGAGAGTGTCATCCGGAGAGCATGCGAGGCGCGCTACTTCCATGATCTGTTCTTCTTTTACTTCCTTGATTCCCAAGTCTGCAAGGGTAGTCGGGAGTTCTGCTTCCTGACAGAATCCGAGGACTTCCTGAATCTCATCCTGATCCGCTCCTTCCAGAACCAGCTGTACCAGCGTTCCGAAGGCTACTTTTTCTCCATGGTATAATTCATGGGTTTCCGGAATTGCAGTTAAGCCGTTATGGATCGCATGTGCCCCTGCCAGACCGCCGCTCTCAAATCCGATTCCGGAAAGATAAGTATTTGCCTCTATGATATGTTCTACTGCCTTCGTGCAGATATTTTCACGGACAGCAAGTTTCGCATCAATCCCCTCATCAATCAAAGTTTCATAGCAAAGTTCAGCCAGTGCCATGGCCGCGCGTGTGATCTTTCCTCCCACACAGTTGGATGCGTCAGACTGTTTGCAGGCTCTCGCTTCAAAATAGGTTGCCAGAGCATCTCCCATACCGGCTACTAAAAGGCGTTCCGGAGCTTTGCTGACAATGTCGGTGTCCACCAGCACCATGTTCGGGCTTGCCGGCAGAAACAGGTACTTTTCAAAGACACCGTCATCCGTATAGATCACAGACAGTGCACTGCAAGGCGCATCGGTAGACGCAATGGTCGGCACAATGATGACTGGCTTTTTCATGTAATAAGCCACTGCCTTTGCGGTATCATGGATCTTTCCTCCGCCGATTCCGACGATGACTTCGCTTCCGGCCTTTTCACAAATGTCCATGACACGGTTGATCTCTGTCATACAGCACTCGCCGTTAAAAGCTTCATATGTAATCTTGGCATCTTTTTGCCCTTTTGCTATGGAAGGCTCCACTCTTTTTCTTCCGGACGGACTTGTCAGAACAAAAAGGTTGGTTCCATAGTTTTCCGCATATGTACAAAGGTTTTCCATCTCACCTTTTCCCTGGATATAACGGCTTGGACTTGCGATAATACTTGCCATAGTGATTTCCTCCTTGAATCCTTTGATTCTTCTGAATCATTTGAAAGGTTAACTAGCATCGATACATTTACTATACCATGAAGCTCTGCCGGAAATCCACCTCTGAATGTTAAAACTTTGTCACGCATACTGCTGATATACTTTTGATTTTTTGGTCTTCCTATGGTATAATACTTTTAACATAATTATTACAATTATATTACATCTTTTTTACAAAGGAAGGTTTCATGCTGAACAAGAAAAAGATAAAGACAAAATCTGTCAAAAACGCCGTTAAAAAAGCAAAGCATCAACCGAGATATATCCGTGCAGTATTTGAACGAATCACACTGCGTCTGTCTTTTCTTTGCTTTCTTGGGATTATGATTTTTACTGGGTTTCATTTTTACCAGGATCGGCAGAAAAAAGTGAATGCCGCAAATGAAGCCAAACATCAGTCTGCTCAGAAAAAAGATTCCGGGCAGGAAAAGAAGAAACCACAGCAGTGGTATGAACACCGCGCGGTTGCCCATGCTCTTGGAGAGATCGATGGTAAGGAGTATACCAACTCTAAAGATGCGTTTTTAAATTCCTATCAAAATGGTTTCAGGGTTTTTGAAGCTGACCTGATGCAGACTGCGGATCATGTCATGGTCGCAAGGCATTATTGGGGAAAAGACTTGAGTGATCCGAAGAGCAAGGGAGGCAAACCTGTTTCCTATGCCAAGTTTAAAAATATTAAGCTGTACGGCAAATACACTCCTGTCTCACTAAAAGAACTCTTTGAACTGATGGACAAATATCCTGATACATATATTATGACGGACACCAAAGACAGTGATGCCGCAGCCGCAAAAAATGACTTCTCTGTCATTGTAAAGACAGCAAAAGAAATGAAGAAAGAATACCTTCTGGACCGGTTAATCGTACAGATTTACAATCAGCCAATGTATCATGCCATAAAACAGGTTCATCCGTTCCGTCACTTCCTTTATACCACTTATCAGCAGACAGATGTGGCATTCAGCAGGATGATCAGGTTCTGCACTGCCAACGGCATTGAAGCTGTCACTGTCCCTGTGAGCAGTGTCAATGATTACCGGATGAAGCTGCTAAATGACGCAGGCCTGTATTCTTTCACACATACTGTCAACAGTGTATATGAAGCCAAAGAATATATGAAACTCGGTGTCTATGGGGTTTATACAGATTTTCTGACAAATGCCGAGGTAGAAAAATGTTCTTTTTCTCTGAAGACAAAAGATTTCTTTGATAAAATTCAAAACGGAAAATAATCTTGCAAAAAGGACTGCCGCACTTTTTTCGTGCGCCAGTCCTTTCATTTCGTTTACGTAAATTCTTAAAGTAAAGATTTATAGATTGCAATAATATCTTCTAAACCTGCGTCTTTTGGATTTCCAGGTGCACACGCATCTGCCGCCGCTGACTCTGAAAGGAACTGAATATCCTCTTCTTTGACGATTTCTTTCAGATCCTGTGGAATTCCCACATCGATGGAAAGCTGTCTCACCGCGTCCACGGCAGCCTTCCTATATTCTTCCTGACTCATGTCTTTTGTGCCTTCCACACCCATGGCCTTGGCGATGTACTTATATTTATCCCCTGTGGCATCAGCATTATATTCCATGACAGCCGGAAGAAGAATGGCATTTGCAACACCGTGAGGTGTGTCATAGACTGCTCCCAGTGAATGAGCCATGGAGTGTACGATTCCCAGTCCTACATTTGAGAATCCCATTCCTGCCACATACTGTCCGAGAGCCATTCCCTCTCTGCCCTCTTCTGTGTTTTCCACTGCGCCCCGCAAATTCTGTGCGATCAGTTCAATCGCCTTCAGATGAAACATATCTGTCATTTCCCATGCATCTTTTGTAGTATATCCTTCGATCGCATGGGTAAGGGCATCCATTCCGGTTGCGGCAGTCAGGCCCTTCGGCATAGAGGACATCATGTCCGGATCGATAACGGCAATGACCGGAATATCATGGGTGTCTACACAGACGAATTTCCGCCTTTTTTCTACATCTGTGATAACGTAGTTGATCGTAACCTCGGCTGCTGTTCCCGCGGTCGTCGGAACTGCGATGATCGGAACAGACGGATTCTTTGTCGGCGCCACGCCTTCCAGACTCCGCACATCTTCAAATTCCGGATTTGCAATGATGATTCCGACAGCCTTGGAAGTATCCATAGAAGATCCGCCTCCAATGGCAATCAGATAATCTGCACCTGACTCCTTAAATGCAGCGACACCTGTCTGAACATTTTCAATAGTAGGATTTGGTTTAATGTTAGAGTAAACCTCATATTCATATCCCGCCTCGTCCAATACATCTGTTACCTTCTTCGTAACGCCGAACTTTACCAGGTCAGGGTCCGAACAGATGAATGCCTTTTTGAAGCCTCTTGCTCCCACTTCTGCTGCGATTTCCCGGACCGCACCTTTTCCGTGATAGGACGTTTCATTCAATACAATACGCTTTGCCATAACAACCTCCTTGAGATACCTTTGATTTATCGTGATTCTTTCATTATCAGTTTACCTCCCGGCGGAACAGGCAGACAAGTGACACATTTCCCATAATGTCAAAAAAGTGACACTTCCTTAAAAGTGTCACTTTTTAAAGTCGTTCAAAAGCTCTGCAAGTTCCGGAGGCAGGGCCCTGACCAGCAGTTCTGCCATATCCTCCGTGCTCCGCTTCATCCCACCGGTTACCCACTGTACAGTCATGGCAATGGACCCCCGGCAGTACATTTCCAGAAGAAACTCGATATCCGGCGGAATCTCTCTCTGATATTTCTTTTTTATAATGTCGGTGTAAAATTCATAGATAAAATCAAAATCATGCTGGAGCAGTGAATTGTGATCCTCAGATTTAAAGGCTGCCGTGAAGAAGCACCGTTCTCCTTTGATAAATTCAAATTTCTTGATCAGTCCTTCCCTGAGTGTAAGGCTCACGCCCATCTGCCGGAAGGATACAATGGCAAGCTTATCAAAATACCAGTTGATTAGATCATACTTGTCCTTAAAATTCCTGTAAAACGTCTGTCTTGTCACATCACACCGCTCTACGATCTGCTTTACCGTAATCCGGTCCACAGGCGTAAAAGCCATCAGCTCCCTGACGGCACCTGCCAGTTTATATTTTGTTTTTTCCGATGCATCCATGAAACTCACCTCATTTGTCCGCCAGGCTTTCCTCAAAAAAACTCAGCTGTGCAATGGCACAGGATTCGGCTTTTCTTTCCGTTATCTTATCGAATTGATCCGGCTCTCCGCAGAGCATCGTGGTATCCGGCCGGTACTGTGCCGCAGTTTGATTTACAGTTTCTCTGCTGTGGCTGGCATAACAATAAAGACAGCCTGCCGGGCAGGTATCATAACTTCCGATGTCAAAACTCTTTGCACATCCACACTCCGGCCTTTGATTTTTATCTTTGTCCACAGAAATCTTCATTCCAATGAGCTTTTCCACAAGTTCTCTGTCGATACAGCAGCCCTTCCTGATGCCAAAACATGAAAGGTCATAACCTTCTGCACAGGTCACCGTGGTCATACCGTGATTTCTCGCAGAGGTCCCTGCTCTCTGTGCAAATTGAAAGACTTCTTCCTCTGCAGGCCGGCGGATTCCCGCCTGGGCCATCTGTCTTTTTATTTTCCGGTATATATCTAAAAAACTGATCACTGCCTGTTTTGTATATCCCTCCAGGGCTTCTGCCATGGACTCAAATGTATGAATATGCCACTCTATAGAATAGTCTTTGCTGATCAGCACAGGATCATAGCGCCATATAACCCTCTCTTTCCCGATCTTTCCGGACAGCTCCTGAAACAGGGGAATCAATTCTTTTTTCTTATCGGGCATTCCCGGCTCTATATCCTTTCCGTATCCATTGAGTGTAAATTGAAAATAAAACGGATACTCTTTCAGCTCTCCTAAATACTTCATGAAATTTTCAGGGTTCTTTGTCCAGAACACGATACAGTCAATATTTTCTCTGGAAAGCAGAATTTTGCTGACTTGTTTTGGATTCACCGGATTCCTCACGAGCACGGAGCCGTCCCGAAGCCGGTTTATGAACCATTCACCATAAAAAGCCGGAACATCTGTCCTTCTGCTGACACTCAATATCATAAGCAGTCTCCCTGTCACATTCATTATCGCTGGTTCTTTCACTGGGTTCATTGTACCACGGTTTTTCAGCAGATTCCATATTTTCTTCTTGACATTCACAAATGTAACTGATACGATTACAGCATAAACTGTAACTTAAGTTATTACATATAGAATAAGTCAGAGGGGAAATCAACTTATGAACAGTGAATTTACGATAGCAGTCCACGCACTCGTTTTTTTAAACCATAAAGGAGAAAGCGTATCCAGCGACAAGCTGGCCGCTAATATCTGCACAAACCCGGCAAGAGTCCGGAAGATCATGGGGAAACTCAAGAAAAAGGGACTGATTTCTACAAAAGAAGGGGTAGTAGGAGGATATCTGTTTGACCTGGAGCCATCCAAGGTAACCCTTTATGATATCAGCAGTGCCCTGAATGTTCCGTTTGTCTCGTCTTCCTGGCGGAGCGGCAACAGCGATCTGCCCTGTCTGGTGGCTTCCGGAATGGCAGGCATTATGGATGACATTTACGGCAGCCTGGATCAGTTATGCAAAGATTATTTAAAACAGGTAACCATTCAGACCATCGATCAAAAGATCTTCGGTTCATCCAAATTAAAGGAGAATGAAAAATGAAAAAATATGACGCAGTAATCATTGGTTTTGGAAAAGGCGCAAAGACTCTGGCAGGCACGCTTGCCACAAATGGAAGGAAAGTCGCTCTTATTGAAAAGGATTCTAACATGTACGGAGGAACCTGCATCAACGTTGGATGTATCCCATCCAAATCATTTGTTGCGAGTGCAGCTTTTTCTGCAAAGCTTGATTCTTCTTTTGAAGAAAAGGCAAGGCTGTACCGGGAAGCCGTTGAAAAAAAGACAAAGCTGACAGATACATTACGGGATAAAAACTACCATAAGGTCGCAGACCTGGAAAATGCAGATGTTTATAACGGAACCGCTTCTTTTATAGACAGCAGGCATGTGGCCGTGGCGTTACAGGATGAGACACTGGAACTGGAAGCAGATCAGATTTTTATAAATACGGGAGCTCGCCCGTTTATCCCTCCGATTGAGGGTCTCTCTGACAGCCGGCGTGCGTATATCAGTGAGACCATGCTTTCTTTGGAGGAACTGCCGAAACACTTGGTCATCATCGGAGGCGGCTATATCGGCATGGAGTTTGCTTCTATCTACACGAACTTCGGCTCCAGGGTTACTGTCATCCAGGACGGGGAAGTATTCCTTCCGAGGGAGGACCGGGATATTGCCGATGCTGTTGCAGAGAGCTTAAAAGAACGCGGAGTAAAGCTGCTGCTCTCCACAAAAATAAACTCTGTCCGCGATGAAGAAGCTAAAACGATTGTGTCTGTGAAAACACCGGAGGGCGATGAAAAAATTTCAGCAGATGCCGTTCTTGTGGCTACAGGACGCCGCCCTAATGTAAACGATCTGAATCTGGAAGCTGCCGGTGTGGAATTGACTCCCAGCGGTGCTGTCAGGACAGATGAATTTCTTCAGACAAATGTTCCGGGCATCTATGCCATGGGTGATGTGGTCGGAGGTCTTCAGTTCACATATATTTCCCTGGATGATTTCCGCATTGTGAAATCACAGATTCTGGGAGATAAAAAACGAAACGTAAATAACCGGGGCGCCGTGCCGTACAGTGTCTTTTTAGATCCTCCGTTTTCCAGAGTCGGACTGAGCGAGTCAGAGGCCAGAGACCAGGGTTATGAATTCAAAATTGCAAAACTCCCCGCTGCTGCCATCCCTAAGGCAAATGTTCTCGGACAAAAAACCGGGCTTTTAAAAGTCGTAATCGATACGAAGACAAACGAGATTTTAGGTGCTCATCTGTTCTGCGCCGAATCCCACGAAATTATCAACCTGATCAAACTCGCCATGGATGCACACCTTCCCTATACTGTGCTGAGAGATACAATCTACACCCATCCGACCATGAGCGAGGCACTCAACGACTTATTTAATATCCAGGAGACTTTATGCAGTATTTAATTTCATTTTTAGAAGGCATCATAACCTTTATATCCCCCTGTCTGCTGCCGATGCTCCCTATCTATATCTCATATTTTGCAGGAGAGACAACGGACCGCCCAAGGCACAAAGCTTTGCCCAATGCCATAACGTTTGTTGCAGGCTTTACCCTGATTTTTATCTTTCTGGGCGCCTTCGCGGGCACTCTTGGAGGGCTGCTCACCTCACATAAAATGATCGTGAACATAATTACCGGCCTGATTGTCATCATCTTTGGGCTGAATTTTACCGGAGCGCTTAACACAGGCTTTTTAAACAGTACAAAACGCAGCTCTATGGAAATGAAAAAACATTCCCTTGCATCATCTTTCTTATTCGGGATCGTTTTTTCCATCGGCTGGACCCCATGTGTAGGGGCGTTTCTTGGCTCCGCACTGATGATGGCGTCGCAGCAGGGCTCCATGGCAGAAGGCATCCTCATGCTGTTTCTCTACTCAATGGGTCTGGGCATTCCGTTCATTCTCAGCGCCGTGCTCATTGAGCGACTGATGGGAGCCTTCAGCTGGATCAAGTCACACTACGGCATCATCACAAAAGTTTCCGGAATTCTGCTTATTATCGTGGGATGCGTGATGATGTTCGGAATGATGGACCGCTTTTTATCATTCTTGACATTTTAGGAGGGATCTATGAAACAACAAACAAAACTGATAGGGATCATTGTCATACTCATTGCACTTTTAGCAGGCGCTTTTGTCCTCTACCAGAATCTGAGCAAAAAATATAAGGCAGATACCGCTTCCAAAGAAACATCTTCCGGGGATGCTACAGAAAAACAGGAAGCTGTCACTGCCCCGGACTTCAACGCAGAGAACGCCGATGGAAAATCCATAAACTTCTTTTCTCTCACCGGCAAAAAACCCATTGTGTTAAATTTCTGGGCCAGCTGGTGTCCGCCGTGCAAACAGGAGATGCCCGGTTTTGAGGCCATGTATAAGAAATATTCCGACAAAGTCAATTTTGCCATGGTCAACATGACCGACGGAGCAAGGGAAACAAAGAAAAAAGCCTCCTCCTTTATCAGAAAGCAGGGTTATACTTTCCCTGTTTACTATGATACTGAACAGGAAGCTGCCTATAACTATCAGGCAGAGTCTCTCCCCACAACCTACTTTATCAACCGGGACGGAGAAATTGTTTCCGGAGCCAGGGGCGCTATGGAAGAGAGTGCCCTGGAGGCACAGATCAAAAAACTGTTAGAAGAACAAAGTGAGCAAGCCCACTTCAACGCCCCAACCCCTCACTCTTTGAGGGGCTTGACAACTTTGCGTGCCAGATGCAATTTGCCGCGGGCAAATAATTTCCTTACGCATCTGTGTACAACCCGCGGAGCGTTTTTTATTACTTAGAAAAGGAGCGGAACTGACTCATCCATTGTCAGTATCGCTCCTCTTATTATTTACACCCCATGAACTCTCCGAGCATCTTGATCTCATCCGCGAAAATACAGTGTCTGATCTCACCGTTCCGGGCTTTTTCTTCAAATTCTCCGAAGTCCATCCAGAGAACAGAATCCACTTCTTCCTTCTGCAGCCGGAACTGTTCTTCCGCAAGATCTGTCTCATATACGTAAACTGCACTCAGCTCATGGTTATGAAACGGCTTTCCGTGAAAGATATCCTTTACGACGGAATCTCTCATTCCTATAAACTTAAATTCTTCCGGCTCTGCCGTTACTCCCAGTTCTTCGGAAAGTTCCCGCACCGCAGTGTTCAGATAATCATCCCCTGCCGCCATGTGGCCTGCTGATGACACATCATAATACCCAGGAAATGCGTCCTTTTCTTTGCTGCGCTTTTGCAGCAGGACATCAAATCCGTTTTGTTTCCTGCGCACCAGCCAGATATGGGAAGTCCCGTGGAGATCACCGCCCGTGTGCACAATTGATCTTTCCTTTACGATCCCTGTAGGTTTCCCGTCCGAAGTCAATATATCAAAAAGTTCCATATCTTCGCCGTTTAGACAAGCCTGTCTAAGGCAGTCCCCCTGATAGACAAGCTTCAGCGAAAAGAAAGGTCCATTCTCAGCCAGCAGCTTAAAAAAAATCTTGTCCCCCTCCCAAAGGTTCAGGTCCAAAATATCCTTCTTATCCACCCATTCTAAGACCCCTTCATTGCAGGCGGTCAACTCCCCCTTAAATCCGTCTGCCGTAAAAAGGCTGATGTATTCCATCGGCCAGTCGTCACAGAGAAACGTAAGAATACCTCTAAACTTCCAGGACGTAAGCTTAAGCCCCGTCTCTTCTTTTACCTCTCTTAACAGGCAGTCCTCCGGGCTTTCTCCGTATTCAAAATGTCCTCCCACGCCGATCCACTTGTCCTTATTAACATCGTGTTTTTTCACGGTCCGGTGAAGCATTAAATATTTCTCATCTTTTTCTATATAACACAGCGTTGAAAATTTTGTCTTGCTCATCGATCATCCATCCTGTTTTTATTCTCTGTCAATAACGGAATTCTGCTCCGTTTCCTAATTCCCAGTATCCTGTTTTTTCCGCTCCCAGCTCAAAATGAAGCTTTGCGATCCCCATATCAATCTCTTCAAATCCATTTTTGACCTTCACATGGGCTGTAAACTTTCCATCCTTCCACCGAAATTCCACCGGCTGTGCATTCAGGGCAGACGGGGCCTTCTCAACTGCTTCCATCCCCTGCATGATCCAGTCCGGAATCTTTTCTTCTGTCTTGAGCATCTGATCTGCTTTTTTCCCTTTTTTCTTTACAAAAGAAGAGATCATCTTTTCTTTCGTCCTCTTATCCGCCTCTACATATCCAACCGTAATGACCGCCTCAAGGCTCTCTCCCTGTTCTAAATCGCACACACAGCTGTCCTTCTTATATGTACTGCCCACCCAGCATGTGCCGAGTCCGGTAGCAGCAGCCAAAAGGACCAGCTTTTCACCGTAATAGCCCAGCTTTTCTTTTAAATCGGGATCGTCTTTTCTGCCCGCCATTGCAATGAATCCATGCACATTTTTAAACATGCCGTAGCTCATTTTAATCTTGGAAATGTTGCCCTCATCTGTGATGAGCTGCAGATGGAGCCCCTGTTCCTTATTGATTTCCCGGATCATCTGAAACAACGGCTTTGCATCTTTTTCCCTTATATATTCCGGAAGGTACGTCCTTCTGGAACATCTTATGTTGATTGCTTCTCTCGTATTCATTTCTGCCTCCTTATGCCTGCTTGAATCAAATCGTAGCTCTCCCCGATCATGCGTTTGATATCCTCATCCGGCACTGAACCGTCAAGAATGATGGAATTCCAATATTTTTTGTTCATATGAAAGGCCGGCACAACAGAATCATAAGTCTCTCTCCATACCAAGATCCACTCCGGATCACACTTTATATTGACCCAGATATGTCCGTTCCGTTCAAAAATAAAAGCAAATGTCTTTTTATTCATCTCATGTCTCATGAGTGTCCAGTTGCTGTCATGAAACGGATAGTCTTCATAAACCTGCTTCAGTGACATGCAGAATTCAATCACTTCTTTTCTTGTTCTCATACCCCGGGCCTCCTTTCCATAGCCTTTTTATTATAACACTGATTCTTGATTTTTGCCCGGAAAAAGAAGAAACAGACAGAAAAATGCTGTCTGCTTCTTAATATTTGCTAATATTTTTTTATCGTAAATGCGGTCGTCTGAGGCGGAATGCTTGCGGTCATAAAATCAGCATGTTCTACCCGTACCCGGTCGCCCTGTTTTAAGTCCCTAAGCCGTATTCTGCTTCCCTGGCGGTCCAGAATCGGAGTATTCTCTGTGACTACAAAACGGATCTGGCTTTCCGGTTTTCCGGGTATTCCTGTGTACAGGAAACCGTTGTGCAGATCAACCCCTGCCACTCTCCCGTCGGTAACCGCTGTCCCGCAGGGATTGCTTTTCACAATGATCCTGTATGCTCTGGCCTGGGGTGGAATACTTTTTGTCATAGCCTTTGAGATCCAGGCATCGACCGTCATGCCTTCCTTCAGATCCCTGGAAGTAATTCTTTTCCCGTCGCTGCAGTGGATCAATGTATGCTCATCCACAATCATTACAACGACGGACTGAATTCTGCTGTCTTTCTGAAGTCTGCACACTGTTTTGACGTAATCTGCGTCACCCGAATGCATGATATTTTCAATGGTCCCGCCCTGGATATTGATTGTTTCTCCCTGATCCGAATCCCATATATTTTCACAAAAGCTCATGCTTATACAGTTCCTTTTTCTTTTATATTATGCAGAAATATAATTTTGTGAAGTTTTTTACTGTATTTTCCTGAAAAATATTCTTCCAAATACGCTTTTGCACTTTTTTATCCTGAATCTCTTTTTTGACATATGTAAAATATTCCAATGCATCCTGCCAGTCCTTTGTACTGAAGCTTTCCGCATCAATTTTATTCAAAATCCGGCTTATTTCTCTGTCTTTCTGCCTGTCTCTGAGTTCCGAAAGATATGCACATCTGCTTTTCTCTGCTAAAAAATCCAACAGTCCCTGATCTGCCATCTTCTATATCCTCCCATTCTCTGTATCTCCCTGTACTTTTGTCCGTAAAGAACGCCTGGTGATTAAAGCAGACTTTTTTTGAGTATTTTCAGCTTTTCCATCACCACCATCTGCCAGTCAATATTCTGGTCTTTGGCAGACACTCTAACATATCCAAACACACGATGTTTTCCTGATTCCATAAATTCATTCCCCCCTATATACTGTAGGTTAAAAATCTACTCCTATAAAGTATCACAAGAAAGAATCAATCTTATACTCGGAGGGTGTGCCCTGTGGGGATCTTTAAGCTTGTATCTCATACACTGTCTCAAAAATCTGCTGTTTCATCCGTTCAAAATCTTCTTTCGATGACTTCTTTGGATATGTCATATTTTTCAGCAGCAGAGAGGATTGTCCCTGCTGGAGATCCGGCTGTATATAATCAAAATCATTGAGGCAGAACCCGGCTCTTTCGTAAAATCCTATCCTTCTCCTTGCCAAGTCTGTTCCCGGCTCTTCTACTTCCAAAAACACTGTTTTTTCCGTATTATTCAAAAAATCATTCAGGAGCATTCCCCCGATTCCATTTCCCCTTAAGGATGCATCAACCGCAAAATGCTCTATAAAAACGAATGTGTCAAACTCCCACACGGCGAGAAGGCCATGGATTTCGCTTTCTTGTTTCACTGTATAAAGCTGATACGCCGAACGGCCGAGAAGGTTTCTCTGACCTTCTTCATTTCTTATTTCACTTGGCGGAAAAGCCTCTGTCATCAGTTCATAAATTTTTGAAAATTTTTCTGCTTCTGCCTTTTCCCATTGATAGATATGCCTCAAAATAAAACCTCCATAAAAAATTCATTCATTTTTTAATTAAATTTTATTACAAAATCAATCAAATTTATACAGCTGCTTTCATTTCGCATACTATAAAAATTGTTTGGGATACTAAAGAGGTAATAAATTTTAAAGGAGGCATTACAATGGCAAATATATCTATGTTAGATTTACAGAACCTTCGTCACTTAATCGGCGGTTTTGACACCACACACTGCAAAATGCAGGCTTATGCAGACCAGGCGACAGATCCCGCTCTGAAAAAATTCTTTCAGCAATCCGCTCAGTCAGCAATGGACAGTAAACAAAAATTAATGCAGTTTCTTAAGTAAGGAGGAAGCAAAATGTTAGATGATAAGACAATGGTAGCCGATACGCTTGCCGGCGTAAACGGAGAGCTGACAAGGTACGGCGGAATGATCGCCCAGTCGGAAAACCAGGAATTAAAGCAGACATTAAAACAGATGAGGAACCAGTGTGAAATGTCTCAGGAAGAGATTTATAAGCTTGCCAGAGAACGTGAGTATTATGTTCCTGCAGCACCTGCCACTCAGGAAGAAATAGATCATGTAAAATCTCTGTTCCCACAGGATAAAATGTTTTAAGTAAATTTATTTAAGAAAAGCGGCATCCAAAATATTAGGTTTGTGATCAGCCCCTTGTCAAGTAGACAGATGAAATATCTAAAATAAAGTGCCGGAAATGGTCATGTACATGCATGGCCATTTCCTATGCACACCATTTTTCTTTATATTTTTCAATGCGCGGACTTTTACATAATATCTTTTTTAGCCTTCAGTTTCTTCAATGGATAATAGAGATTCAGCCTGCTGGATAGGATACCATCATTTGAAAAAACAATAGTTTTATCCTTTCCTTTGATTGCATCAAAGAAAGCCTTCTTTGCGGTATAGCTGCTGTTGGAGAAATTGATCATGGCATCTTTTATGTCTATTCTATTATTTCCATTGTTTATGACACATTTTTGATTTAAATCACCGGCCTGATCAGCAATCCTTACACCAGATATCTCATATGCTCCTGAAGGGGCCTTAGATGAAATTGGAATATTAAAAGTATATTTACCTGAAAATTTGGGCGAGTTTGACCATTCCCCTTGCCTGTTATTTCTGCATATACTAAATATAAGATTGAACTGAAAAAAGCAGGTGATATTTTGACTCCAGTCTCCAATCAAACTGAGCTTCTGAACGCTGTGGCTTCCAAAGAAACTCACATTCAGGCAGTCTCAGATTTCACAGTCTCCAAACAGATCACTGTCCGCTGTTCCCTGACACTCACTGGCTGTTCCGATGAATGTCCGGTCTCCCTTTATAAGGATGCTTCCTTTCCCTCTGCTATGTTTCATGTTTCAGAAGGAGGCAGCCTCACCCTTCAAAACATTGTGTTAGACGGTCAAAAGGAACTCCATTCCGGCAGAGATCCTATGAACCGTTCCTTAATATTGATTTCGGGCGGTACGCTCATTCTGAAACACGGTACAGTTCTCCGAAACAACCATTCCTATACAGAAGGGGGAGGCGTTTATTTTTCAGGCATCGGTTCCCTTCCAAACAATTTCCTGATGACCGAAGATTCGCAGATTTCGGGCTGCTCCTCCAGACTCTGCGGAGGAGCTGTTATGGCCGCTGTCAAACATCCCGATGATAAACTTTCAATCCTGGGACGCGCTTTGATCACCCACAATACTGCGGCCCACGGCGCCGGGATCTATCTTCGCTCTTTTGAAAAGCGGGCGGGAAGCATCCTCACCGTTTCTGACTCGGCAGCCATAACTGATAACATTGCCCTGGGATGCGGTGGCGGCATCAATTTCTCAGGCTTCCGTGAAGATGCTGAAATACCTTCTTCCCTCACAGTGTCAGGTAATGTGAGGATCTCCGGAAATGCCTCTGCTTACGGGGGAGGTATTTACTTCTTCGGCTGCAGTGAGGAAGATCAGCTGGATATCGAAAAGGACTCTGTCCTCTCTGAAAACAGTGCAAAAGAAAACGGGGGAGGTCTCTGCCTGGTTTCCCAAACAGGTGCCTCAGTTACAGTAAATGAATGTTCTATTTCCAAAAACAAAGCCGATGGACAGGGCGGAGGCATTTCACTCACTAATCGTTCTTCAAAAAAATCTGTCCGCCTGGCACTGATGAATTCTGATATAAAGGGAAACCGGGCGGCTTCCTGCGGCGGAGGCATTGTTTTTAGTGCAGGCAGCGGAGAATTTTCCTTTCATCTTACAGACAGCAGGATTTTTGAAAATATTTCTTCTTCTGACGGCGGCGGTATTGCCATGAGTTCATCCGGCAGCGGCATTGTCAATGTGTCACAGACTTCATTTTCCAGAAACACCGCAAAAAAATCCGGCGGCGGGCTGGCCTTTCTGTCTGAGTCTTCATCTAAAGCAAAAAATCTCTCCCTGACATCGGCAGAGTTTATCAAAAATCAGGCAGGATCAGGCGGAGGAATCTTTCTTGATTCCAAAGAAGGCGCTGCGGATGCAAACCTATATGACTGTATCATCGAGGACAATACGGCTCGTTTTGGGTACGGCGGCGGTATCCTGTCCCATGGCTTTGGCAATATTGTAAGTTTAAGAGGCACCACACGGCTTTCACAAAACCTTGCCAAGAAAGCAGGAGTCGGTATCTCTCTTGAATGCGGCAGTTCTCTTATTCTTGAGGAAGGACCAAATTTATATGACGGCTTTTTCCTCAAAGATGCGGATACTCATCTCTACCTGCAGAACACCCTCCATCCCAATGCATGTATCCGTCTTGAGAATTCCGAATATATTTCTCCAAACAAGGAAGGAAATCCAATCGTCATCTGTGCCCCTTTATCCGAATATTTCGGTCTTCAGCCTTCGGACGCCGAAAAATTTCGGATGCCGTCCCACGGGTTTAACGGCTGGGAATTCCGTCTAAATCCTGACCGAACTTTTGTCCTGCTGGCTCCCGTCCGTTTCAGGATACGCTATGAGAACCTGTTGGAATCCTCAAACACCAACCCAGTTTTTTATACGACAGATTCACCTGATCTCATCCTGAATCCTCCGGAAGAACTTCCGGGCCTTGCCTTCCTCGGATGGTATGACGATCCATTCGGCGGAAAACAGATAAATATGATCCCCCATGGAAGCACGGAGCATTACACGCTCTATGCCAGATGGAAACCAGAACCCGTGGGGTTAAAGTCCCTTCCCCTTTTCAGGAAACGATTTCCTCTTTCTCTTCTGAGCAAAAGAAAGCATTAAAATAAGGGAGTAAATCACAGTACGATTTACTCCCTTCTCCATACAGTTTATGATCGGCCAGAAATTGTATATCCGTTTTTTCCTCTCTGCTTTGTCTTGTAGAGAACCGCATCCGCATGATTATACAGCGAGACAAAGTCTGTTCCGCCCCAGAATATCATTTTCACGGATATGCCCTCGTATAACTGTTATAAACTCTTTAATAGCCATATCCCTAAACACATGGCCGAACCGGCCGTTGGCCTGCTTAAAGTTATCAATATCCAACAGGAAAAAGGCATACATGGCAACCTGATTTTTGACAAGACCTTCCCGATACACCTTTCTGCAGCATTGGTTTTGAATAACTTTTGTTTCTTCATGCCGGCTCCTCCTCCCAGTCCTCTGTCCCGACACTATAATCCTTCTTTGGGGCATATATCCTTCAGACAGCATACCTCACAGTGTGGCTTTGTCCTTGCAGTACAGATATCCCTTCCGAGAAATACCAGCCTGTGGCAGAAGTCGCTTCCTTCTTCGGGAGGTATGATCTCCCAGAGTGCCATCTCTACTTTTTTTGGATCTTTGATCTGATCCACCAGTCCCATGCGGTTCACCAGCCGGATGCAGTGAGTATCCGTGACGATTGCAGGTTCTCCGAAAACATCGCCCATCACAAGGTTGGCGCTCTTACGTCCTACCCCCGGAAGTTTCATCAGAGCCTTAAAGTTATCCGGAATTCCGCCGCCGTATTCGTCTCTCAATATTTTCATACAGGCACTGATATCTCTCGCCTTACTTCGTCCAAGCCCACACGGCCTGACGATCGCCTCTATGTCCGCCGGATCTGCTTCTGCCAGAGCATTCACATCCGGATATTTTTCATATAAATCCTGAACAACCACATTGACTCTGGCATCTGTACACTGTGCCGCCAGACGCACGCTCACCAGCAGTTTCCATGCCTGGTCATAATCCAAAGTACACCCTACATCAGGATACTCCTTTTTCAGCCTCTCTATGATCTCCAACGCTAATTTGTCTTTTGTCATATTGTACTCCTCTATTTCTATTATAACAAATAGGCATTTGCGAAACGCCGGAATCCGCATAAATACGGCATTCTTTTTGCTACAAAACAACTCCTCAATGATTTATGGTAAAATTGAGATGTCAAATAACAATTAGCAATATCACCAAAAAAGGAGTTGCACCTATATGATAACATACAAACAGCTTTCTTTGGCAGATATTTTTACCGATTGTCAAAATAAATTGTCCCGGTGTCTTTCGTTTCTCATTCTCACGCTGCCACCAGCAGACCTCGTAAACATCTTCTTTATCCGATGCTCAAGGCCCTGTTATTACAGCTCATTTTCTCTATTCCAAGACATCTCTCTTGATCGTATTTCTCAAATACTCTTGCTCCTTCATCTTCTGCAAATATTCTTCCGTGATCTCGGCATATCCATTCACAAGACCTGGCATCGGCGTAACCGGATGATACGTAAAGAGCATAACCTCCTCGTCGGCCTGCCGCACGATCTCATCAATAACCGTCGAATTCGCGAACGTCGCCGTGTAGACCTTCCAGATCCGGTCAGTGTTGTGAAACTGCAGCCCCTTTGTTTTTTGTTACAATTCCTTTAATTCTTTTTTCTTTTGATCGAGATAATTCTTCCATGCTTTGTCGTCAAGAAATTGATTTTCATCCGGATGTTTCAGCATGTATTCGTGTTTATTCAGCAAATCAACGTTAGACGTATGATTTCCCATAAACAGATCAACTTTCTGGTTCCTTACCTTCTCCAGCGAGTGCAGATAATCTTTTCTCGCTTGAAATCCAGAATCTCCAATTTCGTTCAGATAATCCGACTGAAGGGTGTTAAAGCCAAAGCCGCCATAATATCCTGCGCGTTTTCTCTCTTTTCCGTCCGTAATATCGAAGAAACACACGATACAACCTTTCGTGTGTCCCGGAACCAGATAAAATTCAACGGTCGTATTGCCAAATGTCCGTATATCCCCTTCTTTGACTGCAACGTCCACATGAAATAATGTATCCATGCAATTGCCGCTTTCCTGAATCATAGTCAATTCCGGATGTTCCCGAAACATTTTTACATCCGGTTCACCCATGTAGATTTTGGTTCCGAACATGTTTTTAAAAAAATTTACAGCGCCAAAGTGATCAACATGGCCATGCGATAAAATAATCCATTTTACGTCTGCCGGATTAAAACCCATTTCCCAAATTGACTGTATCAGCACTGCCTGCGCTCCACAATTCCCAGCATCAAACATAAGAAGACCTTCTCCCGTGTCCACAATATGCACGCAGACCCAGCTACCACCAACATAGTATAAATTTCCATAAATTTGAAATGGTTTTACATAGCGCAATTCCTGATTAATAAAAAATTTTCCCGTCTTTTTACCTGCAATTCTGTTCCGATGCTCCTCATAATCCTTATAATCTGATTTTATTGACATTTTACTTTTCCTTACTGATATAAATTCCATCGGCTGCTGGCCGGCACAAGCCGCAGACCCGTGGGGTGGTCTGCAGCCGTATAATCTGCAAGTATATTTGTATGATGTACTGTTCGCGAAAACAATGCACAACAGGAAGTACAGTTTCATTATAACATCTGCTATAATTCCACTATACTTCCTACTATGCGGTTTATTTTTTAACTTTAGAAGAGGAATGCTACTGAACTTACAGTAACTACTGCGATCAATATGATCAGCAATGGCCCGCCAATCTTGACAAAGTCGGAGAATTTATATCCGGCCGGTAAAATCTGCATGTTGACAGCTGTTCCGTAAGATGTTGCAATTGCCAGATTCGAACACGCCGCAATTACGATAACCCACGGAACCGGACTGATTCCAAGACCAAGCGCCATTGCGATAGCAATTGGGCTGATCATAGCCGCCGTTGCATTGTTCGACATAAAATTCGTCAGTACGCTTGTTAAAACTGCAATTACAATTGTAAGAACTACTACGGAAGCGTTTTTCCCTCCGAAAAGATTCAGTACTGCGTTTGCGATCAAAGCTCCGCCGCCTGATTTATCAAGTCCCGCTCCAAGTCCGCCGATACCGCCGATTGTAATCAGTACATCCCAAGGAAGCTCTTCATAAGCTTTCTTGACCGGAATACATTTTGTTCCAAGAACGATAACTGCACCTAACATACCGATAACGCCGATTGTAAAATGGCTTTTAAATGGTTCAAATCCACTCGCCACGAATAAGAAAATGCACAGAAGCATTGTAAATACTGAAATAGCTCCTTTCTTGCCATCCGCCGGATCATTTGTGCTTTTTTCTTCAACTGCCGGGGCATCTGCATACATGTTTCCCACATTGAAGTCCGGACTTTCCGGTTTCAGAACTTTCTTCAGCAAAGTATATCCGATCGTCCCCCAGAAGACAACCTGCACGATAGATGCCGGAAGCATGATTTTTGTCATATCAAACATTCCAAGTCCATCTTTATATCCGTCATATCCCTGAAGCACCGCGTTCGCCGCAAGCTGTGATGTAGACCCGACCAGCGTACATGCCCCCCCCAATGACTGCTGCAGTTCCCGCCGGGAAAATAACCATCTTAGATCGGATCCGTCCGTTTGATCCAGCCGCTACAACAGCGATCAGAGGCATCCAGATAGCTACTGTTCCGTTATTGCTCATAAACGCTGACATCAAACAGCATACAGCGCTTGCTGTTACGATAAATCTGCGTTCCGTCTTTGCTAAAAATGAATTTCCAATTCTGTCGCCGATTTTCTGAGCCATGCCGGTCTCAAAGAGCGCCGCGCTTACGATACACATCCCGACGACCATTGCCCAGCCAGGAGCGCTGAATCCGGCATATACTTCCGAAAGTTCCATCTGCGGAATCAGAATTCCCATTGCTACGGAACTTCCCATAGCCACAACGCTCATTGGCAATTTATTCCACATGAACAGTACAATTGTAATTGCTGCAATTATAATTGCTATAATACTTGAACTCATAGTTTTTTCTCCGTTTCCCCACATAGTTTTTCTTGTAACTTAACTTTATACACTCATATATAAGAGTTCAGCCCTTTATTATGGCTTCTTATACTTCTGCATACTCCGCGTCTTTCCACTTCGGATGATCATATACCGACCTGTCTGCTACGAATGGCCATTTCTTTCCCTCTGCTACTGCCAGACAGCCTTTCACACACATTTGAGCCATTTTAATGACCGCTTCTCTTGTCTGTGCCGCCGAATGAGGGCTTACAATCAGATTTGGGCAATTCAAAAGCGGATCATCTGTCTTTGGAGGTTCATTGCAGAATACGTCCGTTCCTGCCCCTGCAATTTCACCTGCTTTCAACGCCTCTGTCAGATCTGCTTCGTTGATGATTCCGCCGCGGCTGCAGTTAATGATCAGTGCCGTTTTCTTCATTTCTGAGAGCTGCTTTCTGGAAATCATATTTCTGGTTTCCTCGGTGAGAGGCACATGAATGGATACTACGTCACTGATTTTCAAAAGCTCTTCATAGTTCTCATAGTACTCTGCGCCGTAACCTTCTACCTGTTCTTTTGACAAAAACGGATCATAGGCTGCTATTTTCATTCCACATCCTTCACAGATCTTTGCAGTTTCACGTCCGATTGCCCCAAGTCCAAGAATCCCAACGTTCTTACCTTCCAGCTCAAATGCTTTTTTAGCTCCACGGATTTCCCAGTTGCCTTTGCACATTTCCGTCTGAGCTTCCACCAGATTTTTGGAAAGTGCGAACATCATCGCCACCGCATGCTCTGCAACGCTTCTGTTATTGGCTCCCGGTGTGATAACTACAGGGATCCCATGCGCTGTAGCTGTCTTCACATCTACGGAATCATATCCTACGCCTGTACGCCCGATAACCTTCAGATTCGGGCTGTTCTCGATGGCATGTCCGTCACATTTTGCAATCCTTACGATCAGAGCGTCTGCATTCTTCATTTCATCCAGATAATTGTTTGGATCCTGATTATCTGCAACATAAACATCCGCGATTCCGTCCAGCATCTGAAGCCCTTCCGGGCACACGGCCTGTGTCATTACAAATTTCATCTTCTATTCCTCGCTTCTTTCTAATCTTTTATTTAGTTCATACCCTTATCAGCGTTCTCTTTTAAAACCCTCTTAAGCGCTTCTACGCCTTCATCGCACAGATAGTTGAATGGCCTTCTGCAGTCTCCTACCGGATATCCAAGCATCGCAACGGCCTTCTTAACTACTGTGTTCGGATTCCCATATTTGAACACTGCGCGGAAACTTGCGATAGAATCCTGCGCCGCCTGCGCATCTTCCAGTTTCCCTTCTTTGAAAAGATTGTAAATAGAAGAAAGTACATGAGGATATACATTGGAGCATCCGGCGATCCCGCCAGTTCCCCCTTCTTTTAATGCCGGAAGGATCAGGGAATCATTTCCTGATAATACGAAGAAATCTTTGTCAAGATCCTGAGTCTGATGAATATATGCTTTCAGGTTCTCCCAGTCCCCGCTGGAATCCTTTGCCCCGACAATAATATCTACGTCTCTGGCGAGCCTGGCGACCGTCTGCGGAAGAAGTTTGTTGCCTGTGCGTGCCGGAATATTATAAAGTACAATCGGCGTGTCCACATGTTTTGCAACTTCTACATAATGGTCATACAGTTCTTTCTGAGATGCGACCGCAAAACTTGGCGTAATAATGGAAAGCACGTCTGCCCCAAGCTCCTCCGCTTTCCTGCTCATACGGATGGTATCTGCTGTGGAAATGCATCCGGAGCCTGCATATACAGGTACACGTCCTTTTACCTGATCGATCGTTGCTTCAAGCACTTCAACCTTCTCATTCTCGCTTAAGATATAACCTTCCCCGTTGGTTCCAAACGGGAAAATACCATGCACACCGCCGTCAATCAGACGTTCAATCTGTGCGCGGAGTTCCTCTGTATTCATACTTTCATCCGCTTTCATCGGTGTTAAAATTGGTGTGATAATTCCCTTCAGTTCAACTTTTTTCATGATGCGTTCTCCTTTCAATTTTGAATTTTTATGAAGCACTTTCTCTGCGATTCGGCACAGGATATCGACTGTTCCGAATCCACCTGATTTTGATATTACCTGTATGGAATGGCCTCCGCATTTAATTTTTGATACAACAACGCCTTGTTCAATTTCGCATATTGGTTCGATCTGCGTACATCCAATTTGCTTCATATATCCCATCAGCGTATCCCCGCCCGTCATCAGGATCGTAAGATCCAGCCCCTGGTTTACCAGTTCGTTGACAATGCAGCCATGCGAATCTGAGATTCTGAATCTGACAGATTCCTGTTCTATCTTGTGGTCTTTCAGAAATTGTTCTTTGCTGTCATCCGAATCAAATGTATCAACAATCACTTTCTTCCTGCGCTGGCAGAGTCCCGCTATTTCGCGTGTAAATGATCTTCCCTGCGCCGTCCCATAATATTCCGGCATCAGTTTCTGATGCATTGTCAGATGGATTCTTGTAAATCCGCCGTTCTTTTCCGCATACGAAACCTGCTGTTCTGTAATCTTGTTCAGACTTCCGCATGCTACATACATCCCGTCAGTCTTGTGAAATGCCATCTCTCCTTGCCGGTTGAAAGATATTTTTTCTACCAGACGATCTGCCAGTCCTGCGCACCCCGCCAACAGCCCGAGAGCGTTCTTCTCAATCAGCTCGTCCAGTCGGTTATCAATGTCTTCTGTACTGACCGTATCACATACGATAATCTCCGGTTGGTCTTTTGCCAGTTCAGGAATCTTCTCGCTTCTCTTTAACACCTCTACGGCAACATCGCTCTCTTTTTTGATGATATCCGGTATGTACGACATATTTACCGGTTCAAATGGATCCTTTCCAAATACACTGTTTTCCAGCAATTCACCGTCTATATAATGAGTCCCGTTCTTTGTAACTCTGTGAATTTCCGGATAACCGGGAAGGAAGAACACTTTGCCGTTTCCCGCTGCATCGGCGACAGCTTTTACCTCGGCCCCTATGTTTCCCCTGAGCGCAGAATCTGTTTTTTTGAAAATAATCTGTACTTCGCGGGCAATCGCCCACTCTGTAATCTTTTTTACTTTCAGATACGCGTCTTCTTTCTGCATTGGCCTTGATTCACTGTCGATCACAAGAACCTCTGTGTCTGGTCTGATTTCACTATTCTCCAACTTTGTTTTTGTGAAAACCCGTGTACTGATGCCACGTTTTTTAAACTGGATTCCTGTATCCAAAGCACCAGTAAAATCATCGGCTATAATCAACAGTTTTACCACGTCGTTTTCCTCCCGCTATTATTTGTTTTCTGCAAGGCGGATCGCATAATCAATAGAATTTACAAGGCTTAATTCGTTACATTTTCCTGTTCCTGCAAGATCAAATCCGGTTCCATGATCTACAGATACGCGTATGATTGGAATGCCAAGCGTTACATTGACGCCGGATACGGCGTCCCATTTCTTTTGCTCCTTATTATATTTGAATCCTTCTACCTTAAGCGGTATATGTCCCTGATCGTGATACATTGCAACGACAATATCATACCAGCCCCCGATTGCTTTAGAGAAAATGGAATCCGGAGGCGTCGGCTTCTTCTCCGGAATATGAATCCCTTCTTCCAGCGCCGCATCAATAGCCGGCTGAATCTCTTCAATCTCTTCCGTACCAAACATTCCGTTCTCCCCGCAGTGCGGATTCAGGCCTGCCACGCCAATCTTCGGCTCTTTAATTCTGATCGCTTTACATGCATCGTTGGCAATTCTGATGCACTCCAGCACGCGTTCTTTTTTTACCCTCTCGCATGCCTGACGAAGAGAAACATGCGTGGACACATGTACAACTCTCAGATCGCCATGGGCGAGCATCATGGTGTATTTGCCGGTATGTGTATAATCTGCGTAAATCTCTGTATGTCCGGAGTAATGATGCCCTGCCATGTTAATGGCTTCTTTGCAGATCGCATTAGTTACAGTTGCATCAATCTCGTTTTTCATTGCAAGCTCGATCACCTTCACAACATACTGGAATGCGGCTTCCCCACACATTTTTGAAACTTTACCGTATATATGCTTTTTCATATCGACCAGTTTCATATCATAGACGTCGATCGTTCCGTGTTGGAATACCGCATCTTTTACATTTTCTACAGCATGGATCCGGATTTCATTGCCTTTCCCAAGAAACTCCACTGCGTTTTTCATGCAATTCGCATCTCCAATAATGATTGGCTTACATCTTTCGTACACAGCCGGGTCTGAAAGTGCTTTTACGGAGATTTCAGATCCATTTCCCGAGGGATCTCCCATTGTAATTCCGATAATTGGTTTCTTTTCCATTTCTACTGCCCTTTCTTTGATAATTGTTTTATTTCAGAACTCTCAGGTAAATACCCCTGATATCATCCAGTGATAATTCTTTCATGTTATTTACCAAAAGTCTTTTTTGATCGCTTCCTGCCTTTACAAGGAAATCAAGGTCTTCCATTTTTACTCCGAATTCATTCAGGTCTGTTGGAATGTTTGTCACTCTTACAATGTCTACAATCTGTTCGATCATATAGTCCGCCTTTTCATCCACATTTTTTTCGAAAAGCTCCGGGAACACTCCGTCGCACAATTCCGCAAGTCTTTCCCTGCAGGCGTCTTTGTTGAATTCCATTACATGTGCAAAAAGGATTGCATTGGATACGCCATGCGCAATATGGTATTTTCCGCCCAATGGATATGACAGCGCATGTACAGCCGTTGTACCGCTTCCTGTGATAGCGACTCCGCCATAGAACGCGCCAAGCATCATATTACCCTTTGCTTTCATATGATCTGCATCATTGTAAGCTTCTCTGATATTATGAAAGATCAGTTTTGCACCGGCCATTGCATACGTATCGGAAAACGAAGTCGCTTTTTTTGAGGTAAAGCACTCTACTACATGGGCAAGCGCATCCACGCCCGTTGCTGCAATGATAGATTTTGGAAGCTTTCTGATCATCTGCGGATCCAGAAATACGTAATCCGGAATCATGTTATCGTTCACAATTCCTTTCTTTGACTGCTCTTCCGGAATGGCTACGATAGCGTTGCATGTTGCCTCCGATCCGGTTCCGCAAGTAGTAGGAATCATCAGGGTCTTAATCTGTTTCTCAGCAATTGCAGGATCTCTCAGAAGATCTTTTATCGTATAAGAAGCGTCTTTTAATATACTGCAGAGCTTTGCCGCATCCATAACGCTTCCGCCGCCAATCGCAATAATAAAATCACCATTGTAGCACGCGACCTCATCCATGACTCTTTCTACATCCTGATATGCCGGTTCCGGAGTCAAATTGTCAAATACTTGATATTCGGCCGTTGTTTTATGAAGTATTTTCGTCAGTATATCCAAAAGTCCTGTAAGTCTGATGCCTTTATCTGTAAATACAATAATCTTCTTTGCATGTTCTTTTTCGATGATTGCAGCTACATTTTCAATGCATCCCTCCCCTCCGCAGATATATGACGGAATTTTAATCTGATAACTCATTTTCTTTCCTCCTTTGATTCGTTTTGAAATATTTTGTGTTTCTTTGCTTTTCTTGTTTAACATATTACTTCTTAAAACCTCGTTATTCAATTGCACAATTTCATTTTATCGTTTTATTTTGAAACATCCAGCTTAATTTTTGTTGCATTTTGATACATTCAAGTATATAATGAATCTATATGAAAGCGAATATCTCAACGATAAAAATCCATTTTTTACAAAGGGGAAATCCATATGCAGAAAACCAAGATACTTGCAGTAGCTCCTTATGAAGGAATGGCGGATGCCATATCTGCAATCGCACAGACAAGAGACGATATCCGCATGACGGTACAGACAGGCGATTTGGATAACGGCAAAAAAATCGCCCTCGAACTGGCACATAATAATTATGACGTTATTATTTCAAGAGGCGGAACTGCCGAATTGATACGTTCTAACGTCGAGCTCCCGGTAATCGATATCCCGATTTCCGTATATGATGTGCTCCGCACAATTAAACTTGTGGAAAGCTATTCTGGCAAGTTTATAATCGCCGGATTTTCTTCGATCACAAACTGCGCCAAAGTGCTCTGCGACCTACTGCAGTATGATATTGATATTGTAACGTTTACCAACGAATCGGATGCTCTGCCGGCAATCAGGAAGGCGCAGCAGAACGGCTGTACATTGGCTCTTTGTGATATGACAGGTTTAAATGCAGCCAGGAAGCTGGGGATGAATTCTATCCTTCTTTCTTCCGGAAGCGAAAGTATCACTTCTGCAATTGATGAAGCCGTCAAACTCGTGGCGTCTTCTGCTCATGTTCACAAACAGAAAGATCTGTTTCAGGCTCTTCTGACCAATGAAGACCGGGAATTTCTGATTTTTAATCCAGCCGGAGCCTTATGGTTTTCCAGTCTTCCAAATAACGACAGCAATACAGTCCTTATGAATCTTGTACAGACTTATCTTCGGGCTTTTTTGAAAGTTTCGGGTCAGACAGTCACCAGACAGATCCGCGATAAAATCTTCATCCTTACAAACCGGCATTTATTCTATGAAGACCAGAAATATACAGCAATAACCATCCAACAGAAACATGCCGTTTTTTCCGAAGAAGACTCAGTAATTACTATTTACAATCATTTGGATTCGAACTCAGAAGATTTCGCCGATGAATACAACGGCTCTCACCAAGTGGGACGTACGGCCGATATTATCGAAGCGTATGCAAAGAGCACACAGCCGGTACTGATTATAGGAGAATCCGGAACAGGGAAAGATAAAGTTGCAAAGCTTTTATATTCCAACAGCTCCGGGAATTCTTCCCCTTTATATATCATCAATTGTGAACTTATGGGGGAACGAAAATGGAATGCCCTGATCAATAATTCAGATTCGCCATTCGCAAATGTGAATACAAACATCTATATCAAAAATCCGGGAGCGCTTTCGAAAAATCAATTGGACAAGCTTTTTTCTTATATTGATAATTCAGAGCTCGCCAGAAGGAACCGGCTGATTTTTTCGCTGATCCTGAATTCCTCAGAAAAGGATCAGACGGAAATATGTCGAAATTATCTCGAGAACAAATTATCCTGCATGACTTTGAAGCTTTTGCCGCTTCGAGATCGCATTCAGGATCTTTCGAGCATTGCCACGCTTTATATTCATCGTATGAATGTCGCTACCGGCAAGCAGATTATCGGCTTTGAGGCGGAAGCTATGGATTTGATGACTGCTTTTTCATGGCCTAACAACCTCGATCAATTGCACCATATAATCAAAGAATTGGTGGTTATAACCCGCACTCCATATATTACGTATGAAAACGTAAAAGAAATTTTGGACAACGAACCCTCCGCCGATCCTTCTGCTGATATTTCCGGTCTGGATCTTACCGGCACACTGAATGAGATCAATGACCAGATCATCCATATGGTGCTTACGGAGGAAGCCGGAAATAAAGAACGAGCCGCTAAGAGGCTTGGAATCAGCCGGAGTACGCTTTGGCGAATGTTAAAGAAGTGATTTACAGATACGGGCATAAATAAGACAGGAAGAATGCATCCCTTATACCTCTTTTTCACAATGATTCAGGCTGATCCAAAGGATCGGTAAAAAGGACAGCAGATTGCTGATCATATGAGCTGAAAAAGGTGCTTTTAAGCTGTGATGCTTCTCATACACGAAGTAAAAGACGTTCCCCCACAATGCTGCATAGATCCCCTGGATCACATGTCTGTGACACAGCCCGAAAATAACACTGGAAATCAGAGACGACTTTTCTTTCCCCATCGGTTTTAATCCTTCGTACAGAAATCTGCGGAATAAAAGTTCCTCGGTCGCCGGGCCAATGACCCCTGCCGCAGCTGCGTTTACTAAAAGCGGGCTTTTCTCAGCCCTTTGATCCATTATGAATTTGCTGTTATGGAAATTTTCTGTAAGATAAATAGAAATGTATTGTGTGAGAAAAAAGAAAGAAATCGTAAATAAAAGAATAAATTCCTTTATACCTTTACTCTCTGCAAAAACAGTATGCTGGATGGCTATCCCCTTGTCCCGCAGGGCATTCACTCTGTCGGGATCGGACGCGATCGGTACTAACGCATCCAAACCTTCTTTATTTCTCTTCTCCATGACTTCAAACCAATAGTCTCTCATCTGAGGGATCTGTTTTCTTTTTGCAGGGTTGTCTCCATATAGATCGTGACATCTGGAGCAAAGGGGCGCAGCATTCTCAATCGTATCTTCATCTCCCTCATTCTGAGGAATGATATGATGTACTTCAACAAATGGTTCCTGACAGATGACGCACCTAAAACCTGATCTTCTCCTTGCTTCTTCCTTAACTTTTTCTGAAAATCCCATTATATTCACACCTCTGACTTTATTTTATAGATATAACGCAGTTCTCTTAAATCTTTTCCTCCGATATGATCCGTGAGACAGTCTCCACTGTTCTGGAAACCAAACTTCTCATAGAAGGTTCTGGCTCTCATATTTTCTTCTAAAACCCAGAGAAAGACATATGTATATCCCAGCTCAGCCAGCCCGTCAACTGCCGCCTGCAAAAGCTGTCTGCCATATCCATTTCCATAGTAATCCGGAAGCAAATAGAGCGAGACGATTTCCCCAAACCCCTTAAGACTGATGAATCTGGAAGCACAGTAGGAGGCCGTGCCGATCATCTTTTCACCATTCATCATGACTAATGAAATCAATTCAGAATTTTGAATTCCCTCACGCCATTTTTCTTTATCAATGTTATCCAGAAACTCCTGAGGAATGATGCCTCTATATGTACTTTTCCAACTGGCCGCATAGATACCACAGACTGCATCAATGTCATCTTCCTCGTTTAATAACCTGATCTCCATTTAATATCCCCCTATTTCAAATGCTTTGTATTCATGGTCAAAATGATATCCTAATTTCTCTGCAAGTGCAGCGGATGCTTGATTTTGGGCATCCCAGCTCGGATACAGACCTTTGTTCAGACATTCCAGTATCAGCTTTGCTCCACAAGCATAAGCCAGTCCATTTCGCCGGAACTCTTCCTTCGTGTCAATCTCTATTTCAATTCCTTCTCTGTATCTTGCATAAGAAGAAGCTCCTGCTGCGAGCGATTCTCCTTTTAATACGGCAATTCCTATGCCGAGCTTTTTATATGTCTCATAGTCCTCAAACTGTGAGACCAGATCCTGACACCATGCACTTGATCTGCATAGCGCAAAAAGGTCTGCATCAATCATTCGCAGGGTATATCCCGGCTTTAATGAATTGACGGCAGACCTTAAAGTATCTTTATCAAAAATATTCTGTTCTTTTTTTATGGCATAACGTGTTACTGGTTTTGCTCTGTCTCCATACTTTTTGACGATCAGTTCTGCCCATTCCTCAGACTGCGGCACCATAATAATAAAGTCCTGGAAACAGTTTTCCGGTTTATAAGAGACTAAATCTTCCTCTGCATTTCCGGCAAAAAAACAGAAATCACCAAGAACAGCCATAGCGGACTGTGGATCTGAAGTATTGTCCACATAGATGTCTCCCATGACCTTTTGAAGACAGGACCAGATTAAAGTTTCCTTCCATTCTCCGAACAGTTTTCTCGCTTTTGTTGTGTCTTCCAATTTGATAGGCATGCCATAATCCTTTCTCTTCTTAAATATTGCTTGTTGTCTGCTCATTCATCCCAGTCTTTTATATTATATTTGACGAGTAATTCTTTTGCTTTCTCCAATCCTTCTTCGTAAATATGTACAGATTTAGAGCGATGGCTTCCCTGATCAATCAGCCCTTCTTCCTCAAGATCATCCAAGGCATGAAAGGGATACCCTTTCCAGGCTTTGTTTTCTTCTAATGAAAATCTATCCTGGTGGCTGAATCTTGTTAGATACATTAAAAGCAGTGATAGTTCGTTGATAGCTTCTTTTGGAGATGTTTTTTCTTCTCTCATCAACCTGATTCCTCCTTACACTAGCGGCTAAATAACTGTTTTTGTCAAATCATACATCATAATAAACTCTTCCTCTGTCTCATCGATAATTTTAAAGCCGAGATTCTGATACATTTTAAATGCATAATTTTCTTTCTGTACTGACAGAGAAGCCTTTTTGTATCCTTTTGATTTTAAAAGAGACAGCATCTCCTGCATCATTTTTGTACCGATTCCTTTTCCTCTATACTTTTTGTAAAGGGAAATTGCAAATTCGGGAGTCACGTCATCTATATTCCCATATCCGGATATGATCCGTGTCCAGACTGCTCCTATGATTCTTCCGTTTGCTTCGGCGCAGAGACAATGATCGTGTTCTTTTCCAAAGTTCTCTATGTATATATTTA
>Ga0137302_10057_pt1 | contig 107294 bp, 95 predicted proteins | sample Ramsor2O_GlcNAcB_FD_97184 | JGI IMG/M metagenome (GOLD analysis project Ga0137302, IMG submission 97184) | Mouse cecal microbial communities from Vienna, Austria - N-Acetylglucosamine amended with D2O_GlcNAcB | ecosystem: Host-associated > Mammals > Digestive system > Large intestine > Cecum... | reverse complement strand
CGGATCACTTCATAGTCGGCGGTGATGTTCAGCGCGTTCAGGCGGGCTGCCAGTTCAGCCGGTTGGCTGTGCGCCAGTACGGACATCCAGTGCTGGCGGGTCGCGGTATCTGCGTGCATTCAGTGCTCCATAGTGAATTCAATCATGTCGGCGCGCGTCAGGCTGACGGAGTACTCCGCCGGGCTGCTTTCACCGTCACGGTGGTTAAGGGTGCGCACGCACAGCAGCGGCGACATATTCGGGATTTCAAGGCGCTGGCACTCTTTGGCCTGGGCGCGGCGGGCGCTGATCCGCGTCTGGCTGCGGCGCAGCGCAATTCCGGTTTGCTCGCGCAGAAAATCGTGCAGCGAACCGCTGTCGAAACGTTGCAGTGTCGGCCAGAGGGTGAGGTCCGCAAAGTAGTGGTCGATTAAACAGAGCGCGATGCCGTTGACCCGGCGCAGGGTGCGCAGGTGGATGACGTTCTCCCCCTCGGTTATCCCCAGCGCGTCAGCGACGTGACCAGATGCCGGGCGCAGCACCGACAGCAGTTTTTCGCTGGTGGGATGGCTGCCCTGATCCAGCAGGTTCTGGCTAAAACGCGCCTGGGCGTTGAGCGGGTAATCGAACGGGCGCATCAGCACCAGCACGCCGACGCCCTGACGGCGCTGTACCCAGCCTTTTTCCACCAGTTGGTCGATGGCGCGGCGCAGGGTGTGGCGATTTACCTCAAAGCGCGCCGCCAGCTGCTGCTCGGCGGGAAGATAGTCGCCGCAGCGATAGTGTTGACGAAGCTCCTGCTCAAGTTTTGCGGCTATCTCCTGATAGCGTGTTGGGTAGCTGGTCGGATGTGTAGACAAGTGCATAGATATCAATGCCTCGCTTATCAGATAAAGTGCTTACGCAACCGTTGAGAGAGGAAATCCAGCAGGCTGACCGTGACGATGATAAGCACCATCAGGGCGCAGGTTTGCTGGAACTGGAAACCGCGAATCGCTTCCCACAGGGTGACGCCGATCCCGCCTGCGCCGACCATGCCGACGACGGTCGCCGAGCGGACGTTGGATTCGAAGCGATAGAGGGAGTAGGAGATCAGCAGCGGCATCACCTGTGGCAGCACGCCGTAGAGGATCTCTTCGAGCTTGTTGGCACCGGTGGCGCGAATGCCTTCCACCGGGCCGGGTTCAATCGCTTCCACCGCCTCGGAAAGCAGCTTGGAGAGCACGCCGGTGGTGTGGATAAATAGCGCCAGCACGCCAGCGAACGGTCCGAGACCGACGGCGACCACGAACAGCATGGCGAAGACCATTTCGTTAATGGCGCGGCAGGCGTCCATCAGGCGGCGAACGGGCTGGTAAACCCACCACGGCACCAGGTTTTCGGCGCTCATCAGGCCAAAGGGGATGGAGAGAACCACCGCCAGCGCGGTGCCCCAGACGGCGATTTGCAGCGTGACGGCCATTTCGGTGAGGTAATCCTGCCACTGGCTGAAATCGGGCGGGAAGAAGTCGGCAGCGAAGGTTGCCATGTTGCCGCCGTCTTTAATCAGCGTAAGCGGGGCCATTTCCGCGCCCTGCCACGAGACGACCAGCACGGCGAGAACAACGGCCCAGCTCAGAAGCGAGAACCAGCTACGCTTGGGTGGGGCGATGGTGATGGTTTGCATGTTTGGCTCCGTTTAATGTTTTCTCCCTCTCCCTGTGGGAGAGGGGACCGATCGAGCACATTACTGCACCGCTTTACTCACCGAACTCATCGCGCTTAACGCGTTGTTCAGGCGGTCCAGGTCATCCAGCTGCGCCTGAATCTCGGTGGTTTTCGCCAGCTTGTCCTGCTCATTCAGTCCTTTATTGCTTTTTACGCCCTGCATCTCTTTAAACAGTGCGAGCTGGCGAATCGGCACCAGTTGCAGGTCGCTGGAGGCGCGGAACGGGGCCCAGCCCAGGCGTTCCAGCACCGCTTTCTCTTCCGGCGTTTTTCCGTAGTTCATAAAGAAGTCGTAGATCTTGTCTTTGGTGGTTTCGGAGAGATTCTTGCGCCAGACGATCGGATCGCCTGGGATCAGCGGCGACTTCCAGATCACCTTCAGTTCTTTCAGCTTCTCTGGCGCGGAGGTTTTCAGCTTGTCGAGGTTTTCGGTGTTGTTGGTGGCAACATCCACCTGCTTGTTGGCGACGGCCAGCGCGTTAGTTTCATGCCCAGCGTTGACGGTGCGCTTAAAGTCGCTGGCGGAGATATTGTTTTTGGCAAAGACGTAGTAACCGGGGACGAGGAAGCCAGAGGTGGAGTTAGGATCGCCATTGCCGAAGGTGAGATCTTTCCGCTTCGCCAGCAGATCGTTCAGGTTGTTGATCGGGCTGTCTTTGTTGACGATCAACACGCTCCAGTAACCCGGCGATCCATCCGCCGCGACCGTCTGGGCAAAGACCTGGCCGTTGGCGCGATCCACCGCTTCCATTGCCGACAGGTTGCCGTACCAGGCGATATCCACTTTATTGAAGCGCATTCCCTGGATAATGCCTGCGTAGTCTGGGGCAAAGAAGGCGTTCACCTTCACGCCCAGCTTCTTCTCCATATCCTGTAAGAATGGCGTCCATTGCGGTTTCAGGTTTTGCTGTGATTCCGTTGAAATAATGCCGAAATTCAGCGCCTTTTCCTGCTCTTCGGCGTGTGCCGGGCTTAACAGGGTGCTGAGGCTGAACATGCTGGTGAAGGCCAGCGAGGCAATTATCTTAGCGTTCATTCGTTTTCCTCAATGATGGGGATGTCAGGCAGCTTTCGCGTTCTCTTCGATGCGATTAATGCTGCGGTAGAGATGGTCAAAACGTTCGTTATCAAACTGTTGGCTGCTGCCGTCGTAGAAAACGTGCCCCTGGCGCAGGGCGACGATGCGTTCGCAGTAGCGCAGGGCGTAATCCACCTGATGTAGCGTGACGACCACGGTGATGCCGTCGTTCTGGTTGATGTCGCGCAGGGTGTCCATCACGATGCGGGCGGATTCCGGGTCCAGCGAGGCGATGGGTTCATCGGCCAGAATCACCTTCGCCTGCTGCATCAGCGCGCGGGCAATCGCCACACGCTGCTGCTGTCCGCCGGAGAGGGTGGAAACGCGCTGATGGGCAAAATGCACCATGCCAACGCGGGTCAGCGCCTGTAACGCGCGCTGTTTCTGCTCGCCGGTGAACCAGCTAAAACAGGTGCGCCAGAACGGCGTGCTGCCGAGCGCGCCAATCAGCACGTTCTCCAGTACGCTCAGGCGGTTCACCAGGTTGAATTGTTGGAAGATGTAGCCGGTGTTGGCGCGGCTTTTGCGGATATCGCGCGCCAGACGGCCTTCGCGCTGGACTGTGCGGCCCAGCAGCTCGATATGGCTGCCGGCGGATTTATCGCCGGTAATCAAACCGCTTAAGTGACGTAAAAGGGTGGATTTGCCGGAACCCGACGGCCCAAGCAGAGCCACCATTTCACCGTGATGAATGTTCAGATCAACCGCATGCAGCGCCTGATGCTGATTGAAGGTTTTGGCGAGCTTCTCGACACGGATAATCGTTTGCATGATGCAGCCTCCCTAAAAAAGTGGCTCCATCGTGGCGGATTATTGTGACGATTTGGTTAATTAAAAGTGACTAACAGATGAAGAGTTAACGGGAATTCGATGACAGTGCGGGAGGGCGGGCCTCCCGGCGGATTATTGCGTTGGTTGTTGTTTGACGACATTAATCATCCACGGTACGCCAAATTTATCGGTGACTTTGCCAAAGCCATGCGCCCAGAAAGTTTCCTGCCAGGCCATTTCGATTTTTCCGTTAGCGGCAAGATTGTCAAACCAGCGTTTTCCTTCTTCGACCTGTTGCGAATCGAGCACCAGCGTAAAGCCGGAGTAGCTGGCTTTTCCTGACGGCATGGCATCGCTCATCATGATGTCGCTTCCGGCAATGCGCACGTTGGCATGAGCGATGGCGGTATCGGGAAATTGCATTCCGGAAGGGCAGTTCTCGGCGCTGTCCTGCGCTGATTTTGGCATTTCGCCGAAGCTGATTTTATAGAGCAGTTCAGCGCCCAACGTACGTTGATAATAAGCAATTGCGTCGGCACAGTTACCGGCAAAAGAGAGGTAGGGACTTAACGGCATGATGGTGACCTCAGTTAAGAGAAGCCAGTTAAGTGTAGTTCGAAATTTATACAGATGAGAGGGAAGCCTGATAAGACGCGGTCAGCGTCGCATCAGGCAGTCGGCATCGTTGCCGGATGCGGCGCGAGCGCCTTATCCGGCTTACCGATCACAATACAATCAGTTCTTTTTCACAAACTCAGATTTCAGTTTCATCGGACCAAAACCGTCGATTTTGCAATCGATGTTATGGTCGCCTTCAACCAGGCGGATGTTTTTCACTTTGGTGCCAATTTTCAGCATCGAAGAGCTACCTTTCACCTTCAGATCTTTAATGATGGTAACGCTGTCGCCGTCAGCCAGCAGATTGCCGTTAGCATCTTTAACGATCAGCTCGTCGCTTTCCTGTGCAGGTTCTGCGTCGTTCCATTCGTAGGCACATTCCGGGCAGATGTACATGCCGTTATCTTCGTAAGTGTATTCGGAGTTGCATTTTGGGCAGTGTGGTAATGACATGTGGATTTCCTCAAAAGTCAGCAGGGCAAAAGCGCCAAAAAACGGCAGATTGCCGAAAAAGGCCGCAATTATACACAAAATCCCTGAGTTTGTCGGGGGTACTGCTGATTTTAGACGACGATCGTTTTCATTTGAAAGGAAACGCAAAAAGAAAATAATCTTTTTGCCTCTATTTATTATTTAAGATAATGTTAATGCTCTACTTGTTCTTTTTTTTATTCACATGATATTTTTATCTTTCTGACGTTTTAAACGTATCAGAAGACGTTATTTATTCTGATAAAAAACAACACACTAAATATAAAATTATTTCTTGCAGTAATTATAAAAGCCGAAAACAGAACTCAAAAACAATCTGGCTAAATAAAAGTAACAAAATTTGCTTTAAGGAAGAATTTTCTATGTACACACAGACCCTGTATGAGTTAAGTCAGGAGGCTGAACGCCTGTTACAGCTTTCTCGCCAACAGTTGCAGTTACTGGAAAAAATGCCTCTCTCTGTACCCGGAGACGACGCGCCACAACTGGCTTTACCCTGGAGTCAGCCTAATATCGCCGAACGTCACGCGATGCTGAATAATGAGTTGCGTAAAATTTCCCGACTGGAAATGGTGCTGGCAATTGTCGGTACCATGAAAGCAGGGAAATCAACCACCATTAATGCCATTGTTGGTACGGAGGTTCTGCCTAATCGTAATCGCCCAATGACTGCGCTGCCGACGCTTATTCGCCATACGCCCGGGCAAAAGGAACCGGTACTGCATTTTTCACATGTCGCGCCAATCGATTGTTTAATTCAACAATTACAACAGCGCCTGCGTGATTGCGATATTAAGCATCTGACCGATGTGCTGGAAATAGATAAAGATATGCGTGCGCTTATGCAGCGGATCGAAAATGGCGTCGCTTTCGAAAAATATTATCTGGGTGCCCAGCCTATTTTTCATTGTCTGAAAAGTTTGAATGATTTAGTGCGACTGGCGAAGGCGCTGGACGTCGATTTTCCTTTTTCTGCTTACGCCGCCATTGAGCATATTCCCGTGATTGAAGTGGAGTTTGTCCATCTGGCGGGGCTGGAGAGTTATCCCGGTCAGTTGACGTTACTGGATACCCCCGGGCCAAATGAAGCCGGGCAACCGCATCTGCAAAAAATGCTTAACCAGCAGCTGGCACGCGCCTCGGCGGTACTGGCGGTGCTGGATTATACGCAACTGAAATCGATCTCCGATGAAGAGGTCCGTGAGGCGATTTTGGCGGTGGGGCAATCGGTGCCGCTGTATGTGCTGGTCAATAAGTTCGATCAACAGGATCGTAACAGTGACGACGCCGACCAGGTGCGGGCACTGATTTCCGGGACGCTGATGAAAGGCTGTATTACGCCACAGCAGATATTTCCGGTGTCGTCGATGTGGGGCTACCTGGCGAATCGAGCGCGCCATGAGTTAGCCAACAACGGTAAGTTACCAGCGCCAGAGCAACAACGCTGGGTGGAAGATTTTGCCCATGCTGCGCTCGGCAGGCGCTGGCGTCATGACGATCTGGCGGACCTCGAACATATTCGTCATGCTGCCGATCAGTTGTGGGAAGATTCGCTGTTCGCCCAGCCAATTCAGGCGTTGCTTCATGCCGCTTACGCTAACGCCTCGTTGTATGCTCTGCGATCTGCTGCGCATAAACTGTTGAATTACGCGCAGCAGGCGCGGGGATACCTGGATTTTCGTGCGCACGGGTTAAACGTCGCTTGTGAACAATTGCGGCAAAATATCCATCAGGTCGAAGAAAGTTTGCAGCTATTGCAACTCAATCAGGCGCAGGTGAGCGGCGAGGTTAAACATGAAATCGAGCTGGCCCTGACCTCCGCCAACCACTTTCTGCGTCAACAGCAAGATGCGCTGAATGCGCAGTTAGCCGCCTTGTTTCAGGATGATTCGGAGCCGTTAAGCGAGATTCGTACCTGCTGTGAGACACTGTTACAGACGGCGCAGAACACCATCAGTCGCGACTTTACGCTGCGTTTTGCCGAGCTTGAATCCACCCTTTGCCGGGTGTTAACCGATGTTATTCGGCCCATTGAGCAACAAGTCAAAATGGAATTGAGCGAGTCAGGGTTTCGTCCTGGGTTTCATTTTCCTGTTTTTCACGGCGTAGTTCCCCACTTCAACACTCGCCAGCTGTTCAGTGAAGTCATTTCGCGCCAGGATGCAACGGACGAGCAGAGCACGCGTTTAGGCGTTGTGCGTGAGACTTTTTCGCGCTGGTTGAATCAGCCCGACTGGGGACGGGGAAATGAGAAATCCCCGACAGAAACGGTTGATTACAGTGTGTTGCAACGAGCTTTAAGCGCAGAAGTCGATCTTTATTGCCAACAAATGGCTAAAGTTCTGGCAGAGCAGGTCGATGAATCTGTTACGGCAGGCATGAATACTTTTTTCGCTGAGTTCGCTTCATGTTTGACGGAATTACAGACGCGTTTACGCGAAAGTCTGGCTCTGCGTCAACAAAATGAATCGGTGGTCAGGCTGATGCAGCAGCAATTGCAGCAGACTGTGATGACTCACGGCTGGATTTACACCGACGCCCAGCTGTTACGCGATGATATTCAAACACTTTTCACGGCAGAACGATATTGACCAAGACGTTACTTGACGGCCCCGGTCGCGTGCTGGAGTCGGTTTATCCCCGCTTTTTAGTGGATCTGGCGCAGGGCGATGATGCCCGCCTTCCACAAGCCCATCAGCAGCAGTTTCGTGAACGACTGATGCAGGAACTTCTTGCGCGCGTGCAGCTTCAGACATGGACGAACGGCGGCATGTTAAATGCGCCGCTTAGCCTGCGTCTGACATTGGTGGAAAAACTGGCGTCGATGCTGGATCCCGGTCATCTGGCACTGACGCAGATCGCGCAGCATCTGGCGCTGCTGCAAAAAATGGATCACCGCCAGCACTCTGCTTTCCCGGAGCTCCCCCAGCAAATTGCCGCCTTGTATGAGTGGTTTTCAGCCCGTTGTCGCTGGAAGGAAAAGGCATTAACGCAACGAGGCCTACTGGTGCAGGCGGGTGAACAGAGCGAGCAAATTTTTACCCGCTGGCGTGCTGGGGCGTATAACGCCTGGTCGTTGCCTGGGCGCTGTTTTATCGTTCTCGAAGAGTTGCGTTGGGGGGCATTTGGCGATGCCTGTCGTCTGGGAAGCCCGCAAGCGGTGGCGTTGTTGCTGGGTGATTTGCGCGTGAAAGCGACACAACATCTGGCAGAGAGTATCAATGCGGCCCCGACCACGCGTCACTATTACCATCAGTGGTTTGCCTCTTCGACCGTTCCGACGGGCGGGGATCATGCTGATTTTTTAAGTTGGCTGGGAAAGTGGACCACGGCAGATAAACAACCCGTTTGCTGGTCAGTGACCCAACGCTGGCAAACTGTCGCGCTGGGGATGCCACGACTCTGTTCAGCGCAGCGTCTGGCGGGGGCAATGGTCGAGGAAATCTTCTCTGTAAATTTGGCGTAAATAATCAGTTACATCAATGAGTCCTAAACGAAATCCATGTGTGAAGTTGATCACAAATTTAAACACTGGTAGGGTAAAAAGGTCATTAACTGCCCAATTCAGGCGTCAACTGGTTTGATTGTACATTCCTTAACCGGAGGGTGTAAGCAAACCCGCTACGCTTGTTACAGAGATTGCATCCTGCAATTCCCGCTCCCCTTTTGCGGCCGTCGCGCTGATTTTTCTGGCGTTTGCGGAAATGGGCCAACTCTGCGAGGAAAGCTATGCTGAAAAGGAAAAAAGTAAAACCGATTACCCTTCGTGATGTCACCATTATTGATGACGGTAAACTGCGTAAAGCCATTACCGCAGCATCACTGGGTAATGCAATGGAATGGTTTGATTTTGGTGTTTATGGTTTTGTTGCTTACGCATTAGGTAAAGTTTTTTTCCCGGGGGCTGACCCCAGCGTGCAGATGGTTGCTGCACTTGCCACGTTCTCCGTTCCCTTTCTGATTCGACCGCTTGGCGGACTCTTCTTTGGTATGTTGGGCGATAAATATGGTCGCCAGAAGATCCTCGCTATCACTATTGTGATTATGTCGATCAGTACGTTCTGTATTGGCTTAATACCGTCCTACGACACGATTGGTATTTGGGCACCGATTCTGCTGTTGATCTGTAAGATGGCACAAGGTTTCTCGGTCGGCGGTGAATATACCGGGGCGTCGATATTTGTTGCGGAATACTCCCCTGACCGTAAACGTGGCTTTATGGGCAGCTGGCTGGACTTTGGTTCTATTGCCGGGTTTGTGCTGGGTGCTGGCGTAGTGGTGTTAATTTCGACCATTGTCGGCGAAGCGAACTTCCTCGACTGGGGCTGGCGTATTCCGTTCTTTATTGCTCTGCCGTTAGGGATTATCGGGCTTTACCTGCGCCATGCGCTGGAAGAAACTCCGGCGTTCCAGCAGCATGTCGATAAACTGGAACAGGGCGACCGCGAAGGTTTGCAGGATGGCCCGAAAGTCTCGTTTAAAGAGATTGCCACCAAACACTGGCGCAGCCTGTTGACATGTATTGGTCTGGTAATTGCCACCAACGTGACTTACTACATGTTGCTGACCTATATGCCGAGTTATTTGTCGCATAACCTGCATTACTCCGAAGACCACGGGGTGCTGATTATTATCGCCATTATGATAGGTATGCTGTTTGTCCAGCCGGTGATGGGCTTGCTGAGTGACCGTTTTGGCCGTCGTCCGTTTGTGCTACTTGGTAGTGTTGCCCTGTTTGTGTTGGCGATCCCGGCGTTTATTCTGATTAACAGTAACGTCATCGGCCTGATTTTTGCCGGGTTACTGATGCTGGCGGTGATCCTTAACTGCTTTACGGGCGTTATGGCTTCTACCTTGCCAGCGATGTTCCCGACGCATATCCGTTACAGCGCGCTGGCGGCGGCATTTAATATTTCGGTGCTGGTTGCCGGTCTGACGCCAACACTGGCGGCCTGGCTGGTCGAAAGCTCGCAGAATCTGATGATGCCTGCCTATTACCTGATGGTAGTGGCGGTGATTGGTTTAATCACCGGCGTAACCATGAAAGAGACGGCAAATCGTCCGTTGAAAGGTGCGACACCGGCGGCGTCAGATATACAGGAAGCGAAGGAAATTCTCGTCGAGCATTACGATAATATCGAGCAGAAAATCGATAATATTGACCACGAGATTGCCGATTTGCAGGCGAAACGTACCCGCCTGGTGCAGCAACATCCGCGAATTGATGAATAAGCTGAAACGGATGGCCTGATGTGACGCTGTCTTATCAGGCCAATTGAACTCTTAAGGTTCACTTAATCTCTGACGCGCATACTCTCCTCCAGGTTAACGGAGGAGAGTGCAATGAAAAACCGTGTTTATGAAAGTTTAACTACCGTGTTCAGCGTGCTGGTGGTCAGCAGCTTTCTTTATATCTGGTTTGCCACGTTCTGATCTTTCTTCAGCCGTACCCAGGCCCGCGTGCCGGAAGTCTCTTGCCGGTTTTGCAGGAAAAACTGCCCGTGATGCAACTGTGTAATGCGGCTGACAATACTTAACCCCAGACCAATCCCGCCATAACGGCTGTCCATACGTACAAACGCTTTACTCAACTCCCCGCATTTACTCTCATCAATACCTGGTCCTTCATCTTCAACTGCCATGACCGCTCCGCCATCTTCTTGCAGCTTAATCATAATGTTGCTGCCTTGCGGGCTGTAACGATGGGCGTTTTCTACCAGGTTTCGCAATAACATCCGCAGCAGGGTTGCATCACCCTGAACGGTGATGTCGGCGGCGCTCTCTGGCAATAGCAGGGTTTGCTGTCGCTGGTCGAGCATGGTACTGAGTTCGTCATACGAGGGGAGAATGACATCTTCCAGCAGTTTTACATGTTGATAATTACCGGAAGAAAATGACTGTCCGGCACGCGCCAGTTGCAGCAGCTGGGAGACGCTCTCCATCATTTGATCAAGCCGTGCCACTAACGGTGCTACATCAATGTGATGCGTTTTCGCCAGCAGTTCCAGATGCAAACGCACCCCCGCCAGTGGCGTTCGCAGTTCGTGCGCGACGTCAGCGGTAAACAACCTTTCGTTATCCAGCGTGCTGGTCAGGCGACTGACCAGATCGTTCAACGCCGAAACCACCGCTTCGATTTCGAGGGTGGCGCTGTGAATGGCAATGGGCGTTAAGTTGTCGGCGGTGCGCGCTTCCAGCTCTTTTTGCAGCTCCGCCAGCGGGCGGGTGATGCGGCGTACCGCCTGATAGCAGATAAATAGCGTCAGGCTGACCATAAAGACGCCGGGGACAATCAGGCTGGCGACCGCCTCGCGGATCTCACGCATGATGTGGCGATCGTTGTTGCGATTGTCGCGTAGCGCCTGCTCAAACAGCTGAATCTGCTCGGTACTTTCATGCCATAGCCAGAAGACGCTGATCAGCTCAAACACCAACAAAATGGCCCCGATGGTCAATATCAGCCGTTGGCGCAGCGATATTGGTCGGCGCAGAAAATGCATCAGATTCAATTAGTTTTCCTCATTCGCGACCAGCATATAGCCAAAGCCGCGCACGGTGCGGATACGGGCTTTGCCCACTTTGTCGCGCAGATTGTGGATATGCACTTCCAGGGTGTTGGTCGAGGGTTCATTGTCCCAGTTATAGATGTCGTTGTAGAGAATTTCCCGATGCACCGGACTGCCTGCTTTGAGCATTAACCGTGACAGCAGAGCATATTCTTTGGGCGTCAGAATCAACTCTTCACCGCCCATCCATACCTGACGGCGACCCATATTCAGCGTCAGATTGCCAACAATCAGCTCACTTTCGCCCTGATTATTATGGCGTCGTAGCAGGGCGCGGATACGGGCGTGTAACTCTTCCAGCGCAAAAGGCTTCACCAGATAGTCATCGGCACCGACATCCAGCCCGGCGATTTTGTCGGTCAGCGTATCGCGAGCGGTGAGGATCAGTACCGGCAGGGTATATTTTTTCTGCCGGATACGGGCGAGAAAATGCAGTCCATCTTCGTCGGGTAACCCTAAATCCAGTACCACCAGGCTGTAATGACCGGCCTCAAGGCTTTGTTCCGCCATCCGCGCGGTTGTCACGCCATCGCACGCGTAGCCTTCAGTTTGCGCCGCCAGAATCAATCCCTGCAATAACAGCGTATCGTCTTCAACAATCAGAATTTTCATTCACTCACTCTCCTGCAAGTTTGCAGAATATCATCCGCAGCCTGGTAATACTTCGTCTCAACGCCAGTTAATCCCAATAGCGTGGAGAATAAATTGTCTTGTGAATAGTGTTGCGTTTGCGCCTGTTTTTGCAGGCAGTTCTGGTCAACCTGATACCGTTTTTGATAATCCTCCGACAGCCACAGCAGCATCGGCACCTGTTTTTGGCTATCCGGGGCGATGGCATAAGGCAGACCGTGCAGATAGATGCCATTTTCACCTAACGATTCACCGTGGTCAGAAAGATAAACCAGGCTGATGGTAAATTTATCCTGATGTTCTTTCAGCAGATTAATCGCTTTATCAACAATATAGTCGACGTAAACCAGCGTGTTGTCGTAAGTGTTCACCAGTTGCTCTTTGCTACAGGTCTGGATCTCATTGGTGTCGCAGGTTGGGGTAAATTTCCTGAACTGCGGCGGATAGCGGTTGTAATAGGTCGGACCGTGGCTGCCGATGGTGTGTAAGACAATCACGCCATCACCCTGCAGGTTATTGATGTACTCTTCCAGCCCGTGGAACAGTACTTCGTCATAGCATTCGCCGTTGATGCACTGACCAGGCAGATTCAGCGCGGTGACGTTCTGGTGAGGCACGCGGTCGCAGGCACCTTTACAGCCGCCATCGTTGTCATTCCACAGCACGTTGATGCCCGCTCGCTGAATGATATCCAGCACGCCTTCCTGGTGCTGTGCCAGCTCTTCTTTGTAATGCTCACGCGGCATATCCGAGAACATGCACGGTACTGAAACTGCCGTTGCCGTGCCGCAAGATGCGGTATTAGGGAAATAGACCACGTTATCTTTCGCCAGCCGCGGGTTAGTTTCACGCGGGTAGCCGTTGAGGGAGAAGTTCTCCGCCCGCGAGGTTTCGCCGACAATCAGGATGGTCAAATTTTTACGTTTTTCGTTCTGCATTAACGGGTTGCGGTGGGCGTCTTCACCAATTCGCACCAGCGGTAGATTTGCCAGTCGCTGATGGGAGTACCATGACCAGCTGGCAACAATGCTGTTAGAGGGGCTTAAGGATTTCACCTGCTCTTTGTTATTGCGGAACAACGAGGCGTAGTCTTTATAAAACAGTGCGGCGACCAGCAAAATCAGTAGTACAGAAACCAGAATATTGGCTCCACGGAAAAGAACACTGCGCAGACGCGAGGTGGCAGGTTTGATTTTTATCCAGCAGGCAATCAGCGCAGCAAGCACGCCGCTGAATCCCAGCGTTAATAACATTTGCGGTGTCATCAGCGCATAACTTTCTGCCGGAGTGGTATCAATAATATTGGCAATCATCGAGCGGTCGATGACGATGCCGTAAGTCATTATGAAATATTGTGCAGCCGCGCCAACCAGAATAAACAGGCAGGCCAGTGGTCGATTAAGCCATAAGAAAGAGCTTAGTGTCAGGACAATATTAATCACGCTGAAAGCGACGACCGGCATCGACAAGAAAACCAGTACGTTATGCAGCGAATCCAGCGGCAGCGCCTGCAACACCTGTTTAAAAAAGGCAATATTCAGGCAGATAGAGATATAAAAAGCGGCCAACAATAGCCAGGCGAGTAAATTCAAAGAGGGTCTTTTTAGTAGGCGCTTCAACATCACGGTGTTTCCATCGAACAAAGTGCGCATATGCTCGCAAAGCAAAATTAAGCCAACCTTAAGTTCTTAAGGTTGGCTTTTATGTTTGCTGGATTAAGGGGAATTAATCTTTGCTTATTGGTGCATCTAAGGGATACGGGTTTTTATGTAGCCGGTTGTAATTCAGCGCATACATGGCGGTGATGACCATCAGGGTGACAAATGACCACATAACCTCTTTCGCTCCGGACCCCACCACGGCCCAGATGCAGTAGAGGAAGGCAATGGTAGTAACTGCCAGATATGCCGGGCGTGCTTTACCAAAGTGACCGTGTCCGAGCAGCAGTAACGCCGCACAGGTGTAAAGATATGGCACCAGTGTAAAGATGACCGAGACGGAAGAAACCAGACCGAACTCTTTGGTCGCGTTTGGTGAAATGCTGCTGAGCTGGAAGATGGTCATCAAAATACCGACGATAATCAGCCCCGCCACTGGCGTACCCGCTTTATTTACACGGGCAAAAATTGGTGGGAACAGTCCGTCATCGGCAGCGGCTTTCGCCGTTTGACCCGCCAGCAACGTCCAGCCGCCCAGTGAACCTAAGCAACCCGCAGCTGCGCAGAAGGAAACAATGGCCCCGGCGGTGTCACCCAACGCCATCCGTGCGGCATCACCGAATGGCGAAGCAGAAACGCGCAGTGCGGCATTAGGGATCATCCCCATAATCGCGGTGGTAGAAAGTACATAGCAAACGGCGGCAATCAATACCCCACCAATGGTGGCGATAGGGACATTGCGTTTCGGGTTTTTCACCACACCTGCGGCAACGGAGGCACTTTCCACACCGATGAACGACCACAGCGTAACGTTAAGGGTACTTTGAATTGCACCGAAGGTGCCCAGGCCGCTGACGTTCCATGCCGCCATATAGGTTTCACCACGGAACCAGAACCAGCCAAATACGGCAATCCCGACGATGGGGATCAGCGCCAGCACGGTGGCAACTGCCTGCACACGGGTGATCATTTTCGGACCGACAATGTTCAGCAGGACGAAGATCCACAGCACCACGACGCAGGTGATGGTTAATACCAATGGATCTTTCAGAATCGGGAAGAAGTAACTTAAATATCCTACGCCAATGACCACCATGGCGATATTGCCGATCCAGCAGGCCAGCCAGTAGAGGACGTTGGTTTGATAACCGAGAAACGGGCCAAAGCAGCGGCGGGCGTAAGCGTAAGAACCACCAGGACTTGGGTCGAGGAACGACATTTTGGCGTATACCATCGAGAGCCCCAGTGCACCGATAATCGTCACCAACCATCCATAAATGGCAATCCCGCCAGTAGAGGCCAGGTTTGCAGGTAACAGAAAAACACCTGACCCCATAATATTCCCCGACACCATCAGGGTGACGGGGATTAAGCCCACTTTGTGAGCATCAGCATCCGAAGACATAATTAAACTCCTGCGAAGGCGAGCTTCGTGACAATAAATTACGTCATATCATACGCCTGCATTCGATAGTTGAATTATTATCGACCGGGTTATCGCTGATGCCGTTATTAATATAGCTCTTCGTTAAGGTTAAAAATCAGGCGACAGTGCGTTCTCTGTGCTGACTAACATAATGCAGCGGCGTCATACCGTAGAAGTCTTTAAAGACAGAAATAAAGTACGACGTACTGTTGTAGCCGCAGGACTGTGATACCTGAGAGATATTTTTACCGTCCATCATTAATTCATTTACGGCATAACGCATGCGGCAGGTGGTGATTATTTGGCTATAACTGGTGTTTTCGCTTTTCAACTTTTTCTTTAACAGACTTGGGCTAAGACATAAACAACTGGCTACCATACTAAGATTCCAGTCTTTGTGAATATCGCTTTCAATAATTTGATAAACGCTGTCACTTACACAATTACGTAACATATACATCATTAATGAAAGGAATTTTTTACTGTCGAGAAAACGGGATAGCACCGTGAATAATAATGCGCGTGTTCGTTCCTTTTCTGACTCAGTTTCTGCGGGCATCATGCTGTGTTGCGCGGCAACGCGAAAGACGTCTGGCGTCAGGCATGGCAGGGTGAGTATGGGCGTAGCGCTACGTTGCCATACTGGTATTTGCGAGAGATCTTTATTCAGAAACCGGAGGTAATCTTTGATGATGTCGTGACTAATATGAGCAACCAAAGTGTTGTTAAGAGAGGAGACGTCGATAATATTATTTTCACAATTTAATAACGCCATATGGTTAGCTTTAAGGCTAATAGGTTCTTTCCCATTCACCCTTATCCAGACATCTTTTTCAGTCAATAAAACAATACAAGGTTGGTCGCTGCAAATCCTCATACATGTACTCCTGAGTGCAAATAAAAGACCAGTTCTCGCTAAAGCAAAGCGATACCGGGAAATGGTTATATAATTGTATGATGAATATAAACATGCATAAAAATAACGAGTTTTACTAATATTACAAATTTTTATAGTAATTTCTCATGTACATATTTTTTTACAGGATAAATAACAGGCAAAAAAAAGCGCGGGGTGGGGCCGCGCAAAAAGTATGACATTTTTGTTTGCAGCAATTTTTATGAAAACGTTGCCATACTCAAAAGGCCTAAGGCCAGGCGGCGTAATGTTATTTAAACAATTACGCCTTCAGCGGAATAGTGGTTACGCTTTCACGCACATAACGTGGTAAATACCGTCAATAATTTCAGTCCCTTCAGTTTCGTGTTCAAATCCAGGGAAATGGTGGTCCCAGGATTGCAGCGAGCGTAAATAACTTACTTGCGGACTGTTTTTATCGCCGAAGTTTTCACCAGACAGCAGCATCGGGATTCCTGGCGGATACGGGATAACTGAGTTTGCCGCGATGCGTCCTGGCAGATTTTCAATGGATACCAGTTCGACATTGTTGTCGACAATCGCGTTGTACGCTTCACGCGGGGTGATTTCCGCCATCGGCAGGCCGGAATAGGCTTCGTTCAACCGTGCGCCAGGGTTGTTTTCTTTCAGCCAGGCAAACATGGTGTCACCCAGATCGTGAATCCCCATGTTCGCGTAAGTGTCAGGATATTGTTCAACAAGTTCCGGCATCACCTGCGCCAGCGGTGTGTTGGCGTCATAGTGGCGTTTGAAGGAGCAAAGGGTGTTAACCAGAGTCCCCCATTTCCCACGGGTTACGCCCATAGAGAACAGGAACATAATTTGGAAGTCAGTGGTGCGGGTAGGCACAATGCCGTGGCGACCAAGCCAGGCAGTGACCAGCGCCGCCGGAACACCGGTTTCTTCCAGTTCACCATCTTCACCCATTCCCGGAGCAAGGATGCTGACTTTAATCGGGTCGAGCATACTCCAGTTATCCGGAATATCTTTGAAGCCGTGCCAGCTTTCGCCCGGATGCATTACCCAGCAGTCCTGAACGGTGGTCAGCAGTTTGGTTGGTGCGTCAGCAAAGTCATAGGTTTTGCCGGTTTGTGGGTCGGTGACGACTTCTTTGTTCCACGGTTTGAAGAACCAGCTACCGTCAGCGGTGAACTCTTTATACAGCCGCGCCATCGCCTGACGAAAATCAACCGCTTCGTCAATCACTTCTTGTGTCAGTGACAGGCCGCTGTTGCCGTCCATCATCGACACCGCCACGTCGTTGGATGCGCAGATGGCATACAGCGGGGAGGTGGTGGCATGCATCATGTAGGCCTGGTTGAAGCGGGAGAAGTTAATCGCCCCACGACCTTCACGTACATGAATATAAGAAGCCTGTGACAGCGCATTCAGCAGTTTGTGGGTGGAGTGGGTGGCGAAAACGGTAGGACCGTTGTGATCGCCAGGTTCGCCGCGCATGGCATAGTGATCGGCATAGATCGGGTTGAAACGTGCATAGCCGTACCAGGCTTCGTCAAAGTGCAGACGATCGGAGGTTTTTTCCAGCAGATCCTGCGCTTCTTTAGCGTTATAACACACGCCGTCATAGGTGCAGTTGGTCACCACGCAGTAAGACGGTTTTTGCCCAGCTTTGTCTTTAGTCAGCGGGCTTTCACTGATTTTCTTCTGCAAGGTTTCAGGTTGCATTTCCTGCGGATAGATTGGCCCGATAATGCCGTAGCGGTTGCGGCTTGGCACCATGTAGACTGGTTTCGCGCCTGTCAGCATCAAGCCTTGTTCGATGGATTTATGGCAATTACGGTCAACGACCACGACATCGTTATCGGTCATGCAAGCCTGCATGATGGTGCGGTTAGAGCCGGAAGTACCGACGACTACCGACCAGGAGCGATCGGCACCAAATACGCGTGCGGCATATTTTTCGCTTTCGCCAAATGCGCCAGTATGGTCAAGCAAAGAACCGAGGGAAGTTCGTTCGATGCCCATATCGGTGCGGAACAGATTTTCTCCATAGTAGTCATGGTAGAAACGTCCGGCGGGTGTTTTGGTAAAACCAACGCCGCCCTGGTGGCCTGGCGCTGCCCAGGAATATTCATGGATGTCGCTATATTTCATCAGCGCGCTGAACAGTGGCGGCAACAGCTGCTGGCGGTAGCGGGTCATCGCGGCAACAGCGCGTCCGGCGATAAAGTCGGCGGTATCTTCCAGAATCCAGGCGAATTCATCGACAAGCTCCAGCAGGTCGCGATCCATTGCGGCGAGGGCTTTTTCCCGATCGCCCAACAGGAAGACCGGCACGTTTTGTTGGCGCTCATGAAGCTTACCGATCAATTGTCTGACGTTTTGATGTTCGTCCGGATGTTCCATTTGATAACTGAACATCAGGCAGTCAATGGCTTCGTTTGAAGAGAGAATGGCAAAACCATCATCAAAGGAGGTGGATTTAATCACGGTAACATTTTGCTGGCTTAAAGCATCTGCCAGACGCTCAACGGCGTTACCGACCCAGGTGTCTTGATGGAGAAACTCGCTTTCAACAATTAATACTTTCATCATTGCTTACCCGGTTATGAAGGAATCTTCGTTGCGGGCAAGTATCTTCCGGCCTTTTCGGGCTGTAAAGCGCGTGAAAAACAAACATTTTTGAAATATTTATTTTTATAAACAATGCGTTATGTGATTATTTTAAATTATTTTCACTGCTTATTATCGACGGCTAAACTATTTTTTTGGCTGATACTGATATCGTCTTTAGCCGGGAAACGTCTGGCGGCGCTGTTGGCTAAGTTTGCGGTATTGTTGCGGCGACATGCCGACATATTTGCCGAACGTGCTGTAAAAACGACTACTTGAACGAAAGCCTGCCGTCAGGGCAATATCGAGAATACTTTTATCGGTATCGCTCAGTAACGCGCGAACGTGGTTGATGCGCATCGCGGTAATGTACTGTTTCATCGTCAATTGCATGACCCGCTGGAATATCCCCATTGCATAGTTGGCGTTAAGTTTGACGTGCTCAGCCACATCGTTGATGGTCAGCGCCTGATCATAGTTTTCGGCAATAAAGCCCAGCATCTGGCTAACATAAAATTGCGCATGGCGCGAGACGCTGTTTTTGTGTGTGCGCGAGGTTTTATTGACCAGAATCGGTTCCCAGCCAGAGAGGCTAAATCGCTTGAGCATCAGGCCAATTTCATCAATGGCGAGCTGGCGAATTTGCTCGTTCGGACTGTTTAATTCCTGCTGCCAGCGGCGCACTTCAAATGGGCTAAGTTGCTGTGTGGCCAGTGATTTGATCACCATGCCGTGAGTGACGTGGTTAATCAGGTCTTTATCCAGCGGCCAGGAGAGAAACAGATGCATCGGCAGATTAAAAATCGCCATGCTCTGACAGGTTCCGGTATCTGTTAGTTGGTGCGGTGTACAGGCCCAGAACAGCGTGATATGACCCTGATTGATATTCACTTTTTCATTGTTGATCAGGTATTCCACATCGCCATCGAAAGGCACATTCACTTCGACCTGACCATGCCAGTGGCTGGTGGGCATGATATGCGGTGCGCGAAACTCAATCTCCATCCGCTGGTATTCCGAATACAGCGACAGCGGGCTGCGGGTCTGTTTTTCGTCGCTGCTGCACATAAACGTATCTGTATTCATGGATGGCTCTCTTTCCTGGAATATCAGAATTATGGCAGGAGTGAGGGAGGATGACTGCGAGTGGGAGCACGGTTTTCACCCTCTTCCCAGAGAGGCGAGGGGAGCGTCCGAGCATCATGAGGCCGAAAACTCTGCTTTTCAGGTAACTTATTACCATAAACTCAGATTTACTGCTGCTTCACGCAGGATCTGAGTTTATGGGAATGCTCAACCTGGAAGCCGGAGGTTTTCTGCAGATTCGCCTGCCATGATGAAGTTATTCAAGCAAGCCAGGAGATCTGCATGATGACTGCACCCAAAATTACATTTATCGGCGCTGGTTCGACGATTTTCGTTAAAAATATTCTTGGTGATGTGTTCCATCGCGAGGCGCTGAAAACGGCGCATATTGCCCTGATGGACATTGATCCCACCCGCCTGGAAGAGTCGCATATTGTGGTGCGTAAGCTGATGGATTCAGCAGGGGCCAGCGGCAAAATCACCTGCCACACCCAACAGAAAGAAGCCTTAGAGGATGCCGATTTTGTCGTGGTGGCATTTCAGATTGGCGGTTATGAACCTTGCACGGTGACTGATTTCGAGGTCTGTAAGCGGCATGGTCTGGAACAAACCATTGCCGATACGTTGGGGCCGGGCGGTATTATGCGCGCGCTACGTACCATTCCGCATCTGTGGCAAATTTGCGAGGACATGACGGAAGTCTGCCCCGATGCCACCATGCTCAACTATGTTAACCCCATGGCGATGAATACCTGGGCGATGTATGCCCGTTATCCGCATATCAAACAGGTCGGGCTGTGCCATTCGGTGCAGGGAACGGCGGAAGAGCTGGCGCGTGATCTCAATATCGACCCAGCTACGCTGCGTTACCGCTGCGCAGGTATCAACCATATGGCGTTTTACCTGGAGCTGGAGCGCAAAACCGCCGACGGCAGTTACGTGAATCTCTACCCGGAACTGCTGGCGGCTTATGAAGCAGGGCAGGCACCGAAGCCAAATATTCATGGTAATACTCGCTGCCAGAATATTGTGCGCTATGAAATGTTCAAAAAGCTGGGCTACTTCGTCACGGAATCGTCAGAACATTTTGCCGAATATACGCCGTGGTTTATTAAGCCAGGTCGTGAGGATTTGATTGAGCGTTATAAAGTACCGCTGGATGAGTACCCGAAACGCTGCGTCGAGCAGCTGGCGAACTGGCATAAAGAGCTGGAGGAGTATAAAAACGCCTCCCGGATTGATATTAAACCGTCACGGGAATATGCCAGCACAATCATGAACGCTATCTGGACTGGCGAGCCGAGTGTGATTTACGGCAACGTCCGTAACGATGGTTTGATTGATAACCTGCCACAAGGATGTTGCGTGGAAGTAGCCTGTCTGGTTGATGCTAATGGCATTCAGCCAACCAAAGTCGGTACGCTACCTTCGCATCTGGCCGCCCTGATGCAAACCAACATCAACGTACAGACGCTGCTGACCGAAGCTATTCTTACGGAAAATCGCGACCGTGTTTACCACGCCGCGATGATGGACCCGCATACTGCCGCCGTGCTGGGCATTGACGAAATATATGCTCTTGTTGACGACCTGATTGCCGCCCACGGCGACTGGCTGCCAGGCTGGTTGCACCGTTAAAACGCGACTAAACGCTACTGCGCCGGGGGATTTATTCCGGCGCACACCTCTGACGATACCAATAACAGAAGGCGGGCGTTGGTAACAGCGACCCGATACCCTATGAGCATTTCAATGACTACAAAACTCAGTTATGGATTTGGAGCGTTCGGGAAGGATTTTGCGATCGGCATTGTGTATATGTACCTCATGTATTACTACACCGATGTCGTCGGGCTGTCTGTGGGTTTGGTCGGTACTTTGTTTCTGGTGGCGAGGATCTGGGATGCTATTAACGATCCGATTATGGGATGGATTGTAAATGCTACGCGATCGCGATGGGGTAAGTTCAAACCCTGGATCCTGATCGGTACGTTGGCAAACTCTGTAATCTTATTTCTCCTCTTTAGTGCGCATCTGTTTGAAGGTACTACTCAGATTGTCTTTGTTTGCGTGACCTACATCCTCTGGGGCATGACTTACACCATTATGGATATTCCCTTCTGGTCGCTGGTTCCAACCATCACGCTCGATAAACGTGAGCGTGAACAACTGGTTCCTTATCCGCGTTTTTTTGCCAGTCTGGCGGGCTTTGTTACGGCAGGTGTGACGCTACCATTTGTTAATTATGTCGGCGGTGGCGATCGGGGATTTGGCTTTCAGATGTTCACTCTGGTACTGATCGCCTTTTTTATTGTTTCAACCATCATCACTCTGCGCAATGTGCATGAAGTCTTTTCGTCAGACAATCAACCGTCTGCTGAAGGAAGCCATCTGACACTTAAAGCCATCGTTGCGCTTATTTATAAAAACGATCAGCTTTCATGCCTCTTGGGTATGGCTCTTGCTTATAATGTAGCCAGCAATATTATTACCGGCTTTGCTATCTATTATTTCTCATATGTTATTGGTGATGCGGATTTGTTCCCCTATTATCTGTCGTATGCGGGAGCTGCTAACCTGGTGACGTTAGTATTCTTCCCACGCTTAGTTAAATCATTATCCCGACGCATTTTATGGGCCGGAGCATCTATTCTTCCGGTGTTAAGCTGTGGTGTTCTCCTGTTAATGGCATTAATGAGCTATCACAACGTCGTCCTCATTGTGATTGCGGGTATTTTGCTGAATGTGGGAACGGCGCTTTTCTGGGTATTACAGGTCATCATGGTGGCAGATACCGTTGATTACGGTGAATATAAACTGCACGTACGCTGTGAAAGTATCGCTTACTCCGTGCAGACTATGGTGGTGAAGGGCGGTTCAGCCTTTGCGGCTTTTTTCATTGCGGTTGTGTTAGGGATGATTGGCTATGTACCGAATGTTGAACAGTCTACGCAAGCCCTATTAGGTATGCAGTTTATTATGATTGCTCTACCAACTCTGTTTTTCATGGTAACGCTGATTCTCTACTTCCGTTTCTATCGCCTCAATGGCGACACGCTGCGCAGGATCCAGATTCATCTGCTGGATAAATATCGCAAAGTACCGCCCGAGCCTGTTCATGCTGATATTCCGGTCGGTGCAGTGAGTGATGTGAAAGCCTGACGTGGACAATAGCTAACGAAAATGGCCTGATGCGATATGTTTATCAGGCCACGTCTTAATGTAATGCTTTGGATTTGCAAATTTTGTAGACCGGATAAGGAATTCACGCCGCATCCGGCATCAACAAAGCGCACGTTGTTATCCGGTTATCAAGCCAAAGCGCCGTAGCTGGCGGCAATGAAAGCGAGCGAGGAATATCACCGTCGTTAATGCGCCAAGCAGCGCGCAGAACATATCGGATTGCGTGTCCCACTGGTCGCCCTGGGTGCCGAGAAAATCATCCGCTCCCTGGCCCATTGCCAGCGCCGCCCACCACTCGATTAATTCATACATCGCGCTTATCGCCAGCGCCACGCAGCAGACCAGGAACGCCACCATTTTACGTCCGCGCACGTACATCCCGCGCACGAGAATTTCTCGTGCCACCAGTGCAGGCACCAGCCCCTGGAAAAAATGCCCCAGCTTGTCATACGGATTACGGCTCAACCCCAGCCATTCCTGCACCTCAAAACCAACGGGGACTTTCGCGTAGGTGTATTGCCCGCCGACCATCAGGATGATGGCGTGAAAGAAAATGAGCGTATAGAGCAGCGGCGTTAACGGATAACGTTTAGCGGTGGCAAGCAGTAGCGGCACGACAATAATCACCGGTGTCACTTCCATCAGCCAGGTGAGTTTGTCATGGGCCGAAATGCCGGTATAAATCAGGATTAACGTTAGCGCCAGTGCGCCGGTGTTAAGAATTAACGGCTTGAGTGTGCGGGTCATGGTGAGTTCGCAAATCAGGGAAAATACTGACTATTCACCAGCAAGCGTGAAATTACAATCGCAAAAGAGGTGGCCCAGGGGGATCACCTGGCAGCATGCTGCCAGGCGCTGGGCCGAAGAGGTTACTTAGTGCAGTTCGCGCACTGTTTGTTGACGATTTGCTGGAAGAAGTCGTTACCTTTGTCATCGACCAGGATAAACGCCGGGAAATCTTCTACTTCGATTTTCCAGATAGCTTCCATACCCAGCTCCGGATAAGCGACGCATTCCAGATGCTTGATGCTCTGCTGCGCCAGTACCGCCGCCGGACCGCCGATGCTACCGAGGTAGAAGCCGCCGTGTTTATGACACGCGTCGGTAACCTGCTGACTGCGGTTACCTTTCGCCAGCATGATCATGCTGCCGCCGTGGGATTGCAGCAGATCCACGTAGGAGTCCATACGGCCTGCGGTGGTTGGGCCAAGTGAACCTGATGGATAACCGGCAGGGGTTTTCGCCGGACCCGCGTAGTAGATCGGGTGATCTTTGATGTACTGCGGAAGTTCTTTACCGGCGTCAATCAGCTCTTTCAGCTTGGCGTGTGCAATATCTCGGCCCACGATAATGGTGCCGGTGAGCGACAAACGAGTGGATACCGGGTATTGCGAAAGCTGGGCGAGGATCTCTTTCATCGGGCGGTTAAGGTCAACTTTCACCGCTTCGCCTTCACCGGCCTGGCGCAGTTCTTGTGGAATGTACTGGCCTGGGTTGTGTTCCAGTTTTTCGATCCAGATACCTTCGCGGTTGATTTTCGCTTTAATGTTACGGTCAGCGGAGCAGGAGACGCCCATGCCGACCGGGCAGGATGCGCCGTGACGTGGCAGACGGATAACGCGAATGTCGTGCGCGAAGTATTTACCGCCAAACTGCGCGCCAAGACCGAGTTTCTGGGCCTCTTCCAGCAGTTCCTGTTCCAGCTGGACATCGCGGAACGCCTGACCATGTTCGTTCCCTTCCGTCGGCAGTTCATCGTAATAGTGAGCGCTTGCTAACTTGACGGTTTTCAGGTTGGTTTCCGCAGACGTACCGCCAATCACAAACGCGATATGGTACGGCGGGCAGGCTGCAGTACCGAGGGTACGCATTTTCTCGACGAGGAAGTTTTTCAGTTTGCCGGGAGTCAGCAGGGCTTTGGTTTCCTGGTAGAGATACGTTTTGTTGGCAGAGCCGCCGCCTTTCGCAACGCAAAGGAATTTGTACTCATCGCCATCTACCGCGTACAGGTCGATTTGCGCAGGCAGGTTAGTGCCGGTGTTGACCTCTTTGTACATGTCCAGCGCCGCATTCTGTGAATAGCGCAGGTTATCTTCGATATAGGTGTTATAGACGCCTTTCGACAGCGCTTCTTCATCACCGCCGCCGGTCCACACGCGCTGGCCTTTTTTACCGACGATGATCGCGGTGCCGGTATCCTGGCAGGTCGGCAGCACGCCTTTGGCGGCGATTTCGGAGTTTCTTAAGAATTGCAGCGCCACGTACTTGTCGTTTTCGCTGGCTTCTGGATCGTGAAGAATAGCCGCAACCTGTTTCTGGTGTGCCGGGCGGAGCATAAAAGAAGCGTCGTGAAAGGCTTGCTGCGCCAGCAGGGTCAGGGCTTCTGGTTCCACTTTCAGGATGGTTTCGCCGTCGAAGTCGGCAACGCTAACGTAATCGGAAGTGAGTAGATAGTATTCGGTATTGTCTTTCCCCATCGGGAAAGGTGCCTGGTAGATAAAGGGTTTGTTTGACATAGCTTCCAGCCTGTAACTCTGTATTTGTTATTCGAAAATGGCGTGCCGCGTAGTCACGGGCGGCACGCAAAGTGCATTTATAAGAACCCGTACATCGCGGCGAAGATCCAGCCGAAGACGCACGATACGCTCACACCAATCAACCCCGGCAGAATAAAGCTGTGGTTGATGACGAAGCGACCGATGTGGGTGGTGCCGGAACGGTCAAACTGAATCGCTGCCAGATCGCTCGGATAAGTCGGTAGGATGTAATAACCGTAGCAAGCCGGTGCTGAAGCCACGATGTATGCCGGATCAACGCCGATCGCCAGCGCGACCGGAACAATCGCCGCCAGCGCCGCAGCCTGAGAGTTTACAAACTTGGAAACCAGCAGCAGAACAATGGCATAGGCCCACGGATACTCTTTCACCATTTCACCCAGTACGCCCTGAATTTCAGACATATGCGCACCGAACATGGTTTCTGCCATCCATGCGATACCGTACACCGCCACGATGGCGATCATACCGGAACGGAAGACTTCGTTTTTTGAGATAGACGCGGGATTGGTTTTGGTCAGGATAATAATCAGCGCCCCGGTCAGCAGCATAAACATCTGAATAACCAGTACCATCGACAGCGGTTTGCCGCCGAAGGATGGACGCAGGTCCGAATCAGCACCAAGAAGGGCGACTACAGCGATTGCACCGAGGAAAATCCACATTGCCAGCCAGTTGCTTTTCGGCAGTTTTTTATCGAGCAGCGTCGCGGTATCACCGTAAACATACTCACGGTTTTCCGGTACGGAGATGAATTTCTGGAACTCTTCGTCTTTATCCAGATCTTTACCGCGGAACCAGCTGAAGATACCGATCGCCAGGATACCGATTAACGTCGATGGAATGGTGATTGCCAGCAGGTCGAGGAACTCAAGATGGCGACCATCAAAGGTGACATTACCCAGCATTGCAACCAGAGACACGACCGCAACCGACACCGGACTGGCGATAATCCCCATCTGTGCACCGATAGAACTTGCCGCCATCGGACGTTCCGGACGGATGTTGTTCTTAATGGCGACGTCGTAGATGATCGGCAGAATGGTGTAAACCACATGACCCGTACCGCAAAGAATGGTCAGTGTACAGGTCACAAACGGCGCGACAATTGAGACATATTTCGGGTTGCGGCGCAGCAGCTTCTCGGCAATTTGCAGCATGACATCAAGACCGCCCGAAGCTTGCAAGGTCGCCGATGCCGCCACCACCGCAATGATAACCAGCATGACATCAACCGGTGGTTTACCTGGCTGAAGGTGGAAGACGAAGACCAGAATGACCAGACCGATACCGCCTAATAAACCCAGCGCGATACCACCCTTTCTGGCACCATAAAACAGACATATCAGTATTATGATAAGTTGGATAGTAAATAACATGTGTGAACCCTCGCGATAATCCTATTTAAATTTTTGCTGAATAGATCACAGTCACGTTCTGTTTTGTATGAACTGTTTTCAGAGCCTGACTAAATATCCGTTTGGTCGTTACCGGCTTTAGCAAATACCTCACAGTAAATATTGGCTGATTAAAGCAGCGGCAAATTTATGCACTGTGATAAGCGGCTTTTTCAGAGAGAAAAACTCTCTGGCGATGGGTTTATAGTTTGTACTGCGCAGATGTTAATGTTTTGTTTGCTGTTATCTTATTGATATTTATCGGTCTATTTTTTGTTCTCAGGGCAGATATCATTAGGTTTAAAGATTAATCTGATCTACCCATTTGTGGGTAAAAATACACATAATGCGGGTGACATAATAGTTAATTAACTTTTGTTATCGTTTTGAAATTAAAAACACCGTTCACCTGAAGAGATATTAATTTTTAGCGATGATGGAGGGATAATTATATTTGATCTGGCACAAGTTTTACTGATGAAGGATGTAACTTGTGCCAGGGGTATTTTGCATTACGGTAATAATTATTACTTACAGATAACCAGCGATCCGTTATTGGCAATATTGTTTCAGTAGTGAGTAGTGTTCTGCCTGAATACGGTAACGGTAAACCGGACGCCCCGTGACGCCATAATGGATACTGGTGAACAAGATGTGGCAGTTGACCAGCCAGATGAGGTATTTACGGCAGGAAACACGCGAGATGTTAACCTCGTTAGCCAGCTCGTCGGTTGAAAACTCATAGTCCTGATGCGCGTCAATCCACTGGCACAGCGTGCGTAACGTCTGCGGCGTTAAGCCTTTTGGCAAGCGACGAGGATCCTGTTCGTTGGAGCTGCTGCCGTGGATTAGCTGATCAAGCTCGGCCTGGTCATAATACTGATGTTTTTCCAGCGCCATTTTCTTTTGCCGCCAGCCGGTGAGCGCCTCTTCAAAGCGGGAAGCCTGGAAGGGTTTGATCAGGTAATCCACGACACCGTAATGCAGCGAATCTTTAATGGTTGCCGCATCGGCTGCGGAGGAGATGACAATCACATCACTTTTGCAACGCGCGTTATGCAGGACAGGCAGTAAATCGAGCCCGTTCTCTTTTTGCATATAGATATCGAGCAATATCAGGTCGATAGGCGTATCGCTATTGAAGATAATCTCTTTGGCTTTCTCCAGCGTCGAGGCTGTTCCACAGCATTGAAAGCCTGGGATTTGTGCTACGTATCGGCGATTCAGCTCCGCGACCATTGCGTCGTCATCGATAATTAATACATTGATCATCTGTTCGACCTCTCCCCGTCCCAGGGTATCTGGACAAAAAATTGTGTGAAAATCCCGGGTTCCGATTCCACGGCGATGCTGCCGCCGAGATTTTCTACCTGTTGTTTGACAAGTGCTAAACCGACGCCTCGCTCGCTTCCTTTTGTCGAGACACCTTTGTCAAAAATGTGATCGATTTTGTCGGGTGCGATCCCCGGTCCATCATCGTTAACTTCGCAGTGCAGCCAGCCGTGACGGTAGTGCAATGTTACGCTAATTTCGCCACCGGGTTCCGGCCCTAATGCTTCCAGCGCGTTTTCTATCAGATTTCCCAATGTGGTAATCAGCGTCGCGACCTGGTCCTCACTGCCGCTGTCTGGCAGCTGGCTTTCACTGTTTAAAATCAGCGTATGGCCTAAATCGGTCGCGCGATTAATCTTGCTGATTAAAAAACCAGCGATAACCGGAGATTTGATCTTACCCAGCAGAGAGCCAATCTCTTCCTGATAGTTATTGGCTGTTTTGAGAATGTAATCTTCCAACTGCTTATAACTCTTCAGATGCAATAATCCGAGAATCACATGCAATTTATTCATAAATTCGTGGGATCGTTCACGAAGTGCATCAGCATAGTTGACCAGACCGTCGAGTCGCTGCATCAGTTTACGAACTTCAGTTTTGTCCCTGAAGGTTGAAATGGCACCGATGATAACGCCATTACTGCGCACCGGAACGGTGTTGATCAGTAATAGCCGATCTTTAATCGTAATCTCTTCGTCGCGGCGCGGCGTACCGTCGCGTAACACTTCCGAGACATCTACCACCTGTGACCATGAGTGGCTGAGCGTCGACAGTTTCTCATCGTCCTGCGACTTACGGTAATTCAGCAATTCTTGTGCGGCATCGTTGATCAGCGTGACCTCGCCGCGATCGTCCACGGCAACGACGCCTTCTTTGATAGACTGCAACATGGCCTGGCGCTGCTCAAACAGCGTGGAGATTTCGTAGGGTTCCAGGCCGAAAAGGATTTTTTTCAGTACCTTAACCAGAATGCAGGTGCCAATCAGTCCGACCAGCATGCCAAATAATACCGACCAGATAATGCTCCAGCGACTGTCATTGATTTGTTGGGTCACGCGGCTTAACTCAAGGCCGATCGCCACCACGCCAATTTGTTTATGATTTTCATCGTAGATGGGGGTAAATACGCGTAAAGCCTGCGCCAGAAAACCGCGATTGATAGCGACATTTTCTTTGCCATTCAGCGCTTTAAGGATGTCATCACCTTTAAATGGCTGACCAATACGCTGGGCTTCAGGATGCGAGTAGCGAAGACTTTGCATATCGGTAACGACAATAAACAGCAGATCGTTGCGTTTGCGCACGGCTTCCGCGATGGCCTGGATTCCGCTCTCCTGCGGTTTTTTCTGCAAGCCCTGACGGATTTCCGGCGAGTCGGCGAGGGTACGCGCCACTGCCAGTGCCTTGTTGGCTAGCCCGTCTCGCGTCATATCACTGATTTGCGAGAAGTAAATCAGATGCACCACCAATAGCACCGAGAACAGTACCGCACTGACCATTAAGATCACTGTGGTACTCAATTTCATCGGACGTTTGCGTAACATGCGGTAGGGCAATGAATGTCTCATCAGCTTCCTTGTGTGACAAATTTCTTAAGCATTATCTCTGATGAGGCGGGTAATTCAAAGGGAGTAAGAATGATTGGCTATATAGGGGAAGAGACTCTGGCAACGGAAACTGCCAGTGCTGTATGAAGATTCCAGGGCTATGCTTATAGCGATAATCATACTGATGAGAGAGGGAAAGTCATGGATCAGGCGCTACTGGACGAGGGTTATCGCTGTTATACCGGCGAAAAGATCGATGTCTATTTCAACACTGCGATATGTCAGCATTCTGGCAATTGCGTACGTGGCAACGGCAAGTTATTTAATCTCAAACGAAAGCCGTGGATCATGCCGGATGAAGTCGACGTCGTCACTGTGGTTAAAGTGATTGATACGTGCCCGAGCGGCGCGCTGAAATACCGTCATAAATAAGCGAGGGTAAAATGGAAATACGCGAAGGCCACAATAAATTTTACATTAATGACGAACAGGGCAAGCAAATCGCTGAAATTGTCTTTGTGCCGACCGGAGAGAATTTAGCGATTATCGAACATACCGATGTCGATGAAAGCCTGAAAGGGCAGGGGATTGGTAAACAGCTGGTTGCGAAAGTCGTGGAAAAAATGCGTCGGGAAAAACGAAAAATTATCCCACTATGCCCATTTTCGAAACACGAATTTGATAAAACGCGGGAGTATGATGATATTCGCAGTTGATGGGAGAGTACAGAGTCACGATATTTTTCATGCTCTCCGCGGAGTGATGCAGGAGAGCATCTGAAGGGTAGGGGGATGCACAAAGAATGGGCAGAGAGAGCGTTTTTTTGTCCCAAGTCATCCCCTTTACTGAGCAAAAAAAAGAATATCTCCTATATGAGAATCATCAATCGGGGTTAATAAGTTTTGCGTCCCCAGAGCGTTTAATATTGATAGGAGTCATATTATGGAAGGTAAAAACAAGTTCAATACTTATGTTGTTTCTTTTGATTATCCATCATCTTATTCCTCAGTGTTCTTAAGGTTAAGATCATTGATGTATGATATGAATTTCTCCTCTATCGTGGCTGATGAATATGGGATACCACGACAATTGAATGAAAACTCCTTCGCAATAACGACATCGTTAGCCGCAAGTGAAATCGAAGATTTAATCAGGCTTAAATGCTTAGACTTACCGGATATTGATTTTGACCTCAACATTATGACAGTTGATGACTATTTCCGTCAGTTTTACAAGTAGCCAGGAAGGATAAGAAGAACATAAAAAATGGCACTATTCTCTAAAATATTAATTTTTTATGTGATTGGTGTGAACATATCCTTTGTCATTATCTGGTTTATCTCACATGAGAAAACACATATTCGTTTACTTAGTGCATTCCTGGTCGGAATAACCTGGCCAATGAGTCTGCCTGTGGCATTACTTTTTTCTCTCTTTTAGGAGCTGTAGTTGAGTGGACCCGCTGGTTATCGTGAAACGAAGCGTCTCTCCTCAAAACTGGATTTGCGGAACGACGAACGAAGCAGTCGCCTGACTGCTTCGTTCATTAAAGTGAAATTTATTTCTGTGGGCGCATCGCCGGGAAGAGAATAACGTCGCGAATAGTATGACTGTTTGTAAACAGCATAATCATTCGGTCGATACCAATACCCAGACCAGCGGTTGGCGGCAGACCATATTCCAGCGCAGTCACGTAATCTTCGTCATAGAACATGGCTTCGTCGTCACCTGCAGCTTTAGCGTTAACCTGTTCCTGGAAACGTTCAGCCTGATCTTCTGCGTCGTTTAATTCGCTAAAACCATTACCGATTTCACGACCACCGATGAAGAATTCAAAACGGTCGGTGATTTCCGGGTTAACATCATTACGGCGCGCCAGCGGTGACACTTCTGCCGGATATTCCGTAATAAAGGTTGGCTGAATCAGATGTGCTTCTGCCACTTCATCAAAGATCTCCGTGACAATACGTCCCAGCCCCCAGCTTTTCTCTACCGTAATTCCGATAGATTCAGCTAATGCTTTAGCAGCATCAAAATTATCCAGGTCGGCCATATCGGTTTCTGGACGATATTTTTTGATTGCTTCGCGCATGGTGAGTTTTTCAAACGGTTTGCCGAAATCAAACACATGCTCGCCATAAGTGACTTTAGTGGTACCCAGAACCTCTTGTGCCAGGGTGCGGAACAGGGACTCTGTCAGTTCAATCAAATCGTGGTAATCCGCATACGCCATGTAGAGTTCCATCATTGTGAACTCAGGATTATGGCGAACAGAAATACCTTCATTACGGAAGTTACGGTTGATTTCGAATACCCGTTCAAAACCGCCTACAACCAGACGTTTCAGATACAGCTCCGGCGCGATACGCAGATACATATCTAAATCCAGAGCATTATGATGGGTAATAAACGGGCGAGCAGATGCCCCACCTGGAATTACCTGCATCATCGGGGTTTCTACTTCCATAAAGCCGCGCGCGACCATGAACTGACGGATAGCGGCCAGAATTTTTGAACGGACAACGAACGTTTGACGGGATTTATCGTTAGCGATGAGGTCCAGATAACGTTGACGATAACGGACTTCCTGATCCTGCAGACCATGGAATTTATCTGGTAAAGGACGTAGTGCTTTTGTCAGCAGGCGCAACTCAGTACAGTGAATGGAAAGCTCACCGGTTTGCGTCTTAAACAGCGTACCGCGGGCACCGATAATGTCACCCAGATCCCATTTTTTAAACTGATCGTTATAAACACCTTCTGGCAGGCTATCTCTTGCAACGTACAGTTGAATACGGCCACCGACATCCTGCAACGTTACAAAGGAGGCTTTCCCCATGATACGACGGGTCATCATTCGGCCAGCAACCGAGACTTCAATGTTTAAGGATTCCAGTTCCTGGTTATTCTTCGCATCAAACTCTTCGTGCAACTGGTCAGAGGTATGGTCGCGGCGAAAATCATTGGGAAACGCCACACCTTGCTGACGTAGTGCCGCCAGTTTTTCGCGGCGATTTCTCAGTTCATCGTTAAAATCAATAGCCTCATTGGCTCCCCGTGTTTCTTGTTCAGACATTTTGGTTCCTCTAAATCCAGCTTTCAATTTAGCGTAGATAAAGAGACAGATCGGTACACTGTATTATCTGCCTCGACTATTAATAACTCAGTTTATCTTATCGAAACTAACGCTTACCTCAAGTTGATATCACTAATAAATAACCATCAAAATGGTTTAAATGACTTATTAATCTAGATTTGCTAGTGTTATAAACTGAAAGTTAATTTATTCATAACCAATTGTTTTTACGACAGTTAATCGTTGCTCTCCTGTATCATATTCGTCGGCGTGCTAAACAGAAAACGGGTAGCAAAGGCCAATACGACGATGATCGCGACACAAGCCAACGTCCACTCTCCCATCTGAGAAAAGAATCGCTGGTAAGCTGCAATTGCCATACCGCTAATTTGCGACTCTGTCGTCTGCTGTGCCACGACGCCTGCCAGCCAGTTGGCGACCGCGCCTGTTGCCAGCATATAAATACCGGTTAATACGCCAGACATTTTCAGACGCGTGATTTGCGCAATCGCCACCGGGTCAATAAAGAGTTCGGCAAAGCCCATTAGCGCCAGCCCGGATATCATCACGGCCATTGACGCTTGACCGCCAGCCGCTGCATGTCGGGCATCAAATGCCAACAACATAAAGCCACAAGCCATCAGCAGTAAGCCAAAGGCAAACTTCAGCCAGACGCGCAATGTTGAGTTGCCGCGGCTTTCTGGCGATGCCAGCCAGGCCAGTACAACCCCAGCGAGCATCACTGCAATTGCATTCACCGACTGGAATAGTGCTGTAGGTACTTCAATATTGAATGCCTGACGATTCACAAAGCGATCGATAAACAAGCTGATGGTACTGCCGCCCTGTTGTGCCAGTACCCAGAACAACGTCCCGACAAACATCAACAATACAATTTGCCAAAGAGCACGGCGGTGTTCGGGGAATTTGATCATCATGCGGGCAATGATTTGTGCGGCAATGAGGCAAACGATCGCCAGCAAATATCCGGACCAGTCGTTCTCCAGCAGCAGGGTAAAAAATACTGGGGCTAAACAGAGCATCACCACTAACCAGCTCCATACTGGTAAGGCAAATTTCACGCTAGTGAGCGCTTTTTTATCCATACTACGCGTGGACTGGAAATGACGATGCCCGCTTAAGAAAATCAACAAACCGATAAACATGCCGCCACCCGCAAGGGCAAAGCCAACATGCCATCCATACCACTGAGCAGCCAGGCCGCAGGCGATTGGGGCGGCGATAGAACCGATATTGCCCGCAGCATACAGCAGCGAAAAACCGCCATCACGTCGATGATCGTTCTCGTCGTAGAGCTCGCCAAGCAAACAGCTGATGTTTGATTTGAATAAACCGTAGCCACAAATAATGATTGCCAGCGCCAGATACAGGCTAAAGGTTGAATTTGTATCAATGCCCAGCACCACATGGCCAAGGGTCATTAACAGCGCGCCGGCAATCACTGCAGTGCGGTTGCCGAGCAGGCGGTCGGCAAGCCAGCCGCCGAGAATAGGGGTAACGTAAACCAGAGAAGCATATGCGCTGAACAGGCTGATGGCATGGTTATCATCAAAACCAAGCTGATGGGTGAGATAGAGAATGAGTAAGGCACGCATGCCGTAAAAACTGAAGTACTCCCAGATTTGGATCGCCACGATATAGTATATCGCGCGCGGCTGTGAGGGTGTTTTCATGTGTTCTCCTTATGAGCAAAAAAGGGAAGTGGCAAGCCACTTCCCTTGTACGAGCTAATTATTTTTTGCTTTCTTCTTTCAATACCTTAACGGTATAGCGGCCATCAGCCTGACGGTATGCACCGTGAATATCGGTTTCAAAGCCCGGATAGTGAGCGCCGATTTCACACAGCATCTGCAGGAACTCCAGAACCGGACGGCTTTCTTCGGTGATCATTTCACCCGGCATTACCAGAGGAACTCCCGGCGGATATGGAAGGATCATATTGGCGTTAATACGACCTACCATTTCGTCGAGGTAAACTTCTTCGGTCATACCGTGCAGCTCTTTCTGGAACGCAGCATACGGAGTCATTACCATCGTCGGCAGCACTTCAAATGCGCGATACATCAGATCCGGCAGATTGTGGTGAACAATCAGTTTGTGGATATTCTGAGCCAGTTCCTGAATACGCATGTTTTCATAGAATTCAGGATCTTCACGATACAGAGACGGCAGCATGTTTTTCACACGCAGGTTCAGGTCGAACGCACGTTTGAAGTCAGTCAGAGCACGCAGCAGGCTCAGTGCTTTGGTCTTATCGATACCGATGCTGAACAGGAACAGCAGGTTATACGGACCGGTTTTCTCAACAACGATGCCATGTTCGTCGAGGTATTTCGCCACGATGCTGGCCGGAATACCAAAGTCGCTCATGGTGCCGTCTTTTTCCATCCCCGGAGTCAGCAGGGTGACTTTGATCGGGTCAAGATACATGTGCTCGTTATCGATGTTTTTGAAGCCGTGCCAGGTGCTGTCAGAACGCAGCGGCCAGCATTCAGTCGTATCGATATGATCCGGCTGCCATACATCAAAGAACCAGCCATCAGATTCCGTTCTCAGACGTTTGATCTCTTTACGGAATTTGATCGCACGTTCAATGGAACCGTTGATCAGACGTTTACCTGCATTGCCTTTCATCATCGCCGCAGCGGTTTCAGTGGACGCCACGATACCGTAGTGCGGAGAAGTGGTGGTGTGCATCATGTAGGCTTCGTTAAAGGTTTCTTCGTTTACGTCACCTTTAACGTGGATCATGGAAGCCTGAGAGAACGCCGCCAGCAGTTTGTGAGTGGACTGGGTTTCGTAAATCACTTTCCCTTCTACACGGCCACCGCTCATACCGCATTTACCTTCGTAAATCGGTGAGAAGTTGGTGTAAGGCACCCACGCGGAGTCAAAGTGGATGGATTTCACATCCAGTGTTTTCTTGATGAAGTCGGTGTTGTACAGCAGACCATCATAGGTAGAGTTGGTAATTACAGCATGTACCGGCCAGGTTGCGTTTGGTGTTTCTTTCACGCGCTTAGCAATGGTAGCGTGCTGGAATTCACTCTGTGGGATACCACCAAGAATACCGTAAGCGTTACGGGTCGGGCGGAAATAGATTGGCGTAACATCGCTCATCATCATCAGGTGGGTCAGCGATTTGTGGCAGTTACGGTCAATCAGAATGGTGCTGCCTGCCGGAGCAGAGTACATGCCAACAATTTTGTTCGCAGTGGAAGTACCGTTGGTCACCATGTAGCTGCGGTCTGCGTTAAAGACGCGAGCGATATACTGTTCTGCTTCTTTGTGTGGACCACTGTGATCCAGCAGAGAACCCAGTTCAGATACTGAAATGGAAATATCAGATTTCATGGTATTCGGACCAAAGAAATCATAGAACAGGCTACCTACCGGGCTTTTCTGGAATGCAGTACCGCCCATGTGACCAGGAGTACAGAAAGTATATTTACCTTCACGAACATATTTAAACAGTGCTTTAGTCAGCGGAGGCAGAATAGTGTTGATATATTCGTCAGTGGTCTGCTTGATCTTATTAGCAATATCTTCAGCAGCACCCAGCGCATATTCAAAGAAGCTAATCTGTAAACGCAGGTCATTCAGGCTTACATCGAGAGTGGAATACGTATTAGCGAACGCGTACAACGGCAGGTTCTCGTTCATTTTGCTAATTTCTTCGCACAGCTCGAGATTATATTTATCCCAGTCAAAAATAACGCCGCACAGACGCGCATTGTTTTCGATCAGTTTTAATAAGTCGTCACGGTCGTTCGGGTAAACAATCTGGAAGTTCAGACGTTCAAGCGCGCGATGAAGTTCACGGATGGGTTCTTCTTTAAAATAAACCCCCATGTGATTCAATATTGCAATAACGTTCATAGTCATATCTCCAGGTAAAAAAGGCCCCTCCCAACACATGGGACAAAATGAAAGGAGGAGCCTCGGAAAATACTTTTAATTAATGTGCGTTAGACGCGGTGTGGTTATCCATTGAGTGGCTCTGGCGCTCGTGCATTTTGCGAGCGTAGAACATCAGGATAATCAGGCTGACGATGAAGGTACCTGCCAGCTCGAAGGAGCTTGCGCCCATCAGCGCGATGAAGCAGAACACGCAACCCAGTACAGAGCAGATCAGGCTGACAAAGTTGCGGATGTTAACGCCTTCAAAACGAATCAGGTCAACGCAAGAGTAGAAGTACGGCAGCATAGTCAGCAGTACTGCGATACCGGTCAGTTCACCGAACAGGTCAGATGCTTTACCACCGGCAGAGTTCATCAGAGTGATGAGGATCATCAGGGCAGTCATTTTCACTGCAGCCAGCAGCAGACCTTTTTTCGGAATACCGTTGCTGTCGACTTCACCATAAACTTTCGGGAAGTTACCGTCGTTAGCGGCACGTACACCTGCCTGGCCTACCAACATCATCCAGGAGCCCAGAGAAGTCAGGCACGCAAAGGCGGTGAATGCAGAAACCAGCGGCGCAGCCCAGTTACCGAGGATGGTTGAAGCACTGATTGCAAACGGAGCACCGGAAGCTGCCATTACTGAAGATGGATACATACCGGAAAGCACCTGAGTCGCAGCGATGTAAACAATACCTGCTAAACCAGTACCCAGCATGGTTGCCAGCGGAACGGTACGTTTCGGGTTTTTAACCATACCAGTACTTACTGCTGCGGATTCAACACCCACGAAGGCCCACAGGCAGAGCAGAATACTTTTAATGATCGCATGACCATCAGTGGTATCCGCAGTATTCCAGTTAGCTGCATAAGTTGCCGCATCAAACCAATGCCAGCCAACAATAGCAGTCATCACCACAGGAATAAGAACCAGCACCAGACCAATAGTGGTTAAACGGCTTACCCAAGTACCGCCGAGCATATTTACAAAGGTAAATACCCAGACGATAGCAATACAGGCGATACCCGCCGGAACAGGATCATTTAATACTGGGAAGAAGGTGGAAAGATAAGATACCGCGGTAATACCAATCGCCAGGTTACCAATCCAGTTAGCATGGTAATAAAGAACACCTGTCTGAAAACCAAATGCAGGGGAAATTTCTCCGGCATAAGCAATTGGGCCACCTTGTTGCGGGTTTTTTGTTGCCAGTCGGGCATATACATACGCCAGCGACATTGCACCAATAATAGAGATAATCCAACCCCAGATAGCAATACCACCGATACTTGCTAGGTTCGCAGGTAATAATGCAATACCGCTCCCCATCATATTACCGGCAACAACACCGGTACAGGCAAATAGCCCGATCTTCTTGGCAGAACTCATGCTCTTCTCCTAATTTCATTTTTGAATTTGGAGTCCGGGTCATGATGTATAACTATTTCCTGACCAGACCAAACTGGCGCTAAGAATACTCACGAAAAAAGGATTAATCCTAAAGATTAGGTGAAATAACACAAAAGTTTCTGTAAGTGAGAACTTGAGGTTTTTTATTAACACATCAGTATCGCAAGTTGATATCATGAAAAGATAAACATTCAATGTTTACAATGGATTGCGGGATATTCTCTGGTTAAATTTATGTAATAAAAATTATGCGGCAAATAAATTGCCGCAACATATTATACCAACAGAAACATACAAAAACTCAACAACAAATATTCCCGAGCATAAATCAACCCGGGAGTTACTTATTCTGAAGCGAGAAATTTGTCGAGATAAGGTACAACATAAGGAACAGAAGTCTGGAATATACCATTTTCAATCCAGTAAAGGGTGTTTGCCCCTGGGCGTAAATTAAAGGCGGTGAGATATGCATCAGCCGCTTCCCGGTTCATCCCCTTCATTTCATAAACCTTGCCAAGCAACACATAATTTAGCCAGGACATTTCAAGATCAATGCCAGTATTTATCGCCTGGTAAGACTCATCTGTTTTACCTTTTACCAGAGCACTGACCGCTTTTATTTGATATATAATGGATAGGTTATTCAATTCCGGTAGTGTAACAATGTTGTCTATTTCTGTGTTCAGTGCTGCTAATTGTTTTTCATCTAAAGGGTGTTGAGAATGGCGCACGATATCAACTAATGCTTTTTCTGCTCTCGCGTAGGTAAATTCTGGGGATGATTGAACAATCTCACCTAATAATTCACTGGCACGGTTCAATGATTTATCATCGCCATGCAGTAAATAATCATGTGCCTGATAAAAATTAGTTAATAACGCACCACGATGAGGCAAAATTTGCTGGAGCGTCTCCTGCATTCGTTGTGGCCACGGTTGGTTTAATGCTTTTGATAAACTCTCCAGTAAATCATTTTGAATCGCCAGCTGATTACCGTTAGTGATGACATAACGTTTATCCAGCATGGTTGAACCATCTGCATTGTCTACCAATTTTATCGACATAAAGCATTGTTGAGCACGGTATTGGCGCTGATTAACAAAGGCAATAGATAATGTTTTACCGGAACTGCTCGGTTCATCAATGTTGTAGTTGATTTTGTCATGCACCATAAAGGTGGAGAAGGTGTTAAGTGATGTCGCCACCAAATCACCCACGCCTATCGCGTAAGAGAGCTGATACGGGGAACTCCAGCTGTTACAACTTTTATTTACCATATTAATGTCAATATCGCGTGGATTGAGCAAAATACGCGATTTGCTCATAGGAAGACGTGTATCAAGAGTTGAAAACGCTACCAGTGCTACACAGATACCTAACGACAACAGGAAAAAAAACCATACCCAAAAGGTAGTGAATCGTTTGCTTTTAATTGGGGATTGTTCAGGTGGCGTTGCGGTGTTTTGAATGTTAAGACTGTGGGAGGGAGAATCTGTGGCAGGAACCGCCTCTGGTATAGGGGGAGGCGAAGATAGCATTATTTCCTCTCCCTCTTCTTCGCTGTACCAGATAACCGGCACCATTAATTTATAGCCGCGCTTTGGTACAGTAGCGATATAGACAGGACTATCTTCATCATTATCTTTTAATGACTTACGTAGTTCTGAGATACTCTGCGTCACAACATGATTGGTGACAATACTTCTCTTCCAGACATTATCGATAAGTTCATCCCTGCTAAGTACTTCGCCACTGTGTTGAGCAAAGAAAACCAGAAGATCGATTAATCTCGGCTCAAGGGTAAGTTGACGCCCATTGCGGCTAATTTGGTTTATGGACGGAGTAACAAGCCATTCGCCAACGCGAACTACAGGTTGTTGCATAATAGAAACTCATTCGAAAAGGGAATGATGCAATGATAATTGCCACAACCTATTTTTACCATCTATAGATGGGTTTATTTACATATTATTGGTGAATGTAAGACGTTATTTTTACCAGCCATAAACTTCTTGATTACATAGTATTACGAAAGGATTTTACTGAGAACCAGAAGTAATATTCCTTACCATCAAAATTCATCATCTTTGCCAAAGAAAAATGTTCAGAAAATAATCCATGGAAAATTGTCCGGAGCGCTTACTATTTTAATGGATTGTTAGTCTTTGCATGAGCAAGCGGACTGATACATTTCTCTTTGTTCTCATTCAGAAAATCTCATCAGTCGGCGTTCAGACCGGTGTTGTGCTTTATGGATGCGTTACGCTCCTGATGACGTCATTTGACGTTCAACAACATCACGGGGCCGCACGACATTTCACGTCAGTTAGTGCTATCGCTCAGGAACAAATTTTCCCGAATTGGGATATGCCCGCAAATTGCTGGTGATGAGGGGAGAATCTGGTTGAGTTCGGGAGAATTGATTTGGAGGCAGAACGCTTAAATCGTGGCGTCCTGAAACGAAAAACGGACCTCCGTGGAGGTCCGTTTATATGAATTTGGTGCCGGACTCGGAATCGAACCAAGGACACGGGGATTTTCAATCCCCTAGTTAAAAAGCTTGATGTAATTCACTAATGTAATTATTTTTTTTGACTTCTCACCCAGAATGTGCTGAGTGAGAAAAATGACTAGAATTGTTCCAATTATATCAACAAAAGGCGGAGCCGGAAAGTCAACCAAAGCCGGCAATATCGCGGGTTTTTGTGCTGATGCCGGGTTGAAAACCCTGTTGATCGACGGTGATCATTCCCAGCCGACTGCCAGCAGTCTGTTTAAACTCGAATACGAAGCGCCAAACGGCTTGTTTGAGTTGTTAATGCAACTGACCGATCTTTCCCGGCCGGATACCATCATATCACGCTCCGTTATCCCTAATCTGGACATCATCATTTCTAACGATCCGCATGATCGTCTCCCGGCGGCTATATTGCATGCGCCTGACGGCAGAATGCGTCTGCGTAATACTCTGCAACATCCGTTATTTGCCTCTTACGATGTGATTATCATTGATTCAAAAGGCGCGGCTTCGGTGATGCTGGAAACCATTCTGTTAGCTGCCACCGATTATGCTGTCGGGATAATCAAACCTATTTTGCCGGATACACGTGAATTTTTACGGGGAACACTGGGATTAATCGGCGGGCTGGTGCCGCTGACGGCTTACGGAATTCCCCTGCCGGAAATACACATTCTTGCTAATTGTGTTGAAGATACGGTGTTAGATCGTGCAACACTGACTGAATTAACTCAGATTATTGACCAAAAAGCGTACCCCTTTGCAGAGTCGATTTCTCTTTCGTTACTGAAAACCGCTGTTCCTAAACTGGAAATATTTAAAAATGGCCATGCACAGGGACAACCGGTGCATCGTCTGGAATACCGGACTCAACGTAAAACACCGGCAGCCGCAGTCATTATGCATCATCTTGTTTCAGAGCTGTTTCCGGAATGGAAAACCCGTTTTGATGATGTGCTGAAACGGGAGGTTCGTCCATGACTATCAAGGTATTCTCCTGTTTTTTCCCGTTCAGTCTAACCGTGGACTGGCAGCAGATACTGCCAGCCCGGTCAGAATTAATGTATTTCCCGGAAAGGATCATCAAGAGAGTCCAGGCGTTTTTCGACTCTGCGCAAAAAGTCTTTTGCCCCTCTACGAGCTTTGAATGTGCTCCACTCTTCAGTCAGCGCCAGATGCATCTGTTCTGTCGTCATGCCTGCCACCTGAGCTGTCGGCAGGTTATCGCGAAGAATAAGATAGCTGTGAATCGCATTCAGGGGCGTGATATCGGGATTCAGCATTTTCCAGCCATACATTTCAGCCAGCCAGTCACCCAGCCATTGCAGGCGGAACAGACTCTGGCGGGAATTGCTTTCTTTCGTCATTTCCATGGTCATACTCCAGAAGGTTTTGACATACAAGTCAAAACGGGCTTCGCCCGTATCGGTGTTGTTGTCAAAAAGGACAATGTAATCAATGTCGGACGGCAGTTGATTTTTTGTATTCATAAATGTTCCTTTAAATGTGTTATGGATAAAAATAGGTTGCCTGTACGTTCAGACCGGGGTCGCCAAACTTACCGGTCCGAAAATAGTCGGGCAGCCACAGGGAGTTTATCTCTGACGGCTGTTCGTCCGACACCAACAATTCATATTCCAAAAAAAATAATTTATTTACACGGTGGGAATTGGGCATTTCGGGTTAACGGAGGGCTTTTCAATGCATAAAAAGTCTTCTTCTGCGGTATTACCTGAAACCCTGTACTCGCCGGAGGCGGAGCAGAGCGTGCTGGGCGGGCTGATGCTGGATAATGACCGCTGGGATGAAGTGGCACCGTTATTACAGGCGGAGGATTTTTGTTCCAGAGCGCATCAGGAAATCTGGAAGAAAATGGCCACCCTGTGTCAGATAAACAGCCCGATTGATTTAATCACACTCAGTGATGTACTGGAAAAAGACGGCGTGCTTGAACAGGTGGGCGGCTTTGCATATCTGGCTGAATTATCCAAAAACACCCCCAGTGCGGCCAATATTGTCCGCTATGCGGAAATTGTGGTGGAGCGAAGCCGTGCCCGTGGCCTGATGATGCTGGGGAATATGTTATCCACCCAGAGTGTGGCGGCTCAGGCGAATATTCCTGCGTTATGTGAACAGGCTGAACAACGGTTGTTTCAGCTGTCAGAAAAAGGGCTGTCAGCGCATTCCCCGTCGTTGCTCGATATCCTGAATAATGTTGTTCAGCATCTGGAAGAAGCATTAAGTGCAAAAGGGATAACTGGTACGCCAACGGGGTTCAGTGAACTGGATGAAAAAACCTGTGGTTTGCAGGCAGGCGATTTGGTGTTACTGGGCGCACGGCCGTCGATGGGAAAAACGGCGCTGGCGCTGACTGTTGCACAGAATGCCCTGCGTCTGGCAGAAAAACCGGTCTTTTTTTTCAGTCTGGAAATGCCGGCGGAACAAATCATGCAACGCTTACTCAGTGATTTGGGAAATGTCCCACTGACAGCTATCCGCAGTGCATCTCTTGAAGAAAATGACTGGGAATGTCTTGGGGGCGCCATGTCGCAGATTGCCGAATGGGGTGAGCGTCTGGTGATTGATGATACCAGTAATATGACGCCTTCCCTGTTACGTGCCCGTGCACGGCGTTACCGCCGTAAAGTGGGTACGCCGGGGCTGATTATTGTGGATTACCTTCAGCTGATGCGAAGTCCTGAACAGGAAAACCGGACACAGGAAATCAGTGAAATCTCCCGCAGTCTGAAAGCACTGGCCAAAGAGCTGGGGTGTCCGGTAGTGGCTCTTTCCCAGTTAAACCGGCAACTGGAGCAACGTGCGGATAAGCGCCCGACAAACGGGGATTTACGGGATTCCGGCTCACTGGAGCAGGATGCGGATTTGATTTTATTTTTGTACCGCGATGAGGTGTATCACGAACACTCACCGGATAAAGGTGTGGCAGAAATTATCATCGGTAAGCAACGGCAGGGTCCACTAGGGACGGTGAAAGTGCAGTTTAACGGGACGTATACACGTTTCAGTGATTTTTCTCAGGGATATTATTTTTAAGGGAGAGACGAAGCATGAAAACAGATTTACAGCATAAACTCAGTCAGGCGCTTCTCAGAGGAAATCCTGTCAGTTCCCCGTTATCCGGCAATGCTCACGTCAATCCGGTGTCTGAAATGCCGATGATATTAACACTTGAGCAACTTCAGCCAAATCCGGATAACCCTCGTCAGGGCAGAAATCCGCGTTATGAGGAAATCAAGAGTTCCATTCGGGCACGTGGACTGGACAGTGTCCCAAAAGTCACCAAAGCACCGGGAAGTGAGATTTATATCTTCAGTGACGGAGGAAATACGCGCTATCAGATTCTCTCTGAGTTATGGCAGGAGACACAGGATGAGCGTTTTTTCCGTATCCATGTGTTATTTAAACCCTGGCCGGGGCGTTTGCAGTGTTTGATTGGCCATCTGGCGGAGAATGAAGTCAGAGGGGAGTTAACGTTTCTGGAAAAAGCACAAGGGATTTGTGTGGTGCGTTCTCTGTATGAGGAAACGCTGGGGAAAAAATTATCACTCCGGGCATTCGCCCAGCGCATGACGGCGGACGGATTACCCGTCAGCATTTCACACATCAGCAAGATGGAAGATACTGTTTCTATTTTATTACCTTATATGCCCCGTTTACTGGAAAACGGGCTGGGAAGACCCCAAATTGAGCAATTATTATCCGTGCGCTCGACATTAAAACGGGTGGCGGATTCGTTACTTTTTCAGCATGACGATCCGGACCCGGTCCATGACTTTCTGGGGTGTTTTGAAAGAACATGTACAGAAATAGATAACCATGATGTTTTTGATTATGACGTGTTTCTGGATGAACTGATTGGTCGTCTTCTGAGGGAGTGTTCTGTTGATGGTGTGGATTATGAACGCTGGGTATTTGAATTGAAGGTCAATAAAGGCCGGCGCAGTACAAAACCGGAATGGCCTGTACCGGTGGACAGTGAGGATGAAACAACAACGGCCCATTCAGAAAGCGGACATACCGGTATTACTTCCGGTTTTTCGGCGGAGGATGTGTTAACGGAGCCACTGTCTTCTGATTCAGATCAGGAGACTTCGGTATCCCCTGTTGTTGAAAAGAAAAAATCCCGTCCGGTTGTGGAGATCCAGACGGATTTATACGGGGGGGCACCGGTACTGAGCGGGGATAGCGATGAAGCGGATATTGATCCTGACATCGTCGGCGTCATGTCTGTCCCGGATAACGCAGAGCGTACCACACCGGCAGAGGTACCGGTCGCTGGTTATTCTGCGGCTACACTGACGTGTCAGGATCTCTGGCCGGTGGCCTCACATCTGGATGATATTGAACATCTTCAGACGCAAATTTATCGTACTTTGTTTGAATTAGGGAATGAACTGAATATCTCCCCCGAATTTATGGCCGCCTCCGGGGTGCATTCTCCGGGATTTACCATCTTGTCAGAGACTTCGGCGCTGGGACGTGTGATGACTGTTTTCTCAGCGGAAAACGGTGCTCATGATGGTATTCCGGGCGCTCTCAGAATCCTGCTGACCGGCGGAAATCAATCCGGGATGCCACCGGTACTGAATGATGTCCAGTTTATGACATGGATGAAGCTGATGTACTTGTTGCGTTGTCTGTATGCCAGACAAAGAGATGTTGATCCGGATGTGAATGATGAAGAGGAATGGGAATAAAAGCATCCCCTTATCGCCGGCGGCGCTGGCGTATTATCTGCCCCTGAACCGGGGGCGGGCAAAGACCGGTTATGAGCAGGAAGTGATACAGCGCCTGACGGATATCTGCCGGTTATTCCGGGCCGGGAGCCGGAAATATGAGCATGATAAGGTTGTCCGGTTTTTTGTCCGTCCACCGGAAAATCAGGATGCGGACTGGCGGCGGTTGGTGTTGTTCAGTGCGGAAATTTGCTGTTGCCGTTATGCACTGCGGAAAACCGGGACCGCCGGAGAACCTTATATTGAGGTGTGTTTTACCGGTAAAGGCCGGCAGGCTGAATTGTCTGCGGAATTACTGGGATTTATATGGTCCCGGTATTATCAGTGCCGGCGGCGGGCGTGGCGAAAATATATGCGCACCATGAGACAAGAAGCCGGGGCAGAAGTATTGCTTTCAAATAAAGCCCGTGAGTTATGGCACCGGAATTACGCGTTACAGTGGATACTCACACTCTGGCAGGCTTTCAATAATACAGGAGGCTGTAATGGCGACTCAATTAGCACAGGCAGGGAATCATCTGCTGACAGAGCTGGTGATGGAAATAAAAAGCGGAAATCTGCGGCGTTGTGAGGCGCTGGGACTGACGGACAATGAGATCCGGTTACTGAACAGTTTAACCATTGAAGATCTGCATTATCTTTCTCAAAGTCCGGTCTCCATTATTACCTGTCAGATCCACCGGGAGAATTTGCGTTTATTGCTGACTCGGGCGAAAGAAGTCCATTGTCAGAATCAGATGATTGAACGCTGTCTGAGACTGGGAGCCTCCATTGATTTATTGAATCAGTATTTTGGCATGACCTCACTGGAGGTGTCAGCCCGCCGGCGGTTGTCCGGGATCCGGGGAAATGCCGGCCGTTCACAGCGGCTGTCAGATGTGCAGCAAACGGAATTATGGTATCGCTGGAAAGAGGAGGGCATGCCGGAGCCGGATGATCTGGATTGTCTCCAGATCATGGTGTCCTGTGCTGAAAAAATGGATGTTTCACTGACCACGGTGTGGAATACAGTTCAGGAATGGCACCGGGACGGTGTTCTGAATGCCGCAGACAGGAGAAACGGTCATGTCGGATAACCGGGTTATCAGTAACAATCAACCGGCCCGGATATTTCCGGAATGTGTCACACCTGTTCCGGAGCATATTCAGCGGAAGGCAAACGGGTTATTGCTGCGTTATTTTTCGGGAGAACGACTTTGTAAAAAAGTGAAATGCGGCGGAAAAAAGGGCGGTGTTTACCCTGTATTGAAAATTGATATTGGCGCATTCTGGCGTCTGCTCAGTACGGACCAGGGGCAAAGCTGGAAGCTGATGAGCCATGAACGTTATAACAAGATGATTAGCCGGTAAGGGCAGAATATTCAACATCATGATCCTCAGTATATTGAGACTGTCTCTTTACGGTGCGGTATTTTCACCGGAGGAGACAGCTATAAGTGTATTCAGGCATGAAATTATTTTTGTGTGGAGCATAAGATGCAATTTCCTCCGGACAGTATTATTCAGTTTTCATTAGAAAAAATGCGACAGCAACTGCATCACCGGCAACACAGCCAGCCCGGCACGGCACTGCGCAGTGGATTGATTTACGCCGGCAATGTTCATGATGCAATCCCCCGGCAATTATTGCTGGAATCCCGACTTTCCCCGGTTGATAAACTGACCTGGATGATGATCCGGCTTCACGCACAGCAAAATGAAGGTGCTGTATTTCCGACTTATGATGACTTACAACTCCAGTTAGCCATTCCCCACAGCGATAAGGCCTCGCGGGAAACGGTCAGCAGGGCACTGTTAATGCTGAGGCTGACGGGCTGGCTCAGTTTATGCCACCGGGTCAGGGATAAACGGGGGCGTGTCCGAGGAAATATCTATATGTTACATGATGAGCCGGTGAATGCATTTGATGCAGAGACATTAGATCCGCGCTGGATGGATGTACTGGAAAAAAGTTGTTATCACAAAAATAAGAGTGTGCAGTGTGTGGCCCGTGCTACGCTGACAGCCCTGAAAACCGAGCCGTCAATGCGACATCAGCATACCAGAATGCAACTCATTGAGCAGCGACTTGAAAGTCTTCAGACACCGGAAGCGCTGGCAGACAGGCAACGCCGGATACTCAATGGGCAGACGGCACAACTTCATCCGGGTAAACATAAAAAAAATCGAACTCTGTGTAAAACACCGGGTTCGAAAATCGAACTCAGGGAAAAAAATGATGAAAAAACACCGGGTACGAAAATTGAACTGAGTACACAAACCCAGTCTGATTCAGGGGTTCGAAAATCGAACTGTTACGTACGTAATACTTTTACACAGAGTGTAAAAAATACGTACGTAGATCAGGAAGAGCAATATTTATCGAGTACTCAGGTGCAGGAGTTGAATCAACGGATTGATGAGAATGATCGGCAGATGCTGGAAAAACAGTTACAAGCGTTGCCGGAAGAAGCAGCAATATCGATTGTGCAGCAACTGACACAGGGGGTGAGGACAGGAAGTGTACGTAATCCGGTGGGGTATGCCTTGCAGCTATTAAAGGTAGCCCGTGAAGGGCGGTATCACCCCGTTTCCCCGGCAGAAACGGAGATGAAAAGTGCGTCTTTACAGAAAATGTCAGGTACTCCGGATATATCACAACACACACAAACCAAACCGGAGAGAACGGAGAGAAGTAAGGCGCCTCAGGGGGCGATAGTTGCCCCTGATATTGCACGTCAGTACCTTCAGCGTTTTCGTCGTACTCTCATAGGGATATCCAATGAGCAATGAAGGCGTATTCAATAAATCACCCGTGTTTCCACTGGAAACAGTGCTCAAAACTTAACCAGTGTTTCCACTGGAAACAGTGCTCAAAACTTAACCAGTGTTTCCACTGGAAACAGTGCTTAAAACTTAACCAGTGTTTCCACTGGAAACAGTGTTCAAAACTTAACCGGTGTTTCCACTGGAAACAGTGCTCAAAACTTAACCGGCGTTTCCACTGGAAACAGTGTTTAAAAATTGGGTTTTTCTTATCCGGGTAGGAAGGCCCGGAACGCTATATTTCGCTTTCCGTAACGGAATCTGCATTTTCATCAATTCATCGAGAGTAAAGAATTTAACAAGCTATGGAGCAGTCTGGTTAACGATATGGGCATAGAGATATTTTCGTACATATAATTTCACTCTGATATTTACTTTAAACTGATCTTATTGTTTTTTGCCCACTTTCTTAATCTTCCATTAGCGTTGGCGTAAGGCGAAGATGTGTTAAATGAGATCATTCTCCCCATCGTCCATTTTGTGTACCATAGTCTTCCATACAAAATATCATCGGTACGCTCATCAATAAGTTTCACAACTTCATTTTTTACAGCCTGAAGTTCAGCTACTAACAATTCATAACTTAACTCACTGTAATCTGAGTAAAATTTTTGAGCAAGAAGACCAAGTTGATTCCATTTATAGCCAGTTTCCGGAAAATCGACAGGCAGACCTTTAGCATCAAAAGTGATCCACTTTACAACAAGAGCATTCCATCCAAGCAGATATGAAACAAGGTCATGAACACTTATCTTCGTTCCTTTGGCGTGTCCATCTATTGAGTTATCTGAAGTCATTTCTGGCGGGATTGCGTTGAGGTAACTAATTAATTTACTAAAACTTTTATCAATAGCTAAAAGCAGCTCAGCTTTTGTTTGTGGCACACTCATGAAGAATTTCCTCTTATTTAAAATAAGACACCATAAATGCATTGTATGGTGTTTATAAATCAATTAGGTACTGTACTACTCCCCTTACAACAGAGGAAGACCCTTAACCATTTACTGATGTTTCCGGTGGAAACAATGCTCAAAGGTTAACCTGCATTTCAGTAGGATGACGAGTAACGCTACGTTTTTATAATAAATTATTTTTTTTCAATTTGAATTTATCGTTGGCATAGGGGGTTGACATTTGTACGGTATGTCAATTTCTCAAAGCAAGGGTATTGTTATGGAACAAAATAAACATTCTCAACAGTTACTTCAGGCTGGCCCTTTAAAGTCAACATTAACACTGAAACTCCATACCAGTTATGCAATCCGGCTATGGGAAGGGCGGGTTGTACCCAACTCTCAGAATGACGGTGACGAAAAAAAGCGTAAATGGATGATCCCCAGTCTTCCGATGTTTATTTCCCGGGCGGGTCATATTACTGATGATGCAAAGAAGGGATACTTATATGCAGAAATGTGGCTGTATCAGCTTGAGCAGGCACTGGAGCAAGGGACTCAGACTATTCAGAAATTACTTTCAGAGGTTGAACAACAATTAGTTCAGTTACCTGCGGCAGCGGTTATTTCGGATATCTCATCAACATCACCTGTTGATCTGGCGATATTCAGTAAATCCCCTGTTGGTTATAAATGTGTCTGGTTGCTTGTTGGTGTTGATCAACTTGCCTTGCGCGTATTACAAGGAGAGCATTATGGTTTTATTTCCCGTCAGCAACGTGACAGGGTACTGAAATTAGCGGGTTATCAGGTTCGTCATGTGACCGGGATGGCGGTAAATTACCGGAAATATGAGATCTCCCGTCTTAACCTTGATTTAAACAGTGAGACTTATCAACAGGCTTCCCGTTATTTAGGTGAAATTGATCCGGATATCATTTCAGGAAAAAAACGCGCTTCATTTTTACCTGTTTTAAAAAAATAACGAATATTATTTATATTGAATTAATTGTTAAATAATAAGGAGCTGCAATGAAAAAAACTTGCTTACTTATCTCATGTTTTTCTTTATGGCTTTTAACCGGATGCTCTGTACAGGAAATCACTGAGTGGAATCAGAAAATCAGTGATCTGGGTCATCAGGTCAGTAATACCATGACCGGAGGAAAACAGGAACGAAGTAAAAAAGCGACTGATATGACGATTCCGGTGGATATTGATACCGTTGCATCCCGACTGCGACGCTATTATGGTTTTACGGATGTGAATACTCAGATTGCAACACTTCAGAGAGGGACTGTTAACGATCAGTGGGCCGCAGAAGCAATTGCCGCTGAAGGACATACATTTGAAGCAACACCGGGTAGTTATTATAAATTCGGGCGTAAGCTGGGCAACAATAATCCACTGGATGAAGTGATTCTGGAACTGGAAAAGAATGGTGCAGGGACACGGGTATATGTGGTTTATCACTCCTCGTTCAGCGGGCATTTAACGGAGGAGTATGTGGATCCGCTATTTAAGCAGATAAGGGATGTCGCCTCCGGCAAAATCAGATAAATGACATTCAGGTTGTTTTCCGGGGAAACAGGAACCGCATTTTTATTGTTTCTCCGGGAAACATACAGACAGGTAAGTCAATGAAACTATTTTTATGCGAAAAACCGTCTCAGGCCAAAGATATTGCCCGGGTGGTCTGCGCTCATCAGCGCCTGGACAATTTTTTTCAGGGGAAGGATGTTCAGGTCGCCTGGGCAAGAGGTCATCTGCTGGAACAGGCTGAACCGGAAGCTTATGGTGCGCAGTTTGCCGCGCCCTGGCGACAAAGTGCCTTACCCGTTATTCCTGAACAGTGGAAAATGGTGGTTAAAAAAGATGCAGTTTCGTTGTTTCGGACCATAAAACAGTTACTCAGTCAGGCGACGGAGGTGGTGATTGCCACGGATGCAGACAGGGAAGGGGAGGTGATTGCCCGTGAATTACTGGAGGCCTGTCATTACAGGAAAAAGATACAACGTTTATGGCTGTCAGCGCTGGATGAGGCGAGTATCAGGCAGGCCTTAAATAACCTGTTACCCGGCGAGAAAACAGCCTCCTTATATTCTGCGGGATTGGGACGTGCAAGAGCGGACTGGCTTATCGGCATGAATATGACGCGTTTATTTACCCTCAAAGCCCGGGAACTGGGTTTTGGCGGGATATTGTCGGTCGGACGTGTCCAGACTCCCACACTGGCCCTGATTGTCCGGCGGGAAAGAGAAATCACGCACTTTGTTTCCAAACCGTTCTGGCGGGTAACCGCGTCTTTACAGCATCAGGGGATTGTTTTTCAGGCTCACTGGCGACCTGCTGTGCAATATTGTGATGATGAGCATCGTTGTATTAATGTTCAGGCGGCTCAGGCGGTGGAACAACTGTGCCGGCAGGCAGGCAAGGCGACGGTATGTACGGTAAATGAAACGAAAGGAAAAGCATTGCCGCCGCTGCCGTTTGATCTCGGGACACTTCAGCAGGCTGCCTCAAAGCGTTGGGGATATTCCGCTGATAAAGTGCTTGAAATCGCGCAAAGTCTGTATGAAAAACATAAAGCCACCACGTATCCCCGGACGGATTGCGGATATCTGCCGGTGTCGATGCGTGCCGATATACCGGTTGTTTTAAATGCCTTGTCACAAAGTGATCCGGCCTTACAGTATGTGCTGGCGCAATTGCAGCCGGCGCGTATTTCACGGGTCTGGAATGATGCAAAAATTACGGCTCACCATGCGATTATTCCGACCCGGCATACACCGGATTTGAATGCCATGAATGAGGCTGAACTGAATGTCTACAAACTTATCCGTACCCATTATCTGGCGCAGTTTTTGCCGGATCAGGAATGGGATGCGACGGAGGTGTTTTTAGATATCGGCGGACAACAATTTGTTGCCAAAGGAAAAGTCGAAAGGGTGAAGGGCTGGTCTGTATTATTTGTGAAACATGAAGACGATCCGTCAGTAAAGGAAGAGACAGAAAACGGGCTGGAAACCGGAACGGAAACATTGCCGCCTCTTCATGAAGGAGGAGTCTGTGCAATAGCGGAGGCAAAGGTTGTACAACTGGCGACCTCGCCGCCGAAACCGTATACGGATGGCACATTGATTGCAGCCATGAAAAATGCGTCATCTTTTATTACTGATCCGACATTAAAAAAAGTCCTGAAAGAGAATGCGGGGCTGGGAACAGAAGCAACCCGGGCAGGGATCATCACCACGCTGGAAAACAGGAAATTGATTGTCAGACAGAAAAAAACACTCCGGGCGACAGACACCGGTTGTCAGCTGATTGATGCCCTGCCGGCAGCCTGTACGGATCCGGGTATGACAGCGTTATGGGAACAATCACTCGAACAGGTGGCTCTGGGACACCTGTCTCTGGATGTGTTTATGCAAAAGCAAATCAGCTGGCTGTCTCATCTCATTAAAAAAGGCGGGGAAATGCCGCTGGCGCTGGATCTGCCACCGATGCCATCCTGCCCGGTGTGTCAGGGGAAGATGGTATTACGGGAAAGCAGTAAAGGACGTTTCTGGAGTTGTCAGCATTATCCGGATTGTAAAGGGAGTGTACCATTACCGGGAAAAACGCAGGGCGTCACACAAGTCGTTAAAAAAAGAAAGAAGGCAGTGAAGAAGAGCATTACAGGACTCTTTACCTGAGTGATAATTACCGTTAGCATAGCCAACGCTAGGGAAATACACCCCGTCATTGCGGCAAAGTCGTAGCGGAACAACTGCGACGGCGACAATGAGAAAGTTTGTCTGTCAGCAGGACAGACTTTAAGGCGCATCAACCTCATGAAAACCGCGCCGGAGCTGGTTGACCTCCTGAGGTTCTTTTTAACATTGCAGAGTTGGTGGTACTGTCAGGCGTTATTAACCGTAACGCCTTTTTTATTGGAAAAATTTATTCATCCATGTGATTGAGTACCTGAATCACCCAGTCCGGGCAAGTGCGGACGCTGTTTTTTCCGGTGGACATAACCGGGATTTTACCGCTCTGACAGAACAAGGTCTGTGTGTTGTCTTTTCAATAAGTTGAGCGAGGTCTTTTTGAGTCAGATGATGTTGCTGTAACCAGATTTTCAGTCTGTTTCTGTTATCCATTTTATTCTCCTGTGTTTTTTCTCTCTGTTTTACTTTTTTACTTGACAAATAAAAAAAGCAGATTAATCCTTGTTCAGCTTATACCGTTGCATAATGCAACATTGCCAATGCTTCAGTTGTCTGAGAGAAGCGCCTACGGGTGACAACGATGCCAATGTTCCGGCAATCTGAGAGGAACGCCTACGGGTGATTGCCACTGCCAATCCTCGGGTCATCTGAGACGAGGGCCTACGGGCGATGACAGAACTCCGTTCGTCCTTGAAATTGACGGAGGATGATAACCGTACTGTGTTGTCATCAGGATCACCTTATACAACGCAAGTCATCAGTTCGGGAGTAATCCTGTTACTGACCCCGGTGGGAAACACGTTCCTGCCGGGACGATGTTTCTCACTTTTTTACCTTTTTTATCCAATGGAGAAACATCATGACCAGCAAAAATACGGCAATATCTGAAAATAAATACTTTAATCTGCATGTGAACGGGATTGGGTATTTATCGAATATCCGTCAGGTTAACGGCCCTAAAGGGCAGTTTTTAACCGCAGTGATTAATGCACTTAGTGGACCGGCTGATAACCCTGTGTACGTTCGTTTTGATACGACAGTCGTCGGGGAGAACACGGTCTCACTGGTCAGACGGTGTATTAAAGCGGTGGATGAGGACAAAAAAGTCCTGACCGGGTTTACATTAAGTAATCTGGCCTCCGATATTTTCACCCTGACAAAAGGTGAGCATGCCGGAGAACAGCGGGTCAGCCTGAAAGCCAGACTGCTGAATATTGACTGGATTAAAATCGGTAAAGAAGTGGTATATAAAGCCGAGAAAAACCAGTCAACCCCGCCGGGGAATGAGCAGCCTGCATCCAGAGAATATGCAGCTGATTCTTTTTAGTCATTAATAAGGAGTTTTCTGTGACTAAAAATACACAACAACCGGTACATGATGCGTTATTTAAGCAGTTTTTAACGCATCCTGAGAATGCCAGGGATTTTTTCGCGGTGCATTTACCGGCGAACATTCTGCCTTTGTGCGATTTAAGTACACTGCGCCTGGAGCCGGCCAGTTTTGTGGAGCGCCGTTTACGTCAGCTGCATTCGGATGTGCTGTATTCCGTGCAGACAACGGAAGGGGAAGGGTATATCTACTGCCTGATAGAGCACCAGTCAAAACCGGATCGGTTAATGGGTTTTCGTCTGATGCACTATGCGATGTCAGCGATTTCGCATCATCTGAAGAAATCGCCGGCGGATAAGACACTGCCGTTGGTGGTGCCGTTTCTGTTTTATCAGGGCAGTGTTTGTCCTTATCCGTACAGTATGAACTGGCTGGACGGGTTCGCCGATCCGGCGCTGGCTCAGCAGCTGTATACCCGGTCATTTTCGTTAGTGGATTTGAGTGTGCTCAGTGATGAGGAAATCCTGACACACAAGGGTGTTGCCCTGCTGGAGCTGGTTCAGAAACATATTCGGACCCGCGACGGTTTGATGTCGGTATTGCCGATAATCGCGCAGATAATTAACTCGCAACACAATACGGTTGACCAGGTGAGGAGTGTGATGGAATATATTGCCTATCAGGGGTATATTCTGGATGAATCCCGCTTTTTCAGCCAATTGATTGCACTGTCACCGGAGTATAAAACGATGCTGACAACGATTGCAGAACAACTTGAGCAAAAAGGTATCGAAAAAGGTATCGAAAAAGGTATCAAAAAAGGTCGTGAAGAAGGTATCGGCCTGGGTGTTGAAAAAGTCGCCCGCTCATTATTACAACAGGGGGTTGATCTGAACATTATTATGCAATGTACCGGATTGACCAGGGAAAAGATTGAGTCATTAAAACATTAATCTTTTCTATTTTTACTCTCAAATGCCGGCATGACTGCCGGCATTTTTTATGCCCGCCGTTTTCTTTTTTTTTCGGAAAACTAATTTCTCATTGAGAGCACTTGCTTTTCTGCGCACAGTGTGCCTGTGACTTTATTTTATTAACACAGGACAGAAAATGCGTATGAAAATTCTCCCGATATGTCTTGCCCTGACCTCACTGCTGTTGGGGGGCTGTGCAGATAAACCCTCCCGGCCTACCGAACCGGTGGCTGACACCGCGATCCCAGTCAACACCACTCATGTTCAGCCGGTGCTCCCGGATCTTTATCCGTCAGCGCCGGAAGTTGTGCGTTATGATCGTTACCGGCTGGTTGATATTTCGCCTTCACAGGCACAACGTTACCCGCTGGAACAAATTGTTCACCTGCGTATTCCGGCTTCCGTTTCACCCACGGTCGGGGATGCGCTGCATTATGCCCTGCGTGATTCCGGATATCGTCTGTGCACCTCTGATGATCAGGCGAACCGCCTTTATCGTCTGCCGTTACCCGCTGTTCAGTATCAGATGGGACCGATCCGCCTGAATGTGGCGTTACAGCTCCTTGCCGGGCCGGCCTGGCAGTTGTTAGTGGATGATGTACAGCGGGAGGTGTGTTACCGACTTCGTCCGGAATACACGCCGTCTGTGCCGGATGCCGGAAGGGGTAGCACTTCATCCGTCTCTGTGGGCACTCCACTTTCTGCGGGCAGTACGCCATTGCCAGTGCCTCCGGTGCTGAATACCTCTGCCGGACATAGCGGTGTGAATAAGGTTCATCGCGGAGGGTGGCTGAAATGACTCATTCTGAAGAATTGTCCGTAACCCCATTACATAAAAAAATTTACCGGGGGGTGATTGTGACGGGCGTGGTCGCCTGTGCTCTGGTGGCCGGTATCCCGCAGTTTATCCACAGTAATGTTATCAGTTCACACTCAGAGGCTCTGTCACAACTCGGACAGCGATTACAGGCGATTGAGATGAAGATGGCTGACTCTGTCACGGATGACCGGATGAATGCGCAACTGGACGTGCTCCGTCAGGGGCTGACGACGCTAAAACAGGATGTGGCATCACAGCGCGACACCCTCAGAACGGTGACAGCACAGCTGGCGGTGGCCGGCAAACCGGATGAGCAGATCGCCGTACTGTCTGACGGGCTGGAAAAACGGCTGGCACAACTGGAAACCCGCCAGGCACAGTGGGCACTGGCGTTACATCAGTTGCAGGAACAGCGTCAGCCGGTACAAAAAACGGTCAATCCCCCGGTTGTCAGGGCAAAACCCGCCGCGCCGGAGACTTCCCGTCCCGGGGCTTCTGCCCGTCCATCCCGGACCGTGCCGTTTCAGTTAACCGCGATTGAACAGCGGGGCGGTCGTCTTCTTGCCGCACTGGCTCCTGCGGATATTCGTCAGCTGGAGCAGGTGCAATTACTGCCGGTAGGCGGACGTTATCAGGGCTGGGAAATGACCGACATTCAGACTGACCGTGTGACATTACGTTATCAGGGGCGCACGGTGACGTTGTGCCTGCCATAAAAGGAATGCCGTGATGAAAAACATAAGATGCGTGGTTTTACTGGGCGGGTGTCTGATGTCTGCACCGCTGACAGCTGCACAGTCTGTTTCCGGGGCAACCCGACCGGTTCAGATTGAGGCGGGGAAATCGGCTGAGAGTCAGACACAGTCATTGCAGTATGAGGCGCAGGAATGGGGACTGAGTGCGGAGGAGTATGCCCGTTTTGAGGCGCTGATGAAAGGGCGGCGCGGTATTCAGTCTCCCGGACTGGATCCCCTGACGACACTGGGCATTGAGGCCCGGTCAGATGAGGAGCGCCGCCGGCTGGCTGAAAAGTGGGTACAGCAGGAATTTGCCCGGGCGGAAAAAGAGCTGGCGTTTCAGCGGGAAGTGGATGCGGCCTGGAAACGGCTCTATGGTCAGATATTACCGGTCAGTCTGGGAACAGCCGGCGCGACCGCCGGGATGGTACAGGGAACAGCACAGCGCCGGCAGGCGTTATTTGTGCAGGCGGAAAACTGTCGCGCGTGTGATGCCCGTCTGGCCACTCTGCTGGCCGGCAAACAGCCGTTTGATATTTATGTGCTGGGGACACAGGGGGATGATAACCGCCTGCGGGCCTGGGCCAGACAAAAAAATATCCCGGCAGAGCGCGTCAGAAAGCGGGAAATTACGTTAAATCATGATGGCGGCCTCTCGCTTCAGTACGGACTGACCACCACACCGGTGGTTATGCAACAGTTACCGGATGGGCGGTGGCGTCCGCTCACACCTTAATCCGGAGGCGTGATGCGTAAAAATTCCCTGCTCATGCTTGTCCTGCTGCTGTTTTCCGTGCCGTTACCGGCGCGGGAGGTGCCGGCGGGCTACCGTGAGGTGGCCCGGCAGGAGAATGTACCGGCAGAAGCCCTGTATTCCCTGGCACTGACGGAGTCATCCTGGACATTACCGGCACATCACCCGCAGGCCGGTGAAATCCATCCCTGGCCGTGGACGCTGAATGTGGCCGGTAAAGGATACCGTTATCCGACACGGCAGGCCGCCTGGCAGGCTTTACAGGCATTTTTACAGACGACATCACCCAAACGCATCGATGTGGGCATTGCACAGGTCAATTTAGGCTGGAACGGGCATCACTTCCGTTCCACCTGGGAGGCTTTTGATCCTTATACCAATCTGCATGTGGCAGCCCGTATTCTGAAGCGCTGTTATGACACATCACCGGGCAGCTGGCTCCGTGCTGCCGGCTGTTATCACCATCCGGCGGGCGGTCAGCCCGCCACCCGTTATAAAGGTATCGTCCGGCGTCAGCTGGCAACACTGACGGGCGGTACCCAACCCGTCCCCGCTCATTTACCGGTAGCCATTGCAGAACGACCGGTATCGTTTGTGTGGATAGAACCGGAGAACAAAACCAATGCGAAATAATTCTGAAGAAAAGACAACGCGTGCCTTTTATCCCCTGTCCGTCCTGGGGATGCTGCTGTTTTGCGCTGCCGGCGGCAGTCAGGCGGCGTTAACGGTGGTCGCGGATCATGGCGGCGGGCAGCCGGCAGCCCCTTTTTATGACGCAATCAATAATGCCCCGAATGAATGGACAACAAAGGCGGCGTCCCGTGCCCTGCCGTCCGTGATGGCCCCGTCAATGGTGTTGCCGGTTGAGACACCGGAAATGACACCGGGGGAGGTGGATGATCGCGCTCTGCATTTGCCGGGGATTGGGGCACTGTATCTGGTGGGGGATGATCCGTTATCCCGGGCCTGGCTCACACAGCATGCCGCCCGGCTGAAGGCAATGAATGCGGCCGGGATGGTGGTGAATGTGAAATCGGACGCCGGATTACAGGCGCTTCAGGCGCTGGCTCAGGGAGGACTGCTCTCCCCGGCATCCGGCACCGATTTGGCTCACCGTCTTCAGTTATCCCATTACCCGGTTCTGATCACGGAAACTGGGCTGACCCAGCAGGTGAAGTAATGTTACCGCCGATATGGCCTTCAGACGGGGGTGACTCCCCGGCACTCTGGTTGGCCCTGCTGATGTGGTGCGTGTTCTTTATTGTGATGAGGATCCTGGGGAAAAAAAACCGTCCTGCCGGCCGTCATCGTCACTGTCACGGGAAAAAAACGCGTGAGCCGGAAAAAGAAAATCCGTCAGATCCTCCCCGGGGTTGAGCGCAGTGAGCGAATTGTTTTCCGGCGTGTCGGTTAGTTTTTAAACAGTGTTTCCAGTGGAAACACTGTTTGATTTTTGAGCACTGTTTCCAGTGGAAACACCGGTTAAGTTTTGAACACCGTTTCCCCGGGAAACACCCAAAAAAGAGTCTGAGAGAATGAGTGATCGTTATGTGATAGAGGCCTGGCTGCGACCGGCCGTGGAATTAAACAGTGCCCTGGTGTCCGGCGGGGCGGCGTTTGTGTGTGCGGTGGCCCCCTGGGCTGTGGCATTGTCGCCGTCTGTGAGTTATGTCACCGCCGGCGCGTTTGCCGGTTTTTCCGCACTGCGTGCGCATCAGGGATTCCGGGTCTTACGTTACCGCCGGAATCTCCGGCGTCTGCCCCGTTATCAGGTGACCTCGGCACAGGTGCCGGTCAGCCGGCAGCGTCTGTTTCTGGGAAAAGGGTTTCAGTGGCAGCAGAAACACACGCAGCGCCTGCTGGAAACCCAGCGCCCGGAAGTGGAGCGGTATGTTCAGCCGCCGGCGCATTACCGGCTGGCCCGGCAGTTTGAACTCCGTTTTGAGTCCCGCTTCCCGGCGGTTTGCCGGCTTTTGCAGAAAGACAGCCGGCTGAATCCGGTCCGCCCGCTGCCGCCGGTGGGGGGAAATCCGGTGTTACACGGTGTGGAGCCGGATGAAGTGAATGTGACCATGGATTTGCGTGAACGGGTCGGTCATATGCTGGTACTGGGGACCACCCGTGTCGGCAAAACCCGTCTGGCGGAAGTGCTGATCACCCAGGATATCCGCCGGGGCAATATCACAATAGTGTTTGATCCGAAAGGGGATGCGGATTTGCTGCGCCGGATGTGGGCGGAAGCGCACCGGGCGGGACGCAGTGAGGAGTTTTATGTGTTTCACCTGGGCTGGCCGGATATCAGTGCCCGTTATAACGCCATCGGCCGTTTTGGCCGGGTATCCGAAGTGGCCGGGCGGGTGGCCGGTCAGTTATCCGGTGAAGGGAACAGTGCGGCGTTCCGGGAGTTTGCCTGGCGGTTTGTCAATATTATTGCCCGGGCACTGGTCGCGCTGGGAGAGCGTCCGGATTATGCCAAAATTTTACGTTATGTCACCAATATCGGGGAACTCTATCAGACGTATTCGATGCAGGTGATCAAAGCACAACTGCCGGATTTGTTTGCCCAAATCGAGAATGCGCAGAACGCGCTGACAGTCGAGGATGTGCCCCGTCACCTGCAAAGTGATCCGAAAGCCGTGGCGATCTGGGCAACAGAGCTGGCGTTAAGCAGTGAGAAAGGGAAAAAAATCTATGATCCGATTCTGGACGGGTTGCGCAGTGCGATCCGTTATGACCGGACCTATTTTGATAAAATTGTGGCCTCCCTGCTGCCGTTACTGGAAAAGCTGACTACCGGAAAAACCGCCGCTCTGTTATCGCCGGATTACACCAATATGCAGGATCCCCGTCCGATTTTTGACTGGCAGCAGGTGATCCGGAAAAAAGGGATTGTGTATGTCGGTCTGGATGCATTATCGGATGCGGAAGTGGCGGCGGCGGTGGGAAATTCCATGTTTGCGGATTTGGTCTCGGTAGCCGGGCATATTTATAAATTCGGAACCGGGGATGGTCTGCCGGAGGAAGGGCACGCCGGAAAATTACCGATCAGCCTGCATTGCGATGAGTTTAATGAACTGATGGGGGATGAATTTATTCCGTTACTGAACAAGAGCGGGGGCGCGGGGATTGAAGTGACGGCCTACACACAGACCTGGTCTGATATTGAGGCCCGGCTGGGGAATGCTGCTAAATCGGCGCAGGTCACCGGTAACTTTAACACCCTGGTGATGCTACGCGTCCGTGAACTGATGACCGCAAAATTACTGACAGAACAGTTACCGGAAGTGGATATTTACACCAAAACCCTGGTATCCGGGATCACCGATATTTCCAACCCGGGACAGGGGAGTGATTTTACCTCCAATACCCAGGACAGGGTCAGTATGGTGGCGAAACCCTTACTGTTACCGGCGGATATTATTCAGTTACCGAAAGGACAGGCGTTTGCTCTGCTGGAAGGCGGAAAGTTGTGGAAGATCCGGATGCCCCTGCCGGCGGCGGAGGATGATGCGCTGATGCCACCGGATTTGCAAAAAATCGCGCAGTATATGGCGAAAAATTACCGTACCGGCGAAACCTGGTGGACAGCCGCGTCATTTTCGGATGCGCGGCATGATACAGACGGAATAAACGTGACAGAAATGACGCCGGATACGGAAGGAGGCAACGATGGCAACAGCTGAAGCCCGTCAGGAAACCCCGCGCCATCCGGCAAAAGAACCCGGTTTGCCGGCGAAACTGGTGTGGCACTGGCCCTGGGCTGTTATCGGGGTATTACTGGCCTCCTGGGTATGCAGTCTGGTGATTGAATGGGTTGGGATTGCATTCTTCTGGCCGGACGAAGGAGCAGACCACAGCCGGCAGGTGATGTTAACCGAGAGCGGGTATCTGTCGGAAGGGTTTACCCGCAGTCTGCTGATGTCCAGTCCGGCGCAGTGGCTGGCGCATACCATTGAGCAGGCATACCGGTGGTTGTTTGTGGAGTCCGGCCTGATGGACAGCTGGCAGAACGTATACCCGGTGTCATCGGCCAATGGGAATGCGGTCGCCCGTGAACTGGATAACTGGCGGAGCGGGTTGGTGTCTGAACTGAGGGATTATCTGCTGGCGACAGTGTATGTGACGCTGACGTTTTTTATCCGGGTGACCATTCTGGTGCTCTCTGTCCCTCTGTTCGTGCTGGTTCTGCTTGTGGCTGTGGTGGAGGGGCTGGGACGACGTGATTTGCGGCGTTATGGCGCCGGATATGAATCCAGTTTTGTGTACCATCACGCAAAAAAATGGATAAAGCCCTTATTTATTATTCCCTGTTTGTTATATTTATCCTGGCCTTCGGCCATCAATCCGACGCTTTTACTGTTGCCTGCGGCAGTGTTACTGGGTATCGCAGTCACTGTCACTACGGCTTCGTTTAAGAAATATTTATAACAACATAATTTTGAAGGTGTTTATGAAAAAACTTGCATTATCTGTTGTTGCTGTCAGTAGTTTGTTAGGAAGTAGTTGTGCGCTGGCAGATAACCATACCTTATCTCTCGGTTATGCACAGGCGAAAGTTCAGGATTTTAAAAATATCCGGGGTCTGAATATGCAATACCGTTATGAGTGGGACTCTCCGGTCAGTATTGTCGGGTCAGCTACTTATATGAAAGGGGATGAAGATTATACTGATGATGAATATGACAGCGGATATAACGGAAAAACAGAACTGAAATATTATTCATTATTGGTGGGACCCGCTTATCGCATTAATGATTATGTCAGTTTTTATGCTGTTGCCGGATTTGCACACACAAAAGCAGAAGATAAAGTCACGTATCTGACGCAGTACTCGGAAGAAGCGAGTCAGAGTAAAACATCTTTTGCTTATGGTGCCGGGGTTCAGTTTAATCCGCTTGAAAATATGTCGGTGGGGATAGGCTATGAGGGAACCCGGGCAAAATATGGTGATAATGTCTCCATTAACGGATTCAATGTTACCGTTGGGTATCGCTTCTGAGTGAAGCTGGACAGAGACACACAACACTTGTTTTTGTGTGCCTCTGTCAGCAGACAAGCGGCATCGCCGCGCGTCAGTCATTTTCGTTGTTCGCCGTCAGCGAATATAAAAAGGGCATCGCTGTTTCCTGTGCAGGGTTGAGTTGCCAGCCACAGGATTTGAGTAATGCAGTAAATCCGGCGATATCTCCGCTGATTTTCACCGGCAACCGGGCTATCTGTTTACCGTTACTATCAAAAGCGGCATCCAGCGCGACATTGAACAGATAAAGGGCATTGCGGGTGTTATCCGGTATCAGGGCATGCCGTCCGTGCCAGGCGTTATTATTTAATATCTGGTAGGAAAAACCGGCTTCTTTGGCGGATTCAAACGCATAAGTGAGGCGGAACAGATCACTCTGGTCATTTAACGTACCGGTGCAGGAGCGGTACAGATAGTCCAGCTTTGCGGCAGTTTTGCCCGGACACCCAGTGTCCGTCCCTGCCGCAGTAACCAGCCAATATCTGCCGTAACAGTCCGGTCAAAACGGCGTTGTTTTTTGGCCGTTGCCAGCCAGCGTATTAAAAACAGGTTTTTTTGTATGTCAGATTTGACCTGTCCGTCCTGTTCTGCCAGATGTAGCGCAACCAGTGCACACCAGGCAAAATGCCCTGATTTTTGAGTGATTGTCAGTGTCATAGGGATACTTTTTATTTCTTCGTTTCATCTATTTTCGCAAAAAGCAAGCAAAATAAAATTAAAAATTTTGGAAAACTAATTGTTTGCTGTTTTTTCTGCCCGCCTTTTTTACCCTGACTCCACGTTAACCGTCTTTAAGGAGTCGTTATGCGATTATTTTCTCCTCTTCCTCCCCTGTGTGCACTGGTGGTCAGTGCCTGTCTGGTGTGCCCGGCACTGGCCGGGGAAAAAGATGAACTGGCGCTGACCTTAAAACAGCTTGAACACATCCAGGCGAGTCTGGAGCGTGCCCGTATTCAGGCAAATCAGGACAATCCCGCCCGTTTTTATTTTGATTATTCCCGCGCCTCTAAAGAGGTGGAGATTATCCGGCAGGGGATTGCCCGCTATCTGGAGCCGTCCCGTGCCCAGCCCACGGTGCCGGTGAATGTGGCGGAGCCACTGCGCGGGGATTACCGCCGGGAGCAACAATGAATCCGTCACAGCAGGCGGCATTTGAGGCTGCTGCCGGCCCGGGGATGTCTCCGGCTGTGCTGAATCTGTTGTGTATCGGGGCATTACTGGCGGTGCTGTTTTTATGGGCGGCCTGGGGACTGGTTGATGTTTACCGGGGTTGGGCAAATGACAGTGTCCGTGCCGCCAAACTGGGGCAGTTTGCTGTCCGGGCGGTGATATTACTGGTGGTCTGCATCTGGATGTTTGCCAGCTGAGTGTGTTGTTGATTTTATTTTACAGGATGAAAGGTCATTTTATGAAGATAAACACGTTTTGGGTACGTGGAGCCCGCCGTATAGGGGCGTCAGTGATGACGTTATGGACGTTATTCAGTCTGATGCCGGCGTATGCCGCACTGCCACAGGTGGAGCCCCCCTCTTCCGGCGGTGGTGGCGGGCTGATGGATACGATTAAAGGGTATCTCAATGACGGCATTGTGATTGGCGGGCTGGTTGTGGCGGCGGTGGCTTTTATAGTGGTGGCCATTGCAGCGGTTTCCACCTTCAATGAAGTCCGGGACGAAAAAGCCGGCTGGGGTAAATTCGGCGCCATTGTTGTGGTCGGTGTGGTCCTGATTGTGGCGGTCGTCTGGCTGGCCGGAAAATCCGCCACCATTATTTTTTAAGCGGAGGCAACGATGCAGACCATCGATTTTATGCCGGATCGCTTAAATGCGGAACCCACCGTCTTTCGCGGATTTACCACCCATGAGATGTTTGCGGCTGCCGGCGTCGGTTGTGCGGGCGGGGTTATTATCAGTCTCCCGCTGTTACCGCTGGCCGGCTGGGTGATCCTGCCGACCGGGGCACTGATTATGCCGTTGGTCGTGGTATTTTTCGGCGGCACCTTTCTGACCCGCATCAAACGCGGAAAACCGGAAAATTATCTCTACCGCCGGTTGTCCTGGAAACTGCAAACCGGGTTTGCCCGCACCCTGCCGCTGACCGGGCGGCTGACCGAAAAATCCCTGATCACCGTGTCTCAGGGCTGGTTTTTACGCCGGACACAGGCAGTGTCACTGTGCCGGTATCTTGCCGGAGGCCGCCATGAGTAAATTCCGTCATGCCCTGCAAAACCGGGATCAGCATATTCTGACCCTGCGGGTGATCTGCGGGGTACTGATTCTCTGCCTGTTGGTGGCGTTTACCGGCTGGATGCGGGCGCCGGATAAACTGACCATCCATAATCCGCCGGATTTACGATCCGGCAGTACGCGAGCATGGTGGGAAGTGCCGCTACCGACAGTGTACGCCTTTAGCTTTTATATTTTTCAGCAGCTCAATGCCTGGCCGAAAGACGGTGAGGTGGACTATCCGCGCAAGATTGCGCAGCTCAGTGCCTATCTGACGCCGTCCTGCCGGGCGTATTTTGAGAAAGAGGCCACTTACCGCACCACGCTCGGGGAGCTGAAAGGACGCTCCCGGGTGGTGTATGAAATCCCGGGGCGCGGGTTCAGTGAGGATAAAGTCCGGATGATTGACCGGGACCACTGGATAGTGCGTCTGGATTTGGTCGCGGATGAATATTTCAGCGCCGAGCCGGTCAAGCGGGCGACGGTGCGCTATCCGGTGAAAGTGGTGCGCTGGGAGGGGGATCCGGAAAGCAATCCGTTCGGGTTGGCCCTGGACTGCTATGACGGGACACCTCAGCGTCTGGAAGCCGCGGAGCAGAATAAGGAGGCCAGTCAATGAGCATCAAACATCATCTGACCGCTTGTACGCTCGGGGTTTCAGCGATGCTTTCTGCGGTTTCACTGCCGCTGCCGGTGCAGGCGGTGGAGCTGGTCCGCTGGGAGCGTATTCCGCTGCCGGTGTCCCTGCATGTGGGGGAAGAACGCATTGTGTTTGTGGAAAAAAATGTGCGTGTCGGGTTTCCGCCGTCCCTGAATGAGAAACTGCGGATCCAGAGTACCGGCGGGGCGGTCTATCTGCGGGCGGAAAGTGCGTTCCCGCAGACCCGCCTTCAGTTACAGGATGTGGAAAGCGGGGAAATCCTGTTGCTGGATGTGACAGCCACGGCAGGTAAAGGGGCGCTGGAGCCGGTACGGGTGGTGTACAGCGGGGAAGTCAGCACACAGCGTGACAGTCAGACCGTCAGACGCAGCGGGCAGGACGGCGGGACCGCCGGCAATACGGCCCCGGCGGCAGCCGGAACCGGGGAGCGTAGAGCGAAACCCCGTTATCCGGCCCCGTTACCTGTCTTACTGACCCGTTATGCCGCCCAGAGTCTGTATGCGCCGTTAAGAACCGTGGAGCCGGTGCCCGGCGTACAGCCGTTATCACTGAGCTTACCCGGAACACTGACGGCACTTTACCCGTCAGCGCCGCTGACCGCGCAGCCACTGGCCGGCTGGCAGGCGGCGGAGTACCGGGTGGTGGCGGTGAAACTGACCAACCAGTCCGCTCAGAAAGTTATTCTGGATCCCCGTCAGTTGCAGGGGCAGTTTGTCAGCGCCACGTTCCAGCATCAGTGGCTGGATGTGAAGGGCACACCGGAGGATACCACCACGGTATATCTGGTGATGAAAGGCAAACCGGATAAGGCATTTCCGGCGGAGCCGCCTGTCCGGGGAACGGGAGGGAAAGCCCGATGAAAGTGACATCCAATACGCTGGTCAAAATACTGGTGCCGTCTGCACTGGCGCTGGCGGTGCTGATCGGCATCAAAAGCTGTCAGCCGGAGACGCCGGCCGGCAACGGCGGGCAGGACAGTCTGTCTCAGTCGATTAATGATCTTGACCCGGGGGAGCTGAAGTCGCTCGGGATTGAGGGGGATACCCCAGCCGATACGCTGAGGACATTGATTGGCACCATGAAAACGGTGCGTGACCGTCAGGCGGAGCTGATTGCCCAAAACGAGAAACTGCTGGAAGAGAACACGCAGTTGCGTAACCGGCAACAGAATGTATCGGGGCAGATCCAGTCTGCGGTGGCCTCTGTCCGTCAGGAAGCGGAGAGTCAGCAGCGTGCTCTGCAACAGGAGCAGCAGACGCTGATGCGGCGTCTGGATACCCTGGGGGCGTCACTGACCGCCCCGTCAGGTCAGCCGGCACCCGGCGGCGGACAGGGCGATATTCCGCTGGGACTGGGGCTGGATGCACAGGGCAGCGGGCTGACGGTGAAAGACGGGTTGTTGTGGGCCGAGCCACAGGATGCTCAGCCGGCTGAACCGGGCCGGATGGTGAACGGACAACCGGCTAAACCGGCGTTTCCGACGTCTTTTCTGGAGGATAACGCCATTACCCGTCAGAAAGCAGAACTGGACCGGGTGGCCAAAAATCAGCGCACGCTGTCCGGTAGAGCGGACGGTGAGGCGCATACTGAACCGGCTTACACGATACCCGAAAATGCCACTCTGGTGGGCAGTCAGGCGATGACGGCGTTGCTGGGCCGGGTGCCCATCGACGGTAAAGTGACCGATCCGTATCCGTTCAAGGTGGTGGTGGGAAAAGACAACCTCACGGCGAACGGCATTGAGTTACCAGATGTGGAAGGGGCGGTGATCAGCGGCTCGGCCACCGGTGACTGGACATTGTCCTGTGTGCGCGGGGATATCACTTCGATCACCTTTGTCTTTACGGACGGCACGGTACGCACGGTGCCGAAGCCGGCTGACCGGACGGACGGTGGCAGTCAGGCCGGCAGCGGACAGAATGCCCGCAATAACGGCGGGTCGCTCGGCTGGATCTCGGATGAGAGCGGGATCCCGTGTATCAGCGGTGAGCGTAAAACCAATGCCGGCACTTATCTGCCGACCCTGTTTGCCCTGACGGCAGCCGCCTCGGCCGGGGATGCTATGTCACAGAGCCAGTATACCGCGCAGAACAACGGTTACGGTATCACATCCTCGCTGTCCGGGGATGCGGGAAAAGCCGCGCTGGGCAGTGCCATCGGCGGCGGTTTTAAGGATGTGGCTGACTGGGTGAAATCCCGCTACGGGCAGACCTTTGATGCGGTGTATGTGCCGCCGGGGCAGAAAGTCGCGGTGCATATCAGCCGTCAGATCCCGGTGGATTATGAATCACAGGGACGCCGGGTGAACTACGGCTTTTCACTGACAGAGGGTGAGGAAGGAGGTCTGGAGTGACGTATTTTGCGAAGCCGGGGGCGCAGGTCGTGACGCCGGTGACGTTTCCGCTGGTGTTTGTGTTCAGTGCCGGAAAAGCCGGTTGCACCGGAAGTCATTTTTGCCTGACGGTGGACGGTCATCAGGTGTTTGATGATGAGCAACAGCAGCTGATTGCCGGCATGTCACCGGCGACGATACAGCTGGCGTGGCAGGTTGCCGCCGGTGAGGCGGCCGGGGCGGTGCTGTCTGTCGGCCGTCACCGGGTGGCGCTGTGTGACAACGACATTACCGTTTACCGGTTTGCCCCGGGGAATAAGGCGTACCCGCAGGACCGTGACTGGGATCGTCTGCTGTACACGGTGTTTAAAGGAGAGACGCCGGATAAAGCCGGCTGGCAATGCGTGCCTTTTTCATTATCTGAACTGAACTGTCACGGTGAGTTTGCCCGGCTGAACTGCCGGGGGGCGGTTCTGAAGGGAGCGGGAGGGATCATACTATGAGACTGATGAAAGGCAGTGTGCTGTGCGCACTGGTGTTTTTACTGGCCGGCTGTGCCACCTCCAAAGAGGAACTGCTGCCGGCGGGAAACAGCGACATGATGGCCATCTGGTCAGGCAGACAGGCTGACCAGGACAGTGCGGACAACCGGACGGTGACGGAGACTGCCCGCAGCGTCCTGCGACGCGGGCTGACGAATGATGAAGCTGCACACCGTCAGCAGGCGAACACCGCGTATACCCGGACACAAAGCAGTGAGATCCATCAGCAGTTTCCGCGTCTGCCGAACCCGGACATGGTGATGTATGTGTTCCCGCACCTCTCGGCCGGTAATCTGCCGGTGCCGGGATACAGTACGGTGTTTCCGTTTTACCATCAGGTGCAGTATGCCCTGCCGGGTGAGCGTGTGGAGGGCTTGTGATGGGGCTTTCATTATTCCGTTCACGCCGGAAAGCGCAGGCGGTTTCTGCTGAAAAAACGGCTGACAAAACCGTACACCGCAGTACACCGGCAGAGAATGCCGGTTTAGCCCGTGAGCCGCTTTCCCGTCCGGGAAAAATGACCCGGGCAGATGAGCAGAAGATTTACCACGCGAATCCGTCTTTTATTGATTACCTGCCCTGGGTGGAATTTCTGGATGAGGAGCAGTGCCTGCTGCTCGATGACGGGGTGTCGGTCGGGGCGGTGTATGCCGTTGAGCCGGCGCCGACGGAAGGGCGCTCCGGTGACCGTCTGCTAGAAATCCGGGATGCGGTGGAGGATGCGCTTCAGGACAGTCTGGATGAGCATGATGACAACCCGTGGGTGGTGCAGTTTTTTTGTCAGGATGAGGATGATGTGAGCGTCACGCTGGCGACATTACGGGACTATATCCTGCCGGCGGCCCGGGGCACGGCGTTTACCGAAGCCTGGCTGGCCGAAATGGCACGTCATTTGCGGGGGATCGCCCGCCCGGAAGGGCTGTTTAAGGACACGGAGGTGACCGGACAACCCTGGCGCGGACAGCAGCGCCGGACCCGGATGGTGGTTTACCGCCGGCTGGGGAACAGCTATGCCGATCCGATGCCGCCGGTGGCGATGCTCAATCAGATGTGTGACCGGCTGGTCAGCAGTCTGGGCAGTGCCGGGGTGCACTGTATCCGCCAGGACGGGAGGCAGGTGCATCAGTGGTTGCTGCGTCATTTCAACCCGGCTCCGGACTGGGTGGACAGAGAGACACTGTACCGGGAAGGGGCGTACTGGCCGGCGGCGGAGGAAATGCCGGGCACCCTGCCGGTGCTGAAGGATTTTGCGGAAACGCTGTGGTTTACCCCGCCCCGGTCGGATGTGGAAAACGGGGTGTGGTGGTTTGATAACCTGGCGCACGGCGTGGTGAACATCGAAAAACTGCGTAAAGCCCCGGGGCCGGGGCACCTGACAGGGGAGCAGAAGCGCGGTGACAAAAATATCAATGCGCTGATGGACCTGTTTCCGGAAGGGACGATGTTGTCGATGACCATCGTCACACAGCCCCAGGATACGCTGGAGCAGGAATTTACCCGGCTGGGGAAAAACTCGGTGGGGGAAAACACCGACTCGCAGCGTACCCGCCGGGATGTGGAAACCGCCAGAAGTTTACTGGGGCACCGCCATAAGCTCTACCGGGCGTCCTTGTCATTGCTGCTACGTGCCGGTTCGGTGGGGGAACTGAACAAAAAGCGTGTGGATCTCACCGCCACGCTGCTGAATGCCGGTCTGGAGCCGGTGAAACCGGAATACGATGTGGCGCCGCTGAACGGGTATCTGCGTGCCCTGCCGATGTGTTTTGATCCGCAGACAGATAAAAAACACTGGTATACCCGCCTGACCTGGGTACAGCACCTGGCCGGATTACTGCCGGTGACCGGGCGCACCACCGGCACCGGGCATCCCGGCTGGAGCTTCTTTAACCGGGGCGGCGGGGTGCTGACCTTTGATCCGCAGAATAAACAGGATCGTACCCAGAATGCTCATCTGTTGTTATTCGGTCCCACCGGAGCCGGCAAATCCGCCACGTTATGTGCACAGTTATCGCAGCTGATGGCGGTCCGCCGTCCGCGTCTGTTTATTGCGGAGGCCGGAAACTCTTTCGGTTTACTGGCGGATTATTACGCCAGTCTGGGCCTGAGTGTCAATAAGGTCAGTGTCAAACCCGGCAGCGGGGTGCGTCTTCCGCTGTTTGCGGATGCGCATCAGCTGCTGACGTTGGATGAACAGCGTCTGGCACTGAATGCGGATGAGCTGCCCGAGACGGACAGCGAATCTGAGGATGATGAGCAGCGTGACATCCTGGGGGAAATGGAAATCTCCGCCCGCATGATGATCACCGGCGGGGATGTGCGGGAAGAAGCGGAGCTGAAGCGGGCTGACCGGGCGATGATCCGCCGGGCGCTGATGGCGGGGGCCAGAGCGTCTTATGCGGCGGGCCGGCAGATGCTGCCGGCGGATTTGCAGGAGGCATTGTATGCCCTGTCACGGGGGGAAGGCGAAGAGGAAGGGCGGGCATTAAATCCGCAGCGCCGGGCGAAAGCGGCTGAAATGGCGGAATCTCTGGGCATGTTTACCGAACCGGGCAGTTTTGAGCATGAGCTGTTTAATCAGCCCGGGGAACTGTGGCCGGAGGCGGATGTGACCCTGATTGATTTGGGGCATCTGGCGCGGGAAGGGTATGAGGCCCAGATGGCGCTGACGATGGTGAGTCTTATCAACTCCATCAACAACATTGCCGAGCGGGATCAGTACCTGGCGCGGGACATTAATTTTGTGGTGGATGAGGCACATATCGTGACGGTCAATCCGCTGTTGTCCCCCTATGTGACCAAAGTGGTGAAAATGTGGCGGAAACTGGGGGCCTGGCTGTGGCTGGCGACCCAGAACCTGGATGACTACCCGGACTGTGCCGAGAAAATGCTCAATATGGCGGAGTGGTGGGTGTGTCTGACGATGCCACAGAAGGAAGTGGAGGCGATTGCCCGCTTTAAGACGCTCAGTGAGGAGCAGAAACAGGTGCTGCTGTCGGCAGCCAAACTCTCCGGCTGTTACACGGAAGGTGTGGTGCTGGCCCGGAAAGTGGAGGCGCTGTTCCGGGTGGTGCAGCCGAGTCTGTACCTGGCACTGGGGATGACGGAAAAAGAGGAGAAGCAACAACGTCGGGTGCTGATGGAGCAATACGGATGCAGTGAGCTGGAAGCGGCATTCCGGGTGGCGGATGAGCTTGACCGGAAACGGGGATTACCGCCCCGGGAGCCAGGATGATGAAACGGGTGGAGCAGGGAGTGGGTAAGCCGTGTTGCCGCACGGCTTACCCGGCCGCTTCATTGTGTATGTTAAAAAGAGGAAACATGACGTCATGAAAACGACGGGAATTAAAGTAACGCTTTTGGCGCTGGCTGTCAGTTATTCCTGCGCTTTGCAGGCTAAAAACGTGTCGCTGGGTGACACTGCCGTGGCCACCGGGCAGCAGAGTACGGCAGTGGGGCAGGGCAGTATGGCGCTGGGGAATAATATGACGGCGGAACAGGCACAGACGGCGATGAAAGCCCAGAATGTCCTGTTGCAGAACCGGGCGCAGGCGCATGAGCAGTACACGCAGACACAGGCCCTGTTTGACAGTAAATCGCTGGCGAACAGCAATATTCTGGAGCGTCAGGAAGCAATGAAACCGTTGTTGCAGCAACAGGAGACCTTAGCGGGTCAGCGTACCGCGCAACAGCAGCAGGTGACACAGGCACAGCAGGCCGCTGACCGGATGGCACAGATTTATGAACGCAATCTGGGGGCGGTTTCACAGATTGTGGATGCAGATTTTGTGGAGTTGTGGCAGCAGGGGCAGGCTGACCGTCTGGCTCAGGAAGTGAAAAAACGGGTTGAGCAGGAGACGTCGGTCAATAATGACACGCAGTTTTATGTCAGTTATGTCAATGCCTATATTGAAGCGAAAACCCGAAGTGCCCTGGTTAATGAAACCATCAAAGAAAAAACCGGCTCCCAGATTACGACCAATTATCAGGGCGTGGCCCTGTCCCCGGTACTGAGTGCCGGCCACAGTGACAAAGCGATGCTGTGGTCGGATGCGGTCACGGATAATGACCAGAAGCAGCTGTTATCCCGTTTACACCTGAATACCGCGGCCCTGAAGGGTATTGCCGGTTATCAGGAAGAGCTGGCCAAAATCGCCCTGATCACCTCTGCGGACGGGAAAAAGAATCTGTATCAGGCTTATCAGAAAAATGCCCGGCAGCAGATTGATCAGGGGTTAACCGGGGTGACGGAGGCCGGGAAGCAGATCCTGTCAGAGCTGTATCTCGATAACATCGATGAAGGCACTTTTAATCAGATGGTCAGCGGTATTTTCACCCGCTATGAGAATCAGCTGAACTACCTGATCCAGCTGGATAAGGTCAACAGTTTATCGCCGGACAGCCCGGATTATGCCGAAGAATTACAGCAGCTGCTGGTACTGGAAAGCAGTCCCCGGGATAACACCGTCGGGCTGAACACCAACCCGGAGGCGCTGAAACAGAAAGTGGATCAGTACCTTCAGGACAATGCGCTCAGTCACACACAGGCCATGTCGTCACAGGCCACACAGCTGAAACAGCAGTTATCGGCGGAAAAAGCGGTGGCTGATCAGGCCCTGAAGCAGGCGGAAACACAACTCTCCCGGCTGGAAAACGATCTCGCCGCTCTGGATACAAAGTTGTCTGATTTGCGTCCGACGCAATCCGAGCTGGAAAACATCCGGGATCTGGAGAAGGTGAAAGCGGAGCTGGCGCAGAAACAGGCGGAATATCAGGCGGCGGATAAAGCGCTGAATGAGGCTCAGAGTACGCTGACGCAGGGACAGCGTGCGGTGGCTGTCGGGGATAACAGCCTGGCGCTGGGCGAGAAATCCGTGGCACTGGGTGTGGATGCCCGGGCGCTGGCGAAAAACAGTGTGGCACTGGGCGACGGCAGCCTGGCCGACCGGGATAACAGCGTGTCCGTCGGCCGTGGAGGGCAGGAACGTTTTCTGACGCATGTGGCCGCCGGCATTGCAAAAACGGATGCGGTCAACAAAGGTCAACTGGATGAGGAGCGGGATGCACGCATTGCCGGCGATAAGCAGACCCTGAAACAGGCTATGGACTACACGGATGTGAGCATTCAGTACAGTGAGGCGAAGACAAACAAGCGGATTACGGAAGAGCAGCAGGCCCGTATTGAGGGGGATGAAAAGACGCTGGCAGCGGCAAACCGCTATACCGACGAAACGTTCGGGCGGGTGACCCACACGGTGCTGGACAATGCCCGGCAGTATACCGATCAGCGTTTCAGACAACTCGACAATAAAATCAGTCAGGTGGAAAAACGGGCCAATGCGGGGATTGCCGGAGTGACGGCGATTTCCTCCATTCCGTATGTGAACAGTGAACGTTTTTCGTTCGGGATGGCGCTGGGGCATTACCGTGATGCGCAGGCGATTGCTTCCGGGGTGCAGTATAAACCCACTGCGAATACGAATGTGCGCCTGAATGCGTCATGGAATAACGGCGGCGATACCAATATCGGCGCCGGGTTTGCCGTGGGCTGGTAGCAGGAAGAAAACCCGCCGCACACCGGCGGGTTTGGCTGCTCTTTTCTTCTCTCACCGTTCGTTTGTGAGGACTGACCGAATGAAAAAACGATTTTTATCCCTTTCCGGGGTGCTGATGCTGTCGCTGTCATGCCTGCCGTTCACCACCGGGGCGGCAGTGGTGCTGTATGCCACGCAGGATGACGCTCTGCCGCAGACGGACATCCCGTTTGAGGTGGTGTATCTGGATGCGCCTGAGCGCGTGCTGGATGAGGTCCTGCTTCAGCCGGGTACGGAACTGCGTGAGGCGGGTGCCCCGCACATCACCGCCCTGTTACAAAGTCCGGCCTGGCAGGCCAGAGAGACAGTGTTACGGCAGGCTTATCAGGGCGTGGTTCAGGCCTGGCAACTGGGTGTGGCCCGTCTGCCGGCGGTGGTGGTGGATGCGCAGTGGGTGGTTTACGGCACCACCGATATTGAACAGGCTGTGACGCAGATACAGCAGTACCGGGAACAGCAGGATACCGGAGGTGCATCATGAGACAGCAATCAGGTCGTACCTTCCTTTCCCGCCGGCGGCGTCGCCTGACGGGGGCACTGTTACTGGGGTGTTCACTGGTGCCGGTGGCGGAAGCCAGCCTGAGTACGGTCACCCTGGTGGCTTCTGCGGCATCACCGTCGTGCATCAGCTGGCGTATCAGCGGAATTTGCTACTGGCTGAAGTGCGGCTGGGGCGGCTGCCGGATCCAGACTTCTGTCCGGGTGTCGCATTTTATTCCGCAGGCGGTGGTCTCGGCCTACCATGCCCCGGGCGAAAACCCGTGGCAGGAAATGTCACTGGTCAGCGGGGCGTCCGGCGGGATTGAAAATGCCGTGACCGGCGTGCTGAGCGGCGTGTCAGCCGGGGGCGGAAACAGTGAGCAGAAGTTTGAGGCAAAACGTAAAACCGCCCTGCACTTTTTTTATGCGGATGCCATCGGTCATCCGGCCACCACCCTTATCGGCGGCAGTATCCCGGGGTATTCCTGTGACAGTGCGGCCACACCGCTGTTTCCTTATTACCTGAGCACGCTCGACAGTGTGCCGTGGCGGCTCGGTGTGCCGGAAATGGCGTATCCGGAAGCCCTGATCCCCGGGAAACGGGAAATCGGGGCACAGAGCCGGGGCAATATGTGGGGAAATCTTTATCCGCGCAGCGGTTTTGTCACCCAGCAGGACGGGGATAAAGCGGCAGCGGTGGTTGCGCAGCGCGTGGCAGACATTATCACCCGTACCGGTCAGGTGCATACCTATGTGCCCCTGAAAGGAAACCGCCGGGATGGCTACTGGCCGCCGGAGGCAGTGACGGAGAATACCGGGACAAAAAACCATAAATGGCAGCGCCTGTCGCCGGGGCTGAAAAACAGCTGTACGGTGTTTCCGGATGAGAGCGGCCCGCAGGCGCAGGACGGCAATTATGCCTGGGCACTGTGGCAACCGTACAGCTGCTGTAAGCGCATGGGGCAAAAATTTCTGTACAGCACAACGTTTTAAGCAGGGATTTTAAGATGATGAAAGCAAAACGACACACTTTTTTTCCGCCGGTGCTGACACTGATGGTGTTATGCAACGTACCGGCATTTTCTGCCCGGGCTGCGATGGATTTTTCCGCCGGCGCGAATGATATCGGCTACGGTGCGAATGTCTCCGGCGCCGTCTCTGACAAACTGTACTACAACCTGGGGGGCGGCACGGTGTTATCCCAGCCGCCGGGGCGCAGTAATCTGCAACGTCTGGGGATGAGCATGGGCTGGAACAGTGATCTGATGTGCGGCAACTTTGATATCAAAACCACCGTGGGCAACCAGCTGAACGGGGTGACGGCCGGCTTTAAGAATCTGATGAGCGAGGTGATCCAGAACGCCACCGGGGCGGTGGCCAGTCTGCCGGCGATGGCTATTCAGCGGGCGAATCCCGGTCTGTATGAAATGCTGACCAACGGGGTGTTGCAGGCCAATGTGGCTTTTGATAAGGCGCAGCTGAACTGTCAGAACATGGCCAAACGGATGATGGATTTTTCAGAGAATAATCAGTGGACCCAGGCGGCAATACTTGAAGAGGCCGGGAACATTATCAACAGCGGGGATGGTGATGCGGTCGGGACGATGAATCAGGTGGAAAAAAAGCCGGACGGTAAGGCCGGCGTGCCGTGGATAGGAGGGGAGAAACGGGGCGGTGCGGGTCAGAAAGCCATTGTACCGGCGCAGGATTTTGCCCAGGCCGGCTTTAATATCATGAACGGTCTGCCGGCAACCAGTACGGCCCCGGTGCCGGCCGGCCAGTGTACCGGGGCGGCGTGCCGGCGCTTTGCCAACAGTGAGGAGGCCGCTCAGGTGGTGACACAGGTGCTGGGCAGCAAATCGGTCCGCACCTGCACCAATCTGGCGGATTGTCAGAGCGGCGGTGAGGCAAACCAGCCGGGTAGTTCCCAGCCGGGAACCGGGCTGGCGCCGGTGCTGGAGACCACCACCCGGGAAAATCTGGAACAGTTGCATAAACTGGTGAACAGCCGGGGCGCGGTCAGTGCGGCGGATTTGGCGAAACTGAAAACCGGCAGCCTGACGGTCTCCCGGGGCGTGATTGAAGCCCTACGCCGGGATCCGGATAAAACGGCGTTAACACAGCGTCTGGCCGGTGAGCTGGCGATGGCGGATACGATGGAGCTGGCGCTGACGATGCGCCGTATGCTGATCACAGGCCAGGGGGAGCCGAATGCCGGTAATTTTCCGAAAGCCCGGGAGATCGGTAATCAGTCGGTTGACCAACTGGATCGCGAAATCGGGATGCTGCAAACGGAAATGGAAGTGCGTAAATCCATTGCCAATAATGCGATGCTGACGGTGATTGAGCGTGATCAGCAACGGACACAGGCGAATCCGGCCACCCAGACACCGGATAATACGGATGTGCGTGTACAGGGGCTGGAGCAAAACAGTGACACCGGAGGACGTTAAATGACGAAAGGAAAAAACGTGTGCCGGTTATGGCCGGTGCTGAAAGTGGCCGGGCTGACCTTCCTTGGTATGGTGGTGTTACTGGCTGTGGCTCAGCTGGGGCTGAGCTATTACGGTGAGGCGGACAGTCTGCGCCGGGCGTTTTACCGTGCCCGCGGGTTCTGGCTGGTCTGGCGGTGTGTGTTATACGGGATGGTTACCGTCGGATTATGGAAACTGTATCACCACCCGAAAGTCAGTGAGACGGCCCGGCGCAGTCTGAAGCGCAGCGGGCTGGCGATGGCGGCTTTTGTGGCGGTGAGTGAATGGTCAGTCTGGGTGGGAGATGACGGCTTATGATGACAAACAGTTATCTCGAGTATTTTCTCACGCTGCTGGCCTGGGTGGTGAATAACGGATTGTGGTCGGTACTGACCAGCACCGGGCTGTTTGCGCTGCCGCTGGCCTTTAAAGTGCTGGGGATCTGGCTGAAGGTGCGGGAAGAAGGGGAGGATGAGGGTAACAAAGGCTCACTGGCGATTGTGCGCATCGAGAACGCCCTCTACGGGGCTTTTGTGGTGATCCTGTTTTGTTGTGTGCCGTTAATGGAGGTGAGTGTCAGTACCCTGCAATTTGATACCAGCCGGGCCAAAACCTGCGGCAGCTGGACACCGGTGAAGCCGGAGGAATCCGGTTACAGCGGTGTGGTGTCATCACTGGATAATCAGACAGCCAAAATCCCGCTGTGGTGGATGCTGGTACATAAGCTGTCGAAAGGGGTGACTCAGGCGGCGGTGGCCAGCATTCCGTGCCGGCCGGATTTGCGTCAGGTGCGTTTTGAGGTGCAGCACAGCAACATTAAAAATCCGGCACTGGCTGCCGCACTTCAGGATTTTACCGATGATTGTTACTCACGTGCGCTGTATGACTGGAAAGCGAAAGATCAGGGAAAAACGCAGGATGAGAAAACGTTGCAGGATATTACCTGGATAGGTTCGGTGACGTTTATGAAAGGGGAATATCATCAGATCCAGTCCCGGACACCGCGGGCGGGCTTTCCCTGGGATGCCGGCCGGGATGACGGGTATGCGAATGTCAACGGTAACGGTTACCCGACCTGTTATCAGTGGTGGAATGATGCGAATGCGGGCTTACTGAAACTTGTCAAAGAGCAGACCGATGAAGGAATGTGGCTGCGTGCCCGGGCAGCGATGAAGCTGATTAATAAAAACTCGAAAGAGTTTGAGGAGGCCATCGTCCGACGACTGGTGAGTCCGGCTAACCTGGATGTCTCCGGTGGTCAGGTGTACCGGGGCTACGGGGGTAATGCGGATATGACGGTGATGAATGGTGTCACCAGAATGGGAGGCATAGCCGGCACATCGCTGGCGTCACTGGGGGCATTCCCTGCCTTTGATACGATGCGCCAGTCCTTACCGATGGTGCAGGGGCTGATGTTAATGGCGGTGTATATCATGCTCCCGATGATACTGCTGTTTTCGGCGTATGAATTTAAGACAGCGATAACGGTAACGTTTGTGATATTTGCGCTGAACTTTCTGACGTTTTGGTGGGAGCTGGCACGCTGGATAGACAGTTGGATGATGGAGGCGCTGTATAGTTCCGATACGCACAGCCAGTGGAATATGAACGGGATCCAGAACACGTCTGATGATATCATCATGAATCTGGTGATGGGGACGATGTTTTTGGTGTTGCCGGCATTGTGGATGACAGCGTTGGGTTGGGCAGGAGCTAAAGTTGGGTCCGAGCTAGGTAATATGACATCTAACGCGACTTCACCTGCGCATAGCGCGGGTGGAAAAGGAGGACAATTAGCAGAACAAGCTATTTCTAAAAAAGTTAACCAATAATATTTTGAAGCCAGCTGCAAAATTTAGTTTTGTGGCTGGTTAATCTTCGTCAATATTTATTCCGTTCATATAATATCCAAAACCTTGGTTGCCATTTCTAAAGTCGTCACTATTGCCAACGAGATTAGATTGCCATTCACTATTGTTATCAGAGGATTTAATGCTATTTTCTGAAGAAATATCAAAGTGTTCTATTACAGAAAATAAAATCACTAATGCCCCAAAAGCAAATAGGATGTACAAACTGAAATAAGCCAGTAATGCGATGACCGCAAGAGTTATAGATACCAGTGGAATATGTCCCAGCCAACCCGGCGTATTTTTGCTTTTGGCTCTTGCCACGCAGCTCTTATCGAATGCCTTTAATTTTTTGATTAGCCATTTTGTTTTATGAGCCGCTTTTACACCCCAGTGTTCTCCCCGGGAAACAGTTGTTTTATCTCTCATTTTCCCCTCCGGTAATTAGCGAGTCTGATTTGTCTCATACCTGTTGTTTGTCTTTAGTACAATTTTAGGTTGATTTTTAATCGTTGTCTACATCTGGTGAGTTATGCACATATCCACGGTCAGCAAGCCAGTGCAACCCGATGCCAACAAGCAATCGGGTAAACGGGAGCGTACAGGGCATGTGCCCTGGTGATGGCGGTGGATATGTGTATAACTCTTTTAATCTTGATAACACATTTGTTTTGTAAGTGGGTTTTATCCCTGATATGAACATATTGGGTATTTATCTGATTTAGCGTTATACTGACAGAGAGTTTAAATAACATTATGTTTATTAAAAATATTTGAGGGCAGGGATATGCATGATGATGTAATTATGGTGTCCTTGATTGGGTTGAGGATAATATAAATATGCCTATCTCTCAGACTGATGTTGTTAAAAAATCAGGGTATAGTCAAAGATACTTTCAGGATATCTTTTTAGAAAAAACAAAATTAAGTATTGCTAAGTATATTCTGGCAAGAAAATTGTCCTTATCCTCCGTATTACTTCGCTTAACAAATCTGTCTGTTTTTGAGATATCAACTATTTATTCTTTTAACTCACAACAAAATTTTTCTCGTGCATTTAAACGGTATTTCAAGGTTACGCCTAATTTATTCAGGAAACGTGATTTTTGGGATTTCAGATATTATTTTCCTCAGCACCGGTTTTTGAATTTTAAAGATATAAAACATAAACCTGTTTCTTTATGCTCTGAATATTACACAGACAATAAATTCGGTGAAAGTAAATCATTTTATATCACTATTCCTTTTGAGTTTAAATCTAATTATAGTGTTGAAGGTCTTGCTTTTAAAAATAAAAGCCAAATTAATCATATTAAGAGTATGGTAAAAGCATCAAGTGATTATTTGAGTGTTTCTTATGATTTTTGTGCGGATGAAAAAACAAAAAATAAAATAAAGGTGAACTATGTTATAAAGCAGATAAATGGGGATGGTTTTATTTTAAATGAAAAAGGTTCAAAGTATTATATGTTTTCATTTGTCGGGAGTTGGTCGGAGTATGCTATTTTATCTAATGTTATATACACAAGGGAATTACCCAAATTAAATCTTAAAAGACGATTAGGATTTGATATTGAGATATTTTATTCTTCTGGTCATCATACTGATGATATTTGTTCATTATATTATTTTATACCGGTGTGTTAAGTTTTTTATTTTTGTCAATGAGCTAATTCAGAGCTAAGCTTTTTTTGAAAATTCTTTTTTTCAGTTAGCAAGTGATATTAGTAATATTAAGGTTTGTTTTAATCAGGTATTATGATTTTCTCTTCTTTATCCGTCATCATACGTTAGCATTTATGTAAAGTGAATAAATGATTAATACGTTAATGTATTCCATCGTTTATTTTGTGTAACATGGTTTTCTATATCATTAGTATACTCAACAACGAGTTAGACAATATCCTGTTTACGATTTGTTAAATGGTTCATAGTTAAATTTGTTATAATCCGGGTAAAATTTCTGTGGAAAGAATACCGGGTTGCTTCTGTTTATATTGTATATCCGGAAAGTTCACAGATAAGCCGTTAGTATCAGAGATGATCTGTTTTATGACAAGCGAATGCTGTCCGGTCAGAGACGAAAAAAGATTAAAGATTATACATATTTATCCTGGTTTTCCTCACCCTCGCATCCATTGTGTTATCCGAAGTCATTTCCGGTGGGATGTCATCAGGCTCATGAGTATACATAGACTGGCTGATATTTGATTAATCACTAAAAGTCGTTCGGTTTTTGTTTCCGGCATCCTCAATCGACATTTTCTTTTAATTAACCGTTTGTTTTTTCTGATTTGGACTGCATGCGTCCAGTTTTTTTATCTGTTTTTCTTTATTTTTACATCAATTTACACAGAAAAAATTTGTGCATAAAAAATGATTCAGATTAATATTCTGATTTGATGTTACATTTCAGATCTTTACTTTGCAATAGTTCATTAACTCGATCTTTTATCCTGAAATTTGATCTAAGGCACGTTTTGTCAAATTTAATTTCATTAATGTAACGAAACGTAAATTCTCATACTGATTTGTGATGCTATCTTTTTTATCCCCGTTACAGCGGTTATGTTTTTTCCCGTTTCTCTCTCTGGCGATGAGTGCGGTATCTTTCTCTTTATCAGCCAAAGAGACTCCATCTCCGTTATTCCGGTCCGGTGAACAGCCTTTTATTCATCAGGAACAACAGCAACAGTCACGTGAAGCATCGCTGATGCCGAAAGCGCCGGATATACGCTTATCCCCGCCGTCCTCTGTCTCCTCCCGGCTTATTTTTCCGGCAGAGTCACCGTGTTTTCAGATCACACAGGTTGTAACCGACGGGAGCGGGGCGCTTCCTCACTGGATCCCGGTACAGCGTATTGTCGATCAGGCAAAAGGGCAGTGCCTGGGGCGTGACGGAATTAATCTTCTGATGAGTGCATTACAGAACCGTCTGATTGGACACGGGTATATCACGACCCGTGTACTGGCACCGTCTCAGGATCTTAAAACCGGTACGCTTCAACTGCTGATTGTGCCGGGAACGGTCAGGGATATTTATCTGAATACAGGCAGTGATGACTATATCCGGCTGTACAGTGCGTTCCCGGCCCGTAAGGGGGAATTACTGGATTTACGGGACATTGAACAGGGGCTGGAAAACCTTCAGCGCCTTCCCACGGTCAGTGCACGGATGGTCCTGAAGCCCGGTGACATGCCCGGACAGAGTGATATTGTGATTGAACGCTCGCAGTCCCGTTACTGGCGTACCGGTGCCTGGGTGGATGATTCCGGCACGGAAAGCACGGGGCGATATCAAGGCGGAATAATGCTGGCGCTGGATAATCCGTTGTCCTTCAGCGATTTGTTTTATGTCACTGCAAGCCGGGATCTGGGATTTGGCGGGCGTCATAAAAGCACCCACAGTTATTCTGCACATTATTCGGTTCCTCTGGGATACTGGCTGGCCGGCATAAATCTCAACGATTACCGTTATTATCAGACCGTGGCCGGAAAATATACCGACATTCATTACAGTGGTAAAAGCCGTTCCCTGAATCTGCAACTGAGCCGTGTGTTACATCGTGGTGCCAGTTCCCGTACGACGGCCAGTTATGACGTTCTTCTGCGTGAGACCCGTAATTTTATTGATGATACGGAAATTACCGCCCAGAAACGCCGGACCAGTGCATGGCGTATCGGGTTATCCCACCGTCATTATATCGGGGCGGCCACTCTGGATGCCGGGGTGAGTTATCAGCGGGGCACCCGCTGGTTTGGTGCCCTGCCGGCCCCGGAAGAGGGCTGGGATGATTATGGCGGCGTCACCGCCTTATCAAAAATTCTGAGCTGGAATGCCTCACTGACCGCACCGTTTTCTCTGGGGGAACAGTCTTTCAGCTGGAATACCACCTGGCGAAGGCAAATGAGCGCCACCCCTCTGACCCCGCAGGATGAATTTTCCATCGGCAACCGCTGGAGTGTGCGCGGTTTTGACGGCGAACGTACGCTCAGTGCCTCAAATGGCTGGCTGGTGCAGAACACGTTCTCCTGGCAGACACCTCTGCCTTTGCAGGAACTCTATCTCGGGGCCGATTACGGGGAGGTCGGCGGTAACAGCACCACTCAGAGTGATTTAACCGGACAACATCTGGCGGGGTCAGTGCTGGGGATCCGTGGCGCATTCGGGAATACCGGCGTGAGTTATGACGCTTCAGTGGGGATCCCCCTCTCAAAACCGGCCGGATTTAAAACAGACCCTGTGGTCACCACGTTCAGTGTGAACTGGAACTGGCAGTGAAACAGGCAGGGATAATTCATTTATAGATAAACAGCCACGACATCCGCTGATGTCTGTGTGGTGGCTCCAGATTCAGGGATTTCGTATGAACAGCCTTTTTTACCGGATTGTCTTTAATAAAGCCCGCGGCATGCTGATGGTTGTGGCTGACATTGCCCGGCGCGGACGGGGAGGAAATACACGTCGCGGACGTTGTGCCCCGGCAGGGATTATCGCCTCCCTGTCCCCGGTTTGTTTTGCCATCTGGCTGGCTGCCGGTTTGTGCTCGTTTCCTGCTTACTCCGCTATTGTCGCTGACCGTAATGCGCCGGGAAACCAGCAGGCGACGGTGATTTCCACGGCAAACGGGTTGCCGCAGGTGAATATTCAGACGCCCGGTCCGGAAGGGGTTTCACGTAACCAGTATACACAGTTTGATGTGGACAGCCGGGGAGCCATTTTAAATAACAGTCACAGTAATACACAGACCCGTCTGGCCGGCAATATTACCGGTAATCCCTGGCTGGCAAAGGGTGAGGCCAGGATCATTCTCAATGAAGTCAACAGCCGTGATCCCAGCCGGCTGAATGGTTTTATTGAGGTTGCCGGGCGTCGTGCGGAAGTGGTGATCGCTAATCCGTCCGGTATTACCTGCAATGGCTGTGGTTTTATCAATGCGGAAAGAACGACCCTGGCCGCCGGGAAAGCGCTGATGGACGGCGGCAGACTGAAAGGTTTCGATGTTGACAAAGGAGGGCTCAGTATTGAGGGACGCGGACTGCTGGCGGAGGACAGTGACTACACTGCGCTGATTGCCCGGGCGGTGAATGTGAATGCCCGGATGCAGGTCAGCGGTGAACTGCGGATCACCACCGGTCATAACGAAACCGATCCCCGGGGTAATATCACCCGGATTAAGCCCGGTGAGGATGCCGGGAAGCCGGCGTTTGCGCTGGATGTATCGGCGCTGGGCGGGATGTATGCCGGTAAAATTATTATGGAAGGCACCGAAAAAGGCGTGGGCGTACGCAATGCCGGAGAACTGGGGGCGATGGCCGGCACATTGTCACTCCGTGCTGACGGTCAACTGGTGAACAGCGGTGTACTGGCCGGGCAGGGGGATCTGAGCGTCGCCGCGAAAGGTGACCTGCGTAATACCGGCAGCCTGACAGCCGGCGGAGACGTTGAACTGACGGCGCCGGGAACACTGAATAACGAGGGGGTTATCCGGGGCGGGCAGGATGTCAGGCTGACAGCGGCGGGCATTCACAGTTCGGAAAAAAGTACGCTTCTGGCCGGTGCTCCGGCAGCCACAACTGACGGAACAAAAGGCGATTTAGTTCTGACATCGGGCGGGGATCTGAAAGCCCGGGGGCAGAATAAAGCCGCCGGTAAGATCGTTGCCTCCGGAACCGGCGTGGATGTCAGCGGCAGCCGGACAGAGGCAAAAGCCGTCACACTGACAGCGACGGAACGTGGGATCAGCACTGCCGGTGCGGAATTACGCGGGCAGGATACTGTCAGTCTGCGGGCGGCAACCGGCATCGATAATACCGCCGGCCGGGTTTCCGGAGGGAGACTGACTATACATTCCCCGGAAATCACGAATACCCGCGGCCTTCTGAACCAGGAAGGTACACAGGATCTGCTGCTCAGCCAGCATACCCTCCGTAACAACGGGGGAAGTATCACCAGTGCCGGACGAATTCATCTGAAAGCGGATGTGCTGGACAACCGCTCTGGTACGCTTGCGGCTGCCGGACGGGATTTGAGTATCGAAACCGGCGATCTGGATAACCGTCAGGGCAAGGTGCAGCTTTCCGGTGCAGGTGTGTTATCCCTTCAGACAAATGTACTTCAGGGACAGCAGGGCGCGTTGCTGTCATCCGGTGCTCTCCGGCTGAAAGCCGGGCAGGCGGATTTATCCGGTGGCTATACGCAGGCCGGAAAAATCACCGCAGAAGCCGGGATACTGACGAATGACGATGCCGTGTTGTCTGCCCGCGGACAGGAAGGGATGCAACTGACGGTCTCCGGAACGCTGAGTAACCGGAACGGCCGGGCGGAAAGTGCCGGGGACATCACGCTGAGCAGTGCGAAACTGGACAATTCTGCCGGGACACTGCTTGCCGCTGATAAAGGGAGTTTATCCCTGACCACACCGGGTGAGGTGCTGAATGATAAAGGGCGTCTGATTGCCGGGCGGCATATCCTGCTGGATACGGCAGCGCTGACCAGCCGGGAAGGGCTGATTTCAGCCACCGGCGGCAACATGACACTGAACAGCCGTCAGGCGGTTATTAATGAACAGGGGCGGATGGAGGCCCTTAACAGGCTGACACTGAATGCAGCCGGATTACATAATCATAACGGTACCATCACCGGACAGGATGTCACCGTCGGTACCGGTGCGGCAAAACTTCATAACGCCGGGGGAAATATTGCTGCCCGGGATACGCTGGCGCTCAGTACAGGAGAAACGGATAATACCGGAGGACTGATTCAGGCCGGAAAAAGCCTGGTTATTGACACAAATAACCGGCAGCTGAGTAACCGTGAAGGTGGGCAGATACTGGCCGGTGCACTGACGTTATCGGCAGGGAATACGGATAATCAGGCGGGGGTTATTGCCTCATCCGGTGATGCACAGTTGCAGACGGCTGATCTGAACAGTGACAGCGGGAAAATACTCAGTCAGGGCGATTTGACACTGAATACTGCGGTGCTCCGCAATCAGCACGGGCTGATGCAGGCTGACGGGGCTTTAACGCTGGATACCCATGGAAACGGGTTAATCAGTACAGACAGCGGTGAACAGGGCGGTATTATTGCCGGCGGGGATCTTTCTCTCAGAACAGGCCGCCTGGAGGCGGCACAGGGTGTGATACTGGGCCGCAATATCACGCTGGACACGCAGGGACAGGCGCTGGATCACCGTGGCGGGTATCTGGCGGCCCGGGAGAGTGTCAGACTGGATACCGGCGAAACGGATAACAGCGGTGGTCTTTTACGGGCCGGCACATCGCTGATACTGGACACTCATGACCGGAAACTGGTTAATCAGCAGAGCGGAGAGCAGGGCGGGATTGTTGCCGGTGATCGTCTGACGCTTGAAGTGAATGGTCTGGATAACCATGACGGTGTCATTGTCAGCGGCGGTGACGGCGTGATGACCACCGGTCTGCTGGATAATACGGAGGGACAGCTTGTCAGCGCATCCGGTTCGCTGTCACTGACGACAGGAGAAGTCAATAACCGGCAGGGGCTGATCCAGGCCGGGAAACAGCTGTTACTGGATACCCGGGGACAGACACTGGTTAACCGTGACAGCGGGGAGCATGGGGGGATCCGGGCGCAGGGTGATCTGTCCCTTCTCAGCGGCAGACTGGATAATTACAAAGGGATTGTGAGTGCCGGCGGACAGGCCGGGCTGAAAAGCGCAATGTCAGATAACACTGCCGGGCTGATCACTGCCCTGCGGGGGCTGGCAATCACCGGCGGGCAGCTGGACAATACTGCCGGCAGTATTCTCTCCGGCGCCGGACTGACGATTGACACACAGGGGAACCGCCTGATTAACCGTGATACGGTTTCCCGTGGCGGTATCTCTGCTGCCGGTGAGGCGATTATTACGACCGGGGAGACGGATAACCGGAGCGGACGTATCGTGTCTGACGGGAATGCCGTGTTGCATACCGGCAACCTGAAAAACAGCCTCGGCCTGATAGCGGGGAATGGCGGGCTGTCAGTGAACAGCGGTGAGACCGATAACACCGGGGGACGCCTTCAGTCTGCCGGCGATCTTCTGATTAACACCGGTACGGCTGCCTTCGTCAATACCGGCGGAAGGATAGCCGGTGACCATCATACTGCTGTCACGACCTCTCAGCTTACTAACCGGGAGGGAACGGTTCAGGCCGGAGAAAGACTGACTCTGTCAGTGGGTCAGGCACTGGATAACGGAAAAGGGGCATTGTTATCCGGCGGCCGGCTGGCATTGTCGGCTGACCGTCTGGATAACCGGCAGGGGCAGGTGATTGCTGACGGTGACAGTCAGCTGAATGTACAGACGGTACTGAATAATGAAAGCGGGCTTGTGCACTCAGCCGGTTCGCTTGATATTGTGGCTTCTGACATCAATAACCGGCATACCGGACAGAGCGGTAAGGGGCTGGAGTCAGGGAAACTCACGCTTGCCGCCGATATTCTGGATAACGCGGAAGGGGCAGTGCGCGGTGTCAGCCATCTGACCGTCCGGGTCACCCGGGTACTGGATAATCTGCGGGGACTGCTTTCCTCACAGAAAACGCTCTCTGTTCAGGGACAGGCGCTGACGGTGAACAACCGTGAAGGGATGCTGATAGCCGATGACAGTGCGGATATTTCTGCGCTGGCAGTGAGTGGTGACGGACAGATTTTGTCCCGGGATCGCCTGACGGTTCATGTGGCCGACGATTTCCGTAATACCGGCTCGGTTAAAGCGAACGGTGATCTGACGCTGCTGACCGATCGCCGGCTGATTAATGACGGGGTGATTGCCGGACAGCAGGGGCTGGAGATCCGTGCGGATAATCTGGTCAATACTGTTCAGGGGGATATCACGGCGAAAGAAACGCATCTGAACGTGGCCGGCACACTGGAGAATCGCGGGCTGATTGACGGTGAGCTGACACACCTGACGGCCGGTGTGCTGAACAACACCGGCAGCGGGCGGATTTTTGGTGATCATCTCGCTGTCGAAGCCGGCGTTCTGAATAATGATCGGGATGGTGACAAAGCCCCGGTAATCGCATCCCGTGATCGTCTGGATATTGCGGCCGGAACGGTTAATAACCGTGGGCATGCACTTATCACCAGCCTCGGTAATATGGTTTTTGGCCGTCATCTGGATAACGATTATCGTGCAACCGGCCGGGGCGATGTCCTGAATAATGACGGTGCATTTATTGAGGCCGGCAGTGATGCATTTATCGGCATGCAGACGGTGAATAACACCAACCGGAAACTGGAAACACATACGGTCCTGGTGGAGAGAAGTCAGCATCATGAAGGCGTTCTTAACGGCAGTACCACCCGTTATGACTGGGCAGATGTTGATCTCAGCAAGAAGAATAAATATGGCGTCCATACAGCAAGAATGCCGGATGGCAGCGAAAATGATCGTTTTTATGAATATAACTATACCCGGACCGTCACGGAGACACAGATAGCGTCCACTGACCCGGGGAAAATACTGGCGGGAGGGAATATCCGGTTTGATACCGCCCGTCTGTTTAATCATGACAGCCAGATTGTTGCCGGCGGTAACCTGGACGGGCATATCGGCACCCTGGATAACCGGGCTACGCAGGGTGAGCGGGTAACCACGGATGAAGGATGGCAGACACGGTGGTGGCCGAAGAAAAAGAAAAGACCGATTGGCGGAACCAAAACATCACAGGGAAGAGAGACCGATGATTACCGTCCGGCCCCGGTAACGGAAACCATTGATCTGAAAAGCCTGACCTGGCAGGGACAAGCTGTGGTACCGGACAAAACCTGGCGCGGGAGTGAACGGCAGGTGTCTGCGGTGAATGAAAGTGCAGAGGGCGCAGGAAGTCATTCCGTGGCCGGAGCGGACAGCCGGGTGAATATCAGTACCGGTCAGGCCGGTATGGTCTCAACGGATATTCCCGGCGTGGTGCATGATCGTCCGTTACTGTTACCTCCCGGACATACGTTCAGCCTGACGCTGAAACCGGAAACCGGGAGCGGGCAGCAGATCACTCCGGTGATCCGCACGGTCAGTCCTGATGTCCGTTTACCGGATAACAGCCTGTTTACCCTGCATCCCGGCACGGACAGCCACTACCTGGTGGAAACGGCTCCCCGTTTTGTGAATAAAAAACAGTGGTTGTCCAGTGACTATATGCAGAATGCCTTTACGGCCTCCCACGATAATGTGCATAAACGTCTTGGTGACGGGTATTATGAGCAGAGACTGGTTCGTGATCAGTTGATCCAGCTGACCGGGGGGCGTTATACCGGTAATCAGAGTAATGATGAAGCCCAGTACCGTATGCTGATGAATAACGGTATTGCCTTCGGTAAACAGTATCAGCTGATCCCCGGTGTGGCGCTGACGCCGGAGCAGATGGCGCTGCTGACGTCCGATATTGTCTGGCTGGTTGACATCCCGGTCACGCTGAGTGATGGCAGCATACAACAGGTTCGTGTTCCCCAGGTCTATGCGAAGCTCAGGGAAGGGGATTTAGGTGGTGACGGTGCCCTGCTCGGCGGACAGAATGTCCTGCTGAGTGCAGAACAGGATATTACCGGCAGCGGCAATATCGTGGGACGGGATGTGACACAACTGAGTGCACGGACGCTGATCAACAGCGGCAGCATCAGTGGTAACCGGGTCAGTCTGCTGGCCGGTGAAGATATCCTGAATACCGGCGGGCAGATACTGGGCGGCAAAGCCGTGTCACTGCTGGCCGGCAGAAATATTACCAGCGAAACCACCACCCGCAGTGACGGTGTGAACCGCTGGGTTGATCGCCGGGCCGGTATTTATTCGGAGGGGGCAGATGGTCATCTGACACTGCGTGCGCTGAACAATATCACCCTGACCGGCAGCGATATCCGGCATGCCGGAGAGAACGGGAAGACGTCACTGACAGCAGGTCATGACCTGCATCTTAATACGGTCAGTACAGTCCGTTCTCAGGAAAGTGACTGGGGTAAAGATAACTGGCGCCGGGAGCATATACAGACGGAAAGTGGCAGTCGTATTCATACGGCCGGAGATTTGGTGTTGTCTGCCGGGCGGGATATTTCGGCCACTGCCGCTGATGTTACCACCGATGCCGCGCTGACTGCACAGGCCGGACGGGATTTACGGCTGAACGCCGGTAACAGCGTGACGGATCTGGCGGAGCACAGTAAAGAAAGCAGTCGCGGGCTGTTATCGGGGTATTCATCTGAGCGTCATGATGAGGTCCATACGCGTCAGGCCGTCAGTACTGAACTGTCCGGAGAGACAGTTCATCTTCAGTCCGGGCGGGATATCAGTGTGTCAGGCAGCAATGTGGTCAGCAGCGGAAATCTGGCGTTGCAGGCCGGACGGGGGCTGGATATTACCACCGCAACGGAATTACGGGATGAGACTCACTGGCGTGAAGAGAAGAAATCCGGCCTGATGAGTAGTGGCGGTATTGGTTTTACCGTGGGTAAACAGTCACTGAAGCAAAGCACGGACAGCGACAGCCGGCTGAATAAAGGCAGTACGCTGGGCAGTACGGACGGAAACGTTGTGATGACGGCCGGCGGGGATATAAAGGTACACGGCAGTGATGTGGTGGCGAAAAAGGATATCAGCCTGACCGGTCAGTCTGTTGCGGTAACCGCAGCGGAAAACACACGCACGGAACTGACAAAAACCGAACAGAAGCAGAGTGGTTTTACGCTTGCCCTGAGCGGTACTGCCGGTGCAGCACTGAATACCGCAGTACAGACGGCCGGAGATGCAAAAGAAACGGATAACAGCCGCATTAAAGCCCTTCAGTCTATTAAAGCCGGGTTATCCGGTGTTCAGGGGGCTGAAGCCGCGCGTCTTGCTGAGACACAGGGGGATGCGGGTTCTGCCTTCGGAATTAATCTCTCTTATGGCAGCCAGTCTTCTGAATCAGAAACCGAAACCCGTCAGTCCACGGCGCAGGGCAGTAGTATCAGTGCCGGGCAAAACCTGACAGTGAATGCCGGCGGTAAAACGGCAGGCAGCGGCAACATTGATGTCACCGGGAGTGAGTTACAGGCCGGTGGTCACGCCACACTCAATGCTCAGAATGATATCACGCTGACATCCGCGCAGAACACCCGGACGGTGGACGGCAAAAACAGCAGTAAAGGCGGTTCCGTTGGTGTCGGTGTGACTTTCGGGTCAAATGGTACGGGTTTCAATGTGAATGCCAGTGTGAACAGAGGTAAAGGATTTGAGAAAGGCAACAGTCAGTATGCCACTGACAGCACGGTAAATGCAGGCAAAACCCTGACCCTCAGCAGCGGCCATGACACCACCCTGAAAGGTGCTCAGGTTCAGGGGAATAAAGTCATTGCGAATGTCGGCAATAATCTGACACTGCAAAGTGAGCAGGCCACTGATAATTATGACTCAAAACAAACGAGCTTAAGTGCGGGTGGTAGCGTCGGTTTCGGCAATGGTTCTCTGAACATTTCTGCCAGCCGGGATAAGATGCACAGTGAATACCGTTCAGTACAAAACCAGACGGGGATTTTTGCCGGTAAAGAGGGGTTTGACATTACGGTCGGGAAGCACACCCAACTGGATGGTGCGGTTATCGTATCAGAAGGAAATGCGGAGAAAAACCGCCTTGACACGGGGACACTGGGCTTTAAGAATATTGAGAATAAAGCAGAATACCGGGTGGAACACCAGGGCGGTAGCCTGAGCACCGGTGGCGGTGTGGGAGATAAGCTGATATCCAATATGGGCAGTGCGCTGGCCATGGGGGGGAATAAAAAGGAAAGCAGCCATAACACCACGCATGCAGCAGTCTCTGACGGTAAATGGATTATCCGGGATACAGAACATCAGACGCAGGATGTGGCGACGCTGAGCCGTGATACGGAGAATGCCCATTCGGCGCTGAATAAAATCTTTGATAAAGAGAAAGAGCAGAACCGGGTAAAAGAGCAGCAACTGCTTGGTGAAATTGGTGTTCAGGTCAGAGATATCGTGCGGACTGAGGCGACAATCCGAGCCACGGAAAAGGCGAAGGCAGACTTTGATATCCGCAACTATAAACAGGATGATATCGATAAAGCGAAAGCGGAGCTGATTGCTGAAGGTAAGAGTGCGGGTGACAGGGATATCACTGCACTGCTATTTAACAAAGAGGTTGAGAAAAACTTAGCGGAATCGGGCTTTGGCACCGGCGGTAAGTATACCCGTGCCATGCAGGCGGCAACGGCAGCGGTTCAGGGCGTGATGGGCGGAGACCTGAAGGCGGCGCTGGCGGATGGTGTAGCACCGTTTATCGCAAATGAAATAAAAAAACAGATCCCGGATGAAGAAACCGATGTCAAACTGAAACGCACCATTGCTCATGGTATAGCGAATGCCACCCTTGCACTGGCCAAAGGTGAGAATGTTGCGGCGCAGGCGACCGGGGCGATGACAGGGGAAGCCATCGGTATACTGGCCGAATATATCTACAACAAACAGCCGGGTGAACTGACAGAACGGGAAAAAGAGAATGTCAGTGCCTGGGCAACGCTGGCGTCAGGTCTTGCCGGTGGTCTGGCAGGCGGAGATACACAGAGTGTGGCGAACGCAGCCCAGGCAGGAAAAACAACGGTTGAGAATAATTATCTGAGTAGTTCTCAGTCCGTCGAATTTGATAAAGAGCTGACAAACTGCCGGAAATCCGGAGGGAACTGTCAGAATGTTATTGATAAATGGAAAAAAGTCAGTGACGAGCAGAGTGCCATAGTTGATGAACGTCTGGAAAGTCATCCTTTAACAGCTGTGGGCTGGGATAAAGAGGTTGCCTTAGGCGGTATTGATATGACAGAGCGTCCTGGTTGGCTAGGAAGTATTGGCGCTGATGTCATGACCAGTGATGAGGCAAAAGCTTACGTTCAGCAATGGAATGGTCAGGATTTGGCTAAAATAGACATGAATAGTCCGGAATGGATGAAATATGCGCTGTTTGTGTCAGACCCTGAAAATCAAGTGGCAGTGGCTTCATTAGGTCTATTGGCAAAGGATATTGGCGTTGCAGCTATTTCCTTTATGCGTCGCAATACAGCAACAGCCACAGTCAGCGCTTCAGAGATCGGGTTGAAGTGGGGTCAGGGTAATATGAAGCAGGGGATGCCGTGGGAGGATTATGTGGGAACCACACTTCCGGCAAACTCGCGATTACCGCAAAACTTTAAAACGTTTGATTATTATGATGAAGCATCAAGAGTTGCTGTAAGTGCTAAATCAATGGATACCCAGACGATGGCAAAACTGGCTAATCCCAATCAGGTTTATTATTCGATTAAAGGAAATATTGATGCGGCAGCGAAATTTGAGAAAGCATCACTTTCTGGCGTTAATATTGACTCATCAATGATTGCCAGTAAAGAGGTGAGATTGGCTGTCCCTGCCAATACGACGAAAACTCAATGGACGGAAATAAACAGGGCTGTTGAGTATGGCAAAAGTCAGGGTGTTAAGGTAACGGTAACTCAGGTGAAATAATATGAATAACATAGTAAAAACGGCATGGGCCTCTGTAAAAGCGAATGCAGATTTTATCTGTGTTGAAACTTATTCTGGTTACAGTAGTAATCGATGTGATCCTCAAGGAGTTCAGTTACTGAATACACCTAATATTGGTGATAATGAGTTAGGTATTATGGTGAAGAATGCGTTGGCTCATAGTCGCTTTGTATTACCCGCGCCCCGTACAGATGTATGGATACACCCTGAAGCAACATTCGATATGGAGCTTTATGACTTTAAGCGTACAGCAGAACGCTATGCTGATTGGGTAAAGAAACTCATGAAGCAGTATGGTTATAAAACTAAAAAAGCCTTATTTAAAGGTATGAAAAGCTGTGATATCTCTTGTGCTAACGGCGTAATTACAATCTCACCATCGCGCCATGAGAAGCTGGAAGCATGGGGAGCTACCGGACGTGGCGGTAGCGATAATGTCATTTTGCCAGCAGATAGTTCACCTGAAGAGATCGGCGCTGGTCTCAGGCTGGCGCTGAGTCGATGTATTGGTTAGTTATTATTTTTCCATGTTATGGAGGTCGGGATGCTTGGTTTTAGTGTTGGTCTGATCATGTTAGGGTTCGTGGTGTTCTTCCCGGTTATTTATTTAATCGGCTATGGTTTTACTTATTTTGATTCGTGGCGGTTAGGTAAGGAAATACCTCAGCATAAAATAAAAGTTAATGTCGTGCTCGGTATTATCCTTGGGGTCATATTGGGCGGGGTTGCACAGCATATATGGGATGGCCTAAATGGCTGTATGCAGCTAGGTTATTCCTTTGGTAAATGTTTTTTAATGTTAGATAAAATGTGAATAAATTAAAAATTGATAGAATAAATCCCGGCCTTGCGCCGAGATCGTCATTAAAAGTACCTCAGAACTTAAACTCCGCCTCAATCACCAGCCGGCCCAGCGCCGGGATCTTACTGCCTGCCGTCAGGCTTACCCACAATGCCCGTTCCCGCGTTTGATCACCGGCAGATCGCCGGTGATCAAACGCGCCGGGGAAGGAGTTAAACCACTGGAGCATCTTCGGCCTGTTGACATGCGTCACGCTCAGCCCCTCGGCGCAGCCCCACAGCTCGCGGCTGTTCTGGGTGGTGATGACGATGCAGTCGGGCATCACACGGATTTTAACCTGCATCCTGTCAGTAAATCCCGCCTGTTCTATCCACTCGTCGCGTAAAAATATCGCCTTATGCACGGCCCGGCTGTAGAACTCACAGCGGGTGGTGGTTGCGGCGCTTCAGTTGTACACGGTTCTGACTTACAATTGCGTTTAGCCATAGTAACTACTCCTGACCCTTGCGCATAAAGCAAGAACTTGTGTTGGTGATGAATGTCAGAAAGTTATCCGTGACATGGTAGATACCAATGTTCGTCAACAGGAAGAAATTAAAGCTGTTTGCTCTACATTTCCAGAGCAATGCCAGCAACAGTATGGCTATCTGGTTGAGCAGTGGGAAGCCTTTGATACAGCCATCAAACAGCAATGGAATGGTCAGGATTTGGCTAAAATAGACATGAATAGTCCGGAATGGATGAAATATGCTCTGTTTGTGTCAGACCCTGAAAATCAAGTGGCAGTGGCTTCATTAGGTCTATTGGCAAAGGATATCGGCGTTGCAGCTATTTCCTTTTATGCGTCGCAATACAGCGACTGCGACTGTCAAAGCATCAGAAGTTGGGATTCAATGGGGCAGGGGAATATAAAACAAGGAATGCCGTGGGAAGATTTTGTAGGTAAATCGTTACCTGCTAATGCCCGTTTACCGAAGAATTTTAAAACTTTTGATTACTATGATGGTGCAACAAAAACAGCAATAAGCGTCAAGTCTATGGATACGCAGACAATGGCAAAATTAACAAATCCTAATCAGGTGTACAGTTCGATTAAAGGAAACATTGATAGTGCAGCTAACTTTAAAGGTTATACGCTATCTAATACACCATTAACACCAGGATGATTGTTAATAAAGAAATTCAGTTGGCTGTTCCTGTGAGTACAACTAAAATACAGTGGGCGGAAATTAACCGTGCTATTGAATATGGTAAAAGTAAAGGCGTCGAAGTTAAAGTGACGCAGGTGAAATAAATATGAAATTTAATAAAGATCAGGATTACTGGGCTAGTGTGTATTGTACAAAAGAATTTTTACTAATTGAAACGCAATCAGGTTTCGGAAGAACTAGTTCAGATCCTCTCTTCCCTCCTCATTTATTACAGCTTGATGCTAACGATCAATGTGTTGGTGAAGCCGTCTTACAAGCATTATCAAATAGCAGAACATTGGTTAATTTAGAGGATCGCATTGTTTTTTTTGACCGTGAAAAAGGAAAAGAAAAATACACGGCATGGATAGAAATGTTGATGGATAGATATGGATATAAAACAAAACGAGCATTATTCAAAGATATGAAACATTCTATTATACATCTTACAAATGGTGAAATTACAATATCGCCAATGCGCCATGAAAAACTAGAAGCTTGGGAGGGACTTGAACTGTCGGAGAATGTTATTATTACTGTTGATAACTCTCCTTCTGAAATCGGTGAAGGTCTCAGGCTGGCGTTAACTCGTTGCAAAGATTAAACAGAGAATCCCGTCCATTGTGGCGGGTTTTTTGTATACAGAAAAAATCTTGGTCAGGCTCAGAGATATTTGCTCTACGTTTTTGGGAGCAGATAAGACAACACCAGCTGGGATTTTTGCTGATAGAGAGGGTTTTGATATTACTGTCGGGAAACTCATCCAGTTGCATGGCTTTGTTATCGCTTTATACCACGCATGCGACTGTCCCTGAGGGTAAATGGATTATCCGGGATACAGAACATCAGACGCAGGATGTGGCGACGCTGAGCCGTGATACGGAGAATGCCCATTCGGCGCTGAATAAAATCTTTGATAAAGAGAAAGAGCAGAACCGGGTAAAAGAGCAGCAACTGCTTGGTGAAATTGGTGTTCAGGTCAGAGATATCGTGCGGACTGAGGCGACAATCCGAGCCACGGAAAAGGCGAAGGCAGACTTTGATATCCGCAACTATAAACAGGATGATATCGATAAAGCGAAAGCGGAGCTGATTGCTGAAGGTAAGAGTGCGGGTGACAGGGATATCACTGCACTGCTATTTAACAAAGAGGTTGAGAAAAACTTAGCGGAATCGGGCTTTGGCACCGGCGGTAAGTATACCCGTGCCATGCAGGCGGCAACGGCAGCGGTTCAGGGCGTGATGGGCGGAGACCTGAAGGCGGCGCTGGCGGATGGTGTAGCACCGTTTATCGCAAATGAAATAAAAAAACAGATCCCGGATGAAGAAACCGATGTCAAACTGAAACGCACCATTGCTCATGGTATAGCGAATGCCACCCTTGCACTGGCCAAAGGTGAGAATGTTGCGGCGCAGGCGACCGGGGCGATGACAGGGGAAGCCATCGGTATACTGGCCGAATATATCTACAACAAACAGCCGGGTGAACTGACAGAACGGGAAAAAGAGAATGTCAGTGCCTGGGCAACGCTGGCGTCAGGTCTTGCCGGTGGTCTGGCAGGCGGAGATACACAGAGTGTGGCGAACGCAGCCCAGGCAGGGAAAACAACGATTGAGAATAACGGGATTAGTGATGGATTTAAACTCTCGAAAGGAATGGCAGAATATGGGTTGTCAGCATCGACACTAGCTACATCGATGTCAAAGGATAATAAATTACCACAAGAAGTTACCGCCGCATTATCTAAACATGCGAAAGGCGATCTCCCTGAGGGACAAGATCCAGCCAGAGGTTTACTGGTTGCATGGGCACCAGTTCCTGCGATTGCTGCCAGTACAGTTATAGCACCGGCAACAGCGACATATGGTTTTTTGTTTGGCGGTGCATTAGGTGGCGCAACAGATGCGACGCAGCAACTTATCACGATGAAACCGGGCGAAACATATAGTTATACAGATACGTTGATTGCAATAGGTACAGGCTCTCTGACACAAGGTAAAGGTGTTATATTTACAACAGTAGTGAATGGTGGCGGCGCATATTTAGGTAGTTCAATCAAGCATGAGGATCCAACCGCATCAGTAGCAGGCTCGATTTTTGGTTCAGTGCTGGGAGGAACAACGTCAAATAAAGTTACTAATAAATTGATAGATAAAGGATATGGTTCTGTTACATCAGGGGTCGCAGGAGATGTTGCGGGGGCTATAGTGGAATCATCATCTGAAAATACCATTAAACAAATAATTAAGGATGGTGAAAATGAAAAGAAATAATCTACTTAATTTTAAGATAGTTATATGGATTTTATTCTTTCCTTTAATAGGAGCTTTGCTATCAATTTGTGGTGTTTTTATTGGGTATGTTGTTGCTTATTTTAAATTGGGTGTTTTTCCTATTGAAACAATATTTCCTAAAATAGTTGATGCCATAAAGCCTGGCGTGGCTGTTGGGTTGTTATTAGGCTTTAGCTTATGGATATGGGGAATAGTTATTCCTGAACTCACCGGTAAATTTAAACCAGATAAGAAAGATGATAATGAGACTAAAAAATAGATGGTTTTGTGTAATGGCTTGCTATTGAGAATAACTCACTGAGTGATGTTATCAATGCCACATCACAAGGTAAGACACCTCAGCAGGTTGCTGAAGAGCGTGTTAATGCTGAAATTGAGCGTTACAGGAAAGAAAACTGTGCAGGAATGAGTGCAGGTGCCTGTTCAGCTAAAATGGCAGAAGACCGAGACAAATTCTTCAGAAAAGCCGCCTCTTTAGGTATTGATTTTGTACCGGTGGTCGGTGATTTCAAAAGTTTTGTTGAAGCGGATGACTGGATTGATTACACATTAGCTGCTGTGGGCACATTGCCTTTTGCTAAGGTATTCACGAAGCCACTGAAAGAAGCTAAATTACTGTTAAAAGCTGGCGATCTTGAGGGGGCGAATAAGCTCATAAAAGATGCGAGTGATGCCATACCAACAAAATTGCCTTCAAGTCCTATATCGCAATCATCAAGTGGAGTATGGAAACCAGATCATGGTGTAGAGGTAAATGTTGGAGCTACAATCGTCTCTGATAGTGTCGCTTTCAGCGCAAAACAGTTAGATAAGAAATTTAAACATGCTTCTGATTTTGGCGTAATAACAACTAAGAAAAATAGTGATACCATTGCAGAATATCAGGCTGCCATCAAATCACATTTAGATAATAAGACGACTTATGAACATGGGACATACCTATTAGTTCCAGAATCAAAGGTGTTCTTCAATCCACAAACTAATAATGTGGTTGTAATTGATAAATCTGGTAATTTTGTTAGTGGGGGGAAGCTTGATCCTCAAACGAAGCAATATGAAAACTTCATAAATAACGGGACATTAAGATGAGTCAGTCTCTTAAAAAATACATTGATGATTTTCTTGCTAAGAATATATCGGCTGAATATTTTACCGACACTTATATGGCGAAGTGGAAGGGGGAGCGTGATAGTAACCTACTTAAGCAAGATAATGATAATCTAAGTGAATTATTATCCAGTGTCTTCTGTGTGGCTGATATGTACAACCCAGATAATGATCGTGAAGAATACGAATTTAACGATGAGCAACTATGGAATGAGGTGAATAACTTGATGATTGATTATAAAAAAGGAGAGCCCGACAGTTAATATCTTAACCGTCTGGGCCTCCTGACTGTCAGCCCGCACTATCGCAGGCCCCTGAAGGGCGCAAGACATAACGCTGATTATGCGTGGTTCGGCCTCCTGAACTGTCAAAGCTAAGTTCAGATGTCCGCCTGCCAGCAAAGATGAAATGTCCTTTGATTACAGGAGATGTAAGTCGAGTTCGTAGTCGTACAGGCCGTTCAAAACGGTATGGCAAGAAGAGACATGTACACGACTTTTATTGTTTAAACTGAATATATCTCTTTAGCTAACTATGGATGTAAGATATGCGCATTCGGTGTTCAGCCCGATTACTTATCATCAACTCTTTCAGGCAAGTACTGTTGTTTCGTTTTGTTCATACAAATGATGCACTGGCAGGTAAGTCATACTGGGCCACGCCTGGTGGTGGTGTTGAGCACGGTGAATCTTTTGAACAGGCTGCTATCAGAGAACTAAAAGAAGAAACAGGTATTATCAGGGATGATGTTGGGGAATGTGTGGCGCAAAGAACTTTTGAAATGACGCTTCCAAGTGGGGAAACTGTTCTGGCAGAAGAGCAGTTTTTTGTCATATTTTCCAATAAAGAAGAAATCCACATTCACGGGTGGACTGATAATGAAAAATCCCTTATCAGTCGCCACCATTGGTGGAGTATTGATGAGCTTTCCAGGACTCAGGATATAATATATCCTGGTAATATTACTGAATTAATCCCTATGTCTTCCGTTCAGAGAGCGCTGGGATTTCATATGAGTTGGTTTCCTGCGCCGCCGTGAAGGCCCATCGCCAGCAGGTATTGCCTGAGAACGGTTATTGTCGCGTTTGTCCTGAACCAGTTTGATATATTCAAGTGTACGTCCGAGCCGCTTGTTGTCCACGATAGCTCCCTGGTCGATTTCCGACAGGCGATCATAAGTGGAGTAGGGAAGAGCAACGCCGTTAAGCCTGAGTTCTTTTCGGCCGCCCGGATAGTGCCAGACCTCAATGTACTTCCCGATGGCTTTGCGACTAATTTCGCTTTCTTCAATAAGATAGAGCACTTTGTCATACTGAACCGTCAGAGATTTCGAAACGCGGCGCGGTTCCCGCCATGTGAAAAAGGCAGCCAGATCATCATCATGTTCAAGTGGCCAAATTTATTAAACCACTACAGCTGAAGTAGTCACTGGAGAAAGATGGTTTCACACAACCGGTAGTGGTGTCAGAGGAGAAGAGCCATTATCTGGTGGTGGATGGTTTTCATCGACAGTTATTAGGCAGGGAAACGGATACAGGAAAACACCTGAAGAGCTGGTTGCCTGTATTAATCCGGAGAGAAAGGGACAGGCTGAGCGTATTGCCGCGACCATTCGACATAACCGGGCCAGGGGGAAACATCAGATAACGTCAATGTCTGATATTGTCAGAGACCTTTCGCGTCTGGGCTGGACAGATGAACGCATTGGCACTGAGCTGGGCATGGATCAGGATGAAGTGCTGCGGCTGAAACAGATTAGCGGACTGACGGAGCTGTTTCAGGAAGAGAGTTTTAGTCCGGCATGGACGGTAAAATAAGCTTAACCTGCTGCACCCGCCAATAGATAATCGTGAATAAGGCGTTCGGTTAACGCTTATCTTTTTGGGGGGCGAGCAGAGGCCTGGGAATGTTTTGCAGGATAGAGTCTGAAAGAACGCTGTCAATTCACTTTTTACATTGTTCTCATCTGGTTAAATTATGTTTTATATTTTGTCATTGCTCTGGTGTATTAGATCAGAATATTACTGTGAGTGAGAGAAAAGCATGCATAAGCCGAAAGTTAGTTGTAACTGAAGGAGTCTGGTGATGAATTATAGTTACAGAAATGTAGTGAGAAGGTCGATATGATAAGTCAAATCAAAGAGAGATAAAGATGAACAGGAATGTACCTATAGATCTTGATTTTGAACATTTATCAGAACAACTTAAAAAAGTTGCTCGGGAATTTGTCGATCTTAAATATCAGTTAGATTGTAAAGGTCGATATAATCCCGACTATATTCCGGATGATTTATATGGTATGGCTCATTCCGGAGATTATTCTTCTGTTTCTGGCTGGACATTTTTTATCAATATAATGCCATTTGTTCCTGCGGAAACAAACGAAAGACAGATAAAATATATTCCTATTGAATATACTTTAGGATGTAGCTGGCGATGGTGGCCTGAGCATGCAGAGAATGATAAAGATAAAATCATTAACTTTATTAAAAATTTAGATCAGGCTCAGAGTACCTCTTATACCTTTATTTCTAATCTTGGCATCATATTATCCTCTGAAGGAAAAAACCGAATTAATTTTTGTCGATATCATGGCATACCAAAAATACCAGGTAATGTGGATGAGGTTAAATACCCGGAAGCAGAAAGGATAAGTATCTATAAAGTAGATACATGTGATAATTATTTGGGATGCAGAGGTATAAAATCATCTTATCTGGCAGTATTAGATGACAGATATATTCAGGCAATAGAACATATTGATTATGCATTACCTTTATTGCGGGGCTATGGGATAAATATAGAATATAAGTGGCCAGAGCGTTTTCCTGAGTTAATGGATATCGATAGATTTGCTGTCAGGTCGCTTTCTGAATATGCAGGATGCAGGAAATCTATTGATATGGAGAGAGTTAATGAGTATGTAAAAAAAGAAAAAGAAGGGGAAGGGACTCAGAATTTAAGTATTTTGGATATGAAGATAAAAAACAAATTATTTTTATTTTCAGTATCAATATTATTATTGATTGTGAATTTTATATTGTTTGTCGAGTTTAGAGATGGTTATCTTGCTCAGTTGTTTTGTGGATTCTTAGGTATGAGTATCTCTATTTTTATTATGATGGTGATGCCTGTTTTTATTGTTAAAAAGAAATATAAAGATAATAGATAAATGAGCAATAGATGAGGCTATTGACCAAAAAATTTTTTGAGATATATTAAAATGTGTTACGTCGTTGCATAATGCAACACTGCCAATGCTTCAGTTGTCTGAGAGAAGCGCCTACGGGTGACAACGATGCCAATGTTCCGGCAATCTGAGAGGAACGCCCACGGGTGATTGCCGCTGCCAATCCTCGGGTCATCTGAGACGAGGGCCTACGGGCGATGACAGAACTCCGTTCGTCCTTGAAATTGACGGAGGGTGATAATCGAACAGGGTTATTATCAGGATTAACTGTACTTCAGTGACCATGTCACCGCTATCCGTTTACTCGGATATCCACAACCAAGCAGAATACGTTATCACGTGTATCTGCCTCTTCTGATGTGTTCTGACGAATACGTCCTGCTTTCTGCAACCTTTGTATGCCCGGTATGACGCGTTTCCATTGCACAGCTTTGGAAAGCGGCATCTTCGGAGCAATACATTGAGCAGCAGAATGACTTGCGTGCGTCACTTTCGTCAAGTGAAACGAAGACAAAGTGACGCACGCAAGTGCATACGCTCAGAACGCTTCAATACTGGTCTTACAGCAATACTGACAATCTGACAGACACGTAATGCATTGCTCAGAACGGCTGAAAGTCTTTCAACACTCAACGCTTATATGATGATAAAAACGTATAACGTTATGAAAATAGGAGAAAAAACGACACGATACCAAGGCGACGTCAGGAAACTGACGGACGGAGGTGCCCTGATAACAGGGACCGGTCTGATGACCGCAAACAGTTCAGAGAACTGATTTGATACCTCTCAACAACTCAACCTTTTATCGCCCCGGTGCTCAGGTATCTGTCAGGTCGCAGGATGCGCAATATAAAACCGTCGCGCCGGGAAAAGGTAACCAGTTGAGAGCGAAAGAGGCGGAGAATCAGAGAATGTCCAGAAGAGCAAAAGCCCTGTCCCGTGAAATGCATATCCTTGCCCGTCAGGCCGGAGGGAGCTTTAAAACCATTGCAGACCGGGTCAAAATTGCAGAACGGGTTGCGGCGGAGCTGGCCGGGCTGAATATTCAGATACGATCTGTTGAGCAGCTGAAATCCCGTCATATTGAAATGTACATTCATGCCCGCAGAGAACAGAATATCAGTTTACGCACCTGTCAAAACGAAATGTCGGCTATCCGGGCGATATTTCGTGTTGCCGGACGTCATAAACTGGCTGATCCTAAACATGAGCGCCTAAGTAATGAGGCGCTGGGGATTTCAGGTGCCAGCAGGGCTGGCACCCGTACTGCGATATCGGACGAGCGCTTTCACGGAGCGCTCGCCCGGATTGAGCCTTATGATCAGGGAGTGGCATTAACCATGCAGTTATCCCGTAGTCTGGGGCTGAGAAATGAAGAAGCCGTGCAGTCAGTAAAATCATTACGGACCTGGCAGCAGGCGCTTAAAAACGGTAAAGATCGCGTTCATGTGGTTTTTGGTACAAAAGGAGGCAGACCCCGTGAAGCATTCGTGCCGGATAAATCCCGTGTATTAACATTAATTAATAAAGCCATTGAATATGCGGATAAACATAACGGTTATTTAATTAATCGTCCGTCATTACATTCCGCCAAAGATCGTTATATTAATGTGATGCGACGGATAGGCGGATTTATTCACGAAGAATCAAATCATGGTTTACGGTATGCCTATGCTCAGGATGTTGAAAAATATTATCTCACTCAGGGGTTCAGTCAAAAAGAAGCCTATGCATTAACATCTATGGATTTAGGACATGGTGATGGTCGTGGCGATTATATTAAACGGGTTTATAGTCAGAAAGGGGATGTTGGGGAATAAGATAAAAATGAAACTCTGTTTAATTATTTTGTTTATTAATTTTGCTTTTTGTTTTCCGTTAACGGCAAAGACTTTATTTTTAGGGGATTCATTAACAGCTGTTTATGAAAAGTCTGCAAAATATGTTTTGGATGAAAAAATAAAAACAGAATATGTTTCCGGTTCGGGGTTAATAAATAAAAGCAAAAAAGACTGGATCGCTTTTGTGAATAATTTTGATTTGCGTGAATTTGATAATGTGATTATTAGTCTCGGAACAAATGATTTTGTTGAATATAGTTCGGATGAACGGCAAAAATATTACAGGCTGGTGATTAAATTAATTGCTGAAATTCAGAATGAAAATCCGTTAGCGACAATTATCTGGATATCTCCGCCACATTTAAAAAATCCGGAACATGAACGTTATTTAATACATACCCGGCATATAATTAAACACAGTGCGATGTTATTAAATGTTCATTATCTGGATGTTAATCAGCCTCATATATTAGGAACACAATGGCAATCTGTTATTCATAATGAAACTGTCCGGACTGATGATGGAATTCATATTACCCGTAAAGGGGGAGAGCGGGTAATCAGGGAAGTGGTAAAAATCCTGAATGGGCAGGATTGACAAAGGTAAAAAAATGACTAAAAATTAACGCGTTTATACCGTTGCGTAATGCAACATTGCCAATGCTTCAGTTGTCTGAGAGAAGCGCCTACGGGTGACAACGATGCCAATGTTCCGGCAATCTGAGAGGAACGCCTACGGGTGATTGCCACTGCCAATCCTCGGGTCATCTGAGACGAGGGCCTACGGGCGATGACAGAACTCCGTTCGTCCTTGAAATTGACGGAGGGTGATAACAGCACAGCGTTATCATCAGGATTATTTTTACGTAACGCATCATATAAGTAACCCACTGACGGGGAAATCTCCCGTCATCAGGGAATTTCTCCGTTTTTTCAGGAGAAATTCAATGAGGGTATCTACATTTCCCCAATCGTCTTTTTTTGACGATCTGCACTATCTCACACAATTGCATCACCTGTCAGGTGATCTCGACATGGTTCTTGCTTTTGTCCGTCTGGATATTGGCGAGTGTATGGACGAAGATAATTTTCCGCCGAACTTCTGGATAATCAGTGCCGTTGCAGAGCAACTGGGCGTGTTATCTGTGAAGGCTGATTTTACCCGTCCACACCTTGAGAAAAGGGTCCGCGCAGTCTGGGAAGCGGCAGAGCAAACGCCTTATGCGTCTGACTTTCGTCGTATCTACAACGACGCGGCCAAAAATGCACAGTTTGAAGATCCGGTTGAAGCGCTGATGTTTGGTGCTTAACGAAAGACATTCACTGATTTTACGACCCCATACGGGAATAAAGCCCGTGGGGCTTTTCCCGTGATTGATAAAGGAGAAGCTCCGATGACGTTATTTAACCTGATTTATGGCATTGCCTGTGGGCTGTTCTTTGTGGCCGATCACGTCTGTCGTTATTCCCGGGGTTGGGAATGGCTGATGTGGCTGGTTGAGGAAGCCCGGACACTGCGAAATGTTGAGGCTGATTTGAAACTGGCTGAAAGGTATGCCGGGGAGCAAAACCGCCCTCATTCGATTTCGCTGATGCAGTGTACGCTTTATGATGCCGGATTTGCTTACGGCAGATTATTACTGTGGCGTGCGGATGGTCTGATGAGACCCTGGCCGGCATGTCTGCTTCGCCGTTTACCGGATATCGGTCTGCGGATTGATGCAGCGGTCTGGCAGAAAGGCTGTGAAGCCGGCCAGGATGAGACAGTCACTGAATGGATGGCAATGGAGATGGCTGATGAATACCTCATCGGTATTGAACTGAGCAATTAATCCGCCACCATTTACTGTTTTAACTTACCCATCCGACGGGGAAACTCCCCCGTCAGGTGGCAGTTTCTCCGTCTTTTTTTACCGGAGAAACACATGTCTGTTTTACTGCCTGAAAACAAACCGTTTTCATTTCTGAGTCTGATCATGCAACGGCTGTACCGTTTTTATGACCGCATACCGTTTGTCTCGTCAGGGATACCCGATGAATTGCCGTGGATAAGTAACCGGACCGGCCGGCGCGCTTACCGTGCGACGGTGGTGAAAGTGAATCCCCGGCAGTTCAGGATCCGCATTACCGTACGTCTGGGATCGTATTCGAGAGAATACCGCTTTCATTCGCTGATGACTTCGCTGGACAGCAGGACATTTCGTTCCGCCAATGCGGCATACCGTGCCGGTATGGCGATGGCACTCCAGCTGGCACAGGTGCGTTATGCCTGGTGTCGCTGATTTGTTGTACTGACAACTCCGTTGACTTTTTGTTATGACCCCGCCCGGCGGATTGATTTCCGTCAGGGGATGAATCCGCCATTTTTTTAATCAGAATGAGGATTTATTACATGGGATATACACATTATTTTACACAAAAACAAAGCGTTGACCCCCTGATGTGGCAGAACTTCCGTGAACATCTGGACAAGCTCTATCACCACTATCTGGCCAATCCTATATCCGCAGAGCAGATATGCGGCGGATACCTGGATAAAATCATAGTGTTGTGTGATGGTCTGGGTGAAAACCGGCTGAACGATGGCTCATTATTCACCGATGACGGTGAGGCACTTTGTTTTAACGGCAATGCAGCTGATGACATGAATCATGAGACGTTTATTGTACAGCGCGAAATCCCTGTTGAAGATTACTGGGATTGCTGTAAGACGGCATATAAACCCTATGACGTGTTTGTGGTGGCGGCATTACTGCTGATGTACAACTTGTGTCCGGGATATTTTTCGGTCTCTTCTGACGGCGATATCCGGGACTGGCAACCGGTGCTGGACTATGTCAGTAAGGCATTCCCTTATCTTATCCTGACGTTACCGGAAGGGATTGGTTTACCTGAGGTAGGATAATGGCCAGAGTCTGTACGATGGCAGGATGAAGAACCGGGCATGCTGGTGTGTGCGTTATCGTGTGTCAGAGACGCTGAGCAGAATGTGCCCGGCATGAACGGATAGTTTTATTTTACTCAACCCGACAGGGACTTTCCTGTCGGGAGAGTCCCTGCCTTTTTTATAGCAGGAGAAGTGTATGGGACTCGATATTTACTTTTATGCCAGTGAAAAGCGCGGTGCAGACAAAAGCCGGATACCCGGCTCACGTTACGCAGAAGCGGACAGCGACGGCGATATTGAAGTCGGGTATTTCCGTAAGGTCAATGCATTGTTTAAGTGGGTGCATGACCATATCGGGGCTTTTGAAAACTGTGAAAAGGTGCCGGTGACAGAGGCTCATCTGCGGGCTTTACAGCAGGATTTGCAGGCACTGACACCGGAAAACTGTCAGATACGTTTTCCGACCACAGAGGGCTTTTTCTTTGGTTCAACGGCCTATGACGAGGTGTACTGGGCTGATGTGGAAGACGTCAGACGCTGGCTGTCAGAGATAACGGAGACGTTTGACTTTGAGGCAGAGTCACTGTGTTTTGTGGCCTGGTGGTAAGCCGGTAAGGTGTTTCCCCGGGAAACACTGAACACATTTTAACCGGTGTTTCCACTGGAAACACTGAACAGTTTTTAACCATCGTTTCCCCGGGAAATGCCGGTTAAAAATTAATCATATTGTTTTTTCACCTGATGGTGTATCCCGCCATCAGGACGGGATACACCTTTTTTATTGAGGGTATCCCGATGAAAAAATCTGACCGTAAACGCCGCCCGGCTGCGGATAAGCCTGTTCGCGATATTTATCAGGAAGTGACTGACCGTATTGTGACCGCACTGGAAAAAGGCACCTGCCCGTGGAAACGGCCATGGCGGCCGGCAGAAGGGACGGGCACCGGTTTTCCGGTGAACGCCCTGACCGGTCATCCCTATCAGGGGATGAATGTACTGCTGTTATGGTTGTCGGCGGCAGAGCAGGGCTTTGGTTGTGATATCTGG